>Ga0137397_10002134_pt1 | contig 13861 bp, 8 predicted proteins | sample czorhiz116metaG_FD_106658 | JGI IMG/M metagenome (GOLD analysis project Ga0137397, IMG submission 106658) | Vadose zone soil microbial communities from Angelo Coast Range Reserve, California, USA - czorhiz1.16 metaG | ecosystem: Environmental > Terrestrial > Soil > Vadose zone | place: USA... | reverse complement strand
TGCCGAGAGGACCAGCAGCGCCGCCCCGACACCCGCGGACAGGGCGCGGTGACCGGCGACGAACTTCCGCACCAGCTCCCACGCGCCGTAGTGGTGCGCGGCGACCCGGCCACCGGCGCGGTATGCCGTCAACTCCTTCGCCAGGACCTCTGCGTTCGGGTAGCGGTCGCGCGGATCGGGGGAGAGCGCGTGCTCGCAAACGGCGGCAAGCTCCACCGGTGCCTCCGGGCAGACGGCGCTCACCGGAGGGAACCGGCCGCTGATCGCCTGGTCCATCAGCTCGTGGGAGGTGGCGCCTGCGAACGGGGTACGGCCGGTGAGCACCTCGTACAGGATCGCGCCGAGGTTGAACACGTCGCTCCGCTCATCGATCTCCCGCAGCTCTCCACGCGCCTGTTCCGGGCTCATGTAGGCCGGAGTTCCCAGCGCGACGCCATGGACGGTGAGGTCCGGCTCCGAGGGCGGGATTGCCGCCTCGGGGTCGTCGACCTCGCCGCGCTTCTTGGCCAGGCCCCAATCGAGCACGACCGTCTCGCCGAAGGCGCCGATCATGATGTTGGACGGCTTGAGGTCGCGGTGGATCACGCCGCGCGAGTGCGCGTACGCCAGCGCCTGGCAGGTGTCGATGAGATGCGACAACAGCTCGAGGCGCTGCTGCAGCGAGCGGCAGCCGGCGAGCCGCGCCTTCAGCGTCTCGCCCCGGATCAACTTCTGCGAGCAGAAGAGGGTCCCGTCGGCGCGGCGGGCGAGCTCATACACCGCCACGATTCCCGGATGGTCGAGCTGGGCCGTGAGCCGGGCCTCGCGGAGGAACCGCCTCCAGGCGTTCGTCGCGCTGGGGTCCGGCGATGCGCTGGACAGCTCCTTGAGCGCCACTTCGCGGCCCACGAACTCGTCCACCGCCCGCCGCACGGTGGACTGGCCCCCGCGGCCCAGCTCGTCCAGCCGGGTGTACTGCCCTTCGCGTTCGATCGGGACCCTTCTGCTCTCGTCGGGGACCGCGGCGCGCCCCTTGTCGGGCGGGGTGTCCGCGGGACCGAGCGTCCGGGGTTCGCTGGTGTCGCGATCCGCCATGGGGTCGCGGATTCTGCCACATCCCTTGCAGTCAGACTTCAGTCGTACCCGGATGGTTGACGAAGTGCGCGCCCGGGTGGTTGACGAAAAGCGCGCAGCCCCGGCAGTCTGCGCCCGCTCAGCACCTCAACCCCGGAGGGGAGGCCACAAATGAAGCGTCTTTCCCTGCTCGCGACGCTCGGCGTCGCGGTCGGCGCTGGGATCTTGCCGGCCGCCGCGAACGCGCAGTCCTTTCACCTCGTCGAAGCCAGCATCGATGACATCCAGGCACAGTATCGGGCGGGGAGGCTCTCGCCCGACCAGTTGGTGCGGATGTATCTCGCCCGGATCGCGGCCTACGACCGCTCCAGCGCCGGGCAGCCGCTCAACGGCGGCGTCGGCCAGCAGCCCTTGAACGCCTTCATGCACGTCAACCAGCAGGCGATCAACGACGCGCGCCGGCTGGGCGACGATTTCGACGACTTCGGCGAGGAGGAGGACGACGACGGCGGCGGCGGAAAGCCGCTCTTCGGCATTCCCATGATCCTCAAGGACAACGTCGCCACGAGCGACATGCCCACCACCGCTGGATCGGTCGCGCTCGGCGGATCGGATCCGAAGAAGGACGCCTTCATCGCCCGCAAGCTCCGCCGGGCAGGCGCCATCATCCTCGGCAAGGGCACGCTCACCGAGTTCGCCAACTTCATCGCCTTGGGCATGCCGACCGGGTTCAGCTCGCAGCTGCGGTTCCAGCTCTTCCAGGTGCCGGGAGCCAATCTGTCGAAGGTGGGCTTCGGCTTCAATTCCTACGACCCGCGCATCGACCCGAGGAACATCCCGCCGGTGAACGACGGCCGGCCGGTGCTGGCGACCGGCGGATCCAGCTCGGGACCGGGCATCGCCGTTGGCGCGAACCTCGCCACTATCGGCGTCGGCACCGAGACGTCGGGGTCGATCCTCAGCCCGTCGGGTCAGAACGGCCTGGTCGGCATCAAGCCGACGCTCGGCCTGGTCAGCCGGAACGGCATCGTGCCCATCACCGCCGATCAAGACACGGCCGGCCCGATGGCCCGCACGGTGAGGGACGCGGCGAAGCTGCTCGGCGTCCTCGCCGGCTTCGACGAGAAGGACCCCGCCACCGCCCCCTGCCGCACCCCCGGGAAGTGCTTCCGCGACTACACGAAATTCCTCGACGCGAATGCGCTGAACGGGGCGCACATCGCGGTGCCCAGGCAAACGTACTTCGTCGCTTTCGGCCTCGGCCCGGCGCGGACCGCGCTGATGAACAACGCCATCGCCGCCATGACCTCGCTGGGGGCGACGTTCGAAGACTGCGAGATCCCTTCACAGGGCGTGCTCAACAACTACGGCACCTGTGTCACTACCACCGACGTCGCCAACCGCAGGGCCACCCCCGCAGGCACGGTGCCGCCGTGCTCGACCGTGCTGCTGTTTGGATTCAAGCGCGACCTGAACGGCTATCTCGCCGACAAGAGTTTCGGGCCGGGCGTGAGCGCGTCCAACTCGCAGATCCCGGTGCGCACGGTGAACACGCTTGCGGACGTGATCTCCTTCAATGCCGCACATCCCGAGGTGGCGCTCAAGTTCGGGCAGGCCATCGCCATCGGCGCGGACACGCTCAACGTCGGGCCGGGCCAGGATCTAGACAATTATCTGGCCGATCGCGCGCTGGACCTCAAGCTCACCCGGACCTGCGGCCTCGACGTTCTGTACACGGGCGTCGTCCCGGCGGAGTGCGCGGGGCTCGTCGCCGACCAGGGGAGCTGCGCCGGAAAGAAGTTCGACGCGGTCTTGTTCCCGGCCAACTTCGGCGCCAACCCGCCCGCCCGCGCGGGATACCCGAGCGTGATCGTCCCCGGGGGCTTCTTCACTCCGACCCTGGCGAGCCTGCCTGCGGGCTTCACTCCGCAGCCCTCGCCCTTCGGGGTGACGTTCTCCGGCCCGGCCTTCAGCGAGCCCAAGCTCATCGGCTACGCGTACGCCTTCGAGCAGGCCACGCACCACCGCGTGCCCTCGCCGAACGTGCCAGCCCTGGCCACGGATACCGTCACGCAAGGGCGGCACGAGCAGTAGCCGTTTCGCATCGTCTTCCTCGCCCAGGAATGCTGGCCTGACCCCGCCGCTGGGTGGGCCGGCCAGCCCTGGGCGCAGAACACCGAAAGGCGGACGTCAGGGTTGCGCCTGGAGCGCGGTGGGAGCGACCTGCGGCTTCAGCGGGACGAGCCACCTGCGCAGCACAGCGTTCCAGTGCGCATCGGTGATCTGATCGTTGGGCGTCACCCAGATGTGCCGGGCGCCGCCCTCGATCGATGCGGCGAGCGCTGCCGACAGATCGGCCGGGGAGATGGCCTTTCCGTCCCGCCCCCACAGGCCGAGCGAGAGCGTCCAGCGGCCCGGCATCAGCGTCGAGGAAAGGCGCGCCGCCAGATCGCGCGAGGCGGAAGGCGGAAGCCCTTCCAATGCGAAATAGTTCCAGACCACCAGCCTGTCGGCGACGCGCTGCAGCCGCGCGTAGTCGTGGCCGTGGTCCTTGCCGTCCCGGCGCAGGTCCTTCCAACTCGCGGCCACGTCCAGGTAGAGCGGCTTTCCGTGCTCGTGCGCCGCCGCGGCAGCGCGCGAGACGAACTTCTCAACCAGGGCGCTCTTCCACTCCCAGATGCTTGGATCGTCGACGTCCACGCGCCCGCGCCAGTCCCGGGGCCAGGCAGCGCGGCCCGTCGCCTTCGCGTAGGAAGCGAGATCCCGGGATCCAAATGAGGTGTGGCGATAGGCCGCCTCGGTGACGTCGATCGCGTCCACCGGGTAGTTCGCCGCGATGTAGCCGATCATCTCCACGACCAGGTTGCCGAACTCGCCCTCCGCCAGCTCGGTCAGGCTGACCTGCTCCGGGTGGGGAGCGCCGTCCGCCTGGATGGCGCCGGTGCCCGGATGGGTCTGGATCCACTTTGGAGCGTAGAGATCGATGAAGGCGGCGACCTTGAATCCCTTGCCGTGCAGCTCCCGGGAGGCGATGAGAAGCAGATCCTTCGCCTCGCCTCTCTGGTGGTTGGACCAGCGGTCCTCGTGCTTCGCCCAGCGGAAGTAGGTCCATTCCGTGCGCCCCGCGCCGATGCCGATCATCTCGCCCAGATCGATCAGCGGGCGGTCGAGCACCTTGCGCGTGGCATCGCGCCAGTCGGGCCAGGCGTCGAAATGCGTCGAGACCGACAGGTGGAACGCGGGCCGCGCCGCTTCCTCGCCGGAAAGATGCGGCGCCGCGAACGCCGGCGCCTCCGCCCGCTCTCGCATCATCCAGGTCCAGGTCGCCACGCCGCCCGCGAACGCCACGGCGACCAGCGAGACGGCGAAACCGTAGCTGCGCGGCACCGCCGGCTCGGGACCCAGGCGGCGGATCTTCTCCCATTTCTCCTCGGCGTTTCGCATCTCTTTCCACCACGAGTAGAGCGCGACCGCGTTGTAGAAGTACGAGACGGGAACGATGAGCGCGCCCCAGGGAAGATAGAGCAGATCGCCCGGGTCGCGGTCGAGCAGGATGGCGTAGATCGCCACCGCGAAGAAGAACGACAGGCCGAGCCAGCTCGCGACCTCCCAGGGGCCGTCGATGGGCAGCCAGCCGCGGGTCAGGGCCAGCGGCAGCGCCAGGAGCAGGAAGGCCTGGAGCGCGGGTACCAGCGCCATGTTGACGAAGTTCACCGGCAGGTAGAGGGAGAACGGCCAGGCGTCGCGCCGGAAGAAGAGGCCGCGATGGAGCGCGGCCACCTTGAGATAGCTGCGCATCCAACGGACCCGCTGCTTCCAGAGCGCGGCAAACGTGGCCGGGCAGTCGGCCAGGACGACGGGCTCGGGGTCGAAGACGATGCGCTTGCGATGCCGGTGCAACCGCCAGGTGATCTCCAGATCTTCGCCCCACAGCTGCCGGAACCCGCCGATCTCGTCGAGCACGCGGCGGCGGACCGCGCCCAGGTTGCCCGAGATGATCGGCAGGCAGCCGATCACGGAAAGAGCGCGGCGCACGTACCCGGTGCCGATGTGCGTCGTCACCGCGAGGAGCTTCTGCAGACCGGTGCGTGCGCGCAGCGGCACGTCGTTGCCGCAGACCGCGTCGACCGAGGGATCCGCGAACCAGCGCACGGTCTTGGCCACGGTCTCGCGCAGGAACAGGCTGTCCGCGTCGGTGTAGAGCACCACTTCACCGGTCGCGGCCGCGATGCCGGCGTTCAGGGCCGCCGCCTTTCCCGCGTTCTGCTGCCGGATGAGCCGGATGCGACCTTGCTGGTGCAGGTCGAGGAGCCGGTCGGCGGTCCCGTCCTGCGATCCGTCGTCGACCACGATGACTTCGAGGTCGGGGTACTCCGACTCGAGCAGCGTCTCCACCGCCACCCGGATGGTGCGCTCCTCGTTGTAGGCCGGCACCACCACGCTGACCCGCTCCCGGAAGGGAGCCAGGCGGCGCAGCGCGCGCCTCTTCCAGATCTCGTAGGCGATGGTCAGCGGGAAATACAGCATCCCCTGGATGCCGAGCAGGAAGACGACCAGCCCGAAGGACCAGAAGAGGGTGCGTAGCAGTTCCATTCAGCGGACCATGTTCAACGTCCGGAAGGCCATGGCGAAGTGCACGCCGATCTGCATCCCGCGGTGGGCGGCGCGCCCCTGGATCACCTGCGGGTCCATGTAGCTCCGATGGTCCTGCGTGCGGTGGATGGCGCAGGCCCTGAGGTGGTCGTCGATGTAATGCGTGATGTCGACGTAGAAGTTCGGACTGAACTGGTCGGTGGTCGAGACGTCCTCGTAGCAGAGGACGGTGCGCACGGAGCGGGCCGCTTCGCGCGTGGCGGCGAAGACGGCGCGGTGGTCGCCGTGCACGTCGACGTCCGTGTGGGTGAGGACCACGGTGGCGCCCAGCTCCTTGATCTTCGACTCGATCACTGCCTTCAGCAGGGGAATCTTCTCCTGCAGGCCGGTATCGGGGAAATCCAGGACCCACTGCCCGTCCAATCCGAGAAACTCGGCCGATCTCTTCGCCTCCAGCTCCCGCTGATCGGCGCGGTCGGTGCCTTTCTCGCCCCGGGTCAGGGTGAGGCCGTAGACCCGGGCTCCGCTCGCCTTCAATTTGAGGATGAGCCCGGCGCAGCCCAGCTCGATGTCGTCGGGGTGGGCTCCGAGCGCCAGCACCACTTCGCCTTCGAACTCGCGCGCTTCGGGCTGGACCCGAAGCGCCGCCACGAAAGCGACGCCGAGGCCGAGGAAGAGCACCATGTCGCTCACCGCGCCGAACAGGTGGAGGTCGAACCAAGGCCAGGGCGTGGTCCGGATCGAGTGGGCGAGGATGGCGAGGAAGAGGAACCCAGGTACGACGTACATGGCGAAGGTCCACGCCGCCGGCTGGCGCCGAAGGGTCCGCCGCGATCGCAGCATGACCAGCACCAGGAGGCCGACGAGGACGGTGTACGCGAGCAGCTCGAACCAGTCCGTGGCGGTCCGGACCGGCGCAATCCTCGCCTCGCGATCCAGATCCACGGCCAGCTGGCGGGCTGCGGCGTCCGTCGGGCTCATGCGCAGCGCCCGGGAGCCGTGCTCGCGCGCCAGCGAAGGCTTGCCCAGCGCCAGGTAGATCTGCCCCAGCGCGACGTGGCTCTCGGGAGCATCGGGGACCAGCTGCGAGACGCGAAGCCACGTCTCCTGGGCCTTCTCCCACTCCTTCTTCTGCTGGTAGGCCTCCGCCAGGTGGCGGAGCACGTCCGGCTCGGAGGGCGCCAGCCTCACCGCGCGCTCCAGCACCTGGATGGCCTGGTCGAGGTTCCCCTTCTGCGACAGCATGCGCGCGCGGTCGATGTGCAGATCGACGTCCTTCGGGTACAGCTCGAGAGCGCGATCGAGGACCCTGGCTGCGGAGGCCGGGTCGCCCCGCAGGAGGCTCGCCCGGGCCAGGCCTTTCAGCGCCTCGTGGTGGTGCGGGTCCCGGGCGAGCACCCGTTCGTAGAGGCGCTCCGCCTCCTCGAGGCGATTGCACCAGGTGAGCACGTCGGCGAGGTCGCTCTCGAGACCCGGGTCGAGCGGGCGCGCGGCGATCGCCGCCCGGTAGTGCACGATCGCCTGGTCGTAATCGCCGGTCCATGCCTGCAGCTGGGCGAGATGGGCCAGCGCATCGGCGTCGCCGGGAACGAGCGCGAGGAGACGCTCGTAGTCGGCGATGGCGCCCGCGAACCGCCGCGCGCTCGCCTTGGAGCGAGCGTCGTGCCGGAGCGCCTCGACGGCATCCCGCCCGCCGCGCGCTTCGCTTGACCGTGGGACGCTCGGCGCCTGCGCCGCCGCGGGTGGGGGCTCGAACGCCCCGGCCGGCGCCGCTGCGGCGGCGGACAGGGTGAAGACCGCCAGGGAAGTGCGGAGGAGCCCTTGCATCGGTCAGAAGAGGACGGTGCGGTACTCGACGTTCAGGAGGAACGTCGGGTCGTTGCGCGTGGCAGTCCCAGTCACGTCGGCTGGGCTCGGGTTCTGGACCCACTTCACGCCGCCGCCGATCGCGAGCGGCCGGGTGAGCTGATAGCGGGCCGTGGCCCACCAGATGTTTCCGCTCTGGCCGGCGAACGCGGGGCCGGAGCTATCCGAGTAGCGGTCGTAGACCCACTGGAAATTGAAGGAGAGCTTCTCCAGCGGCCTCACGTCCAGGCTGGAGATGATCGACCAGTCGAATCCCGAGTCCAGGTCGCGGTTCGGGATGTACTTGACGCCGATGCCCCAGGCGTCCGTCTCGTACGAGAGGCTTCCGCCGACGAGGAGCTCGGTGCGGAACACCACGCTGGTCGCCGCCGCGCAGGCCGGCTGGCCCGCCGCGGGGCAGACGGTGCCCGCCGGCGCTCCGGGCACTGGCCGTCCCAGGATCTGCGTCGCCGCCGGATCCGGATCGCGCAGGATCGCGGCCGTGATCCCGGCGGTGAATCCGCCGCCCAGACGCGCTTCCACCCCGCCGGTCACTTTGTGGTTCAGGATCCGTGTGGAGTGGTCGTAGAAGAAGTCGGGCGCGAAGAGCTGGTACTCGAGCCCGGCGCGGACCCTCGGGGTGATCCAGTGCGACACTTCGAGGGAGACCCGCGGAACCAGGTCATACGCGTTGGAGTCCGGCGTGGGCCGGTTCGCTCCCGTGTAGTTGTAGTGGCGCAGGGTGAAGTCGCCTTTCAGGTACGAGTCCTGCGAGTAGAACCAGTAGGCGTTCGCGTAGCCTTTGACGGAGTCGTAGAAGATGTTGTCGGTCCATCCGCCGCCCGCATGCAGATCGAGGCGGTTGATGCCGCCGTAGGTCAGCTCGCCTTCGTACGCCTGCTTGGAGGTCCCCGGCTCGGTGCCGCCCATCCGAGCGTCCAGACGCAGCCCGCGCGCCATGTGCAGGCTCTCCAGGTCGTCCTGTGCTTCGCGATCGGTGGGGTCCAGCTCCGTCGCCCGGCGCAGCGAAGTTTCCGCGTCTGCGAACCGGCGCAGCGCCTTCTGCGTCCAGCCGATGCGCTTCCAGCAGTCCGCGGTCTCGCCGGTGATGGTCATCTCGGACTGGTAGGCCTCGAGCGCGGCCTGGTAGTCGCCTCGATTGCGCAGCGAGTTCGCCCGCGTGCGGACCTGCTCGGCTACCCTCGACCCGAGCCCGGGCGCGGGGTCGACCGTCGCGCGCGCGGCAGCGGCCATCTTTGCGCGGGTACCGTCGGGCGGCCGCGGGTCCGCCAATGCGGGAAGTGCCAGGCTGCAGGCGATCAGTGCCGCATTCAAGCGCATCGTCCATTCCTCCAGGCATCGTCCAAGGCGTCCAGCACCTCGCGCGCCGACAGCACGTTGGCCCCCAGCCGCGCGTTCACTTCGAGCACGGCGGGGCTTCCGTCGCTGCCCAACCGGATGTCCATGTCGATGGGTCCTTCGAGGCCGAGCGAGAGGACGGCGCGAACGCCGAGCTCGGCGACGTCCGGGCGCTCGACGCGCTCGACGCCCAACGCGTTTCCCACCAGGCCGTCCTTGAGGCCCGTCTTGCGCAGCACGACGGCGGCGGGCACGCGACCGTCCCGCTCGACGAAGAGGTTCAGGTCGTATTCCTCGCCCGGCAGGAACTCCTGCCAGACGACCTCCTCCGGGCTGGCGCAGGCCAGGTCCTCCGCGCCGCGGTGGACGACCACCCCGCGGCCTCCGCGCCCGAAGCGGGGCTTGGAGAGCAGCGGGAACCCGAGAGCCTCGGCCAGCTCCTCGTGCGAAGTGGCGGAGGCGTAAGTGATGGGCACCGCCACGCCGGCGCGGTCGAGATCCTCCGCGGTCCGCAGCTTGTCGTTCGCCACGTCCACTCCGGGCGGATCGGAGATGGAGAGGGAGATGCCGCGCTCGCGCAGCGCCGTCCGCAGACGGGCGACCACGGGCAGCTCTTCCGTGACGGTGGACACCACCAGCGTCGCCTTCTCCTGCAAGGCGAGCGCGCAGAGCACCGGAGCGAAGCGCGGGTCGCGGGCGGCGGGGACGAGCCGGAAGTCGGTCGCGGGCGATTCCACCTCGCGCAAGTCGGTCCCCACCACGCGATAGCCCTTGTTTGCAAAATAGCTCGCGCCGGCCCTTCCGGCCGGTCCTCCCACGCCCGTTACCAGCACCGTTTCGCACATCGTTTGTAATCACCCCCGCGAGACCGAAAAGGGACACGCGATTTCGCGCTCCGGGCACACTAGCGAAGACATTCGGTAAGTGCCCATGTCCCATTGATGCGATAAAGTAATGCGCAGTCGCACAACGCCTTCGGTTGCGCGTCCCGCCAGGCCCGCCTTGGCGTCCCGGCGTCGAGGTGGTTGGACCGAGGTGCAATTCACACCCGGCGCGCGTGCACGAGAGGATCGCCAGGCGGACGGCCGCTACTTCGCCGGCCACTTCGCCGCCATGGCGGAAGTTCTTCCGGGCTTCCGGTAGCCGCCGCCGGACTTCTACCGCAGGCGGATGGTCACTGATGACCCGCAGCGCACGCTCACATCTTCGCGCCCGTCAGCTCGCGGATTTCCAGAAATGCTCCGGGGGTATGGACGGCCGGACAGGCCCTGACCACCTCCACTGCGCCGTCGTAATCTTCCGCGGAAACGAACATGTAGCCGCCCACCACCTCTTTGGACTCCGCGAACGGTCCGTCTACCACCCCGGACGCGGTCACTACGCGCCCGTCCGGCTTGAGCTTGTCTCCCATGTCTACAATCTGCTCCTTGAACCTCTCTTTCCAGGATTTATAGGCGGCGAATATCTGCTGCATTTGCTCGGGTGAGGGACTGGGCTGCCCGCGAGCGGGCTGAGCCCTGAAGAGGACCAGGTACTTGCGCTTGGACATGCGACCTCCTTACCTCAACGACGAGCGAGCGGTGTCGGTTTCGACAGTGACACGCCCGCGATGGCCAAGGTGTCAATGCAGGCGCCAGCTTACCGAGACAAAGCCGAGATTCTGCGAGGCTTTGTAGCGGTCGGCCGTTGTCGTCGTTCAGCTCCCGGAAACGCGGCTAGCCCTCGCGAACGGCGAGCAAGCGCGTGCCGCGCCAGGAATCTGCCACCACCCATGCGGCGGCCGTCAGCACCACTGAGACGATGAACTCGTTCCGTTGAAAGGCGCTGGCTCGTCCTGCCGCCACCAAGGGCACCCAGACAAGTAGCGTGAACATGCCGATCTGCAACGCCGTGAGCGCAGCCGCCAGACGCGCATACACGCCGATGAGCATCGCTACGCCCGCCGCGATGAACGTGGCGCCGGTGAAGTACGCCCAGAACACATGCCCCGGCAGCCAACCAGGCACCAGCGGGGCGGTCGCGCCGAGGTAGAGGAAGTGGGCCAGGCCGAAGGGAATCAGGCCCAGGCCGAAGAGCGCCCTCGCAATGCGCACGCCTTTCTCGCCGATGACGAAACCAAGACGTCGCCGATCCAGGTCGTTGGCGAACCAGGAGTAGAGGACCCAGGTGCTCGCAACCATCACCGCGGTCTGAGAGGCTGCCCACCACGAATCCACGGCGAACGCGCGGAGCATCGCGGGCGCCCTCAAGAGCAGCAGCCAGAGCAGGAACCAGATGAACAGCAGGCGGGCAGCGGGGGCGGGGGTGCGCTTCCAAAGCAGTCCGACGCCGGAGGCGAGGGAAACGAAGGTGGTGAGATACGCCAGCACTTCGCGGGCAGGAAGACCCTTCGGCACCGGCTGCCAGACCGGGGGAAAATCTCCGCGGCCGATCAGGCCGAGGATTCCCAGGCCGATCATGGCCAGCGCGAAGAACGCGTGACTGACGCTCGCGGCGCGCATCTTGCGCTGCAGAAGAGCGAAAGCCCGCTCGATTGTCCAGCCGGGCCTCGACAGACTTTGGAGCGGAACACCAGGTTCGAACGGGCGACAGCCTCCGCAAGGCTCACGATCCGCTTCATGGCCGCCGCACCAGGACTTGCGGGTGTCCGTTATCGAAGAATTTCGCTGCGCGACTATTGCGCCGGCAGGATTGAGCGGGTTGAGCGGCATAAGACGAAGGACGGAGGGACAGTCGAGGCGCGGCTGGCTAGGGTCTCGCTCCCTCGGCCACCGACCTGGCCAGCGGGGGATCCATGACATCGAAGCTTGCGGTACTGGCGATGCCGTCGTTCGCCTTTCTGCTCGCCCTCCCGGGCGCGGCGCGCGCGGCGGACACGACGAAAATCAATGGCAGGGTCGTCATCCCTGTCGACGACGACGAGGCGGTCTTCGACGGAGACGCTCTCGGAGACGCTACCATCAAAGGCGGTATCGGACTTTCGCACGCGCCGACCGGACGCTTGCGGGAGAGATTGATCCGCGCAACGCGATCGGGTGCGTTCGCGCGCGTCGCTCCCCTGAGCGGCAGGGAGGGCCGCGGAACCGGCGAAGGGCGCGACGATCGGCGCAACGTGCAGATCAACGATCCCGCCCTCGACCACATCGTCACCTTCGATCCGGCGGTCGTCGCCACCAGGCCGTTCGAGTTCGCCACGCAGAGCGAGACATCGGGGGTCAGGGACGGCAGGCACGTGGTCGTCGGCTACAACTCGTCGGCAAACGCGACCGTCCAGTTCTTCCCCGGCTCGCCCGGCCGGCCGGGCGTCCTCGCCTTCACGAAGCTCATGTTCAGCGCCTTCTCCGTCTCCCACGACGGCGGCCGGAGCTGGACCAGCGGGTTCGTCCCGGCGGTGTCCGACGACGCCCCGTTCACCTTCGGCGACCCGGCGCTCGCCATCGATCGCCGGGGGAACATCTTCTACACGAGCCTCGGCACCGACGCGGCGGGCGAGCACGGCACGCTCATCATCAACAAGAGCACCGACCACGGCTCCAGCTTCGGCACCGCGACCGTGGTAGCGGTCGACGACGGATCGGACAAGGAATGGCTGGCCATTGGTGCCGATCCCACCGCGCCGTCTCGAGACAACATCTACGTCACCTGGACCAGCTTCATCACCCAGGTGATCAATGGCAGGCCACAGACGGTCGCCAGTGAGCTGTGGCTTGCGCGGAGCACCGACGGAGGGACGACGTTCTCCAGCAAGCGCCTCTTCGCCCCGGCCGGGGATGCCCGCAATTCCTCGTTCATCCAGTTCTCGAATCCCGTGGTGGACGCTTCCACCGGCCGGCTCTACATCCCGTTCCTGCACTTCACCAACGAGGATGCGGACAACGTCCGCGTGCTGGTCTCCGACGACGGGGGGATCACCTTCAGCTTCCTCCGGTTCAACGTGAGCGGCGCGGTCGATGCGTTCGCCTTCCCCAACGTCACTCCCGGCCTGCTCAACGATTGCACTGGGGGAGGGGTGCGCAACGCGCTCGTCGCCGGCGCGGATCAAGGCGGCAGCCGAGGTCTGCCCGTGTTCAAGCAGGCCACGCGCCTCATCGCGCAGCCAGCGGCCGCTGCGTCGCGCGGGACCTTCCTCTTCGCGTTGAATGCGTCGACGAGCCCGTTCTTCGGCGATCCGACGGCGGGATCGGAGATCAAGCTCGTCGTCTCCCGGAATGGCGGCCGCACCTTCGCGTCCGCCGTGCGCGTCGCCGGCTCCACCGCGGCCGATCCGCAGCACGTCCATCCCGCCGTCTCGCTGTCCCGCGACGCGGAGAGCCTGCTCGTGACCTACTACGTGCAGCAGGCAGACCAGCGACTGAGGACGGACGTGGCGCGGCTGGAGCTCGATGACGACCGGGTCCGGCTGGAGAAGAGCGGACCGCTCAGCTCGACGGCATTCGACCTGACGCCGAGCAACATCGTGCGCGTGCGGACCCCAACGTCGACGACCACTACCAACTTCGATCGCACCATCGTGAGCTGCTACGACATCGGCGAGTACCAGACGCTGGCCCGCTCCAGGAATGGCGATGACGTCACCGCGGCCTGGGGAGACAACCGGCAGAGCTGGACGTCGCCGCCGGGATCGCCCGGGGCCGGCACGCACGCGCAGCCCGACGTGTTCGCCACGACTCCCGACGACTGAGCCGCGGAGCACGCCTGAGGATTCAGCGGGCCCGCGCGACCGGCGCGAGCCCGCTGACCGTCCGCCGATCGCTTTCATTGGCCCTTCACGCCCTTCATCGGCAGCGCGTACCAATCGACAACCCTCGGATGCTGCTTCACCGCCTCGACCAGCCGCAGCAGCTTGGGGAACGCGCGGAACACGTCGGTCGCGATGTAGTCGATCGTTCCCTTGAGGTAAGCCCCCACGGCAACGAACAGCTTCAGATCGGCCACGTACAGCTTCGCCCCCGCGAGGTACGGCCCTGCGCCGATCTGACGCTCGACGGCAGCTCCCCACTCTTGCAGATAG
>Ga0137397_10002133_pt1 | contig 13863 bp, 20 predicted proteins | sample czorhiz116metaG_FD_106658 | JGI IMG/M metagenome (GOLD analysis project Ga0137397, IMG submission 106658) | Vadose zone soil microbial communities from Angelo Coast Range Reserve, California, USA - czorhiz1.16 metaG | ecosystem: Environmental > Terrestrial > Soil > Vadose zone | place: USA... | reverse complement strand
GCGATTCGCCAACTCCCATTCTTTCGGCACCACATGGGATCAATAAAAGATGGAGCTACGTATCACGGTATTTCTATACAGACAAGTCTACTACCCTTCCGCCCTTTGAGCCCGGGTGCCTGCTGTCAAGCACAGGATTTGTGAACAGGCTGAAATCGTCGACCATATCTTTGTTTTTACGGTGCCAGGCTTAAAAGGTTCAAATACTCTTCTACTCTTCCCTGGAGAACGGCATCAGGGGGTGACGGGCGTGTAACAATTCATGCATCACAGGGGCATTTGGTTGTAGCATGCGTAGGGGCTCATGGCAAACAGACCATGTTGAAGGACGGCGCGTGCGCACGAGTGGACGATGAAAGCTGAGCATGCCCAAATCCGTCTTTCGCTGGAGAGCTGTGCCACGCTGGATTTGTATCAGCGCCGGCTGCGCACGCTCGAGGAGCGCCAAATTGAACATTCTGAAGGGGCTCCTGGCAGGGTCATGAGACATGAGGGCCCTACAAACCGGCATTATTTAGAAGGGAGTCTGGAAGAGGAGCAGGAGCAACCATCAATAATGGCATTGCCACTTAGAGCTTAGACCCCGAAGAAGTCACCTGAGTCGATTACATAATCATATACGACCTGTCAACGGGTCACCGGTCACCGCTTGTCGCTTGCCCCTTGACTTACCGTTCCTCTTCTTATCCACCAGAGCTGTGCCCACTTTTCTCGAGCTATTATATTCGCCGGATAATATTCATCTCAAAAAGCGATACCTGAATCGCTCAAGGTCGACAAGTCTACGCCGAAGAACGGGCCAGCCAATATGATGTCTTCTTCAGACGCGGCTGGAGAAACCTCCGCTTCTCTGCAAAACATCCCAGCGACATATGCCCGCTTAAATCGACAATACCAACAGACTCTCGACCGGATTACACCTCATATTATGTACCGGTGGGTGGGAACAACAGTGACAATCGCGTTATTCGAATTGCGCATCCTGTATGCGCAGGGGGTACGTGTCCCTCGAAAATCCTTGAATTCCATCACTCACATGTATTGTGTTTTCCTGGATGTTTGGTATGTACAGTGGTATATCGGTTCGTCCTTTTTCTTCGTTACTTAAGGGGTTGACCTCTGACCCTGATAATTCTTTGCAGTTTGCTGTAAGAGGATCGAAGTCTTTTGGGCGAACGACCCCTTTCTCACATCCATATTCTAGATGCGCATGCAATTTACATCCTCAATTTGCTTCTTGCCTTCCTGCAACCGAAGTTCGACCCCTCTCTCCAGGATGACCTGATGGCAGACGAGCTGGAAGGTGGTGAAGGTGACGCACCTTCACCTCTCCCTAGCAGCCGTGACGACGAATTCCGTCCATTTGTCCGCCGACTTCCGGAATGGCAATTTTGGTACCACGTTCCCATATACGTGCCTTTGGCAGCGCCTGACTGTTCGCCACGTATACAGGTTGTCCACTACGCGCGCTACATTGATATCATTTTTCATGACATTCTCGGACATCTTCGACGTCCCAGTGTACTGGCCAATCCTCGTGATGTACTTCTGCGTCTTGTTCGTGTTGACTATGAGAAGGCAGCTACAGTAAGTGGGCCACATTGTTTCTCTGACCCGTTTTTTCACCGATTTACAGACACATGATCAAGTATCGCTACGTTCCCTTCGACTGGGGTCGTAAGACACGCTATGGTTCGACCAATAAGTAAACTAGAGCGTTTGTTTAGTAGGGTTATACATGTCCCTGGCAAACTGTTCATGGTTCACCCTCGATATGTTGGTTTGAATATATGTGGTCACTCTTATAGAATAAAGTTGCCTGGGCGCCTGCTAACACCCAATTACGTTGGCCACGAAGCTCAGTTACAGCATCTTCGGCGGCTCGTGCTCATACTCGTGGTCAGAGTCCCAACTATGGCGAAGCCTGACTATCCCCGCGTCCAAAACGGACTGTCTTCCAGTCATGGAAATAAGTCACGAGTTGGAAGGACGAGAATATAAAGCGTTGGATCACAGAGAGATTAACAATCTCTCGCCTATCGTCCACTCAATTTACGCTCTTCATAACCGCCTAACGAGCCCCAATAATGACACCTCCTCGCGTGTTACTTTGTGGTACGCACTGCCATTCCGTCCTATGATCCGACATTCCAGCTGCGATATAGGTGACATCGTATGGGCACACAAGGAAACACAAGAGCTCTTCCAGGGTCTAGCTGAAGTAGTCGTGGGGGCACTCTTGCCGCCTGCGTAATGACCCAGTAGATCGACGGTACCCTTGCTTTCTCTGTAGCGCATGGATTCCCGCGATTGCGCAGACTTATTGGCAAATCTGAAGCCGGGGGGGAAATACGAGCGCACAGTGGCAATTTATCGTACATGGGAGTCGGCAGAACGTGTGGGGGTGTTCGATCGAGCGCTTATCGAGGCATTGCCACCTAACGTGCGGTGGATAGCACACAATGGCGCCGGCTACGATCAAGTTGACGTCAGAGCGTGCAGGGAGAAAGGTACGCCGACCTAGTTCTTATCTTTTCCGTGCGCCTAGACCGCCCATGCATTGCCGAATGACTGACATATCCCCATTGCCCTCTCGCCTGCAGGGATCATTGTCTCCAACGTTCCTGTTGCGGTCGATGACGCAACGGCGACTACTGCCATGTACCTGATGATCTCGGCCTTCCGCCAATTCTCGAAGGCTGAGCGCGACTTGCGCGTGGGCCGGTGGAAGAGCGAGATCTCATCCACTCTAGCCCACGACCTCACCGGGAAGACGCTGGCGATTCTTGGCCTCGGAGGCATTGGGTTTCGCCTTGCGGAACTGGCGCATGCCTTTCCGATGCGTATCATATATCACTCGCGAAGGAAGGCGGAGGGTGCCCCGGATTGGTGCGAGTACTTTGGACAGGAGCAGCTAGACGATTTCCTGAGCCTCGCGGACGTGCTGAGCGTTCATGTCCCTCTAAGGCCGGATACGGAGGCTCTTGTCGATGAAGTGATGATTCGGAAGCTCAAGAAAGGCGCCGTCCTAGTCAACACCGCCAGAGGGAAGGTCGTTGACGAGGCCGCACTGATCAGAGCACTGGAAGACGGCCACGTAAGTCCTTCGCCAATCGCGTTGACATGATGGTGTGGCTTACGACTTCGAAAGTTGGGTGCTGTTGGACTAGACGTGTTTCCCGACGAGCCCGCAGTCAATCCACGGCTCCTTGACTTCCGAAACGCCACACTTCTCCCACATATGGGGACGATGACATGCGACACACAAAGGAAGATGGAAGTACGAACGCTCACCAATATCAGGGATTTTCTAGTGAAAGGGAAGGGACTCGACATTGTTCCGGAGCTGCAGGACTTGGGCGTGAAGTTGTGACTTGCATACCACTGCACACACACCCTACTCTAGATCACAGAGACTAGCGCGAAAGATGAAGGAAAGGATGTAATATCATCATGATTTACGCAATGTGTAGTAGCCCACGTATTGGAAACTTGGAAGGATTCAGAGTCGTCCAACTCGACAGATCGATTATTTTCGGGGAATTACTAAAATCTCGGCCCGAGCGGCCCGGGAACATACAACGGCAATTGACGTTTGCGCGCCACAGATCCACACTCCCGACACCCAACCTCCTCGCGTTCTACGTCCAGTCATTCTGCACTTATCTTTTCCGCTCATACGATCGCTTGTACGTGCTCTGCGGTGAATGGTTCAATCGGTGCAGACGCGTCCGGCATCTGTGGCAGATTCGGGGATAGGTTACCGTGAATGCCACTCGTCAGATTCCGAGCTGGAGGTATGATGATCATGACATCTCCCACACCTATGTCACTCGAGAGCTAGCGCCTGCTAATTTGGCATCTCCTTTGCAGTCTTGCCTCGTCGAGCGCGATGAAAGGGGACCCTCAGCCCCACTCTCACCATCCTCCGCTGATCTGGTCCACGATGCATATCGGCGATTGACCTATCAACAGCTACACCTGTTCTGCTCTATGAGGTCGCTTTCCACGGCGGGAACCCAGTTGGAGCTTGCTTGCAGGCTCGCTCATTACGATCTACGCTTGTACACCCCTCCACCTGCAAGCGTCCCTTTCGACCAAATTGACGACGACACCGAACCTGTCGAACTGCATTTTGACTCCTTATCAGAAGTCCCATCATGTGCTGATCGGTCAAATCCGTCGAGTCTTCCATCAGTAACCCCATCCTCTGCCGACTCGTTAAGTTCAACGCAGCCACTGCGATCAAAATCCTCCACCCAAACCACCCGCATTTCTCGTCCCCGAGCGTCATGTGTCCCTCCCCTCCCCGTTGAAATCATGGCCGAGATTTTAGATCAAGTGGGCGACTGGGAATTGGCCAAAGCCATTGGTTTGCCCACATCACTACCTCAGCCTCTACCTTGGACGGGCGCTTGCTCAACAGATCACGCACTTCTCACTGGTCACTTGCCTCTGCTAGTCTCCTGCGAACCAATGATTCGACCTCCAACCACCGTCGGCGCAAAGCTCATCATTCGCTTCTCCTACATCCACATATTGTCCTATTTCTTCCGCCACTGCCGTCCACTCTTTGGCGAAATTTTCCGCAATCATTTAATTCCGATCACTGCCGCGCATAATGGGCGTGTTGATGTTCTCAATTGGTGGCAAACCATGCATACAGTATATCCGGAAGACTTTCCGTTTCTCAACTCGTGTGCCATTGCAGACGCTATCGGCGGCGCGTCACGCGCTGGCCACGTCGAATCCCTCGACTGGTGGCTCGAATCCGGCCTACCATTCGAATACACTGAGGTTGCTCTCGAGCACGCGTCTGCCAAGAACCAACTTCGTGTGCTTGAGTGGTGGCGTACGCAGCGTAACCGGCTCCCGCTCAAAGTAGGCCGTGTCATGGACACTGCCAGTGCAGCAGGACACGTCGCCACTCTCGATTGGTGGGCCCGCTCCGGCCTCGACTACACGTACGATCGCCAGGCGCTGTTTTATGCAAGCTACCACGGGCACATCGACGTGCTCCAGTGGTGGATGAACAGTGGGCTACAGTTGTTCTTCGATCAGGATGTATTGGTTGGCGCAACGCGGCATAATCGACCGGAGGTGCTCCAGTGGTGGGACAAGACTGGGTTGCCGGTGCAATACCGCATGTGTGACATCGAAGAGGCACTGGAAGACGCTATCGGGGGCGGAGAGCGAGCGAGGGTGTGGTGGGAGGGCAAGGGCGTTGACTTTAATGCCAACGACAAGGAATGGACGAAGCTACAGAATCTAAACTAAGATTCCACCAGGAGTCCTGTTGGCGGCCTGTGGTTGTTGTATGTAAATAAATGAATCTTTAACCATGTTAGCCTTTCTTAGTTCTGACAACGCATTATCACGGATACCCTTTTACTGGAATCTTGTTGGTACAGTACTTGCCGTTCCAGCTGACACCCAAAGATATCTTGAATGAATTGGTGGGTCCGGCAAGGCCACGTGACGTAGGATATTGAGGCCAAGCCGGCCGCCGATCCAAGGCCGGGCACAACTGACTCGTTCAAACTTTCTCCCATGACCTTCGTCCGTGTCTGTTCTACCTGCCTTCTAGTATACGCGTTTCTCTCCTGTCTTTACACCACCTCGTTCCTGCTTCTGTGCCCTTTCGTCAGTAACTGCTCAACCTCCTTCGTCCCTGATATCTCCAGGCTTTATGCTCGCTTTATCTGGACTTGGCGACTCTCCGGCGATGCCAGTACCTCCTCAAGTCTCTCAACCAGCACCCGTGCTTCTGCTTTGAGTTTTTCTACTCAAGAACTCGTAAGGCAGCAAGCGGCGGGTTATAAGGATATGGGAGACTTCTTATCCTCCTTCGAAGAGGCCACTGCAGATCCCATCCTCTACTGGGCTATTGTCTCTCGGAGAGAACCCACACGGTTCGGTCAAGCACTCCAAGGGGTATCGTCCGCTGGGCTAGATTTGTCTCTCGATTGGTTTCCCATGTCTGAGTCCCTCTTCTTGTCGAAATCGTTCTCTGGTTCCATGCACCCCATGAAAATATTCCCATACTTTTACAGAGCATCGGAAACCTTTGACGAGGATGACATCACCATTACGACGTTGGTCACACCGAATAGGTTTGAAGTGCTCCAAAAATTGGCCTTACGTTACGAAGGTATGGCTCATGCGCATTTATTGGAGAAAGTTTACGGTTTGAGCTTCTCGGAAAACAATGGTTTAACCTGGACTCGCTAATACCTCGAGCACAGGTCCACTCTCCGTGACCGTTCATATCCCTCTCCCGACTTCGGCTGGCAAATCTCCATCACTAGCACTACATAATAGTCTTCTCGCCCTACACGCACTTGTCATAAACTCTCCTGGCCTCACCACACGCGCAGATATTCACCTCGTTCTCTCCCCCTTTCCGCGTGCGTTCAATACTTGGCGCAATCTCGCGCGTCTGCTCGCCCGCACAACCTACATGCTGCTGCTCGACGTTGACTTTGCTGTATGCACTAGCTGGCGCGCGTCGGTGCGCACCATGTTGCGTAACCGAGAACGCGGCGTGGCGAGGCACGTTCGAGAAGGGAGCGCTGCGCTCGTGCTGCCTGCATTTGAGTATGTGAAGCAGTCAGAAGGCAGAAATCAAGAAGCCTTTCCGAAAGATAAACATGTGCGCACCATTTACATCTTTCACCTTCTGTCTCCCGTCTTGAGTAATCTCCTCAGGAACTCCTACGCCTGGTGCGTGCAAATAGAGTCGCCCCTTTCCACGCATCATTTTCTGCTGGTCATAACAGTACCGACTATCGTCGATTTTATGCTGCCAAACCTGGGGAGATCTACAAAGTGACACAGTACCAGCCTGCATACGAACCATACGTTATAGTTAGAAAAGACGTCGAGGGTTGGTGCGTTTCCTCGATTCGCTCAAGTTTGAGGCATGTGGTTCACGCATGTCCACGGCAGGTGTGATGAACGGTTCACGGGCTATGGAGGCAACAAGGCAGCTTGTTTGTTCGAGATATACCTGTCCGGAATCTCGTTCTACGTATTGAGCGATCATTTCTTGATCCATCAAAGTCATTCATATGAAGAGGAGGTACGCAAGAGCGAAGTAAGTACCCCACTTTTACTCTGAATGCTATGAATATATTGGCCGAAAAGCGCAAGCACAATCGCAAAATTCATTCGGATTTCAAGGAGGAAACCTGCCTACGGTATGTCCATAGTTTTAGGCTGATACGTCTATACTGAGATGATAAGTGAAGATATCTCAAGAGTTTTTCTGATCAGGGCGTTCTCAACACGACACGCGCGAGCAATGCCCGGGAAGAATGCAAGAAATTGAAGGGAATCGGGAGGGTTGTCTCACAGGTGACGGGACTTCCATTCCAAACAGATTCACATGAAAGCTTATCGCACGGCAGCTTCTGGATGGGGTAGCAGATGCGTAGTGGAGGCGTGAAACAGTCCTGTTGATAACGAATGCAGACATGCGAGCTACAAATAAGAGCGGAACCCAGGAAAGTTTAGAGGGATGCTTCGTACAGATGAGGCAATAATTAGGCGCTACATGCTTACGCTTTTCACTGGTGAGACTCGAGTCGTTGGATCAAGCCCTGGGCGCAGGAGATAAATAGGAATGAATATCAAATAACCTGATAATAGACCGGGAAAAGAGGGCGGATGTTATGTACTTGAAACCGAGAGAAGTCCAGAGAAAGAGCTACAAACTACACCGTAGTTTCGGAGGGCTCTGACAGGTGTCTTCGTGCGTCCGTCAGCGTAGTTCACAGGGTCAGCAATACAGGGACTTACTTCCCAAGCTCTTTGTTCATCTTGAACATGTCGATTTTGTCTGTGTTGAATACGGCCTTCAACGCGCCGTCGCACATGATTTCTCGCCCATTCGCCGGGTTTTGTAAGTTGTTACTTTTGATGTATGCCCACAACCTTTTAACGACCTGTGGCCGAGAAAGCGAACCTTCCTGGACGAGTGCGGCTAGGGGTTCGCTATCACACACAAAACGGGTAATGAGAACGAGACAGGGGTAGAGGGTGCGTGACACACACCTCAAGTTATATTCCTTGGATAGTCCTCCGCCCCTCTTTTTCTTGGACTCATCAACGTCGCTGCCTTCGTTGCCAGAATCATCGATCGTATCTGCGCTTCTCGTCCCATTGGCTTTTCCACCCCGTCCGCGTCCGCGCCCCCGTGGACGGCCACGGCCACGGCCGCCGCGCGTAGAGGACGCGCCGGGAGCTGCGCCGGAGCGAGAAGTCCGCCCGCGGCCGTTGATCTCCTCAGAGAGTTGTCGCGCCAGTGCCTCATCTCCGGCGGTCGACGACTTGGTAGCCTTTGCCGCCGACGGACGGTCGTGGTCGTGGTCGTCGCCATCCATCGAGTTGAGACGACGCTTCTTGTGCGCGGCCGCGGGTTCCCCGGATTCAGCGTGGGCACCGGTGGCCGCCGCCGCATCTCCGTCTTGGTCATGGTCATGGTCTGGATCTTGGTCGTGCTGGAAGCCCTTCTCCTCGGACACCCTGGCGAAGACGTTGGAGATGAGTTTGTCGATCGCCTCCTTATTGTCTTTGATCAGTTCCAGTGGAACGTCATCTTGTGTAAGTAGGAGACGACGGACGCGCTTGGCGGAGATGGTGCCGAGGTCCGTGCCAGGTGCAGAAAGAATGGAGTAGATGCGGGGGTCGAGGTCAGCCACTTGCATGACAAGATTTCCAGGAGCCTGGACTACTGTAGGAAGGTTTCGATGGAAAAGGGGACGCGAGTGCGGAGAGGAGTCCTGAGAGGAATAAAAGGATAGATTGTCCGTTGAAACAGTACCGGGATGTAAGGGGCCCGAGTCCGAGCTTTGGTGACTTGGACTTTGGTTTCAGGCGCTGAACAGAAACCAGTGCTAAGTCAACAATTAATTGCCCGACGTGTGTGAGCTTATGTAATCCTCATACAAAAGAACCTACTGTACTCGCTCGACAATTGGAACAGCGATCATGATGTATCAGTGATTCGCAGTTTCTAATTTAGCGGACATTTCTTATGGAGACAATCCATTTTTCAAGGACCGTGAACCACATGCGAGGGCTGGAGAAATGTGGGTCAGGCAAGAGCGGGCCGGTTCCTCCGAAGGGCGTGTGACGTGTTCGGACGTGTTCGGTCTCGTGAACACATCCCCGCATCACCTCAAACCTCATACACGAGTCCAGGGTTGACCCGCGCGCCATCGTGCACCGCGTCACGTCTTCACCCGAAAAATAATTTCCCTCTTTCCCTCTTCGTACCGGGATCCCTAATTGAAGTCCCGAATGGTCGGCAAGCGACATGGACCATCAAGAAAACGAATGTGGTTGGCTTGGGGTATCATAACCTTGGCCGTGGCCTCAGGCGCAGCGCAAGACTCGTCTCCTGCACAAGTGGAACTATCCCATGACTCGAGCGTAACCGTGCGCCATTCCATCCATTCCATTCCGGCAGGACATCTCATAAACCTATGTCACAACAGACATCCCTCACTGTCCTCGGCTCATCACCCTCTGGTTCTTATAGCTCCCACAAGGTAATGCGGCCTCCTTTATACGCCCCATTCTTTTCATGCGAACCGTGCACCACGCCGCCAGGGAACAAGGCGCACTGTTGGTGGATCGCATGTAACCCTAACCTTATTCTATGTCTTGCGTCACATCAAAACGAGGCTCACTACTATCTTGCAATACAGGGCTCTCCTTCAGAAGCCGATTCAGCCAACGAAGGTCGGAGATATTCTATATACGCCGTCTTTCTGTCCTAAATCGTGGATTATTTCTAGCCGCGCGTGCCTACAAACAAGCTCTCGCGACTTTGGCTACCCTAACTTCCATTCCTCCGTCTCGTGCGTTCGAGGCACACCATCAATTTTCATGGAATACAGGGCACTCCATTCTCTCCTCAATCCTCCCCAATCCTCAAGGACATGGTCCTCTAAGTAGCGCACTTCGAATAGCTATCAGGTTACGCCATCTGTCATGGCTTCCACGCTTCTTATCATCACGGTTCTCTCAAGAAAGCGGACGCCGAAGGAGTGACGAGGAGTTACGCCGCCGTGCAATTAAGGTCATGGATCTGTTACAACATGCCGCAGATTTAGGCCACCTGGATGCTCTTTCCACCCTCGCAAAAATATCCTTGGTAGTGCCTTCATACTCTTAATATCCCCGCGTGATCTCATTCCATCTCAGCTTCCACCTACCCCACACTTCAACGCAGACCCTGTATTTGCCTACAAAACTTTCGAGACCCATGCTTCCTTAACGGGGAACGCAGCTTCCCAGAGCTACCTCGCTTTCTTTCACGCAACCGGTTACCAGAATGTCGTACCCGTCGATCAAGCAAAGGCCCAGCTATACTACACATTTTCTGCTCATGGCGGAGATAGGGCTGCACAGATGGCACTCGCGTATCGTTATTGGACGGGAATCGGAGTTGTTGAGGATTGTGAGCGCGCTGTCGAGTGGTACGGTGAGGCAGCAGAACAGGGCAAGCTTGACATACTGTCTCCGTGGCTTCCGCTGACATTTAAACAGCGATGGAACGATTTTTATCTGGCCCGCCTGGCGGACGCACCCTTCCATTGACGCCAACTCGCCTGTCGGACCTTGCTGGCGGGGTTTATGGTCCAGGTGCAAGTGTGGCATCGACGGGACTGAATGGGCAGCGTCCAGCAATCAAAGCTGCTCGCGCTCGTGCAGCTGGTGAGACTTGGGAAGATATTCTTGAATATTATATCGTCGGTGTTTATGCTCTCTCGATGTTTGTCATCGCTCATCTCGACTCAGTTTAACGCAGACCGTGGCGAAACCGATTTTGCCTTCCGTCTAGGAAAAATATTCTACCACGGCAGCATATACAATACACCGGGCGGGATCGCATCTGGCGGCGAGGGTGTCGGTCTAGTGCCACGAGACCTGGAGCGTGCGCGTTACTACTTCGAGTCCATCACACGGCAGGTATGGCCGAGCGACACGAGTGAGGCACAAGGAAGGCGTGATGAAAATAGTCCGGTTGGCCTTGCTGCACCTGCGGCTGGCTATTTGGGTCGGATGTACCTCCGTGGAGAAGGCGTGCGTATGGATCTGAAGCTGGCAAAATTGTGGTTTGAACGCGGGGGTACCTATGGCGATAAGGAGTGCCATAACGGGCTTGGCATCATATGGCGCGACGGTTTACTCGACGGTCGAAAGGACAGCAAGGCAGCCTTAACCCATTTTGCGATTGCAGCCGGGCTGGACCTCGCTGAGGCCCAGGTTAACTTGGGCAAGCATCACTACGGTAAGCACCTTGGTACCTTGTGATTCTGATCGCGCTCTGACTCCGAGCGGCTCAGAGCGAGGCGATCTGAAGCTGGCTATTTCATACTTCGAAGCTGCAATGAGGCATGGATCACCCTTCGAGGCGTTCTACTACATCGCGAAGATCCAGGCGTCGCAGATGAAGATTATGCCGGCCTCTTTGAGGCCGGGCGCATGCTCTATTGCCGCGTCTTTCTTCAAGGTCGTTTCCGAGCGTGGGTCTTGGGGTGAAGATCTCATTCAGGAAGGTGAGGAGGCTTGGGAAACGGGTACTCCTAGTGGAAAGCAGCTGGCCATGCTGAAATGGTGGATTGCCGCTGAGCGCGGGCTCGAGATCGGTCAAAACAACTTGGCGTTTGTTCTCGACCAAGGTAAGTTCAGTTCCGCCCGGCACTTATCGGAAGGCGTTCTCATGTTGGCCAAGACAAGAGCATGCTCCGTCGCGCCGGCTTTGCGAACTTCTTCCCATCGAACGACACCGCAAGGCTCGCGCTCACACAATGGACACGATCAGCCGCTCAGAACAATGTCGATGCGCTAGTCAAAGTCGGCGACTATTACTATCACGGCCTTGGCGTACCGAATGAGCCTGAAAATGTCCGCTGGGAGAAAGCGGCTGGGTATTATCGGTCTGCCGCGGATACGCAAATCAGTGCACTGGCGATGTGGAACTTGGGATGGATGTACGAACATGGATACGGTGTCCCCCAGGTTTGTATGTATTTCTACCCGCGACTTCCTGGGATTGAACACCGCACACAGGATTTCCACCTGGCAAAGCGCCATTACGATTTCGCCTTAGACACCAATATCGAAGCGTACCTCCCCGTTACCCTGTCCCTCTTCCGTCTACACGCGCGCAGCTTATGGCATATCTTGACTGGACGAGAAGGCGGTCTTAGCCTATGGTCAAGTAACGAAGTTGAGTCTGGTAGGTCGTATCCCATCGAGTTATCGCTCGAATGATACTCATGCATGTGTCATCAGAACCCGATCAGATCTCTGGGAGGAGGGAGTTGGACGAAGGCCCGGCCGCCACTGACGGTTCGGCGCCCGAAGCTGACGAGGACCCCCTTGTTGAGGATGACGGACCGTGGTACATGGGCAAGGCACGTGAAGAGTTCAACCGACGTATGCGTGACGCTGCAGCTCCCGGCGACGACGAGGATCCCGTACAGGTATACAACTTGCTTCCACTTTCCACCCCTAGACTAACAAAAAAAAATCGTACAGTGGGCTCGCGACCGTCGCAATGCGGAACTCGACAGGGACAGCGATTTCGGACCGGAAGACATGTTCGACGCTGCTCTGCGCGGCGGGCACCGCGGAGAGGAAGATGGGGACGAGTTCGTCGAGACGATGATGCTTGTGGTGCTCTGCCTCGTTGTATCGTTGCTGCTGTACATCCGCGGGAGATGGGTCGAGCGGCTACGTCGGGAGGAGCAGCAACAGAGGCAACAATTGGAGCAACGCGAGGAGCAGCAACAACAACAGGATAACGGGCTGTTTCCTCCTCCTGGAGACCCAGCGAGGGACGACTGGGCTGTACCACGGTGAACGTATGGCACGCACTTGTATCAGGATTCGTTTGTATACCTGGCTAGAAACTCTAATAATCATTTCTCGAGGGCATCCCACCCGCATGGTTTCCCGCGTGCTTCAGGCCGACATATTAACCCCGGCAGCGAAGAGACCCCGGAGAAACAGGGTCTGCTCCTTCCGGGTCACGTTTTTCGAGCCTATCACCAATTCATGGAGGTTTCGCGAGGCGTTGCGGGGCGATATCATCCGGAGTGAGTTGCTATGCGCGGCATGATTTAGTTGCCGCCACAATCACGATAGTCCTGCTGGGTCCCGAGGCGTGTCAGATGAGGCCGACTACTCAACCTTGCATATTCACAACAGTTCCACATCTGCAAGACTCTGACTGACTGGTATGGTCAGTTTTACTTCCTCCAGAGAACGCCTTGCCTACGTACTGCAGCACTATGATACAGTCTATATTCCTTATGAACGGCACTTTCCAGGTCCTTATGATGGGGCCGTTACTAGTACGTGGCCGTCCTGTCAACTTGTCTTGTCCTGGTGAAACAGGTTGCCTGTGGCCCCTGTCTCAGGCTGACGCTTTTTGTAAGTTCATATATGGATAGATGAGCGGCGCGTATGGTAGTGCGATACATTTGTTTTTCATGATCATTGTGTCTAACTATGAGTCGGAGTACCGCTTTGCGCTGGCGATGTGATTGCTGATCATGTCGACATCATGACCATTTTTCGCCCACCGGACCGAATACCCGGTCAAGGCAAATCTAGCTCCGCGTACAAGAGGCAGATGATGGGGACCTCATTTAAACGGAGACCAGGAGAGATTTCGGGGTTGAGGTGATCACAAAACATGGAGAGGCAGGCATTGGTATCAAACGAGGACTTTTCCACTTCCCGAGTCCGAGTCTGAGTCGCCAGGCACTGGCAGGAGCACGGACCCGAAGTGTGGATCTGAAACAGGTGTGGAGGTGACAAGGCTGTGGTGCGGTGTCAATC
>Ga0137397_10002131_pt1 | contig 13866 bp, 23 predicted proteins | sample czorhiz116metaG_FD_106658 | JGI IMG/M metagenome (GOLD analysis project Ga0137397, IMG submission 106658) | Vadose zone soil microbial communities from Angelo Coast Range Reserve, California, USA - czorhiz1.16 metaG | ecosystem: Environmental > Terrestrial > Soil > Vadose zone | place: USA... | reverse complement strand
TCGCCAGCGTCGGGTGTCTGACCATCGAACGGTGAAGGGCCGCCGGGTGATTGTGACATGGTCGAATTCGCCTTTCCTGATGGATTGTTCCAATCCTGTCCACACTTCGCCTAGAAAAGTGTTGTCGGACGTTCGTTCCGCCCCTCGCGGTAGTCCCGAGAAATGCTTATCCTCACCAAATACGGCTGCTCGGGGGCCGTAGATTTCATATCCTCGGTGTCGTCCTTTGATGCGGAGACCCTCTGTATCGCCCTGTCCGCAAAGGTCATCAATTCGCCTGCTTCCTCTGGCGTTAACGATAAGACTATCCGTGTCCATGTAGTACACGTTTTCCGTTCCGACATGTTGAATCACTCTCCATAGTTTCGCCCGACTTTCGGACATGATGTACCCGGTGATCTGCGGGCACGCGTTGGGTGCTTCCTGGAATTCGCCTAAGAGGTAGAGGTCGCGTCCGAGCTGCATGGTGTCTGTTGTTTCGCCCGTGTCTTTATCGACGTAAGTGCCGATAGCAATGCCGTCACCAGGCAGGGTGGCGACGTGCTCCCAGCTTTGGTATCGCATAGCAAACCGACCAATGAGCGACCGTGACCAGTGCTTGAGAACGACAGGCAGCCACCGCAGGTCGCGCACTTGAGTTGAGTGGATGCCATTCAGGGTCCACTCTGCCCATTTTTGGAGCGCTGGGCCTTTAGCATACATCCATGCTCGGTGCACCCGAACATCTGCACCAGCGTCGATGAGCAGTCGCAATTCTGGGTCCCAGAGAGTGGTATCGAATTCACCCACCGGCCAGAGGATTCCCTTGTCCGTTCGAACAGGAACAATTGGCTGTTCGGTGCGAACGGTGACGTCAGCAAGGATCGCGTGGCGGTTCCACAGTCGAGGCAGTGAGCGTGCAGACACCCTGGTGGTAGTGCCCAGGTATTGTGTGGGCACGGAAATATCGCGCGCCACACGCGGGTAAGCGTTCTGCCAATCGTATTCGTAGACCGGCGCGTTGGGGTCGCGCCCCCATTTCCATGCTTCGGCGCGGCCGGTATGGAGTGCGCGGCGTTCGGCCGCGATAGCTTCAGCATCGTGGTGCACCAACACTTTCTCGGTGTAGTAGTTGTGTCGCCAGTGTGCCCAGGATTGTGAGCTTCCGGTCATCTGCCAGTTGCCGGCCGCGCCCGTCTTAAGCCAGGTCAGGTATTGAATGAGGGCGACAGAGAGGATTCCCACTGACCGGTGGCATCGGTTGATCCAGCCTTCGTCGTCGTCCGTATCGGGTAGATCCAGCTTTCGCATACCCAGCAGCATGCCGAGTGTGCCGAGGGTACACGGAAAGATGGAGGCAGAATCGCAGAGTAGGAGTGTAGCTTTGGCTTGCGTCCACCTCGACCAGGTGCCCCGAGAATCCAAGCGTATATTCTCCAGGGTCCATCCGCATTGCGGTAGATGTAGCAGCGCCTGACTAATGCGCATGTCGTAAGGTAGGTTGTGAGCGTAGAGAACTGTTCGCGCCCTGGCGCGCGTGTGATTGCTGATATCCTTCCACAGGTTATGCACATCTGTGTACACCTCGGTTCGCTGTATGACGTTGCCCTTCGCGGTGAAATGGACGTAGTTCGCGACACCGCAGCGCCAACTCTGCGTCTCGCCGGTGGCCGTCTTGGTGGTGCGCGCCTCGGTGTCCAGCACGACGTACCGGTTGGGCACGGACGCGCCTTCGTTGGCGGTGATCCAGTGGTCAGGTATATGGTTCATTCCGGTAGCCCCGGCACCAGCTGGTAGGTGCCGACGTAGACGCCACCGAGCACTACCTGTTCCTCATACTTGTCGACGGCCGCGTTCTGTGCCAAGGTGTCCAACGCAGACTGAATGGCTTCGGCCCTGGTCATCAGCGTATTCGACCGCACCGAGAACGGCCGGTTGGTGACCACGTCGGTGCCCTTGGTGCGGATCAACAGCTCGACCTGGTGCAGGAAACCGGTTTTTGTCCCGTTCTGAAAGCGGAGCGTGTCGATGTTCGTGGGCACCGAGTTGAGGTTCGCGGCCATTTCTAGCGGCCGGTCGGCCAGCGCCGCGCCCGCTTCGGCACGCAGTGCCAGCCAGGCGGAGCGCCCGACGTGTCCGCCACCGGCCCGGAACTGTTTCAGCCCTTCGTTGGCCGACAGGCCCAGTTTGATGGATTCGGCGGCCCACGTTCCGGGGTATAGTGCCATGTGTGTGTGTCCATTCTCGGTGTATGCGCACCGGTCGGGTCGGGAACTGACCGCGAAGGCCGGCTGGTTGCCCTCGTCCCCCAGGGCGCCAGCCGGCCTTCAGCGTACGTCTGCGAGGCCGCTAGTCGGTGCCGGCACTTTCGGTCGCTGCCGCCAGTTCATCGGCCGCACGGACGTTCTCCGCGTCCGCCGCGTCACCCCAGACCATCTCCAGCTGATCGGGGTCGACCACCGGCACCCCGAACAGCCGCGTGACGGTCTCCGTCGCACGCAACGCGTCATGCAGCTGGTCGTCCAGCACCACGATGGCGCAGTTAATACACAGGTCGAACCGCAACGCGATCACGAACAGTCTGCGCACCGGTAGGTCAGCGGAGTCGAACGCTTTGCACCGGTCGCACCGGCGCACGCTCACCTTGACCATGCTTGTTTCACCTTCTCCCGTTCCGCGTCGTTGACGCATAGCTTCTCCAATACCAGGTTCGAGCATTCCCGACAGATGTGCGACCGGTGCCCGTTGCCCGGTCTCAATTCGATGACCACCCCGACCAGGAAGGTGCGGAAACACAGGTTGCACATCACGTCAGTGACGGTCACTGGACGCGGCTTTCGTGCGCAGTGCGGCGATGCTGTGATTCTCGACCTTGTCGAGCGCGACAACCACAGCTTCGCGAGGCACCTCGCCCCACTCCAGTACGCACCCTAGGCAGTCAATACACACAACGGCCTTGGTAGGCATGTGCACGCCGATCTCGACCAGTCCGTCTTCGTCGTGGATGACGTTGCACAGCCAGCATTCGGGGATTTCGTCAGGTGGCATCGGGCACCACCGTGGTGGCCGTGCCGAGCGCGGCGGATGACCAGGCAGCCGCGAAGGCGTCCATCGCGTCCAGCGGGAAGTCGACTGCTTCGAACACGCCCATCAGGCAGTCCACACACATGTTGTGCAGGTCGCCATCGGTGTCGGTGAACTCGACCATGGTGAGTTCGTCTTCGTAGGGGCCGCAGACGACGCAGGATTTCGAGCGCGCGCTACGCATCGGAACGCACCGAGAACACCTTGATGGGCGGTGCTTCCTTCGCCCCGAGTTCACGGGCCGCCGCCGCGCCTCCGTCGGCGAACTTGAGCCAGTACATGTAGGACCCGAACCTGTTCATCTTGTTGGAGCGTTCGATCTTGCACAACAGCGGGAAGACGCCCGCCTTGTGCAGCACCAGCAGTTGGGCGACCATGCGCTGGTGGCCACAGTTGACGACGTCCCGCTTCTCGCCCTCCTTCCATACCACGTCCATCGACGCGTAGATGGGGCTGCCAGCGTCGAACTCCGACTCGTTGAACCGGACGTCCAGCAGCGCGAAGTCCCTGCCCCAGCAGTCCCGTGCGGACAGGACGTCGGGCGGCATGAGGACGTCGAACACCGAGCGGGACGACAGAATCTGCTGCACGATGTCCCGATAGGTGGCGACCTCGTCGGTGGGAGTGTCGTCCCTTTCCTGGTCCAGCCACGTCGCGATACCCGTGTCGTAGTTGGGTTCGACCGCTGCCGCCGCATCGTCGACCACGGCCACCTCGGTGGCCGGCTCGTCCTTCTTCTTGACCGTCATCGTGTCCTCTTTCTCTGTGATAGTCCCGTGATGGACAGCGTGTCCATCCGGATCGTGGGGCAGGACAGGAACTTGCGCTCCCGCATTCCCTCCGGAGTGGACTGTGCGACCATGAGTGAACGCACCCGCGCCGGTATCTGGACGCGAAGGGTGCGCTCGGATCCCTTGTACAGCAAGGGGAGATCCAGTTCGACCGTGAATTGGCCGACGTGCACGGTGGTGCCCGGCAGGTCTTGGCTGACGATTGTGGCCAGCACGCAGCGCCAGTCCTGCCGGTGGCCGCACGGAACCGTCAGCTCGCTGAGATACAGTTCCCAGCCGGATCGGATGGCTGCCGTGCTGAGAATAGACTCGAACAGCGCCTTGACGCGCATCCTCAGCTTGAGTCGAACGTCGGCGATCATGCCTGGTCCACCTGTTTCTGCGCTGGCTTCTGGGTGAGTTCGACCGGCAATTGCGGTAGCGGCGGGGAAAGTCGCCGCCCGCCTGCGGTGAAACTGCGCACCGGGGTGCGCCGGGTTGTCATAACGGACTGGTACTGGTCGGCCAGCGTGCGCATGTCGTCCGCCGTGACGTCGGCCCGGTCACACACCACGTGCAACAGGTACAGCCAGGCTTCGGCGTTCTCGATGTTCTTGCGCACCCAGGTGACCCGCTCACCGAGGTGAATGCTCTTGCCGGCCGCGATGTCGTCCAGGTCCGTTGCCAGCGCCCGCAGTGCGGCCACGACAGCCCGGATGGGGAAGGGCTGTCGTGACCGCAGGGAGAGCGTGACCGGTTTGCGCACTGTCATGGTCTAGAACGGTTGGCGTGCGGCTTGCCGGGTGGCGTCTAGCGATGCCGTGGCCAGTGCCGCGCCGACCGGTCGGGGGTATTCGACCAGGACACCGTCGACGCGGACACCGTCGACCTCGAAGGAGATGGCGGACGCGACAATGAAACCGGCGAGCGTGGTTTCCACCAGTCGCGCGATGTCCGCGAAGTCCTTGGGCGGCATGGTGTCCAGTCCCAGCCGGAACGTGACGTCCTGGGCGGTGTCGCCCCAGTTGTCCATCGTTTCGGCCACGGTGCGCAGGATGGCGCCACACCGCATGTCGTGCACCTCGGGCACCTCAGGCACCAGGGTGCGGTTGAGGTACCGTTCGAACGAGGCGATCTCCACCGCGTGCATCAGGTAGATGTCGCCGTTGCGCGGGGCGATGCCCAACGCGTCCGTGAAGTCGCGGATTGCCGCCCCCACCTGGGCCGGCTCGAACCCCGCGTCCGAGTACCGGTGGACGAAGTCGTCACGCGATGCGAGGTGACCGTCGTTAACCTTCACTGCTGCCGCCTTCCGTTGGGCCCCGAACCGGGGCCGCTTGATGCTCCCACGTTGGTGTTCGTTTGGAAACCTCCGATCGCTACCTGTCCAAGGTAACGATATGGGAACGGCCCCCGTGTTCCGGCAGGGAGAGTGAACCGGAACGACGGGGGCCGCCCTCCCGGCGGCAGCAGGGAGTTCGAGAAGGGGGCCGCGCGGCCCCCTGGCGTGGCCGTCAGTCGACCAGGATGCTCGCCCAGGTGTGCGGCCCGACGATCCCGTCGACGGTCAGCCCACGGGTGCCCTGGTAGTTGCGCAGGGCATTGTTGGTGAGCGGCCCGAAGTCGCCGTCAACGGCCAGTTCGCCGTAGCCGGCCACGTCCCGCAGGATCGCCTGGAGCCGGTGGACCATCAACGGGCCACCTGCGGGGTCCTTGGCGCCTTGGGTGATGTTCGACAGGTTCCTGATCATGGTGTCCGTCCAGTTCGTTGGTGCCGGCACCGGGCCCGGTGCCGGGCTGTTCGCCGTGCCCCACTGGCCGTAGTCGGCCGCGTGCGCCTCGTCCAGGTCGACCGTGAAGCCATCCCAGTTGGCTCCGTTGTGCACCTGTCGCAGATGCGTTGTCGCGGCCCACAAACCGCCCGACCACGCGTAGGATTGGAACACGAAGTCGACCAGCCCAGCGTCCAGCAGCGACTCGCAGGCACGCAGTCCACCGTAGACACCCAGCGGTGACGCGGTCGCCCCGTCGTGCACCCCCCGGAAGTAGTCGAACACGGCCGGCTCCTGGGATGCCTGCATGTCGAAGTCGACCGTGAAGTAGATCGGCCGATCGTCGGGCAGTCCCAGCGGGCGGTGTTGCGCGCGTCCACTGACCGCGTCGTCGTGGCCAGCCTGGCGCCCGGCAAGGGCCCGGTTCGCGGTCGTTTCGAACACCGACACGATCCCGATGCCAGCCGCCGGGAGCAGCCGCGCCTCGTCCGGGGTCAAGTTCTTCGGATTGCCCAGCGTGGACGCGTAGCGGCACGCGAAGGATGCGCCGTGCGCCAACAGGACCCGCGTCGGGGTCTGGTTGTTCGAGTAGTCCACGCCGGTGGCATAGATGGTCATGAGCTGAGTTCCGTTCCGCGTCGCGGCCGGTCGTACGCCAGCCGGTTCAGCATGTCGGGTAAGGGAAGCGCGAGCGCGACGTGTGCCAGTTCCATCGGCGCCACGAACTGGAGCCGGCTCGCGACGCCCCCGTCAGTCTCGATGTGCGTATAGCCGGTCGCCTTCGGCTTCACCGAGACGACCAGGGCGAGCCTAGCCACCGTTGCCCGCCGGGGCAGGCACGGGAAGCGTGGTATCGACCAGTGGCGGCAGCACGTCGTGCGCTGCCTGCGTGATCGCGGCATGGTGTGACCGGTGGTGCTGCACCGCCTTGGTCAGTGACTTCAGGTGGTGCCGCCGGGTGATGTCCATTGTGGTCCTTTCTCTACAGTTGAAGGTAAATCGCCGCGTCGGGTGCCGAGAATCCGAGATCCACCAGGCGCGTCGTGGCCTCGTCCGGCGAGATCACCTGCTTGACGGACGCCTTACGGATATCGGCGGGCGACAGGACGTGCACCCGAGCACCGCGCTCCAGCAGCCACAGCGCCAATAGATGATCGCGTTCACCACTGGCCAGCCCCAGCTCGTCTAGCAGGTTCGACGCGGTGGCTGCCGGTATCTTGTGACTCACGTACTGAGTGTGCACCGCTCCGATAGCCGCTGTCACATAGTGTTCGTACCGTTTCATATCCGACACGAGCAAGATGAACGTTGCCTCGCCCTGATCGTAACCCAGCGACTCCAGCAGGCCCGTCGCTTCAGCCTGGCTGATCGCGCGTTGCTGGTACAGCGCTTCGATCGTGCCGACCGCCAGGTTTCGATGCGTGGCCGTCTTCGATTTGCTTGCCCCGGCAAGGAAAGCGGCGGCTAGCGTCGGCGACAGGCCGGCTTCGCCGAACAGCTTGAGTGCCTGGTCGGCCGTGAGGGCATGTTCGGCGTACAGGGTGGAAATGGTGCGCGGCGGCGGGGCATACTGGGCGGCCGACTTGAATGCTTCTGCCCATTTGTTACGCCACGGGCCTTCGAGAAACGCCTGCTGGTAGGACGTCGCGGCAGGGCCCGTGCCGGCCCACGGAATAATCCCCCGGCGAGCCATCAGGGCCGCCTCGTTCGGTGTCGGAGCAGAACCCCTGGTGTCGTACAGGAGTTGGAAATACTCCAGGTCTCCACCCAGCTTCACATACAGTGCGCGGGCTGTTGCCTCGTCCACCTGGCCCTGAAGGTATGCCTGGAGAATGTCGATCGGGGTCGGCTCGTCCAGCCCCATCTCCAGCACCAAGGGGATCCACTCGTCCCGGACGCGAGACTGGCGGATCGCGTGCTCCATCGTGGCCTTGTCGACCTTGCCGCGCCGAAACAGCGACAACATCTCTTGTAGCGCAGGGGGTTGACCGGAATTCGTGGTCATCAGGGCGAAATTCTCATTACTGATGCCCGACCTGGCAGCCTGCCCCTTAGCCCAGTCGTCACCGGCGACACCCCGGACGACCATGTCCGCCAACTCTGCTGGCGACAGGGGAATGACGGGCGTCTTGGCGTTCAGGTCGTCGGCCAGTTCGCGGGTGAACGGGCCGGTCGCGGCGGACACCAGGTTGCCCAACACGTTCCACACCAACATCTGCCGGGCAACACTGCCCGACCCGAGTAGGCCCCCGGCGAGTCCTTTCAGGCCGGATAGGATGGCGCCTGTCATGGCGTGTCGCTCACGTAGTCACCCCAGTCCGATCAGGCTGAGTGCTTCAACGCCGATATCGTTCAATGGTCCCGCGATCGTGTCCGCGATCAGGGCGGCCGTGTCGTGAGGTTCCACCACCATGGCAGTCACCAGGGCCCCGAGCAACACGGTACCGGCGATACCGTCCAGTTCCGCCGTGTCGTCGGCGAACTCGTGCAGCTTAGTCCACAGTGGTGCGCACGCGTTGGACGAGACGCCAGCCTCGAACGCGGCGGCGGCCGTGAGCGCTTCGGCCATGCCGCCGATGCCGGGTATGGCTTCGGGGGGCACGTCCAACGCCCGCGCGGACACCAGCGGCAGCGTCAGGGCCAACTGGAGTGCCGTCTTATCGATACTGGCCGCCGCCAACGGATAGATCACATCCATACCTGCCGCGATCTCGGCGGTCTGCTCCACCTTGAACGCGGCGAACGCGCCGGGAATGTAGACCCCGGTCAGGAAGGCGCCCAACGCCGCGATGGCGGCCACTGTGGCAATCCGCAGGTTGGAGATACTGCCGGCCAGATTGTCCCGCACCGAGTTGACGTACGCTGTCATGTGGTTGTTGAGTAGGTCCATCCGATTGTTCGCGGCGATTACGGCGAGATTCAACGCATCGGACAGCGACCGGTAGACCTGGGACGTGAAGCTCAACGACTCGTTCAGGTCGGTGTTCATCTGCCGGGTCAGGTAGTTCACTTCGGCGTTGACGTACGTGTCGATAGAATTCACGCTGGCCGTCGTGTAATTGACCGCCTGATAGTAGAGCTGGTACGCCAGGTTCCGGTTGGCCTGGTAGTAATCCGCCATCCGGGCCCAGTCGACCTGCTGCACCTGCGGTATGAACGTGAATTCGATCCACCGGCGCTGATCCCGCATCATGACCAGCGTGGTCGCGATGTTGCCGACCGCGTCCGCCATCGCTTCCGGCGCGGCCGTCAGGTAGTCAATCGAGCCGGGAGCACCCGGAAACGTCCAATCCACCAGCGTTCGAGCGATATCGAGCACGGCGGTACGCAGGCCGTCCAGAATCCAGTTGAACACGCCCCAATGCTGGCCGCCTAGGGCCTGGTACACCTGGTCGGTCAGGTTTTGCGCACCCGCCATCGCCAGGAACGACCAGAGACCGTTCGCTGTCGTGTAGGCATCCCTGGGCTGCCTCATCGCGCGTCACCCCGTCCTAGCCGGACAGGTTACTGCGCCGGTAGATAGCGTCCACTTCGGCCTGAATGGCGTTGCGTACCGCCGTCTCGTCCGCCGCCGTGACGCCCGGCATGAATACCGCGCCGTTGACGCCATTGCCGGTGATGAAGTTGATTCGCCAGCCTCGCTCGATGCCACCGCCCGGCACCGGCTCCATGTCCTGCTGCTGCGACGTCACCCGCCATGACGGGGCACCCGCGTCGACACTTGTCATGATCCCTCACCACCACCTGGCGTTGTAGCATCCAGCCGTCAGCTGGTCCATTCGGGGGCCGAACAGCCAATTGATATAATTGAACGCGTTGTTCATCTGGGTCCATTCCCACATGGAATCAACGCCCCCTTCCGCGTCGCAACACAAAGCCGACGACCACCATGGCGATCAGCGATAGCAGACAACCGCACCCACAACCCGACGTGGCGCATCCGTCCGCGCAACCGGCCGGACCATGGTCGTGCCGTTCGTCGCTCATTGTGCAGGCCTCGAATGGGTGCCGTCAAAGCCTCGCCAGAAGTGCAAGCCGCCGTACGCAATGAAGGGGCCGTTCGCGCTTGTCAGATCATATGCCCAGTCGGGAAAACCGCCACTGAATCCGAGTGGTGGAATCAGTTCGGTTTCCGTGACCGCCCAGCCGCCCCGCCTGTCGGAGTCCGACGCTAGCTGTTCCTCAAGTACCGGCTGAAAGTGGGGCCGAACCATCCAACTGATCCAGGGCGTGAGCGCAGCTCTCAGGGCGTCTTGCTCCCGCTTGTCCAGGGCGCCACCATAGGTGACGCCATACGAGTGGATCATGTCACGCAGCACCTCGTGCGCATCCATCGTGTCCTCCTGCCGCCTACGATGATCCTACACCTGCGCTGGTCAGCAGGGCGGACGCGATGATGGGCGGCGGCAGCGCGCCACCGGAGCCGATGCTGGGCAGGTCGGTCATCAGGGCACGCAGATAAAACGTGTGATCATAGATGTCGGTGTTGTACGTCAACACGACCAGTTTCGACTCCGTCAGTTCCTCGTCGACATCGATGAGTACCGTTTCGCTGTTCGCAATCAGCGGAATGGAATTGCCGCGCGGAATGACCTGCTGGGTCGAGCGCTGAAAGCGAATTCCCGTGTTCCCGTTGTGTCCCGGCGGCACCATGACACTGATGTAGGAGAGCTTGTTGAACTCCAGCGGCCACACGGTCTGCTGCGGTGTCGCCACGGCGGTACCCGCCGCAACGGTTACCGGGAGGACATAGAAGCGACTCGCCATCTAATACATCCCAGCACTACACGACATGCTGTAGCTCCCGGTGATCGCCGCACCAGTCAGGTTCACCATCTCGATGAAGCACGGCGCAGGCGGAAGATAGACCACCGCATTGGACGAAAAGGGGATCGGGTCGAGCTCCAGCAACTGATGGTCCACCGCGCCCGTGGTGTTGAACACCCCCACGATGCCGGCTACCGACCCGGTGGTGTCCGAAGAATTGAAGGTGACCTGGGCCGGTCCCGGCTGCACGAAACGCAGGGACTTCCTGTTGGTGGCACCTGCGCCGATTGAGGTCGAGGGAAGCGCGATGAAGTTATCCGGATTAAGCCAATGGTAACCGTCCGAGAACGAGTTCGTGAACCCCAGTCCGAACGTGGTGTTCTCTCCACCGGGAATGCTGCTAGCCAACAATTCGATCGCCATGGCAGCCATCAGGTTCGGAATAATGATGTTGGTGACCCCGATGGCGCACACGAATTCCTGCTGGATGATCTGATTACCGGGATTACCCGGCTGAAAATACGTGATCCGCAGCGTGAAGAATCCGGTCGTATTGAGCACGGTCAACCAAGCGTGCTTGAATTGCGGCGTGGTCTGGTTGTACAGCACCACGGTGCCCGCGCTGGGAATATGAATAGCCGAGCCGGCTACTGCCAGGTTCGTCAGGTTCGACGCGGACTGGAAATCCGGATAGCCGGGCGTCGGCCCCGTCATGACTGGCGGTACTCGCCGGGATCGAACGCACGAGCACCGGCCGCGTATTGCATCGGCCCGGTTGGCGTGCGCTTGGTCCACAGTTGGACGGCCGAAATCTGGTCGGCCGCGTCCACCGCGGTCAGGCCGACCACCAGGTGATACCCGGACGGCAGTTCTTCGTCCCGCAGTGGCCCCTCCAGGAAGCCGGCCGCCACCTGGGGGTTGGTGTCCAGGTCACGGGAGAACGTGCACGACACGGTCAGTCCGGCGGTGATCGGGGCACCACCGATCGCCCGGTAATACTCCAGGCCGTCACCGTTGGTATACGCCACGAACGGCACCCGGTTGGCCACGGCCGCCGACGCGACGACCGTGAACCGCACCGACAAGAACCGCTCGAACGTCTCCCCCGGCACCAGCACGGTCAACGCCGCACCGGCACCAGGGTTGGCTGGCGTCACCAGCTGATCCCACGACTCACCCCACATGCGGCGCCTCCTGGGGCGGCGTTACCGGCTCCTTGGCGGCCACAGCGAGGCTGGCGGCGTGCACCCCGACCGTTGCACCGGAGCCGACCCCCACAGCCCCCAGGATGACACCCAGGGCCACGGAGCCGTCGATCTTGCCCGCGACCACCATGATGGTCACGGACGCGATCGCGGCCACCACCACGACACCTTGTCCGACCTGCGCCACCAAGACTCCTACCGGCATTGTGCCGACCCTCATTCAGTTGGGTGTTCCCACCAGGGCGGTTGCCACGGCCGTCTGCGACGTGCCAGCCGTGCCGCCGCCCGCCTGCTGCACGGTGATCACATACGACGCGTTGGCCAGTTCACCGGGCGTGTCGATCCACTGGCCGGCCAGCGGCTCGGTGAGCGACGCGGCTTCGGCCGGCACCTCCGCAGACCCCACCAGCGCGCCGGTCGCGTCGGTGCCACGTCGACACCGAATGGTCACCGCAGTCACCAGGGTGCCGGTCAACAGCGTGCCGACGTAGCTGATGGCGACCGGGCACCCGGCGCGAGGCAGGGTGACGCCCGCGATGGTCGCCACTACCGTCTCCGTCACCGAGGGCACGTTGGCGCCGATCGGCCCGGTCGCCGTGTACATCAGGGTCATGTCGGGTCGCCCCTACATTCCCGCGCCGGGGGACAGCTCGCCTAGGATCCAGTCGACCGTGGTCGTGGCGCCCGCCGACGCGGACACCTGAAATGCCAACGTGGCACCCTTGTTGGCGGCATTGATGATGGGAATGAACGGATCGCCGTTCGCCAGTGACTGGCGAACAAACCAGTCACGCGTTTCCAACTCTTCGGTCGTACCCGGTCCCCCAATGCGGACGTTGCCCGTGTCTGGGCCACGCAGGGCTACGGCCGCGACGCTGGACGCGCAGACGTAACCCAACACCGCGTAATCCACGTTCGCCTTCAGCAGGTCGAACGTCGTGTTGATCGCGGTACCCGCCGACCAGTCGCCCAGGGTGCCCGCGCCTGCGATGGCGATCTCCTGCGACAGGATGTTGCGGATACGCGGCGCCACCTGCCCCCAGGTGGCCAGTCGTGCGTCCAGGCCCTGCACGTTCTGGTAGTACGCCAGGAGGCAGCCGACGTCGGTTTCGGCACCGCCACCGGAGAGTTCCACCAGCAGGACATCCTGCGAGTACAGCGGCTGCCTGATCACGTCCGGCAGCAGCCCGCGCGCGGACGCGGTCGTATTCGACAGCCGAATACCCTGCACGTTGTCGTGGAAACGCGGCGAACGCACCCGGAACACGCCCGGCGTGGCCTCGTGTGCCCACATGTCCTCGATCCACGCCACGGACCCGGCGGCCATGGCGCGAACGGCGAACGAATCGCCCGAATCCGCAGTCAACGCGGTCAACGCAGCACCGGGATTCGTGACGCGCCCGGCAATAACCTCGACAGCCAATCCCATGATCGGTGCCCTCAGCCCTGGTTGGACGGACGCTGGTAGGTGGCGTTGTACCGCATCATCGCGACGGCCTTCTGGATGCGCGACTCCATGTCGGTGTCGGGCATCTGGTTGACCTGGGCCACACCCCGGTCGAGGAACGGATAGAAAGACGACGCGAAGTCGGTGTACTTGGCCTGCTTCGCCTGCGCACCTTGCGCCACACGGGGGATACCGATCGTGGTCATCGACTGCTGCCACGACTGGAGAGAGACGGCCTTCACGTTGCGCTGCCACTTGTCGGCCGCGCCGGTCACGCCCGCCAGCCACTTGTCGCGCTTCGCCGCTGCCTGGACACCGGGGGCAACAGTGACGTTGTTGACCCCCGTTGTCATGTCGGCGCTGGCCGCCGAGAGGCGAGTCTTCCACTTGTCACTGCCCTGCTGAGGGCTCACACGCGTCACGGTGACGCCACCTTCCACTAGACCGGCGCCGCACCGGCGCTCACCCATATAGGCTATCACTAATTAGCTAACCTGCTTAACTAACTACATCAACGATTTCGGCGGCTTCCACCCCGCCGGAGGGGTATGTATTTCCGGGGCCCCCTGGCGGACATAGACCCGAAGAAGTAGATATTCCTTGGCCAGCACGCTGCCCGGCTCCGCGAGCCGACGCGCGTTGTCCTCCATCAGGAGGGGACCACACTCGCGACACAGCCCCGTACCAGACAGGTCGCTGCCGGACACGTTGGGCAACCCGCAATGGCGACACCTCGGTGCGCCGTGCCTCAGGCATGGCAACTCATTCACCTCGTTCAGCAACTCGCCCCGGCATTTTTGACAGTGTTTCACGTGAAACAACCGAGCACGAGCGGCGAGACC
>Ga0137397_10002130_pt1 | contig 13868 bp, 14 predicted proteins | sample czorhiz116metaG_FD_106658 | JGI IMG/M metagenome (GOLD analysis project Ga0137397, IMG submission 106658) | Vadose zone soil microbial communities from Angelo Coast Range Reserve, California, USA - czorhiz1.16 metaG | ecosystem: Environmental > Terrestrial > Soil > Vadose zone | place: USA... | reverse complement strand
GATCGATACGCCCGGGCACGTCGATTTCTCCTATGAAGTCTCGCGCTCTCTCGCAGCATGCGAGGGCGCCCTGCTCGTGGTGGATGCGAGCCAGGGCGTGGAGGCGCAGACGGTGGCGAACTGCTACACCGCGATCGAGCAGCACGTCGAAGTCGTGCCCGTGCTCAACAAGATCGATCTGCCTTCGGCCAACCCCGAGCGCGCCATCCAGGAAATCGAGGACGTCATCGGTATCAAGGCGAGCGATGCGCTGCTCGTGAGCGCCAAGACCGGCGAAGGGGTGGAGGAAGTTCTCGAGGCGGTGATCCACCGCATGCCGCCGCCGAAAGGCGATCCGGCCGCGCCTCTCAAGGCGCTCATCATCGATTCCTGGTTCGACAACTACGTCGGCGTGATCATGCTGGTGCGACTGGTGGATGGAATCATCCGGCCGAAGGACAAGCTGCTGCTCATGTCCACGCAGGCGGTCCACCTGTGCGAGCAGGTCGGCGTGTTTACGCCGAAGTCGCAAGGCCGCGAGCAGCTTTCAGCCGGGGAGGTGGGATTCGTCACGGCCGGAGTGAGAGAGCTCCAGCACGCGCGGGTCGGCGACACCATTACGCTGGTCAATCGTCCCGCGGCGGCGCCGCTGCCGGGATTCAAGGAGATCAAGCCGCAGGTATTCGCCGGGCTATATCCGGTCGAAGCGAGCGAGTACGAAGCGCTGCGCGACGCGCTGGAGAAGTTGAAGCTCAACGACGCCTCGCTGCACTACGAGCCGGAAACCTCGCAAGCGCTCGGCTTCGGGTTTCGCTGCGGCTTTCTCGGGCTGCTGCACATGGACATCGTGCAGGAACGCCTCGAGCGCGAGTACGACGTTGCGCTGGTCACGACCGCCCCTACCGTGGTATACGAGATCCGGTTGCACGACGGCGAGGTCGCGCGCGTCGAAAATCCCGCGAAGATGCCGGATGTCTCGAAAATCGAGGAGATCCGCGAGCCGATCATCGAAACGATCATTTTCGTTCCGCAGGAATACGTCGGCGCGATCATGACCCTGTGCACGCAAAAGCGCGGCGTGCAGAAGAATATGCAGTATCACGGCCGCCAGGTGATGCTCACCTACGAGATGCCGCTCAACGAAGTGGTGATGGATTTCTTCGACAAGCTCAAATCGGCCAGCCGCGGCTACGCCTCGCTCGACTACGAATTCAAGGAGTACCGGGCCGCCGACATGGTCAAGCTCGATATCCTCATCAACGGCGAGCGCGTCGACGCGTTGTCGCTCATGGTGCACAAAGGGAACGCTCCCTACCGCGGGCGCGAGCTGGTTTCGCGGATGCGCGAGTTGATCCCGCGGCAGATGTTCGACGTCGCCGTGCAGGCCGCGATCGGTTCGCACATCATCGCGCGCGAGACCGTGAAAGCGCTGCGCAAGAACGTGCTGGCGAAGTGCTACGGCGGGGACATCACACGCAAGCGGAAGCTGCTCGAGAAGCAGAAGGCGGGCAAAAAACGCATGAAGCAGGTGGGTACGGTCGAAATACCGCAGGAAGCGTTCCTGGCGATATTGCAAGTTGAAAGCAAGTAGCGATGGGAATCCGATGAATGTGATCGAGGAGTGCCGGCGATGAATTTCGCCTTGATACTGTTCGTGCTTTTGGTCGTCACGGGGGCGTTTGCGCTCGCCGACGCGGTGTACTTCAGCAAGCAGCGCCGCAAGGACGACAAGGAGCCGTGGTGGATCGAATATCCGAAGAGTTTCTTTCCGGTGATCCTCATCGTCTTCATGTTGCGTTCGTTTCTGGTCGAGCCTTTCAAGATTCCCACGGGCTCGATGGTGCCGACACTGCTGGTGGGCGATTTCATCCTGGTAAACAAGTTCGCCTACGGCGTCCGGCTGCCTCTGATCAACAAGAAGATACTCGGCGTCGGCGACCCCAAGCGCGGCGACGTCATGGTATTCCGCTTTCCGGAGGACCCGTCGATCGACTACATCAAGCGGGTGGTCGGCGTGCCCGGGGACAAGATCGTATACGAGAACAAGCGGCTTTCGATCAACGGAGTCCCGCAACCGAGCAAGCAGGTCTCCGACTATCTCAACCGCGAGCGGATCCACTACTCGGCGCAGTTCGAAGAGACGCTCGGTGGCGTCGAGCACGCCATCCTTCAGGAAGGCGACGCGCCCCCGACCATACCGTTCACTCGACCGTTCCCGTTTCGCGAAAATTGCAACTACAATGCCGAGGGGGTGACCTGCACCGTGCCGCCCGGGCATTATTTCGTGATGGGTGACAACCGCGACAATTCGGCCGACAGCCGCGTCTGGGGATTCGTGCCGGACGAGAATATCGTGGGGAAGGCATTCTTCATCTGGTTCAATTTCAACGAGCTGAAGCGCATCGGGAAATTTCAGTAAGGGGCTATCTATGAAGAATCAGAGAGGCGTTACCCTGATGGGGATGATCGTGGCTTGCATCGTCATCGTCTTCGTGGCGATCGGCGGACTCAAGATCGCGCCCGCCTATATCGAGTATTTCAAGGTCAAGAAAGCGATCGTCGGGATTGCGCAGAACAACCGCAGCGCGACGGTGGGCGAGGTGCGCTACGCGTTCCAGCTGCGGGCTGCCGTGGACGATATCGACGTTATCGGCCCGAAGGATCTGGAGGTCACCAAGGAAGGCAACGACATTGTTGTTTCGACGGCCTATTCCAAGCGGATCCCTCTGTTCGGCAACATCAACGTCGTCATCGATTTTTCGGCGAGCAGCAACAATTAGCGTTTCGTCCCCGCCGAGTTCGTCCGCACGCACGACCCGGTTTGGTCCGGACGTGGATCGGGAGCGCCTTCAGGAAAGCATCGGGTACCGTTTTTCCGAGCAGAGGCTGCTCGCCCAGGCGCTTACCCATCGCAGCCACAGCACACCGCATAACGAACGGCTGGAGTTTCTGGGCGACGGCGTCCTCAATTGCGTGATTGCCGCGGATCTCTTCGAGCGATTCGGCGCTCTACCTGAAGGAGAGCTGTCGCGCTTGCGCGCGCATCTGGTGAGGCAACAGGCGCTGCACGGGATCGCGCAGACCCTCGGGTTGGGCGAGCACCTGGCGTTGGGGGAGGGCGAGCTCAAGAGCGGAGGCTCGGAGCGGCCGTCCATTCTCGCCGATGCGTTCGAGGCGCTCGTCGGCGCGATCTTCCTCGACGGGGGTTTCGACGCGGCTCGGGAAGCCGTCCGGCATCTGTACGAACCCTTGCTCGCGGGCCTCGATCCTCAGTCCCTCGGAAAGGATCCGAAGACGCTGCTGCAGGAGCTTCTCCAGGCGAAGAAGATCGCGCTGCCGCGATATTCCGTGGTGGCGACGCGGGGCGCCGCGCACGAGCAGAACTTCGAGGTCGAGTGCCTGATCCCTCAGCTGTCGGTGCGCACGACCGGAAGCGGAAACAGCCGGCGCACCGCCGAGCAGGAGGCCGCGATGCGGGCCTTCGAGCAGATCCGCCGCGGCTGAGGTTGCCAGCCATGGATCCCGCGCCGTTTCGCTGTGGTGCGATCGCCCTGATCGGGCGCCCCAACGTGGGCAAGTCGACGCTGCAGAATGCCTTGCTCGGGCAGAAGATCAGCATCACCTCGCGCAAGCCGCAAACCACCCGGCGTTCGCTGCGCGGCGTGCTCACCACCGCGACCGCTCAATTCATTCTGGTCGACACGCCGGGATTCCAGACGCGCCATCGGGGGGCGCTCAACCGGGCCATGAACCGCTCGGTGCGGTCGGTGCTGGAGGGCGCCGACGTGGTGGCGCTGGTGGTCGAGGCCGGGCGGTTCGGCGCGGAGGATCGCGCGGTGCTCAAGCTCGCGCCGGCGGGCAACGCGCTGTTTCTCGTCGTGAACAAGATCGACGCGGTGGAGCCCGCACGGCTTCCCGCTTTCTTGCAGCAGGTCGCGCGCGAAGCGGAGTTCGACGAGATCGTTCCGCTGAGCGCGCGCCGCCGCAAGGGTCTCGACGGACTGCTGCGCGCGCTGGAGCGCTATTTGCCGGAACAGGCGGCGATTCATACCGCGGATGAAATCACCGACAGGAACGAGCGCTTTCTCGCGGCGGAATTCATACGCGAGAAGCTCTTCCGCCATCTCGGCGAAGAGCTTCCCTACAGCGCCGACGTCGAAATCGAGAAGTTCGAGGAGCTGCCCGGTCTGCGCCGCATCCATGCCTCGATCGTCGTGGAGAAGGAAGGGCACAAGGCGATCGTCATCGGCGCCGGCGGAAGCAAGCTGAAGACCATCGCAACCGAGGCGCGCCTCGACATGGAAAAGCTGTTCGGCGGCAAGGTCTATCTGGAGACCTGGGTTCGCGTGCGGGGCGGTTGGACCGACGACGAGGCTGCGCTGAAGCGCATGGGCTATGGCTGAGCGCGGAAGGCAGGAGAGCCGCGATGCCCTCATCCTCCACAGCTACCCGTATCGGGAGACCAGTCTTCTGCTCGACGTTTTCGCCAGCGGATTCGGGCGGGTATCGATGGTGGCGCGGGCGGCCCGCAGTCCGCGCTCGACGCTGCGCGGAGTCCTGCTCGCCTTTCAGCCGCTCACTCTATCGTGGTTCGGCAAAGGCGAGGTCCGGACCCTGGCGCGCGCGGAATGGATCGGCGGCCATCCCAGGCTTCAGGGCGAGGCGCTGATGTGCGGGTTCTATCTGAACGAGCTGCTGCTGCGCCTGCTGCCGCGCGAGGATCCGCACGACGCGCTGTTCGCGCGCTACCGCGACGCGCTCCGGCAGCTCGCGTCGCCCGGCGAATCCGCTCCGGTTTTGCGCTCGTTCGAGCGGGCGTTGCTGAAGGAGATGGGATACGCGATGCCGCTTGAGCGCGACAGCGCGAACGGCAGTGCGATCGATCCGATGAAGCACTACCGCTACGACCCGGAGCGCGGGCCGATCGAGGTCGACGGCACCGCGGCCGACGCCGTGGTGTCCGGCCGCACGCTTCTCGATATGGCGCGCGACGACTACTCCGATCCGCTGACTCAGCAGCAGGCCAAGGTCTTGATGCGAACGCTCCTCAATCATCGCCTGGAGTACCAGCCGCTGAAAAGCCGCCGCATATTCATGGATCTGCTCGCGCTGTGACGAACCGCGCCGTGACGCTTCTCAGCGCCAATCTCAACAAGATCGCGTTGTTGCGCAACACGCGCACCATCGGAATTCCGAACGTGGTCAACGCGGCCCGCATCGCGCTGGGCGCCGGAGCGCATGGCATCACGGTTCATCCGCGCCCCGACGGTCGCCACGTGCGCGCGAACGACGTGCGGGACCTCGCGGGCGTGGTGCGCGAGCATCCCGGGACGGAGTTCAACATCGAGGGCAACCCCTTTCACGGCTTGCTCGAATTCGTGCGCGAGGTCAGGCCGGCGCAGTGCACGCTCGTTCCCGACGAAACCGGCGCTTTCACGTCCGATCACGGCTGGGATCTCGGCAAGGACGGAGCGCGGCTGAAACCGGTGATGGCTGAGCTCGAGACGCTGGGCGTGCGCGTCAGCCTGTTCATGGATCCGGTTCCGGCCGCGGTGGCGGCGGCCGCGAGCCTGGGCGCAAACCGTGTCGAGCTCTACACCGAACCTTACGCGCGCGCGTTCGGGAGCCCGGAGCAGGCAAGCGTGCTGCGCCGCTACACGGAGGCTGCGCGCGCGGCGCAGGAAGCGGGCTTGGGCGTCAACGCCGGCCACGATCTCAACCTCGACAACCTGCCCGCGTTTCTCGCCGCGGTACCGGACGTGCTGGAAGTCTCCATAGGACACGCCCTGATCTCCGACGCGCTCGAGCTCGGCCTGGCCGAGGCCGTGCGCAGGTATCTCGACGCCGTCCACCGGGGCCGCGCGTGATTCTAGGCATCGGGACCGATCTCTGCGAGGTGAACCGGATCGAGCAGGCGCTCGAGCGCTTCGGCGAGCGCTTCGCGCGAAGGATCCTGGTGGCATCCGAGCTGGAGGTCTTTCATCGGCGGCGCAAGCGCGCCGCCTATCTCGCCAAGCGCTTTGCGGCGAAAGAGGCATTCTCGAAGGCGCTCGGGGTGGGCATACGCCACCCGGTCAACTGGCACAACGTGTGGGTCGTCAATGAGCGCTCGGGGAAGCCCGGATTCGGGTTCTCGCGGAAGCTCACCGCGCTGCTGAAGCGGCGCGGGATCGCAAAGGTGCACCTTTCCCTCACCGACGAGATCGGGATGGCCTGCGCCTTCGTGGTCGTCGAAGGAGCGAATCGCGGCAGGCGCGCGGGCAAATGAGGGCCGGCGCCGTGATGCTCGATCTGGTCGGACCGAGGCTCCTCGCCGAGGAGAAGGAGATCCTGCGCCATCCGTCGACGGGAGGAGTGATCCTCTTCGCCCGGAACTTCGAATCGCCCCGCCAGCTGCTCGCGCTCACGGGGGAGATCCGGGCGCAGCGGCCCGAGCTGCTGATCGCGGTCGACCACGAGGGCGGGAGGGTGCAGCGCTTCCACGAAGGCTTCACGCGGATTCCGCCGATGCGCCTGCTCGGAGAGCGCTGGGAGGCCGATGCGGGCGAGGCGCGCGCGCTCGCCGAGTCGATCGGTTACGTGATCGCGGTCGAGCTGCAAAAACACGGGGTCGACTTCAGCTTCGCGCCGGTGCTCGACGTCGACTTCGGCTCGAGCGGCGTCATCGGAGACCGGGCGTTCTCCGACGAACCCACCGTGATCGCGGCCCTCGCCGCGGCGCTCGTCACGGGATTGACCGCGGGCGGCGCGGCCTCGGTCGGCAAGCACTTCCCCGGACACGGCTACGTCAAGGCGGATTCGCACGTCGACGTCCCGGTGGACGCGCGCAGTTTCGGCGAGATCGATGCCACCGATCTGCATCCGTATCGCGAATTGATCTCCCGCGGGCTCGCCGGCGTGATGCCGGCTCACGTGATCTACCCCAAGGTCGACCGCCAGCCGGCCGGCTATTCGCGGGTATGGCTGCAGGAGATTCTGCGCGGCCGCCTGGGATTCGACGGCATGATCTTCAGCGACGATCTCTCGATGGAAGGCGCGAGCGGGGCGGGAGGGCCCGTGGAACGCGCGCGCGCCGCCCTCGAGGCGGGGTGCGACATGGTGCTCCTGTGCAACGCGCCGCAGGCGGCGGGCGGTGTGCTGGAAGCGCTCGCGCGCGACGCCCCGGAACCGCGGCGCGCGGCGCGAATGCGCGCCGGCGGGTCTCCGGGGCTGCATGCGCGCTACGCCCAGGCGGTCAAGGCCGTGCGCGAGGCGACGACCTGAGGCTACACTACGAGCGATGACCCACGAGCACCACCACCACGACGATCACTCGCATCACCACCACCACGCCCCGAGCGACTACGGCCTCGCCTTCGCGGTCGGCATCGCGCTGAACTTCGCGTTCGTGGTGGTCGAGGGCGTGTATGGCGTTCTCGCGCACTCGATGGCGCTGCTCGCCGACGCCGGACACAACCTGAGCGACGTGTTCGTCCTGGCGCTGGCGTGGGGCGCCACCACCTTGGCGAGGCGCGGGCCCTCGGAGCGATTCACCTACGGCCTGCGCAGCTCGTCGATCCTGGTCGCGCTGCTGAACGCCGCGCTCCTTCTCGTGGTGACCGGCGGCATCGCCTGGGAGGCGATCAACCGGCTGGCGACGCCGTCGCCCGTCGCCGGGGTGACGGTGATCTGGGTGGCGCTGGCCGGCATACTGGTCAACGGCGCGAGCGCAATGCTGTTCGCGCGCGGGCGGCAGCACGACGTCAACATCCGCGGCGCGTTCCTGCATCTTTCGGCCGACGCGGCGGTTTCGCTCGGCGTCGTCATCGCGGGAATCGGAATCCTCTACACCGGCCGGCTGTGGCTCGACCCGTTCGCCGGGCTCCTCATCGCGGCGGTGATCGTGTGGAGCACCTGGGGACTGCTGCGCGATTCGGTCGCGCTCGCGCTCGACGCCGTGCCCGAGCACATCGATCCGCGCGCGGTGCGGACGTATCTGTCAAAGCTCGCCGGCGTCACCGAGGTGCACGACCTGCACATCTGGGCGATGAGCACCACCGAAACCGCGCTTACCGTGCACCTGGTCATTCCCGGCGGGCATCCCGGCGACGCGTTCACCGCGGAAGTGTGCAAGGAACTGCGCGCGCAGCATCACGTGCACCATGCGACCATCCAGATCGAGACCGGCGCGCAGCCCTGCGAGCTGGCGCCGGATCACGTGGTGTAGGGTCAGCGAGAGTCGCGGGGCTCGGAGTAGGCCGATCGGCAGGGGATGCGGGGATAAAGCTCACAAAAAGAAGGCGGTACGCTCGACTGCGTGAGTATCTCCATCGTCAGCCTCTGCAACGGCGCAAGCTGGTGCGAGCGCGCCGCAGACTTGGTAATCGCAAAATCCCTGGTCATCGCCCGGACCCCGGTTTCCGCCGGTTCGCTCACATTCGTCGCGGGGATGGCTCTGGTCATCACCGCGGAAATAGTCGTCCTGGGTTACGCAAAGAGCAGCCTTTATCGACTGCTGCACCCGACGCAATCCACCCGCGCCGATATCGTCTGGTTTCTGGTCACAATCCTCGGCCTGCAATCGATTGTCGTCGCCGTAGCGTCGCTCGGCCTCACGACCTTCAGCACTCGACTCGCGAACCAGTACCTCGGTTTCCACGTGCTGGCGAAGATCGAAGCCCCGGTGTTGCAGGGCGTCGCGTATCTCGTCGCATCCGATTTCATCAGCTACTGGGTGCACCGCGGCCGCCATGCTTTCGGCTGGTGGTGGGAGTTTCACAAACACCACCACTCGGCCACCGAGTTCAATGCCATCACGACGTCACGCTTCCACCCGCTGGACGGAGTGGGCATCGTCCTCAGCACCGTCGTTCCCGTCCAAATCCTGGGAGGTACGTACGGGGAGTCCCTATTGGTCCTTGTCGTGTTTGCGGTCCATGCGGGCCTCACTCATTCGATGCTCCCATGGCGCTGGGGCTGGTTCGGGAAGTATGTGATCTATTCTCCGGTGGGGCATCGCATCCACCACTCCGCACTGTGCGAGCACAAAGACAAGAACTTCGGCGCGCTTCTTCCCCTCTGGGATTGGATATTCGGGACCTACTATAAGGGTGACGCGATCAACCAAGAGGTGGGCGTCGCCGACAACTATCAAAACATCCGTGGTCTTGCCTACGACCTCGCCGAATCGACGCGGCGGGCATGGCGATCCGTAGTAGCCGGCGGCGCAGGGAAACCTAGGGAATCCCGGCGCCCCTACGCGCGTTCGATATAGGCGCCGTCGTCGGTGTTGATCTTGATCTTCTGGCCGGTGCTGACGAAAGGCGGGACCTGGACGACCAGTCCGGTCTCCATCGTCGCGGGTTTGAAGGACGTCGTGACGGTCGCGTTCCTGATTTCCGGGTCGGTTTCGGTGACGGTCAGCACCACCGAAGGCGGCAGCTCGACGCCGATCGGCTGGTCGTTGTAGAACATCACCCTCACGTCGGTGTTGGGCAACAGATAGCCGCTCTGGCCCTCGAGCATGTCGTCCGACAAGGTCAGCTGCTCGAAGTTCTCCTTGTCCATGAAGACGTAGCCGGTGCCGTCGTTGTAGAGATATTGCATGTCGCGCGGATCGACGAAAGCCCGCTCGACCTTGTCTTCGGTGCGGATGCGCTGGTTGGTCTTGGTGCCGCTCTCGATGTCCTTCATCTCGACCTGCATGAAGGCGCCGCCGCGCCCGCCGACGTGCACGTGATAGCATTTGAGCACGCGCCAGATCCGCTTTTCCCACTCAAGCAGATGACCCACACGGATTTCGGTAGCGAGAACTTTGGCCATGATTGTCCGAAGCAAAAGCGCGGCATTTTATAACACCCGCGCGACGAAGCCAATCGGACAATCGGGATTCGATCCCGCCTGCCGCGACTGCCCTCGGCTCGCCCGCCATCTCGACGGGATCGGCCGCGAGCATCCCGGCTATCACGCCCGGCCCGTGGCGCCTTTCGGCCCGGATCGGGCGGGATTGCTCGTTGTAGGCCTCGCTCCGGGTCTGCACGGGGCGAACCGGACCGGGCGGCCCTTCACCGGAGACCACGCGGGGATCCTCCTGTACAAGACGCTCCACGGGCAGGGATTCGCGAGTCACGAAGGCACGGCCGATCCACGCGACGGCCTCGAGCTCATCGATTGCCGCGTGACCAACGCGGTGAAGTGCCTGCCGCCGCAGAACAAGCCGCACCCCGACGAAGTTCGGCGCTGCAACCGCTACCTCGCCGTGGAGCTCGCCGCGGTGCGGCCCCGGGCGGTACTCGCCCTGGGCGCGATCGCGCACCGCGCGGTGCTGATGGCTTTCGGATTGCCGCAGGGACGGACCCGCTTTGCCCATCACGCTGTGCATGAGCTTCCGGCGACCACGCTCTTCGATAGCTACCACTGCAGCCGCTATAATACGCAGACAAAGCGGCTCACCGCGCGTATGTTCGAGGCGGTGATCCGCGACATCGCGACCTTTCTCCGCGGCAGCCGATGATTCTCCAACGCAAAGCGCTCCCTCCGCAGGGGCGCGTCCACGCTGCGCCCGCCGCTCCGTTCGACCCCGAGGCACTGCTCGCGTCCCTGCCCGGGTTGCCAGGCGTCTACCGCATGATCGGGATGGAGGGGGAAGCCCTCTACGTGGGCAAGGCGGGCGACCTGAGAAAGCGCGTCTCCTCGTATTTCCAGAAGACGCAGCACGGCCCGCGAATCGCGATGATGCTGACGCAGGTTGCGGCCGTCGAGATCACGGTGACGCGTTCCGAGGCCGAGGCGCTGATCCTCGAGAACAACCTGATCAAGTCGCTCGCGCCGCGCTACAACATCCTGTTCCGCGACGACAAGTCCTACCCTTACCTGATGGTGAGCGGAGACGAATTTCCGCGCCTGGGATTTCACCGCGGTGCGATGGACAAGGCGCATCACTACTTCGGCCCGTTCCCGCACGCCGGCGCGGTGCGCGAGAGCATCCAGCTGCTGCAAAGGGTGTTCCGCCTGCGAACCTGCGAGGACTCGGTATTCCGCAACCGCTCGCGGCCCTGCCTCCTTTATCAAATCAAGCGCTGCACCGCGCCTTGCGTCGGGCTGATCGCGCCATCGGCCTACGCGGAGGACGTCAAGGGCGCGCAGCTGTACCTCGAAGGGCGCAGCGACGCCGCCCTCAAGCGGCTCGAGGAGCGCATGCAACGCGCCTCGGACGCGCGGCGTTACGAGGAAGCGGTGATCTACCGCGACCAGATCCAGTCGCTCGTGAAGGTGAGCCAGCGCCAGTACGCGGACACGGGCGCCGACGTCGACGTCGACGTCATCGCCGTGGTCATGGAAGGCGGCGTCGCCTGCGTCAACCTGATGATGGTGCGCGGCGGCAGGCAGCTCGGCGACCGCAGCCTGTTTCCGCAGAACGCCGAGGAGCGCGACGCCGGAGAAGTGCTGGCGGCTTTCATCGCCCAGCACTACCTCGAGCGCCCCGTTCCGCCGTTGATCGTCGCCGGCGAGGAATTCGATTCCGTGGACCTCGAAGCGAGCCTTACCGAGCACGCGAAGCGGGCCGTGCGCATCGTCACGCGGCCGACCGCGGACCGGCGCGCGTGGCTCGAGATGGCGCGGGAGAACGCCCTTCAGGCGCTGAAGGCGAGGCTCACCGAGCAGACCACTCAAGGCGCGCGGCTCGACGCGCTGCGCGAAGCCCTGGGGCTCCCCGATACCGCGCAGCGCATCGAATGTTTCGATATCAGCCACACCATGGGCGAGGCGACGGTCGCAGCCTGCGTGGTGTACGATCGAATGGACATGCGCCGAGGCGAATACCGCCGCTACAACATCGAAGGATTGACGCCGGGGGACGACTACGCGGCGCTCAATCAGGCCTTGGCGCGCCGCTATGGCCGGATCGCGAGCGGAGAGGGCGCCGCGCCGGATGCGATTCTCATCGACGGCGGCAAAGGGCAGGTCGGCGCCGCGAGGGATGCACTGGCCGAGGTAGGGCTGTCCGATATCGCGCTCGTCGGAATCGCGAAGGGTCCAGAGCGCAGGCCGGGATTGGAAGAGCTGTGGATCGGCGAGCGCGCGGTGAGGCTCGCCCCGGACCATCCCGGTCTGCATCTGATACAGCACATCCGCGACGAGGCGCACCGTTTCGCGATCGCGGGACACCGGGCGCGGCGCTCGAAGCGGCGCACGACCTCGTCCCTCGAGGGCATTGCAGGAGTGGGCGCGAAACGCCGTAAGCAACTCCTGACGAGGTTCGGGGGACTGAAGGGCGTGATGGGGGCGAGCGTGGAGGATCTGACGCAGGTCGAAGGCATCAGCCGCAAGCTTGCGGAGAAGATCTATCGGGAGCTTCATGCCGCTTAACGTCCCCAACCTGCTGACGTGGCTTCGCATCATGACCATCCCGCTGGTGATCGGGGTGTTCTACGTCCCGGAGCCGTGGCTCTCGAGCTGGCATCAGAACCTGATCGCGACGATATTATTCATCGCCGCCGCGATCACCGACTGGCTCGACGGCTATCTCGCACGGCGCCTCAACCAGATGTCTGCTTTCGGCGCGTTCCTCGACCCGGTTGCCGACAAGCTCATGGTCGCCGCAGCGCTGATCGTGCTTGTGTGGCTTCAGCGCGCGGACGCGATCATAGCGGTCGTGATCATCGGCCGGGAGATCGTTATCTCGGCGATGCGCGAATGGATGGCGAAGATCGGCCAATCGAAGAGCGTCGCGGTCAATCTCCTGGGAAAGGTGAAGACGATTTCGCAGATGGTTGCGGTGCCGCTGCTCCTCTACCATGACCCGATCGGTGTATTCGACGCACAGCGTATCGGCACTTGGCTGATCTTCCTCGCCGCGATCCTCACCTTGGTCTCGATGGTCAACTACCTGCAGCGCGCGCTCGCGCCGCGGGCGCCTGGAGACCGCCGCCGCAGTATTGACCGCAGGGGGGCCGGCCCGTAGAATTTGCCTTCCCGCGGGAGTAGCTCAGTTGGTAGAGCGTAACCTTGCCAAGGTTAAGGTCGGGAGTTCGAGACTCCTCTCCCGCTCCAGAATTCCGAGCAACAGCCAAGGTTCGATGCCGTTGCTTTTCCCGGTCTGAAGGCGCACGGCGGGGTGGCAGAGTGGTCATGCAGCGGCCTGCAAATCCGCGGCTTAGTGGCGCGATGGCAGAGTGGTCATGCAGCGGATTGCAAATCCGTCTACGTCGGTTCGATTCCGGCTCGCGCCTCCACGAAGTTCGAAAACAAACGCGAATATGCGGGCGACCAGTCTTGGCTGGCCTCCCTAGTCAGGAATGTTTGTCTGCTTAGAGTGCCCAAGCTAATCGGTCCGATCGAAACCTATGCGCGCCCCGTTTCCCCCCAGGTTCGCCTTGGCCTTGGCCTAATCCTGGTACGTGCTCAGTCCCGCCCTACCTCGGCATATGGCGCCTGCGCGAAACGCAGGTTCATCATCCGCAGCGCTTCCTTGCCGCGAAGGGTGAGGTCGGTCACGAAATTGAATTGCTCGCGGCTCTCCTTCGCGTAGGCCTTCAGCTTGTAGTGCGTGCCCCAGGGTTTCTCCTGCACGACAACGCTCACCTGCGTTTCGGGCTTGAGGTAGCTGCTGGTCTCCCCGACTGCGACGAGGCGCCGGCGTGCCGCTTCGCCATCATGGTCGGGATGCAGGTAGAAGTCCGCCACGCACAGCACGCTGTGGCTGCCGCTGGTGGCGTTCGATATGCTCTTCGACCACAGCCGCGAATGCGGAATGATCACCTCGTTATCCTCGGCGGTCACGAGGCGCACGGCGCGAACCCCGATTTGCTTCACCTCGCCGTAGGTGCCGTCCAGCTTGATCCAGTCCCCGGGCTGGTAAGGGCCTTCGAGGACCGCGACCACGCCCGCCACCAGGCTGCTGGCGTAAT
>Ga0137397_10002128_pt1 | contig 13876 bp, 8 predicted proteins | sample czorhiz116metaG_FD_106658 | JGI IMG/M metagenome (GOLD analysis project Ga0137397, IMG submission 106658) | Vadose zone soil microbial communities from Angelo Coast Range Reserve, California, USA - czorhiz1.16 metaG | ecosystem: Environmental > Terrestrial > Soil > Vadose zone | place: USA... | reverse complement strand
TTGACCGCCTTCTCCAGCTCGTCGCCCTTGAGGCTCGCGTTCTTCGTGAGCCACTGCTGGGCCTGGATGATCTCGAGGGGGTACGTCGACGCCATGAGCGCCTGGCTCAGCAGCGGGTCCGGGTAGAGGGCGATGGGGGCCACCAGGGCGTCGAGTTGGTCGGGCGACAGCTTCGGCGCCGGCTTCTCCTCGTTACCCGCGGCCGGTGCACTCTCCGCAGGCGCCGGCGGCGCGGTCTGAGCAGGCGTCTGCGCCAGGACTGCCGCGGAGTGGGGGCAGAGCAGGAGCGCCGAGAGGAACACGGTGAGGCCGCGGTTGCAGCGGCGTCTCATCCGAATGCGGGATTCGCCAGAACCGGAACGCACTGCGCACCTCGAGCCTAGGATCGTGACGATTGCGCGCGGAGTATACGCCGAGGGGCGGGTCGTGGGCGGTCGCCCGCGCTCCTCGCTTTCTTGCGGGCGCGGTCGAGCAGAGACGACGGGAGCCGCATGGTGACGACCTCGAGCTCGTCCGTCGGACCAGAGTTGCAGCAGTTGCTGCCCTGAGGGCGGCTGAGCCGCGCTGCGCCTATGCCTTGATTTCTCCCTGCGCGGCGGAGGCAGTGTGCCCTCCCGCCGCGCTCTGCTAAGCTAGTGGCGAGCAGGCAGGAGGATGGCGAGGCGACAGAAGTTCGCTTATCCGTCCTTTCGCCGCGCCGGAGTGAATCTGAGACCATCATCGTAGCGGGGGCCCCATGGCCGGGGTGGAGGAAAATTCCGTCACGCTGGCCGACCTCAAGTCCGGCGTGCAGCTTCGCGCCGGCCACGAGGTGTTGTTGATCGTCAGCGATGGGCACGGCAGCACGCTGCTGAAGAGCGCCGGCGGGTGGGACGAGGACGAAGCCGCGGCCGAGTCTGCGGCGGAGACGGGAGAATCCGACGCCGAAGAGGCGGGACCGGCCCCCGGCACGGTCGGCGGCGTCGAGGGCGGCGCCTACGTCATCGAGGTGCAGCTGCACGCGGCGGGGGGCACGCCGCTCGCGCACGAGCGCGTCCGCATCCACGATCCCGACACCGGGGAAGAGGTGGGCGAGCCCGGCGTGACGGACGAGAACGGCGTGCTCAAGGCGCGCGTGCCGGCCGACAAGGAATACGCGATCCACATCGACGCCGATGCTCCGGAGGAGTACCCCGACGCCTTCAGCGACCACGAGCATCCGCTGGCGGCGCACCTCCCCTACCCCGACGAGCACGCGGTGCTGCACGTGGCGCTGCTCGACGCGCAGGGCGACCCGCTCAAGAGCGAAACCGTCCAGGTGAAGGACGAGGCCGGAACGGCGCAGGAATTGAAGACCGACGACCGCGGGACCATCGAGCTGCAGGTGGAGCACGGCCTCTTCACCTTGCAGGTGCGCGGAAAGGAGCTCGTCGCGCACTCGGTGCTGAGCGGGGAGCTTTCCGGAGAAGACGCGCCTTACCGCTTCGTGGTGCCGTCATGACCTTCGACGAGCTCCAGCCCGGCGATTTCCAGGCCACCAGCATCGAGGGCGGCCTGCCGAAGATGGTTCGCATCTGGGAGCACCTGCGCGAGCTGAACGTGGGCGGCTACGGCGGCGCGGTGCTGGTCGACGTGAAGGATGCGATCAGCAAGGGCAAGAACGGCGTCACTTCCTGCTCTCCGTTCACCGCCACCTGCATCTACATGGCCATCGACCCCCGGCCGTTCGACCCGGGCCAGCCCTGGTCGCTGAAGGAGCCGTACCAGCCGGTCTTCGACGGGGGCAAGCCGCTCGACGTCAACTTCTACCGGCTGCACAACGGGTTTTCCCTCTCCACCTACGCCAGCGTGAAGGACAAGAAGTTCGTCGCCTGGAAGGCCGACTTCAAGAAACGCTACGTCGATCGCATCCCGCAGCTGGCGAGCGACCTCCGCGCGTTCGAGTTCATCAACCACTCGTCGGGCTCGCTGATCGCGCTCAACCTCGGAACGCGGATCGAGCCCAAGAAGGTGCGCCGCGGCGACCAGGTCGGCATCGACTGGCACAATGGCAACGGCCACGCCACCTTCTGCTGGAACGTCCACCTCGACAAGAACGGCGACGTCGACTGCTTCCAGTTCATCTCCTCCAACGGCACCGCGGCCGGGGGCGGCGCCGGGATCACCATCTTCCGCTATCCCGACGTCGACCCGGCCTACATGGAGAAGTCGGGCGGCAAGTACAAGAAGAAGAAGGAGATGTTCAGCGGGATCATCGACGACCCGCAGGCGTACCCCGAGTACATCCAGGAGCCGTACTGGTGGTTCGGGCTACCGGGAGTGAAGAAGGGCGACATCGACCTGAACACGTTCGGCGTGCCGGCGAAGAGCGTGCAGATCAGCTACGCGGACTCGATGGACGTGTCGGTGCACACGGTCCACGTGGCGCGGCTGAACGGCGTCACGCCGCCTGAGCCGTACCTGCGCGCCGACGGCGGCAGGACGCCGGAGCCGAAGTCGAAGCCCAAACCGCAGGCGCTGACGACGGTGAAGAGCAAGAAGGTCGACCAGGCAGCTGCCCGGGCGACGGCGCCGCCGGAAAAAGCGCGGCCCGGACCGCCGCATCCGGTGCAGGACAAGCTGGAAGGGCATCTCCAGACGCTCTTCAAAGCGCGCTGGATCTCGAAGGATCCGGGCAATCCCGACTCGGTCAACGACCCCGAATCGCAAGCCGCCATCCGCGACTACCAGGAGAAGTTCATGAAGGGGGACGTGCCGAAGCTCGGGCACGCCGACCCGAAGACGCGCGATCGGATCGCCAAGGCGGCGGCCGCGGCCGCCAACATGCCGACGGTCAAGGCCGGGCTCGCGCTGGCCCACGACCGGGGCGACATCAAGTCGGCGCCGAGCGCGGATCATTGGCAACTCGACGATGCGACGCGGGCGGCGGTGAAGGATTTCCAGCGCTTCAAGCACATCGGGGACGACGGCATCCCCGGCCATGGCACGCAGGAGAAGTTGTCGGCCTACATGAAGGAGGCGGCGCGCTCGAAGCCGGCGGCCGTGAGCGCCAAGACCGCCGACCTTCCACCGGGAATCGTGCTGTTCTGGTTCTGGCGCAACCACGGGCCCGCGGGAGGGCGCGTCAAGCTCCACGCCGTCGCCACGCCGGCCAGCAACGGAAAGACCTATTCCATCGCGCTCTACCAGGGCCCGAACGGCGAGAAGGAGCTGCTGAAGAACGCGGGCGAGATGAAGGTCGCCGGCCAGAAGGGCAGCGCCGAAGTGCAGGTCCCGGACGACGTCGCGCCCGGTACCGTTTTGATCTGGAAGATCTCCGGCGACGGCGTCAGCAAGGACTCCCCGCAGTACACCGTCGACAGGGACCGCTGGTTCGTCGACATGAGGAGCCTGGTCGGAGAGAAGAGCTTCAATCTCGACCACCCGCTGTGGATGCCCGACTCGCGGCGCGGCAACGACGTGAAGTTCCTGCTCACCGGCTGGGAGACGTTCAACGCCATGGCCCGGGCGATGAAGACCGCCGTCCAGAACGGCCACTTCATCTACCTGGCCAACTGGGACGCCTACGACGACTTCAACCTCGAGCGCTCGGGCGAGAACGACCCCCTGGGCCGCGCACACACGACGCTCAGGGAGATTCTCCAGGCTGCCTCCCTCCGCGGCGTGATGGTGCGGGGGCTCTTCTGGTGGGCGCACGCGGTCGACCGCCTGGGCATGAGCAACAACTCCGAGAACACGAAGACCCGGGATTTCATCAAGCAGTTCGGCGGCCATGCTATCGGCGACGGCCGGTGCCAGGACATGGGTTCGCACCACCAGAAGCTGCTTCTCGTGAATGGCAGCGAGGGGCTGATCGCGTTCGCCGGCGGCCGCGATTTCTCACCCAATCGCGTCGTCGCGGGCAGTCAGCCGAAGTCCGCTTTCAATCCCTTCGAGCTCCTCGAGGACGCCAGTGCGCCGCAGCTCGACATGCACGTCCAGATCCAGGGCCCGGCCGCGTACGACCTGCTCGAGATCTTTCTCCGCCGCTACGCCGATCATCCGTCCGCGAAGGACACCGGCATCATCGCGCTCCGCCCGGATCGCAGACCTCGGCCAGGAACCAGCCGGCCGGTGGCCGTCCGCGTTTGCTCGACTTCCGGAAACGCGCCGGATCCCGACGGGCCCTTCACGTTCGCGCCGAGCCAGGACGTGAAGGACAGGCTCGTTCCTTCGGCCAAGGAAGCCGATACGGTCAAGATCTCCGTCGGCCCTCCGGCCACTGCCATTCCCTCGCTCAGGCCGTACTCCTACGCGAAGAACGGGCGCCAATCGGGCCGGGCGCAGCTGCTCCATGCCATCTCCGCCGCGCGCAAGTTCATCTACTTCGAAGACCAGTACATGGTGAGCGAAGAGATTGCGGAGGCGCTGAAGAAAGCCGTCAAGCGGGGAGTCGCGCTCCTGGGCGTCATCCCGCACCAGACGATCAGCACCGATTTCGATCCCAAGCCCGACTACACCCGGGCTGCCAACGTGCTCGCGCGGACGAGGCGCGACCGCGTCATCAACGTCATCTACGGAGACGACGCGAAGCCTTTGGACTTGACCTTCCTCTTCTGCCCCTACCGGCCCGATGAACGGGGTCCGTTGCGCGGTCCGTACCAATACGTCCATTCCAAGCTCTTCATCTTCGACGACGACTTCTGCACCATCGGCTCGATGAACTTCAACCGGCGCAGCACCACCCACGACTCCGAGCTGTCGCTCGGCTTCTACGACCCCGGTCCGGTGGAGGAGGATGGGTTCGTCAAGCGGTTGCGGATCGGCCTCTGGAAGCGCCACCTCGGGCTGGGCGACGGTGATGTTGTTCAGCTGGATGATCCGCTCTCGGCGATCCAGAAGCTCTGGAGCAAGGTGAGTCTCGCGCCCCCACTCGTTTGGGGGAAGATCGGCGGCGGCGTGATGACCGAGATCGGCGGGCCCCTCATCGATGCTCTTCCCGACAAGCCCCCGTCGCGGGACAGCATCCATGAGTATTGGAGCACCGTGCACACCTGGGTGCGGCCGATCAAGTTGCCCGACGGCCGCCAGGTGACACCGAACGTCTTGCGCTACGACTGGTCGGAGGACGAACCATTGGGCCTTCTGAGCTCGTATGTGAACCAGATACCGGATGCCGGGGTGAGCCGCGCCGATCTTCCCTGGTAGTAGCGCTACTGGATGGCTGTCGTCATGTCCTGCTGGATCTCCGCCTGCGTGAGCGCCCGGTTGTAGATCCTCAGCTCGTCGAGCTTGCCTTGGAAGTGCTCGCCGTAGACGGCGTTGCCGCCGATCCAGAGAGGGTTGCCGTTCACCTGGTACGAACCGGTCACCGCAGTCGAGGCGACCAGGGCGCCGTTCAGGTAGAGGCGCAGCTGGGAGCCGTCGTAGGTGGCCGCGACGTGGGTCCAGGTGTTGACGGGGAGCGCGGCGGGCCCGTCCACCCCGGCGCAGCAGGTGCCGTTGAAGGTGCCGGCGCTGACAGGCTTGTTGCCGGAGCCTCCGCCGGAAGCGCTGAGGAGATAGGCATCCACTTCCTTCTGCATGATGGTTCGCCAGCCGGCAGGCGCGACCGTCGGGTACACCCATGCTTCGAAGGTGGCGGCGGTCGTGAGATCGAGAGAGTTCGAGTCGTTGACGCGCACGCGGTCGTTCACGCCGTCGAAGAGAAGCGCGCCGCCGGACTTCCCGGTGGTCCAGGTGGGGCCGTTCACCAGCGTACCGGTGTTGCCGTTGGTCGAGGCGTCGCCCGTGCTCGTTCCCGTTCCTTCGTTGAAGCCCCAGGCGGCGACAAGGCCCGGAAGGATCGCTGTTGCCGTATAGGTGGCGGCGTAGGACTGCGCGGATGCCGGCACGGTGATGGTGTGCTGCTGCGCTCCGCCGTCGGACCATGACGCGAAGAGGTAACGGCCTTGATTGGGTGCTTCGATCGTGTGGACGAAGTTGACGAGCGTGTCGTCCACGAATGGCGCGGTGCGCGAGACGCCGTCGAGGCGAAGCGTGAGGCTCGCCGGCGTGGTGTCGAAGGTGAGATCCACCTTCTGCGGGTACACGATCACGGATTGAGTGCCGGTGAGTCCGTCCGAATCGGTTGCCGTGAGCGCGATGCGGTACCTGGTGTTGCCGGAGAAATCATGGCCGCTGGTTGGAATGGTCAAGGTGCCGCCTTGCACACCGGTGATCGGCACTCCGGGATGGACGTGTCCCTCATGGAGGAAGTCGATGTTCCAGGCGAACGCGCTTGCGGGAAGCGTGCCGTCCTCCGGGTCGGTCGCGCTTCCACTGAACGAGATGACGTCCCCAGCGCGGAAGAGGATGCCGTCCGCCGGGGAGGCTATGGTCGCAACCGGCGCGTTCCCCACGGCGATGAAGAGGGGAGCAGCAAGCGTCGTGTTCACGCCATCCGAAACCGAAAGCCGGACGGTGTACTTGCCGCGCAGCGTGTACGTATGGACGAGGTTGGCGGCCGTCGAGGTGAGGCCGTCTCCGAACGTCCAGAGATAGGAAAGCGGCTGGCCCTCCGGATCGGACGACCCGACGCTCGAGAAGTTGACCGCGAGCGGCTCCGGCCCCGCGGTAGGGTTCGCCGCCACGACGGCGACCGGCGGCAGGTTCGTCTGTACGAAGCGAATCCTCCTGATCTTGCTGATGCCCGAGGTGCCGGTCGTGTCCGAGTAGCCGAGGTCGGTGTAGTAGAGCGCACCATCGGGACCTTCGATCAAATGCACGATGTCGCCGTAGGGCCCGTCCAGCGAGCCATCGATCGGCTCGAAATTGAAGACGCCGCTCACGTTCCCGCTGGCGTCGAACGTCAGGCGCCGTATCCAGTTCTGAGCGTAGTCGGCGAAGAAGTAATTTCCGTAGTACTCGCTCGGGAATTGACTGCCGCGATAGATGAAGCCGCCGGTGATGGAAGCATCTCTTCCGTTGTGCGGATACCAGTAGATGGGATCGGTCACTGCCGGATTGCCACAGGGCCCCTCGCACAAAGGCCAGCCGTAGTTCGCACCCGCGATTCCCAGGTTCACTTCCTCTCGCGCGGTGGCTGGGTCGTTGCCGCCAACGTCCGCGATATAGAACCTTCCCGATAGCCTGTCATAGAAAGCGCGGAACGGATTCCTCAACCCGCGAGCCCAGATCGAGTCGACGTTGGGCCCCGCTCCGTCATAGAACGGATTGTCGGTGGGGATGGTGCCGTCCTTGTTGATGCGGAGGATCTTTCCGCGAGGGCTATCCAGCTGTTGGGAAATTCCGGTGAAGTGTTCCCCCGTGGTGATGTAAAGCTTGCCGTCGTTGCCGAAGTTCAAGGCCCCACCGTGGTGTTCCGCATTCGCGTCGAGGGGATCCTGATAGAGCACCAGCTCGCTGCCGGCGACGGTAGCGGTTGCGTTCGCGTTCGCCGTGAAGCGCGAGACGCGGTCCCGATTCGGCGTCCCCAACGTATAGAACACGTAGTAGTAGCGATTGGTGGCGAAATCGGGATCGAAGACGATGTCCATGATGCCCTGCTGGACTCCGGCCGAACCGATGTTGGTGACTTGGAGGAAGGGAGTCGGATCGACGGCCGTGGCGCCGGGCTGGAGTATCCAGATCTTGCCTCCAAGCTCCACGATGTACATCCGTCCGTCCGGCAAGAACTCGATGTTGGTGGGGAGATTCAGGCCAGTGAGGAGGATTTCGTTCTGGAAGTAGCTGGAGTTCGAGACGTTCACCGATATCGGCGGCGAGGTCGCAGTATTTCCGGCCGCGTCGCGCGCCCGCGCCGTCAACGTGTGGGCGCCGTTCGGAACGGCGCGCGTGTCCCACGAGTACGCGTAGGGTGCCTGGCTGTCCTCCACTCCTGCGTTCGCGCCGTCGACGAGGAATTGCACGCCGGCCACGCCGACGTTGTCGCTTGCGTCCGCCGTGACGGTCACGATGTTGCTCAGCTGCGCATTGTTGGCGGGGAAGGTGATCAGGACTTGTGGCGGCGTCGTGTCCGGAGGAGCGAACGTCGTCGCACTCGCATTGGCCGAGGGCGCCGAGGGATTGCCGGCCGCATCGAATGCACGGACTGCATAGGTGTAGAGCGTGGCGGCGGCAAGGCCGGTGTTCGAGTACGAAGTCGTGGCCACGGTTGTAATCTGGGTGCCGCCGCGAAAGACCTGGTACCCGGTCACCCCAACGTTGTCAGTCGAGGCCGTCCAGCTGAGGTTGATCTGAGACGAGGAGACCGGCGTTGCCGAGACACCCGCCGGCACTGATGGAGGGGTGAGATCGGGGCCGGAAAGGGTCGTGAAGGTGGCGTTCGTTCCGACACCCTCGTTCCCGGCTGCGTCCCTCGAGCGGACCCGGTAGTTGTAGGTTGTCTGGGAGGCGAGGCCAGCCAGGGCGACGCTGTGCGACGTCAGCGGCGTCGGATCGAGCGCCGTCGTCGATCCATAGCCCGTCGTGAGGCCGTAATTGACCTGCGAGCTTGCCGGTTCGTTGGTGGTCCAGGTGATGGTCGCGGAGCTGCTCGTGAGACCGGAAGCGGCAACCGCCGAGATGGTCGGCGCCGTCGCATCCAGCACGATCGTGTCTGTCGCGGCCGCGGACCAGTTCCCGGGCGCATCCTTGAACTGCACGTACACGGTCTTCGTTCCATCTCCAGTCGTCAGCGTCCAGGTCTTCGTCGTCGCATAGCTTTCGGCCGCTGAATACGAGCTTCCCGTGTTCGAGAACCGCATCTGCGTGACCGGGCTCAGCGCATCGCTGGCCGAAAGAGCGAGGGTCACCGTCGGGCTGTTCGTCGTCGAGGCACCACTGTTGATCGAGACGGTGCCGGAAGGCGCCTGATTGTCGACGGTCACCGTGATTGCGGCTGCGGCGGCCGAATTCCCCGCCGCATCCCGCGCTCTCGCCGAGAGCGAATGAGAGCCGTCGGAGGTGGTCGTCGTAGTCCAGGAAACGCTGTAAGGCGTCGCCGTGTCCTCGGCGCCGAGGTTCGCGCCGTCGAGGAGGAATTGGACGCCGGCGACCGCGACATTGTCGGAAGCGTTCGCCGAGACAGTGACCGTTCCCGCCACCGCCGAGCCTGCGGCTGGCGCACTGAGGGAAACCGTGGGCGGCGTGGTATCCGGGGACGGCGGTCCGGATCCGAGCGGCGTGTTCATGTCCTGCTGGATCTCGGCCTGGGTGAGTGCCCGGTTGTAGATCCTGAGCTCATCGAGCTTGCCTTGGAAGTGCTCGCCGTAGACGGCGTTGCCGCCGATCCAGAGAGGGTTGGCGTTCACCTGGTACGAACCGGTCACCGCCGTGGAGGCGACCAGGGCGCCGTTCGTGTAGAGGCGCAGCTGGGAGCCGTCGTAGGTGGCCGCCACGTGGGTCCAGGTGTTGACGGGGAGCGCCGCGACCCCGGCCACCGCCACGCAGCAGGCGCCGTTGAAGGTGCCGCCGCTGACGGGCTTGTTGCCGGAGCCTCCGCCGGAAGCGCTGAAGAAGTAGGCATCGACTTCCTTCTGCATGATGGTTCGCCACCCGGCAGGCGCGACCGTGGGGAAGACCCATGCTTCGAAGGTGGCGGCGGTCGTGAGATCGAGGGAGTTCGAGTCGTTGACGCGCACGCGGTCGTTCACGCCGTCGAACAGAAGCGCGCCGCCGTACTTCCCAGTGGTCCAGGTGGGGCCGTTGGTGAGCGTCCCCGTATTGTTGTTTCCTGACTTGTCGGAGATGGTCGTGCCGGAGCCTTCGTCCATCGCGTAGGCGGCAGTCAGTCCAGCCGCCTGGGACCAGGCCGATCTCGGATACGCCGCCAACGCCATTGCTGCCGCAACCAAAGATGTGCCGCGCATGTGAAGAGACCAGGCGCTCTATGTCCGCCGTGCCGCCGAAAGGAGCGCATGCCGTCGGCGCTCGGCAACCATTGACTGACGGGTGAACATCCGACCGAGAAGCCGGAACGCGCTCCTCTCCCCCGCGTCCGTTGCGCTTCCCCCCAACACCGTCCGCGGCAGGCGCCGCCGACGATCTGCGCGGACAACTCTATCTTCGTTTCGAGCTGAAGATCCAGTGAGGTCGAAACGGCCGGGCTATCCCGCGACGTCGTTGCAGTACTGGATGTTCGACTCGTACCTGCCGCCCATCGACTCACAGATGTCCTTGGCGGACTTCTGCGATTCCTTCTGCGAACACATCTGCGCCGTCGAGTCGTAGGTGCCGCCGTGCGCCTCGCACATCTTCGCCGAGCTCATGCGGCTGCCTTGTCCCGTCGCGCAGGCCGCCAGCGGTAGCACCAGCGCCGCGATCATCTGAATCCGCATCGAGCTCCTCCTTTGTGGTGCTCTCTCCCCGAAGAGAGCGCTCGCCTTCTATTGCGCGCAAGTCGCTGCCCGGCACATTGGCCTTTCGCCCTAGGAAACTCGTCGGACTCGCCTCAACGAGAAACGGCGCCGATCCTCTGGGAGGACCGGCGCCGTGCGTGGTCAGGCCTGGGTGCTACGCTCCGGGCGGCACGATGATCGTCTCATCGTGTCGCGCCGGAACGGGAGGCGGCTCAGGCAAGTCATCCCGCTTGCGCTTCCGCATCCCGTCCGAAACGCTCTTGTTGCTCCTGCGCCGCGCAGCGGCGAGCGCTCCGATGATCGACCCGACCAGCCCGAGGAACGCGCCGCCGGCTGCGGCGCCGGTGGTCTTCGCCGCCGTGTCGCTGACCTCCGCGGCGCGGTCGCGATCCGCTTGGGTGGGGCCGGTGTTTCGCCGGACGTTGGTCTCGCGCTCGGCCTTCGCCTGCGCCCGGGGGCCGGAGGCAACGGCCGCCGCGCTCTGCGCCGCCGTGCGCGCCGCGCCCAGTGCGAGCATCGCGCCGATCATCAGCGAGAACGCCCAGCAGAGCGCGCCGTGCAGCAGCGCTTCGCTCCGCCGGCGGTCGCCGGCGATGCGGACGGCCAGGTAAGCGCCGAGGAACGAGCTCGCGAGCAGGGCGATGACGCCGAAGATTCCGGAGCCGGCGCCGAGGCCGTCCGCTGGGTTGGCGGAGTCAGGGTCAAATTTCGCCAGGCCGATGGCCGCGCCCAGCAGGCTGAGCAGCGAGAACACTGCCCAGCCGAGCACGGTGCCCGCGACGATGCCGCCCCAACTGATCCGCAAGCCGCGATCGTAGCGGACCTCGGAGTGGCCCTGGAACTGAGGTGAACTTGCAAGAACGGGATCGTAAATCGCCATGCGTATGCTCCTGTCTATTGTGATTGGACGGAGCACCTTGTGGACTGAGCGCCAGGAATCCTACCAACGGCCGCTCTGGTCGCTGCCCAGGCGGCGCCCACGCGCTCGCCCGCTCCAAGCGCTTACCTGTTCGCCGTCTTCATCCTTGCCCGGCGGCGAGCGCGAGCTCCTGGCGGATGAAGTCGTTGACCCCCTCCTCTCCCGCCAACGAGAGCCAGGTGGAGTCTCGCTCCGGGCCCACCTCGATTCGTGAACTCAAAGAATGGGCAGCACCGGCGCTCCAGCGTCACCCATTCGGCGAGGAGCGGCAGGCTCATGCGCTCCAGCTGGATTCGGAACGCCAGGCCGCGGTCGCGTTCGCGCGTCTCCGAAACGGCGGCCCTCAAGGTCTTCGCGAGCTCGCTGTAACGCTGGCGCTCATCGGTGGATAGCGCCAGGGCGTTGCAGAATAAGCGCGCCTTCGCGGTTCCAGCGGATAGATGAGTAGTTGGGAGCATGGTTCCTCCAGGCGAGTCTTTCAATGTACCGCGAGGTGGTTGGATACCCGAACGGAGCACCTTTTCGGACTGGCGAATGGGAATGGTAGCGTCAGACGCATGGCTGATTCACCTGCCCATTTGCAGTTCGAGCGTGCCGAGCCTGCCGGCGAGGCCCCGGCGAAGGACGCGAGGTGCGTGGCCTGCCGCACGCAGCTCTCGTCCTACTTCGAGGTCAATGGGAACGTCGCTTGCGACAACTGCAAGGACGCGGCAATGACCCGCCAGAATGCCTCGCATGCTCCCACGTTGCTCCGAGGCGCGGCGCTGGGCGTCGTGGCTGCCGCGGTGGGCGCCGGGATCTACTACGCCATCGCCGAGTTGACCGGCTACGAGTTCGGGCTGATGAGCATCGTCCTTGGGCTCATGGTCGGGTTCGCCGTCCGTCGCGGCGCTCGGGCGCGCGGAGGCTGGCGCTATCAGACGCTGGCGATGTTCCTCTGCTACACGGCCATCTCCGCCACCTATGTGCCGCGAGTCATCTCGGCCGTCCGGAAGCAGGAGGCGCAAGCAAAGCCCGCCCCCGGTTCAGTCGCCGCGAAACCCCCCGGCCTCGCGCCCGCGGATGCCATCCAGCCTGCGGCGGCCACGCCGTCCGGAACGGGCGCCGCAGAGCCTGCGCCCACGCTAAGCAGTTTCTTCAAAGCCCTGGCCATGCTGTTCGTGTTTTCGCTGGCGCTGCCCTTCCTCGGGGGCTTCGACAACCTGATGGGAATCGTGATCATCGGGATCGGCTTGTACGAAGCGTGGAAAGTCAACCGCGCCGCGCCCTTCTCCGTCAGCGGCCCCTTCATGGTGGGCGAAGCGCGCGGTGGCTGAAGCGGCGCTCGCGCCGCGCCGGTGCGAGGGCTGCGGCACCGAGCTGGCGGAAGTCCTCCTGGCCTGCCCCGCGTGCGCCCGCCTGGTGCACGCGGATGCGCTGGGCCGGCTGGCCGCGGAAGCGCGCAAGCAGGAGGAGCAGGGTGATCTCGCCGCGGCCCTTGCCTCGTGGCAGCAGGCGCTGGCGCTGCTTCCAGCAGGCACCCGCCAGAACGCGGCGGTGGCGTCCACGGTCGCGCGACTCTCTGCGCTCACTCCCGCAGCCCCGCCTCCACGGCCGGCGGCTCCCCGCTGGTTCCGCAAGCTCGGTCCGGTCGGAGTCGTGGCCCTGGCGGCCTGGAAGCTGCTGGGCGTCACGAAGGTCGCCGCCTTCCTCTCGCTGGTCGCCTCGTTTGCGCTCTATTGGCAGACCTGGGGAATGGCCTTCGGAGGAGGGTTCCTCGCGTCGATCTACCTGCACGAGCTCGGCCACGTCGCCGCGCTGCGTTGGGCCGGGATTCCCGCCAGCCCGCCGATGTTCATCCCCGGCGTCGGTGCGTATGTGCGGATGCACCGAGCGCCCCCAGACGCCCGCACGGACGCTCTCGTCGGTCTGGCCGGACCGCTCGCGGGGCTTGCCGTGGCCCTGGCGTTCCAGGTCGCTTGGCTTGCGACCGGAGCGCCGCTCTTGCGCGCGCTGGCGCACGCGGGGGCGGTGCTCAACCTGTTCAATCTGGTGCCGCTCTGGTCGCTGGACGGCGCTCGCGGTTTCGCGCCGCTCGCCCAATGGCAGCGGTGGATCCTCGTGCTCGCGGTCGGGGGCGCCTGGGCGGTGACCCGGGAGGGAATGCTGGCGCTGATCCTGATCGTCGGCGCCTTGCGTGCTCTTGCGCCCGGCGCGCCCGCGAAGCCCGACCATCCAGCGCTGGCGCTGTTCGCCGCTATCGCGGTCGCGCTGTCGATGCTGGCGCTGTACGCGCGCGGGTGAACGGCGCGAAGGGTGGGCCGGAGTACGTTCCAGGCGCTCCGGAACGTACTGGAACTCCTTGATTAATTGTCGCGCAGCCCCGTTGTCCGGTGTCCGTCCCGGCAGTCACTTTTTCGATGGGAGGGAACAATGAGGACTGCCATTGCCGTCGCTCTTGCCATGTTGGTCGCTGGTTGCGGAGGGCAGAACCTGTCGCTCAGCGTCCGAGCCGGCCCGCCTGCAACCAGCACCCTGGCACGGAGCGCCCTGACGGTCGGAAACGGGATCGTCCTGAACCACGTCCGCGTCGTGATCCGCAAGGTTGAGTTGGAGAAGGCCGGCACGCTCGAGATGGACGAGGTCGCGAGCGGGCCTTACCTGCTCGATCTCTCCGGCG
>Ga0137397_10002127_pt1 | contig 13878 bp, 15 predicted proteins | sample czorhiz116metaG_FD_106658 | JGI IMG/M metagenome (GOLD analysis project Ga0137397, IMG submission 106658) | Vadose zone soil microbial communities from Angelo Coast Range Reserve, California, USA - czorhiz1.16 metaG | ecosystem: Environmental > Terrestrial > Soil > Vadose zone | place: USA... | reverse complement strand
GACGGGATTGAACATGTGTTTATGCAGCCTGCGAAAATGCGCGTTATCAAATGTCATAAGCCGGTCGTAATGATATGACCAACAAATTCCATGTGCCCTCGTCGGGTTGCTTTATTGGAGCACATCAACTCATTTCGTCATCCAAGAAGGGTAAGCAGTGCATACTACGCTGGGCTTCTGGGATCTAGGGTTGTATTGTAACGTCGGAACTTCGAGGATTCGAGCTTCGAGGTTCACGAGCGTATTCGAAACGTCCATGCCGAATTGACGAACGTATTGTGATTGTCCATGTTGTAGCACCTGGTGAGACGTTAAAAGCACCAGGCTGGTGCACTATTCAGAACGTACACCTAAGCCATCACGGATTCTCCTCATGCGCTCGTTGGGGCGTAATGTTGAGAACTTGAGCATGGAAGTGATCTTGTCTGGGGAAATACGCTTACGAACGAACTGACCCGGTGGAACCTCGCAAAGCTCCAAGGGGATGATGGCGCCCGTCGAGAGCTGCGGGACGTGAGGACACCTAAGGAGATAAGATAGGTGTTGTACAGACCTCCACGCATATCACATCCGGGAATTGCAGCAGTATGTTCAGGTGATTCTGAAAGTACTTAGCAACAGTCATAGTTTGTCCCTCAACCTCGAACGTTTGATCGCGAGCACTCTCAAGGGTCAACTTCTTCACGAGACGTATTTTATCGGGGTCTCGCGCACGGTATGGAGTTGCGATCTTGATTCTCGAGATAAAGTGTTGGAGACGTACGCGCTCGCGGTTGACAAGTCCACGTTTTGGTGCGAGGGCTTCTGGTATCCCAGGCCTACCAAGAAACTCGAGAGCCAGATCGATCAACTTCCCAGATCTGTACATAGCAGTGGACGAAGTGTCGACATTGATTAGCATGCGATCGATTGCGGGTCGCACAGATTGGAAATATCCGCGCCACAAAACCAAACCTCCACCGATGTGCCTTGTTTCTCCGTCTGTGTAAAAGAAGCGCTTGTTCCACGGGTATCTGAGATTTGATCCCATCTTAACGACGATATTCAATACCTGGCCGGAAGCATAGATGATCTAGTTACGGATAAACCGAAGTAAGTACGAGATGCACTCACCATTCTCGCCGTCGAGCATACATCATCGCTGCCGTGAGTTTGGAAATGCCTAGGAATCAATTGGGTATCTATTTGATTGAGTAGAATTAGATAGGACGATAACACGTACATGGGGATTGTGGCCACATGCGTCAATCGAACCCTGAACTCTTGGGGTGGGCTACCGCCCTCGACGGATTCAGGCGTATTCATGGGTACTACGTACTATACAACATGTTGGCCCAGAGGATGAGGAACGGTATGAAGAACGTACTTCGCAAACGCCGGATTCAAGTTCGAGGTCGAACGACGTGAATAGATTCTTGCGTCCGTCGTACGCCCCAGGGCGTGCAGCAAGGCGGCCTTCTATCTGTGTTTGCAAGACATTGATAATCTCATGGTTTCGTGCGATTGGTAATATCATATCTGGGAGGATCACTATATGAAAAAACCGGTCAGTTGTCGGACGGCCTTCAGAGTCCATGGATATACGGACCGACTACACGAACACAAGGTCTGTGAGTCACGTGCCTTCACGAGAGGACAAGATACATGCCATCATAATGATACACCGTTCCTGGGTCGATCTTGACTTCAACATGGTTACTGTATACTTTGACCTTTCGCAGGGCTAAGACTCCTTGACGAGGAAGATGTTGTGCCCGAAACTCATCGGAGAGCATTGCTACTGTGACAGTGGCCTTCCCCGCATTGCTTTCATTTTCTGAAGCTCAATCTATTAGGAGAATGGCTCGGCCGAAAGTTGCGAGATTGGCATGTACTGACCGTACAGGACGTGCTGTATCTCCGGCTTAGAGCCTTGAAGGTGACCCATCAGCGCATCGGGTTGAAGGTCCCCTTGAACCCGAGCAAGGTCGTCATCATGAACGAGGACCATGTCGCACTCGTTTCCCTGCTATATAGTCCACCTAATAACGAAGAGCACACAGCTCACATTGTCGGTACTCACTTCTGTGACATATTCTAACAAGACGTGAAGGGGATCCCGGTACTTTGAAGGTTTAGATGAAACACAGGAAATGCCAATCGGAGTCGCTTACCTTCGTTTCTGAGGCGAACGACGTGAGTTCCGTATCTGACTCGTCATCACCGTGATCCCCGGGATCGGGTCCTGCCGCCCCTCTGAGCCGCCGAGGCAATATCCCAAAGACACGAGTAACACGAAAACCTCGTACAAGTACGCATTGATTTTCCAGTAAGTTCTGACGAGTACACAGGATTATGCTGAGATTATCTCGGAATATTTCGGAAGCCAAACATACCTTTCCTTCGGGTCCCCAGCTTCGCATACCTCCTCGAACGCTCCCAGGTGAGCAGCGCCAAGTGATGCTAACGTCGCGGCCATCGTTCACCTTAACTCCGAGTGATGCCCGTCCATCTACATTTCCTTCCAAGAACACGATATTGGCCCAAGATCTCGTGAGATGCAACCCTGTAACTAGTATGATCTCCTCCATGTGCTCTATTCCAAGTCCAAGTCCGCGAGCGAAGGCGAACCAGGAGTCGATATGCTTGACGATCCACTTGCCAAAATCCCCCCGGGCCCGCGTATCCTGACGTTGAGCGTCTACAGGAAGAGATAGTACCGCACCCCCTCGCCTCCGTGTGCACAGAAAAGATACCTGTGGGAAGTCTTCTGGCCTGCAAAAGCATCAGCGGAGATAATGTTAAAGCACGTATCGTGATTACGCTGCGGCATGAACGTCTTCTCTTTCGGTCTCCGCGGTGACTCCGATCGAACAGTAATGGTCATGCTTGAGTGTCCCCCTGTCAATATGATTTGAAGCGTTGGGAATAAGTGGTTCATGGTGTTCTGGCAGAGGGAGTCCGTGATGTGATGGGTGGTCTGATGAGAGCAGGGCGTTGAAAAGGCGGTGGAATTTGCCCTGACGTATGTAACCAACGTCGCCAACTTTCACAGGGTCAAGCTGTTCCTCCGGATATGGCTCCCATAATGCGTGCCCAAAAGCAGGATATGTACTCGCAAGTCGCTCGCGATAGATATCGTAGTGGGCCATGTAGCCTGGGTGGCCATCGGCCGTGGACCGGACCGGAATTTCCCTCGAGACCAACCCCTAACCCGAACCCAGTCTCATACTCAGCTCTTTTCTTTTCTCCTATAGCTCTTGCTAGTGCTGTCACTGCTACCGTCCTACCAGGCCAGCCACCGTGCAGCATTAGTCGAATCAGGTCATTTTCTTCGTGTAGGTGAAGACCAACTGAAAGCTTCTAGTGCTTTTGAACTGAAGGCTTAGTGGGGGTTCAGACCAAGCCGGTGGAAATAGAGCCTTGAAGGTACTTTCCTGCATAGTTTTGGTACATCTTCTCCCATTGAAGGTACAGCGCCGCTTCTCAAGGGTTCGGATACGGACTACCATGCAACACCGATCCTGCCCACCGACCTGGCCGCTGGCAGTGGTCCTACCATTCCTGCGGACAGCCTGTCCTCGAACATGAGCGAACGTGAAGACTCGGGCTACCTGTGAATCATCCGCCTTCGACGCTACAGGCCATTTCAACCTCACTGCTCGGTGTTCCGAATTGATGGGGCCTTGCGCCGGGTATCCTCCAGCACCAAAAGCGCAGACCGCTTTCTCACCTCTCCAAATGTCTGAACTGGTTAGGTATTTTACCTCTTTTCCCACGGGGTTGCAGCCCTATCGCCCGCTGCGCCCGTGAAACAAGTAAAAGTGGCACAACGTGCTTGGCCCCTCCCCCCCGAAAAAAACCCCTATATACTAGAGTTGGCCGATGCTTGGTGGGCCGATCAGGCTTTGGTCGTGCAGGTCCACTGACTGACACTGGCGCGCGCGCACACAGTTACGTCTTTCGGTTCTACCGTCACGTTATCCTGACTGGTGCCGTTCTCTATGGGAGCCAGAGGAGCATGGACACCTGGGATCCGCCATGGTTCTCTAGTACCGAAGGGACTGTCCGATCTCCGGCTGGGAGATGGATCTGGCGGATAGAACCGCGTGGGCAACAGCGGAACATCGGCGAAGGAGCGATTCTGCGCCATTCTTGTGCGCGCTGCTGCTGCTGGATGCGCAGATTAGTGTCTATATGGAACGATGAGGGTGACATGTTTGACGATTCCGCCGACCTTCGAGGGGAAGCGTTCAGATTGGAGTTGGACCCCGTTATTAGTGACACCGCTGATTTTGGCGCTAGATTGGACGCCGGTGCAAGTAGCAACGCTCTGACCAAGAACCATCGCGAGAGACGCACAGATGATAAGCGGTTCTCGTTTTGTTTCGGTCTGTCTTGTCTGTGTGCGATTTGGCCCTTTATCATTTGCTATACGCTCCCACTTCAGTCGTCAGGTACGCCTCGGCTCCCGTTAATTCGTTTTTTGATTCAGCACCTGAACATTGAACTATGGAGTGTCGGTCGTTCTGATGCGAAATTCGTAACCTCCGTAGCTAGAGACCGCGCAGTTTCGCCCACTCCTTCACCATATACTCTTATTCTGCTCGCGGCATTGGACACACACAGAACACGCTCGAGTTGTTGCTACATTGATCTGCCTAAACAAATGCCGTCACCGCTTGTACGCCAGGCGGCAGAATTCGACTACGTCACAAAGGCTACTATACTGCTTCTCGTCATCGCTTAGCAAAAGTACATGGTCTTGGCCATGCGTTCATGGGTACGCCGAAAGCCTAATTGATATTCGCGAGCAGGGCCACTTGCCGTACTGCTTGCGCCCGTCTCCGTTGCAATCTCAGAGTTAAACATTTCTTGACTCTGTTGCGGGTCGTAGTGGTTCTTTGCGCGCGAACAGACGTTGTGCGCGTCTAGTTGATGGGTGTAGAAGTGTCAGTCAATTACGTATACAGATGCTCTATGGGATAGAAGGAGGGAAAGATACTTACAATACACAGGAGCTGGGACGGAGACGGAGCGCGTGCAACGCGCATAGACATGGCACAGAGCGAATGACAGTGCTTGGATACCGTCAGGTCTGTAGCACCATGCAAAACAACATAGGTATTCGTCAGCGTCGGGTACGAGAGTCGAGTAGGGAACGCGATGGAATAACGTACGTGAACTCGTTCTCGTCAAGGAGGACATTATAATGAGCAGGCTTGCTCGTTCCGAGAATCCCTGCGTGGCCATAGAGATAGTAATCCCATTCCACGGGACTGACGACATTCGTATCAATGACCGTGCCCGCGGGGCAGTTCCCACTGCGGTCGGCATCGCCATCGGAAGCGGGGAAGAATACCACCTTATGGTACTTTCCGACGACGATAAGGGTAATTGTGGGTTCAAAGCCTAGGTTAGCGCATGCCCCTGTGGTGAGTTAGAAAAGGAACGCAAAGGAGAAAGAAGCGGGAAAGCAAAACGTACTACGGACGAGGCGGAGCTCTTCGTCCATGATCGCACTGAATTCTGCTTCTGAGACGCCATCTGTGAGACATACGTCAGTTGAGACTCGTAATGGATGAGAGTTGACAATCGCTAACCGCGATAAAAGAGAATGCGCTTGGGGAATTTGCCCATCGCGGTCCTATACTGCTCGAACACATGCTGGCGTTTGCCCATTAATCACCGTTTTTGTGTCGCTGTAGCGAAAAAAAGAACGTACCACACACATGTCCTCTATGTCCTCGATAATCTCCCGGTGGGACGTCTGTACGCTGATTCGCGAGACGTATTTTGCCGCATTGCTGTCGACACTTCCAACGACGGAAGCAAATGATGGTCGCCCTTTAGAACCGGGCGGAGCATGCGTGATGTCTGCACCTGATGAGCAGATCTTGGGTGAGTATAGTCGTACGCCATAAGGTTGGAGTCTTACCCAGGATCATGGCTGGATTTTGGGAATCGGTGAGGAAACCTACGTCTCGTGGGTCTGCTATAGCGTTAGTACCGCCGAGCTTCACGTTAATTCTGAGATAAATAGAAGTTAGCGGAATAAAGGACGATGCCGATGTGCCTACTTCAGTGTAACATTGGCATAATACTGCGCCCTTGCACGGAAGCACTTCGATGCTTTCATGCACTGCGTGGGGATGCCCGCCTGCACGAGAACTTCAGCTTACCGAAAAAGCCACGATAGAAGATGAATTTACCGAGACATCACCAAAACTGACGAAAAAGAATCATGGGTGTCAGAAAATTAGTTCGACGGACGTAGGTAATTATACGATTACTGTTTGATGGTGGTATAAATATCGTCACCGCCCTCCGGAAGGATGACAACAATAAGTGTTGGCGGGGCCTTCGATATGCGCTGGCATTCGTCGCAGGCGGCGCGGAGTCGCTGGAAATGAGGGTCAGCCACGGACAATGAAAAAGGCGAAATGACATACGCGAAAGATGTCCCCTTGACCCGATTCCCATCTCACGAGCGCCGGCTGGCGATTGATGGTGATTCCTACGAGGATTTAGTACAGCCGGTGGCAGTCGAAATCGCTGGGTGGCTCACCGACTGCTTCGCAAGCAGTCACCAAGCCCGTGATCATCTGCCCCGCGACATCTTGGCGGAAGCGTTGTTGCCTCTCGTAGATAAGAACAACCCAGTTTGGGATGTTGGCGGGATTGAACATGAGTTTATCAATCCTTCAAAAACGTGCGTTATTGACACGGCACAAGCTAGCCGTAATAATATGACTCACAGATTCCAGGCTCCCCTTTCTGGTTGCTTTATCGGAGAACATCAACCTATTCCGCCATCAAAAAATGGTAAATAATACATACCACGGTGGGCTGCTTGGATGCTGGGTTGTATCGTAACGTAGGGGTCTGAATGACCCGGCCCTCGAGGGTCGCGAGGGTATTTGAAACGTCCATGCCGAATTGTTGGACGTACTGCGATTGGCCGTATTGCAGCACCTTATGGAACGTTATCAGCAGGGCCGGCAAGCACACTAGACGGGACATACCCCTAACCCATGTCGGACACTATCTTTGCGCGCACGGGGGTGCATTGTCGCGAACTGGAGTATGGAATTGGTCTGGTCTTGGGACATGTGCTTACGTGCCAGCTGTCCCGGCGGCACTTGGCAGAACTCCAGGGGGATGACGGCACCCGTAGAGAACTGTGGGTCGTGAGGATATGCCAACGGATAAGATGGACGTTGTACAAACCTCCACGCATATTGCATCCGGGTATTGCAGCGGCATGTTAAGTTGATTCTGAAAATAATCTGCAACCGTCATGGTTTCTCCCTCACCGATCTCGAACGTTCGTTCTCGGGCACTCTCCCGGGTCACCTTCTTGACGAAACGTTTTCTATCGGGATCGCGCGCGCGGTATGGAGTTGTAACCTTGATCCCCGAGATAAATTGCTGGAGACGCAACCGCTCGCGTTCAGGAAGTCCACGCTGAGCTCCACGTTGTGGCGTGAGGGCATTTGGTGTAGCTTTACCAAGAAACTCGAGCACCAGGTCGATCAATCTTCCGGACCGATACATAGTACCGGTCGCAGTGTCGACGTTGATTAGCAATCGCCCTATGGCTGGGCGGACTGACTGAAAATATCCCCGCCACAAGACTATTCCGGCACCGATGGGCCGTTCTCCTTGGTTGGTGAAAAACGAGTTTCGTTTTGTCGGGTACCTCAAGCTCGGTTCCATACGAATGACCATATTCAACGCCTGACAGGAGACATAAATGGTGGTCCGCTTTCAAATAAGGAGCGAATCTGCGCACCATTATCGCCGTCAAAACGGCTTCGTCATGACTGTGTTCTCCTCTGATGAACTGCTGGAGGACCCTAAAGAAAAAAATAGGACATTTGGTCGATTCCGAAGGATGGGGATAGTGCGCACTCAGGATTAATTTCCGCTACGCGAGTCAGGCGGACCCTGAACTGTTGAGGAGGAGGACCACCCTCGACCAATGAGGGGCTCCCCAAAGGCACGACATACTGTGAAAGAGACAATATGTCGAGTCGGAGAATTGGCGACCGATTGACCGACTCACCTCGCAAGACCCGGTTTCGAACTCAATATCGAAAGATCTAAAGATATTTTTGCGTCCATCGTACACCCCGGGTTGTACCGTAAGGCGGGCTTCGACCTGGAGTTGGAGGGCAGTGATGATTTGGAAATTCCGGTCGATGGATCTTCTCTCATCGTCTGGGAGGATGACTACGGTAGAAAACATTCGAGTGAGAGGCGTTCCGCGATGTCTAAGCACGATATGTACTCACCGACTACATCGCGTCAGGACAGGATGCGAAAGAGATTTCTAAATCTTGCGTCTTTGAAAGAGAATGATAAACACATACCATCGTAATGGTAGATTATTCCCTTGGAGAGCTTGACCTCGACATGGTTGCTTTCGAGTGCGATCCACTGTCCGCGGTTCCCATATCCCGGGCGCTTGACACCCAGGGCTTCGACATGCGCGGCGGGGAGAGGGGGTGGAGTGGTTGGACCGACAGCGGCGCCACGACCACGGCCGCGGCCACCCCCGCCACGGGGGGCTCCACGGTCGCCGCGACCGCGACCCCGATCGCCACGTCCACGGCCATCTCCGCGGAAACCACCTCGACCACGTTCGCCGCCCCACCCTGCACCACGGTCACCGCCGCGCGAGCCACCCCGTTCGCTGCCACGGTCGCTGCCACGGCCCGCACCACGGCCCGCAAAACCACCACGATCGCCACCACGACCACGGCCGCCACGGCCGCCACGACCACTACCACCATCTGGAGCGACTCTGGGAGGCATTGGAGAGATTGCTAGAGAGAACAATTTGGGCTATGGGGGAAACAGCACTAGCGCAGGGAAGTCAGCATAGATTTTGTATCCTAGGAAGGGACGTGGCCGTAGCCGGAGGGTTGCCGGACCGTCGATTGGGTGCGCAGGTCGCAGGGACGATTCCTGACTTTGTCATAATGTGATCCCCAGTTCTGCGCAATATTACTACGGAAGTGATTATGAGGGCTGTCCTAGGAAATGATGCTTCTTCACTTCTCCGCAGAGGATAGCAGAATGGAGAACACACGACGTTTACACTCGACACCCTCGAAAGTATGTGACTGCGGATTCCATCATGCGCTACGGCGCCAAAGTACGATAATATTTTTGATGCGCATTGTGTGCCCCCGCATGTCACTGTCTCGCTTTTTCAGGGCGCCAGTTTCGTTTTCCGCAGTGAGAAAAGACGGTGCGGGTCGCCGTAGTACTAGTATTATCAAGTCAGAAGCGCGGATGGGCCCTTGGCGGTGAGAGGGCCAGGCGTGGCAGTTCCTCGCATATATATATATCGCCTTGTCACTCTGGAGAATTCTTGGTGACTCGGTATCAGGATATGAGGAAGAAGATTCGGAGTTTTTTGGGGGCGCTGGAGTGATTCTTGACAAGTAAAGCATATTGTCCAGGTAAGCAGCTGCATCACGCCCCTGGGGCCGGATTAGACAGGCGCAAAGAAGGGCGATGCTGCGGGAGTTTCGCAAACAATAGACTGGCCTATGACCTACTGGAGTGGACTGCCGCAGCCGTAGGAGGTCAACGTACGGTCAACGTACGGTCGACAGCGAGGCGTCTCAACTCGGAAATTGCCGTGGCTCCAACCCGTGCAATTTCAGCGCTTAAATCTCAGTTACCCAAGCTCAGCCCTCCACCTTCAACTATCCGGCTCACAACCCAACAACGGGAGAATTCCAAGATAAGCCACTGACAAGTGTTCGAGGGGGGATTACACGGGGGGTTATGCGTATCTGGGAATGGCGAGCACCAGGCCAATCGTCCGTGAGGCCTCGGTATCGGTGTTCAAGTTCTCATTGACTGTGCCGCAGCATACTCGAGAAGGTGGCGTGTCGTCTGAGGCGCTAGGATGGGATCGAGGTCCCCGACTTGCAAATATGTCTACTGATCAAATTCCATTCGGCTCGGTGGCGGAACCATCATGACTCACGAGAGAAACAAGACGCGAACGCGCATGGTGGGTTTCCCCATGATCCACCGCAGTTGGTACACTGGTGGGACGGTGAGAAGATTCGGCTTACACCCCACCCCCTTCCCTCCCCAAATCGCCATCTTCGGTAGGGTCTATGACGGCCGATGGCGTCCCTTGGTTGTCCCACTGAACGACTTTCCGATCTTGAGGTACGTGCGATACATTTGGGGGATACTGCATACTGCGACAAGAGCGCCTTCACTACTCAAATGTAATATGTACCGACAAACCACGACAGTAATCTACTAATTCTCTGACTTGCGAGAACGGAAAGACATAAGTTACTATTCAGCCGATAACGAGAGGGTATTACAGTAGATATGTGAGCTATCGACTGCGAGCAGGAGCAGATAGGCAGACTCAGACCACGCAATGGGATGGCCAACGAACACCTGCGACCAGGGTACAAAACCATGGCCGGCGTTCGTTGGCCATCCAATCACGCACAGATGGGTGTTGGTTTATCTGCTCCTGCTCATGGTGATAAAATAAAGCACATATAAACATACATAATGATAAAAAGAGTGAATAACAGTGATCCTGCCATGCCAACAGGCCGCGGAAGCATCATCAGGCCCCCTGTATCAAGGCACTGTATGAATATATATATGTGAACTCGTTCTCGTCAAGGAGAATGGTCCACTGAGTAGATCTTGAATGCTCGATATTGAGGTTTGGGTTGGCTGGTATCGGTGGTGGCGTCGGTTCTGGCCACAGCAGTGTCGGCGTTGGCTTCTAGACCCTTGCTAATGCTCACTAGACATCCGCAGGGACATCTGGTGCGGGGCCTCACATGGAATTGGTCTTGTCTTGGGGAATGTGCTTGCGGCTGGTTGTTCTATGGATCACAGATCCAACTAGAGCGCTGGTCGAGAGCTGCAGGGCACTGAGTCAGCGTGAGAGGATGGATGATGGGAAGGCACACGGACCTCCGTATACATTGTCCCGCGTCGGATCAATATCGACGTTGATAAGCATGCGCCTGGGACAGTCCCAGGGCTCCAGTATCCAGTTTTGGACTTGGTCGGTGGTTTCGGGGCGGTGACGTGAGTGGAGAGGGCATAGTGATACTGTCTAAAGAGATGAATGGACGTTACGACAAAGGGACATGGGCACGTACTGCGAGCCTCCAGTTAAGGTTGTTGCAGGACGTGGGCGGGGTGTTGAAGTTGGTCGGGACGGCAGTGGTGCCGCTGGTGCGTCGCCATCCTGTGACGATACGTCATCGAACTGGGCATTGTCGTCCGGCGACAGGGTACAGAATGTAGGACGACAGAAATTCTGTAAGAGCCATGGTCGTAAACGTGGACACCTGGCTAGAGGAAAAAGAAGAACGCACACGGGTCGACTCCACTCATGGGGCATCGGAAGGGTGTCGTGTGGAGCTCGCACGGCGCCAGCGCGGGTCAGCAAGGAAAATTTGCCTGCTGCGGCGATACACGCTTGCTACTCCAGATAGACGATGTTGTTGTCTGTTGATAGGACGAAGGTGTGCCCTGAACCGGCGGGGACTGCGTTTTCACCTGAATGTGGCGTCACTGGCGCTTGGCGAGGGTTTGACAAGACATCGAGATCCGGAGATGAGGAGTAAGGGGAGGAAAGAGAGGAGATGCGTGGCGATGAATCATCGATAGGAAGAGGACGGCCATTTTATACAGTGCGGGGGAATGCACTGGCATGATCCTAGGCGGCAGTGACCGACGTCCGCAGAAAAGCTGACTGCGGCCCGGAGTCCAGTCTAGCCTCGCTTTGACTCACACTGACACGATCCGCAGCCTGCGCCTAGAACTCGGACACAGCTTTTGGGCTGTGTCCTGGGCCCGACATGTTCGTTTTCTGGTCGTTGGCTACTGTACTAACTTGCACGCAATGCCGGAGACAGATTGTTCAAGAACCTGGCCTTGAATTCCCGATTTCATCTCACAACTTGAAAGTATACCGATAGTCTATAGAGCTTCTGGGAGAGCCTTGTTCTGTGACGCTTCCTAGCTACTACTAGTAGCCATTCCTGATGCTATGTCACGCTTGCTCAAGGCGCTCAAGGATGCGTCCGCTGCGATCACCTCCTGGCTATGATTATGGGCCGAAATGAGAGACTTGCCTCCAAAAAGGACAAAAGCGTACGAGAGGATCTGGAAACCCCAGCCAAGTCACTGACCCCCAAAGTCGACAACCCCTCAGACCTCAGGCCTACAATCTGATCGCAGGCATTCTCCTAACCTTCTAACATTTCACTCGAGGCCGCGTTGAGCGTGTGCGGGTGCGAGATTGGGATCGGATCCGGCATCGGAACTATAGACAGAAGCGGGAGGAGTGGAAGGATATTAATACTTGGAAGAATAGTCGGAAGAGTCAGGATCAGAAGAGTCGGAAGGGCGGGCGACGGCGGAAGTGCGGAAACCGAGAAGTAAAGCTAAATGGGATTGTCCGAGTCCAAGCCCGAGTCTACATTGGAATAATCCACCCTACTACGCCGCAGCATAGAGGGGCCTGTTAGTTCGAGGCTCTCCTCTAGACTCAGGGACACAAGTACTCAACATGCAAAGATCATGTCTACGGCTCGGTGGCAGAACCATCATGACTCACGAAAGAAATACAGCCTGAGATGCTTGGGTGGATTCCCCCAAGATCTGCCGCAGTGGGTACCAAGGTGTTTCTATGTCTGACGGGAGCGCTCCTTGAGCCCTCGGTTCTACCGCACTACTATTGTCCCTACAACGTGCGATGTGTCTGGGACAGATTAGTGGATGGCCTGGCGAGAGAGGAGAGTGGTCATCGTGGTCTGACAAGGATGCCTGTCGTACCGATAAAGCACGACATTCTGGCTAGCGAAAACGGTGTGTTTGAATCAGTCGTATGTCAGAAAATCGGCCCGGCCATAACGGGCTACCCGTCACAATGGGTTGTAGTGTAAAGATCGCAATTCAAATCGAGAGATTATTATTAGTAATTGTGATGAGCCCACCAAACTGAATCGCAATTGTGATACAATTGTGACACAATCGTGATGAGCCGAGCGGCAAGGTGGACAAATAACATACAGCTCAACCGTTTGGTCTGTTTGGACGAAAAAAATGGGATGTCGCAAAAGTCGAACAATGACACGTGACGCTTACTCAAAGTGGAAACGTGTCATGTTTTCAAGGTTGTCTTGATGGGCGGCTCAGTCGGGCTTGCAAACGCCTTTCCCGAGTGGTCGATATGCTCTCTGCGGCATCTTTTGCAGCACCCGAATGCACTTGGCACTTGGTCACCCCCTCTCTCGATGGCCAGTTGTGCCCACTGTAAGGTCCACAGTGCCTGTAGCCTCGGAAACAAGTTCCGCAAGTGCTCACGTTGCCACATCTGCCGTCGCCGTTGCCTTACCGCATCCATCTTCAACTCGCAGCCCTCGCCCTCGCGTCGCTGCATTCAGTTTCGCCTTGCCATGCAAGCCTTGTCTGCATCTGGTCTCAGTACCCGTGATGTGCGCCCCACCTTCATGCCGCTTCTGATTAATATTGTAAGTATTTATTCTCCTTTCCCCTCTTGTCCGTTTTCTCTTTCCCCTTCAGACTTAAGCCTCCCGTTTCGTCCCCTTCGAGCCATAGGCTCTGTAAGGGCAGCGCGTGCGCAGACCCTGCACGAGTCCACTTCCCTCTCGTCCGACCGCCGGCCGACCGATCCGACGCCGCGGGCCCGAGCGCTCGCTTCCCTACTCGTTCCGCCTCGACGGTCGTCCCCCCCCCCTCTCGCGCCTCGTCTCACGCGCTCGAGCGATTCTGGAGCACTCAGTAGGAGAATAGGTACATAGTAGGATATATTGTGAATAGGTAGATTGTGCCATAAAAGCCGCGCCGTTGCCTCGT
>Ga0137397_10002124_pt1 | contig 13884 bp, 7 predicted proteins | sample czorhiz116metaG_FD_106658 | JGI IMG/M metagenome (GOLD analysis project Ga0137397, IMG submission 106658) | Vadose zone soil microbial communities from Angelo Coast Range Reserve, California, USA - czorhiz1.16 metaG | ecosystem: Environmental > Terrestrial > Soil > Vadose zone | place: USA... | reverse complement strand
GAGATGCTCGACCGCCGACTGCAGGTTCGCCTTCTGCCCGGCGAGCAGCGACCGGTCGGCCGAGAGCTGCTGGCTGACCGCGTTGAAGAACGTCCCGAGCTCGCCGAACTCGTCGTCGCGATTCAGGTCGAGCGTGACGCCGAACTCCCCCTTGCCGAGGCGTGTCAACCCGCTCCGGATCACGTTGATCGGCCGCAGGAACAGCTGCGCGAGCAGCCCCGCGACGATGACCGCGATCAGCAGCGACGCGAGCGCGATGTTGAGGGCCGGGCGCAGCGACGCGTCGAGCTCCTGGCGCATCAGCACCGTCGACACGCCGATGCGGATCGATCCGAACGGCTCGTCGCCAAGCACCATCGGCTGCCGCACTTCGAGCGTGCGGCCGTCCTGCGAGTAGATCAGGCGGAGCTGCTCGGCCGAGTCGGCGGCGATGAGCAACGCCAGGTCGTCGCGCGCCGGCAGCGGCTTGCCCTCCTGCGCGGGATCGCTGGACGCGCGGACGATCCCCTGCTTGTCGAGGATGGCGGCGCCCGTGACGCTCTCGCCGTAGATGCTCGATTCGAGCATCGCGCGCAGGCCCGGGTCGCTGCGCAGCAGCGCGAACGGATCGCCGTTGCTCGAGACGACGACCTCACGCGCGCGATGGAAGATGGTGTTGGCGAGGAGCTGCCCGCGTGCCTGGCTCTCGTGCAGGACGACGCGCGCGAGGCGCGTGGCGTGCATTGCGCTGAGCGCGACCACGGCAAGGCCGACGATGGCGGTGACCGCCGCGATCTGCTTCGCCTTGATGCCCAGGCGCATACCGGGACTACGGTACGACTTCCTCTTCGTGCTTGCGGCCCGGGACGCGGCCGCGCAGCTTATTGAGCTTGTTGTGCAGCGTCTTGAGGCTGATGCCGAGGATTTCGGCCGCGCGCGTCTTGTTGTCGCGCGTATGTTCCAGCGTCATCAGGATCAGGCGCCGCTCGGCTTCCTCGACCGTCGTGCCGGGCTCGAGCGCGACGACCGGTTTCACGACGTCGGGCGAGTTGGTGACGAGCGGCGGCAGGTGCTTCGGCTCGATGAACTCGCCGCTGGACAGGATGACCGCGCGCTCGACGACGTTGCGCACCTCGCGGACGTTGCCCGGCCAGTTGTACTGCTCGAGGATGCGCATCGAGGCCGGATCGAGCGCCGAGACCGACTTGTGGTTGCGGTCGTTGAACTCGGCGAGGAACGACTGCACCAGCAGCGACAGGTCGTCCTTGCGCAGGCGGAGCGGCGGCAGCTCGATGGCGAACACGTTCAGCCGGTAGTACAGGTCCTCGCGCAGCTTGCCGTTCTTGACGGCGTCGGCCGGGTTCACGTTGGTCGCCGCAATCACGCGGACGTCCACCGTCTGCTCGTTGCGCCCGCCGAGGCGGCGGAACTTCCGCTCCTGCAGGACGCGCAGCAGCTTCACCTGCGTCGACGGCGTCATCTCCGCGATCTCGTCGAGGAAGAGCGTCCCGCGATCCGCGAGCTCGAAGCAGCCCTCGCGGCGGTCGGACGCGCCGGTGAACGCGCCCTTCTCGTGGCCGAAGATCTCGCTCTCGAGCAGCGTCTCGGGAATCGCGGCGCAGTTGATCGGCACGAACGGCATCTGCGCGCGGGGGCTCAGCTGATGGATCGTCTGCGCGACCAGCTCCTTGCCGGTGCCCGACTCGCCCCAGATCAGCACCGACGCCTGCGTCGGCGCGGCCTGTTCGACGGTCTGGTACACCTTCCGCATCTGCGAGCTGTTGCCGATCATCTTGCCGAACGAGCCGTGCTCGCGAAGCTGCTTCCGCAGGACCTTCACCTCGCGCAGCGTGTCCTGGCGCTCGACGATCTTGTCGAGGAGGATCTTCAGGCGCTGCGGCTCGACCGGCTTGGTCAGGTAGTCGTACGCCCCTTCCTTGATCGCTTCGACCGCCGTCTCCACCGTCCCCTGCGCGGTGAGGATGACGATCGTCAGCGCGTTGCCTTCTTCCTTGAGCGTGCGCAGCAGCTCGAGGCCGCCCATGCGCGGCATGACAAGGTCGCTGATGATGATCGACGGGCGGAACGTGGTGATACGCTGAAGCGCTTCCTGGCCGTCGGCCGCGGAGTCGGTCGTGAATCCCCAGGTGCTCACGAGCTCGGTGAGGCCAAGGCGGGTAGTCGGTTCGTCCTCGACGATGAGAACGCGTTCACCAGAGGTGGTCGCAGTCATATCTCATCGATACTACCCTGTCGTTTTTACACGGTCCAGCAGAGCAGTAGAATCCGTATTTCGGCAAATGCCTGATTCAGCACCTGAATCCCTCGTTACTCCAGGCCGGCCGGTGGGTATCGATGCAAGGGATCGCGCCACGGCGGTCCTCGAAATCCTTCTTTGCTCGAGCGTCCCCACCCAGCTCGCCATCAACACCATGCTGCGGGGCATCGGCCTGCCGACCACGCAGGCCGCCGGCGTCTTCGCGCAGCTGGTGCTCGACACCTTCGTCGTCATCGGGTTGATGGTCGCCATCATGCGGGCGCACGGCGAGCATCCGAGCGTCGTGTGGAGGGGGCCGAAGCGGCCCGCCCGCGAGGTGGCGATCGGCTTTGCCACGGCGCCGCTGCTGTTTGTCGGCTCGGCGATCTTCCTCAACGCACTGCGGCTGTTCTTCCCGGCGCTGCACAACGTGCCGAACAACCCGCTCGAGCGGCTCGCGGAGAACGTCCCGCAATCGGTGGTCTTCGCCATCGTCGCCATACTGGCCGGTGGCATCCGGGAGGAATTGCAGCGCGGGTTCATGCTGTACCGCTTCGAGAGGTATCTCGGCGGCGGCAACGTCGGCCTGGTGGTCACCAGCGTCCTGTTCGGCGTGCTGCACGGCATCCAGGGGTGGGACGCGATGATCGTGACCGGATGCCTGGGCGCCTTCTGGGCGTGGATGTACCTGTCGCGCCGCAGCACCATCGGCCCTATCAGCAGTCACGCACTATTCGATACCCTTCAGATTCTCCGCCTGGCGACGGGCGGAGTCCGTTAGTCATCACACGCGAGGAGCCATGCCGAAAGCGATCAGGATTTACGAACAGGGTGGACCTGAAGTCATGAGGTGGGAGGACGTGGATCTCGCGCCTCCCGGCGCCGGCGAGATCCGCATGCGCCACGAAGTGGTCGGCCTCAACTACATCGACACGTACCATCGCGGCGGCGTTTACAAGATCCCGCTGCCGAGCGGCATCGGCAGCGAGGCGGCGGGCGTCGTCGAAGCCGTCGGCGACGGCATCACCGAGTTCAAGACCGGCGACCGCGTCGTCTACGCGAGCGGCACGCCGCTGCAGCCGGTCGGCGGCTACGGTGAATCGCGCAACATCCCGGCGGCGCGCGTCGTGAAAATTGCCAACGGCGTCACGTCCGAGCAGGCCGCCGCGATGATGCTCAAGGGGATGACCGTCCAGTATCTGATCAAGCGCCTCTACAAGGTGAAGCCGGGCGACACCGTCGTCTTTCATGCGGCGGCCGGAGGTGTCGGGCTCATCGCATGCCAGTGGCTGAAGGCGCTGGGCGTGACGACGATTGGCACGGCGGGGTCGGACGAGAAGTGCGAGCTCGCGAAGGCGCACGGCGCGGCGCACTGCATCAACTACAAGAAGGACGACTTCCTCGCGCGCGTGAAGGAGATCACCGGCGGCAAGGGCGTGCCGGTCGTCTACGACGGCGTCGGCAAGGACACCTTCGACAAGTCGCTCGAATGTCTCGCGCCGTTCGGGATGATGGTGACCTTTGGCAACGCGTCGGGGCCGGTGCCGCCGGTCGATCTCGCCAGGCTGAAAGGCCATCTGTTCCTCACGCGGCCGTCGCTGGTGCCGTACAGCAACGCGCGGCAGGACCTGTTGACGATGGCGAACGACCTCTTCGACATCGTCAAGACCGGCAAGGTGAAGATCGAGATCAACCAGCGCTATCCCGTGAAGGACGCGGTGCAGGCGCACAAGGATCTCGAGTCGCGCAAGACGACGGGGTCGACGGTGCTGATGCCGTAGTCGGTGGGCAGTGGGCAGTGGGCAGTGGGCAGTGGGCGGCACGGAGCGCTGCCACCTGCACCCCGCCCCCTGCCACCTATTTGTTGATCGCCACGTCCGCTCGACTCCGCAGGTCGCGAATCCACTGCTCCACCGTCGCGCGGCGGCGCTCGTTCGACACGCGCTGCCGGGCCGTCGGCTCGGCTTCCTCGAACGGAATCGTGTCGCCGCCGCGGGTGAACTCGGCCTCGTGCGTGCGGTAGTAGGTCGCGACGTCCTCGTCGCTCACCTGCACGACCGTACCGAACCGCTGGTCGAGGTACGCGGCGATGCGCAGGTTGTCGCGCGCGATGTCGGATATCCGCTGCTCGGTGAGGCCGGTGGACTGCATCAGCGCCGCCAGGCGCGCGCCGGCGTTCATCTTCAGCCGCGCGGCCTCGCGGGCCACCGGCGTCGCATCGGGCTCCGGAGGCGGGAAGCGCTGGACTTCGGTCAGCTCGAGCTGACGATCGATCATCAGCTGCGTGCCGGCGGCCATCGCATCGGCGCCCGGCGGCACCTGGACGACGCCGAGACCGATTGCGGCCTGGACGTCTGTGAGCGTGAGCGGGGCGCCATCGATTCGAGCCAGTACACGGTCGAGGAGCTGCTGCGCGCTTGCCGGCGACAACGACAGCATCACACTCGCCAGGACAAGCCATACGCGACGCCCGTGCCTCCGTGTTTCCGTGGCTCGTCGCAGCGAACGTCGCATCGCCTAGAAGGCTTGGCCGAGCGAGATATGCAGGACCGTGCGTTTTTCGCGGACGCCGGGCACGAGCGCGCGCGGCGCGAGGTTGAACCCGAGCTCGACGCGGATCGGCCCGACAGGCGATCGGTAGTGCACGCCGAAGCCGGCGGCGGGACGCAGGTCGGTGACGTCGAGATCGCTCGCGGTCGGAAAGATGTTGCCGGCGTCGAGGAACGTCACCCCGGCGAGCCCCTTCGCCGCGTCGATCCGCAGCTCGACGTTCAGCACGATCTCACCGTTGCCGCCGGTCGGAAAGCCGCTCTCGCTGATGGTCTTCTCGGTGCCGAGCCGGTCGAGGGAGAACCCGCGCACGGTCGTGTCGCCGCCGGCGAAGAAGCGCTCGCTCGCGGGGAGGTCCTGCACGGTCTGCGACGTCACGCTGCCGTCCTCACCGGTGGTTTGGACGGTGCGCGGGAACCCGTGCGCGAGGCCCACGCGCTGCGCGGTGGCGAGGATGATGCGCCGCCGCAGCGGCAGCCGGTAGTACTGGAACGCCTGCGCGAAGTTCTTCACGAAGCCGACTTCCGACCCGATGCGGCGCGCGGCCACGTCGCTGTTGAGCGCGAGGAACGATCCGCGTGAGGGGTCGAGCAGGTCGTCGCGGCTGTCGCGGATCAGCGAAGTCGAGAACTTCGACAGGCGGACCTGCGGAAAGATGCGGTCGATGAGCGGCTCTTCCTCGGGTTTGAACTTCTGGTCGAACAGCTTCGTGTGCTGGAACGCGTAGCGTGCCGCGACGCTGACGTAGCGCGACACGTGCATGCCCGCCTCGCCGCGGACCTCGCGCGTCCGGAAGTTGAAGCTCGATCGCTTCGCCTGGTCGAGGATGGCCGTCACCAGCAGGTCGGCCGGCGAGTCGAACAGCTTCGGCTCGCGATAGGTGCCGAGCACGCGGTATTCGTTGAGGCCGTACTGGCTGCTGTTGGTGACCGGCTCGGCGACGGCGGTCGACTCGGTCAGGATGTCGCGCGGCTTGAGGGAGGCGCGCGTGAAGAGATCGACCGACCGGTTCTTCCCCCAGAGGTTGCTGCGCGCGATCTCGAACGAGCCGCGCGGCGCAAGCTCGAACCGCTCCTCCGCCTGCCCGTTCGGACCGGTCGGACGCAGAATCGTCTGCCCCTCGAGGCCGGCGCCGTACGAGATGGTGGTTGGCGGCGCCTCCTCGACCTGGACGAGCACGTCGCGGCGCGACTCCGATTCGTGCGTCAGCTCCGTGATGCTGACGCGCCGGAACAGCCCGAGCGCGCTGAGCCGCTGCTGGCTCTCGATGCGCGCCGCGTAGCCGAGCGGCTCGCCGGGCCGCAGCGTCAGCTCGCGCTGGATCGTCGAGAGGCTCGTGCGGCGGTTCCCGACGACGATCACGTGATCGACGATCACCTGCGGCCCCTCGGTGATGGAGAAGAGGACGTTGGCGAGGGTGTCGCCCTCGGCGAGCATCACGCGCGGATCGACCACGACCGTCTCGTAGCCGAGGTTGCGGTAGTCGAGGTCGATGCGGTCGCGATCGGAGGCGACGTCGAGCTCCGAGTACACCTTGCCGGGAAGGGTGGCGAGCGGCGCGCGGAGCTCCGCGTCCGAGAACACCATGTTGCCCCTGAGGTCGACCGCGTTGACGAAGGTGCGCGGCCCTTCGGTGACGCCTATCGTGACCTCTACGTGGCGATCGGCGGCGGGAGCGGGCCGCTCGCCGGCCGGCAGGACCGCGACGGCGGGCATGACCACCGGGCGCGTGAAGCCACGCGCGCGGTAGAGCCCGCGAATGCCGGCTACCGCCGCATCGAGCGCGCCCTGCACGAACACGTCGCCGGCCTTCAGCCGGACGATCGGCGCCAGCTCCGTCGTCGGGATCGACATGTTGCCGGCGATCGCGAGCGCGTCCACGACGTACCTCGGACCGCGGGCGACGGTGAAGCGCACGGTCACCTCGCCGCCGACCGACTCGTCGCGGGTGTACATCGCCGTCGCGTCGCGGTAGCCGCGCGCGTGGAAGTAGTCCTCGATGGCGCGGCTCGAATCCTCGAGCAGATCCTCGTCGGCGGATGCCTCCGCGCGAATCGGCACGAGACGCTCGCGGTCCGCCTCCGGCAGCGGGTCGCCCGCGAAGGCCACCAACACGTGCGGACCGCGATCGATCGCGACGCGCACGACCGCGCCGCCGTTGACGAAGTCCACGTTGTGCGTGGCGCGCGCTTCATAGAAGCCGCGGCCGCGCAGCAGCGCCTGGTACTTCTCGAGGTACGCGTCGATGGCCCCCGCGTCGTAGGGCTTCCCCGCGGCGATGTCGCTCGTCGCGAAGGCGTTTCGATCCGCGGGATCGTCGGCGTCGATCTCGATCCTGCTGATCGCCGCGCGCGGGCCCGCATTGATGTCGAGCACCATCGATGCCCGGTCCGGCCGGTGCGTGATCTCGATCCGCGGCGTGATCGCCGGCTGCGTGTAGCCGCGCTCGCGATACACGCCCTGCAGCGACCGCGCGACATCCTCCGCGCGCGACGCGACCGGCGCATTGCCGAACCGGCTGACGACCGCGCGGCGGAGCACGTCCTCGGAGACGCCGAGCATGCCGCGGAACTCGATGCGATCGACCGCGTGGACGGGGACGAGGACGTAGCGGAGACGCACGCCTCCGGCGGCCGGGTCCTCGTAGACCTGCACGTCCTCGTAGCGCGTGAGGCTGATCAGGTGGGTGATGGTCTCGCGAACGTCCGCCATCGCCAGCGGCATCCCGGTGCGCGTCTGGACGAGGCCGAGGATGAGCGGGTCGGTGACCGCGGCGTCCTCTTGCTGCACATCCACCGCCGTGACAACAGGAGGCGGTGTCTGTGCGGCGGCGGCGCCGCAATGCAAAATGCAAAATGCAAAATGCAAACAGAGAGCAGTTCGCCACAGCGGGGTGTATGGCCCTGCGAACTTCACCCCGTTGTCGTACCACATTCGGTGTGAATTTTGAATTTTGAATTTTGCATGACCCGCGTCAGAACGTATGCCTGACGCGGACGTCCAGCGCGTAGGTCCGGTCCTCGTTGCGCGACAGAATCCACGAGAAGCGGTCGGTCTGATCGTACTCCAGCAGGATGATCTGATCGCTGGTCGTCGACGACAGGCTGCGCGAATAGGTGAGGTACACGCGGTCGGAGATGCGCTTGCCGATCGTCAGGCGCGCGGCGGGATCGAGGCGCGACGAGTTGGCGTTCGGCGTGACGAGCGACGGCGTGAGCTGGAACGTGTCCACGCCGAACGTCTGCTCGGCGACGCGGCCGAGCTCCGTCGTCAGCGCGCCGGTCAGCGCACGGGCCGCGCGTTCGCGCAGCAGCTGCTCCTGCGGCGTGACCGCGCTGTACTGGCTGAACTCGTCCTGCCGCGGCGCGAGGTCGGTGAACAGCAGGCTGAGCACCTGCACTTCGGTGAGCGGCGGATCGGACGAGAACGTCGGCGTGAAGCGCGCCATCGTGCCCGTGACGCGCACCATGATCCGGTACGTCTGGCTCGGCACGCGGACCTGCGTTTCGGTCTGGATGTCGAAGAACGGCTCGATGCGCGTCGGGTTGTTGAAGTCGATCGTCCCGCGCGTGACGACGTAGCGCTTCCCTTCGAAGTTGAACTCGCCGCGCTCGACCTCGCCGCGGCCGACGAGCACGGGCCGGTCGTAGGTGCCCCGCAGATCGAGGTCGGCGTTGGCGACGAGCCGCACGGTGTTGTTGTCGACGCGCAGCGTCCCCGGAATGTTCAGATGCACGTCGTAGCGCAGCGGGACGGTCGTCTGGATGGACGACAGGCCCTGCCCGCTTGGGCTGCCGGTGAGGTCCACGAGCCCGCCGCCCGTGTCGAAGCGGCGCGTGTAGAGCGCGTTGCGCACCGTGACGTTGCCCGACAGCGTCGCGTTGTCGACCGTGCCCTGCACGTTCAGGTTCGCGTCGACGACCGAGCGCATCCCCTCCGGGTACCGGAGCCGCATGTTCTGCCCGTTCATCGTGACGTCGAGGCGGCCGGGTCGATAACCGTCGATCCCGATGCGGCCGCCGAAGCGCACCTGCCCGCCGCCCAGCTGCGCGGTCACCTCGTCGAGCGTCACGCCTCGCGTGTCGAAGCGGACGACGCCCGAGATGTTCTCGAGCGCGTGCGGGAGATCGAAGTGGCGGATGCGCCCGTCCTCGATCGTCATCGTGCCCGTGACGATGGGCGTGCGCATTGGGCCGTCGAGCGTCGCCTCGAGCGTCGCCTCGCCGGTGCTGCGGATGTTCGGGACGAAGCCCTGGAGGATGCCGAGGTTGGCCGCGCCGTTGGCGCGCATCGCGATCCGCTCGTTGTGCAGATCGACCATGCCCGAGACGTCGAGCTGCGTCTCTTCCCCGAGGAGCCGCATGTCGCTGACGCGGATCGAATGGCGATCGAGCGCCATCCGGATCGGAACCGCGTTGCGCAGCCGGTAATCGAACAGCCGCAGGTCGAGCTTGTCCACCGTCGTGTCCACGACGAGATGGTCGATGTCCGCGAGCTCGCCGACCACGCGAAGGCTCCCGCTGGCGATCGCGGTCGTGTACGGCGAGAGCTGCGGGTCGAAGGCGCGCAGATACGGATCGAGCGAGGTGTCGGACACGGTGAACGAGAGGTCCGCGTCCATCGCCTCGCTCAGCGCGATGGTGCCGGTGCCGGAGACCGCCAGACGGGGCGAGGCCGCCTCGAGCTTGAGCGCCATCACCTCGTTGCCGATGTTGATCTCCGCGGTGACGGTGCCGATGCCCTCGTCCGCGACGAAGAAGTCGCGCACCAGGCCCTGGACGTTGTAGCGCGGCGAGTCGAACGTCCCGCTCCCGCCCGCGGTGAAGTCGAGCAGCCCCGAGAGCGGCGGCGTGTTGGGCGACTGGACGACGGTGAGGCTTTCGATGGGAATCCGCTGCGCGTCGAAGTTGAACTGATAGGTGCTGTCCCAGCCGACGTAGGCGGCGCCCGTGCCGCGCCCGCCGCCCTTGACGACCACGATGTTGTCGAGGCGCACCCCCGCCCCTTCGAGACGCAGGCTGGCGGTCGCGCTCTCGAACGTCTCGTGGTAGGCGGTCCCGTCGGCAATCGCCATCGTGCCGAAGCCGAAGGGTCGCGTGTACTGGCCGTAGACGTGGAACTCGCCCGACAGCACGCCTTCGACCGGGTAGTCGTCGAGCGCGAAGGCGTGCCGGAGATCGGCCACGCGACGCTTGACGATCCGGACGCGCGCGTTGATCTCCTCGCCCCCGTCGCGGCGCGGGTAGCCGAGCGAGAACAGTCCGTCCGCTTCAATCGATGAATCGCTGGAGGTGAGGAGCACGCTCTTCACGTCGGCGTAGCTGTTCTCGATGACCGCCGTCCCCTTCGCGGTCCCCCAGTCGACGTCGAACGCGCGCATGCGCTCGCCGGCGAACGTGCCCTCGATGCGCGGCTGCGAGAACCTGTTCGTCATCACGCCGTCGAACGTCCCGTAGCCGGCGATCGGGATCGCGTTGGTCGGGCTGCCGAACGCGGTCATCAGGCCGGCGAGCAGCCGGTCGCTCTCCTGCCAGTCCGCGCTGCTCACGTGAAACGGGATCCGCGAGCTGTCGCCGTACGCGGTGCGCCCCTCGAACTCGACATACGTGCTCGGCGTGGCAAAGCGGCTCGGCCCCAGGTCGATGCCGTCCGGATCGAACGCGTAGACGATCGTCGCTTCGACCGGAATCGGCTCGGCCGCCAGCGTGTTGTCGAACGGGCCCCACAGCTTCCCGAGCCGTTCGCGCGCCTCGATCCGTTCGATCGGCATGCGCGCACCCATCAGCTCGGTGCCCGCGGGCGCGTCCAGCTGCAGCTCGCCATTGCCATGATGCAGCGCGTACTTGCCCAGCGGCCATTCGAGAAGGTTGTGTCCCGAGGTGCGGCCCGCGAGCCGGATGCCTTTCAGCTCGAGGAAGTTGGTGAACTCCGTGAGATCGACGTTCGACCATTCCGCGTCGAAGGCTGCCGTCGCCCGCACGCCTGCGACGCCGAGCGGCGCCATCCTGTAGCTGAACGTCGCGTCGCCCCCGTAGAGGGTCGCGGTCGCGTTGGTGACCTCCATTTTCTCCGGTACCCAGAGCACCGAGCCGCGGAGGTTGCCGAAGCGATACGCGTTGACGCCGGCGACCGGCGCGACGAAATCGCCCTTCAGCTCGCGGCCGGTGCGCGTCTTCCCGTTCGCCAGCTGCTCCTTGAAGAGGTGGAAGGTACCGGTGAAATCGCCGGTGCCGACGACCGTGAAGTTGTCGTGCGCGAACCAGATCCCCTTCTCGGTCGGGAAATCGATCTTCGACTTGATGCGGTAGATCTGCTCGGGCCATTTCCGCATGTCCACGACGCCCGTCAGCTGCGTCTTTGCGCCGTCTGTCTGCAGGTCGATGCGGTCGAGCACGATCTTGCCGTCGACGATGCGGAAGGTCGTCGACATGTCCGCGCGCATCGGCACGTAGCTCTGAATCGCGACGGTGCCGTTCGAGAAGCGCGCCTGCCCGCGATACTCGTTCGCCGGCCGCGCGACCGTGACGTCGAGGTTGCGCGCGACCGTGCTCCACGGCGTCCCGTGGTCCTCGTACGTGAACTGCCCGCGTGACGCGCGCACGTACTGGAGCGTCGTCGTCCACGCGCTCGTGCGGGTGTTGTTGTTCGACGGGAGCTTCACGAAGTTCGTGCTGCCGTCGGCGAACAGCTCGACGAACATGTCCCAGTCGGTCATCTGGATGGCGTCGAACACGACGCGCCGCGTGAACAGCGTCGTCCACGGCATCGACACGTCGATGTGTTTCGCGGTGAGGAACGGACGCGACTGCGGCGTCAGGCCCTCGATGACGAGGTCGTCCACCGAGAAGCTGCCGCGCCACACGTGAACGCCAAGCTTCCCGATGTGCAGCGGCCGCTTGATGGCGTTCGACCCGGCGGTCTCCGCGCGCTGGCGAAGCGCCGGCCCGAGGTCGACCGTGATGCTCGTGACGAACGCGACGGCAATCGCGCAGGCAAACGTCGCCACGACGGCGCGCACGATGCGCCTGGTCCTCTTCGTCAGAGGATGGCGATGGAGGGTGAAGAAAGCGCGGTAATTCACTCCAGGATTACCAGTATGGCACCTGCTTCAACAGTCGTCCCTTCGACCGCCCGGACGTCGACGACCGTTCCTGCCGCCTTCGCCCGGAGCTCGTTTTCCATCTTCATCGCCTCGATGACGACCAGTCCCTGTCGGGGCTCGACACGGTCGCCCGGCTTGACGAGCAGTTTCACGATCTTTCCGGGCATCGGCGCCTTGACCTGCTGCGGCCCGCCCGCGCCCGACGCTCCCGCCGCAGCCCTCCCGGCGGCCGGGCGCAGGGGACCGGCGCCCGCGGGGCCCGAGGGCGCCGCCGCGACCGAACCCGAGGGACTGACGGTCACCTCGACAGGGACGCCGTCGACGTGGACCATCACGGTCCCTTCGTCCGCCGGCGGTCCGACCGAAATTTCGTAGCTTTTCGTCCCGATGAGGAGCGACAGCGTGCCGTCTATATCCTTGACGTCCACCTCGACGTCCCGGCCGTCGATCGACACCAGGCAGGTGTCGCCGACGCGGACGACCTCGACCGCGCGGCGTCGGCCGCCTGCGTCGATGTGGAGCATCACCCGCGCAGCCCCTCGGCGCGCGCGCGGGCCTTCCAGAGGCTTGCCCGGGATTGATTTGGCGGGTTCGAACGGACCCGCCCTACGGAGCTCCCCGTGGGACGGTTCGCGTCGCTGTCCGTGTAGGCCGGGTCCTTTTGGGCCCGGCTACTGTGTTCGATCGCCGCCGCGATGACCGCGATCTCGACGCGCTCCTCGTCCGGCAAGGTGAACGGCTCGCCGGCGCGCGAGACGAGGATCTCGTCGAGATACGCGGTGTGGAACCGCCCTTCGACGAAGTCCTGCTGCTCGAGCATCCAGCGAAAGAACGGGACCGTCGTCTTGATCCCCTGGACGTCGTACTCGCGCAGCGCCCGCCGCATGCGTCCGATCGCCTGCGGACGATCCTCGCCCCACGCCACGAGCTTCGAGATCATCGGGTCGTAGAAGATGGGCACGTCCGCGCCCGCCTCGGCGCCGCTGTCGTCGCGGATGCCCGGCCCGCCCGGCACGCGAAGCGCGGCGATGCGGCCGGGCGACGGCAGGAAGCCGGCATCCGCGTCCTCTGCGTAGATGCGGCACTCGATGGCGTGGCCGCGCGGCTTGAGCGCCACGTCCGGATCGATCGTCAGCTTCTCGCCGCGCGCGATCCGAATCTGCCACTGGACGAGATCGATGCCGCTGACCATCTCGGTGATGGCGTGCTCGACCTGCAGCCGCGTGTTCATCTCGAGGAAGTAGAAGTGCCCCTCCTCGTCGAGCAGGAACTCGATCGTGCCCGCGCTGGTGTAGCCGACCGAGCGCGCGATCGCCGCGGCATCGGACGTGATCCGCAGGCGCAGCGGCCGGCTGACGGCCATCGACGGCGTCTCTTCGATCACCTTCTGATGCCGCCGCTGGATCGAGCACTCGCGCTCGGCAAACGGGATCACGGTGCCGTGCCGGTCGCCGAGCAGCTGCACTTCGACGTGGCGGGGGCGGGCGATGCGCCGCTCGAGGTAGATCGCGGGATCGCCGAATGACGCCTGCGCCTCGGAGCGGGCGGCGCGAATGGCGCTCGACAGCTCGTCGGCGCCCGTGACGACGCGCATCCCCTTCCCGCCGCCGCCGGCGACCGCCTTGATCATGATCGGGTAGCCGATGCCGTCGGCGACGCCCGCGATGGTGGCGTCGGGGACGTCGGGGCCGAGCGGATCCTCCGTCCCGGGAACGACGGGCACGCCGGCCTCGAGCGCCGCCTTGCGCGCGGCCGTCTTGCTGCCCATCAGCGCGATCGCCTCCGGTGTCGGGCCGATGAAGGTGAGTCCCGCGTCGCGGCATGCGGACGCGAAGTCCTCGTTCTCGGCCAGGAAGCCGTACCCCGGATGCACGGCGTCGGCGCCCGTGCGCTTCGCGGCATCGACGAGGCGATCGATCCGGAGGTAGCTCTCGCCCGGCGCGTTGCCGCCGATATGGACGGCTTCGTCGGCGAGGCGGACGTGGCGCGCCGCGCG
>Ga0137397_10002119_pt1 | contig 13907 bp, 16 predicted proteins | sample czorhiz116metaG_FD_106658 | JGI IMG/M metagenome (GOLD analysis project Ga0137397, IMG submission 106658) | Vadose zone soil microbial communities from Angelo Coast Range Reserve, California, USA - czorhiz1.16 metaG | ecosystem: Environmental > Terrestrial > Soil > Vadose zone | place: USA... | reverse complement strand
GGCCGGTCGAACCGTCGATGGTGATATGGTCGCCCTGCCGGAAGGTCTGGCCGGCTATGCTCAACGTGCCGGCGGTGTAATCCACGCGCAGCGTCCCGGCGCCCGATACGCAGGGCTTACCCATGCCACGCGCGACCACCGCGGCATGCGAGGTCATGCCGCCGCGGGTGGTGAGAATGCCCTCGGCCGCGTGCATGCCATGGATGTCCTCGGGCGAAGTCTCGACCCGCACCAGGATCACGCGGCGACCCTCCGCCTTCATGGCTTCCGCGTCGTCAGCCGAGAACACGATCTCGCCCGCGGCCGCGCCTGGGGAAGCCGGTAGCCCGACCGCCAGCACCTTGCGCTCTGCGCTCGGGTCGATGGTCGGGTGCAGCAGCTGATCGAGCGCCTGCGGCTCAACGCGGGCCACCGCCTCCTCGCGCGTGATCAGGCCTTCGTTCGCAAGCTCGACCGCGATCCGCAGCGCCGCCTTGGCGGTACGTTTGCCCGAGCGCGTCTGCAGCATCCAAAGCTTGCCCTGCTCGACGGTGAACTCGAGATCCTGCATGTCGCGGTAGTGCTTCTCAAGCACGCCGTAGATGCGGATCAGCTCCTTGAACGCGTCTGGTAGCGACTTCTCCATCGACGGCTTGTCGGAGCCGGCAGCGACGCGCGCCTTCTCGGTGATCTCTTGCGGGGTGCGGATGCCGGCAACGACGTCCTCGCCCTGCGCGTTCAGCAGGAATTCGCCGTAGAGCGATTTCTCGCCGGTCGAGGGATTGCGCGTGAAAGCAACGCCGGTCGCCGACGTCTCGCCCATGTTGCCGAACACCATGGCCTGCACATTGACCGCGGTGCCCCAGCTCTCCGGGATGTTGTGCAGGCGGCGATAGGTGATGGCGCGCTGGTTCATCCACGAGCCGAACACCGCGCCGATCGCGCCCCACAGTTGCTTTGCGGGATCTTGCGGGAAGGGCTCGCCGAGCTCCTCCTCCAAGCGCTCCTTGTAGCGATCGACCAGCTCCGCCCAGTCGTCGGCGCTCAGATCGGTATCGAGCTCGTAGCCGTTGCGATCCTTGTGGTCATCGAGAATGTCCTCGAAATGGTGGTGATCGACGCCGAGCACGACGTCGGAATACATGGTGATGAAGCGCCGGTAGCTGTCATAGGCGAAGCGGCGATCGCCGGACTGCTGCGCGAGCGACACCACCGTTTCGTCGTTGAGCCCGAGGTTCAGGACAGTGTCCATCATGCCCGGCATCGAGGCGCGCGCGCCCGAGCGCACCGAAACGAGCAGAGGATTGCTCTTGTCACCGAAGGTCCTGCCAGTGATGCCCCCTACCTCGGCGAGCGCCCGCTCGACCTGCTCGGTAAGCTCCTTCGGATAGGCGTTGCCGGTGGCGTAATAGTGGGTGCAGACCTCAGTCGTGATGGTAAAGCCGGGCGGCACCGGCAGCCCGAGATTAGCCATCTCGGCAAGTCCCGCGCCCTTGCCACCCAGGAGGTTTCGCATGTCGCTGCGCCCCACGGTCTTGCCGCCACCGAAGGCATAGACCCATCGGTGCTGTCCCTTGGGCTCGGGCGGAGTGTCGCCCGGCGCTCGCCGACCAGACGATAAGGCAGCCGCCGATTCGGGGGGTTTCTCTTTTGATTTCAGCTTGTTGGATACAGTCTTGGTCATGAGAATCCGCTTGCGATCGCTCGGGCTTGTTAACAACTGTGGACGCAACAACGGCTGCAGGGTTCCACGCTTGTCACAGATTGAGTCAGGCAGATTGCTGCTATGCACAAGATAGACTTTGGCGGCGGCGCATGCACGCCCAAAGGGGCCTTAAGGTAAGCGAAGGTGCGGACACAAGCGCCGACCCGCTCAACAGGCTTTCCCCTGTTAAGAAACAACCTAGCCGTTAGCCTTCGATCTTGGAGAAGTCCGCCACGGTGCGCGTTGCGTCGCGGATCTCGTTGAGCAGCTTGAGGCGGTTCTCGCGCAGCTTCGCCTTATCGGCGCCATCGGCAACGTTGACCGTCACCTTGTCGAAGAAGGCGTCCACATGCGGACGCAGCTTCGCCATCGCCCGCATGGCGGCAGCAAAATCCTCCGCCTTCACTGCGCTCGCGGCTTCCTTCTTGGCGGCGTCGATCGCCTTTGCGAGCGCCCATTCCTCATCCTGGCGATAGAGCGAAGGATCGGGTCGCCCGACATACTCGCGCCCGTCCTTCTTCTCCTCGATACGGATGATGTTGATCGCACGCTTGTAGCCCGCGAGGAGATTCTTTCCGTCATCGGTGTCGAGGAATTTGCCCAACGCCTCGACGCGACGCACGATGAGCAGGAGATCGTCCTGGCCTTCGAGCGCGAAGACAGCATCGACAAGGTCGTGGCGGGCGCCCTGCTCGCGAAGTTGAACTTTGAGGCGATCGGCGAAGAAGCCGAGGAGATCAGGAACCAGCACTTCGGGTCGAACCGTCGTACCCTTACCGCTCTGCGCAAGAGGACTATAAGCCTCGCGAAATAGAGCGGAAAGACGCAACCGCAACTGATTTGACACGATCAAGGTTATCATCCCCAAAGCCGCACGCCGCAGGGCATATGGGTCTTTCGACCCTGTCGGCTTTTCTTCAATGAACCAAAAACTGACCAGTATGTCGGTCTTGTCAGCCAAAGCGACGGCAACAGAAACCGGCTCGGTTGGCACAAGATCATCCGGCCCCTTCGGCCGATAGTGATCCTCGCAGGCGTGCGCGACTGCTTCATCCTCGGCCTGCGCTTCCGCGTAGTACCGGCCCATCAATCCTTGCAACTCGGGAAACTCGCCGACAACTTCAGTCAAAAGATCAGCCTTGCAGAGCTTTGCGGCACGTTCCGTCTTCGCGATGTCAGCGTCAGTCAGCTTGGCGATGTGCCCGGCCAGGCTTTCGATGCGAGCGATGCGCTGCGCCTGCGTGCCGAGCTTCTCGTGGAACACGATCTGCTCGAAACGTGGCAGCCGATCTTCAAGCCGAGTCTTTAAATCGGTTTCGTAGAAAAACTTCGCATCCGAGAGACGGGCGCGAATGACACGCTCGTTGCCGGCCACGATCGCGCTCCCTCCATCGCTGGCTTCCGTGTTGGCGACCAGGATGAACTTGTTGACGAGCTTCGCGGTCGCAGGATCGCGCAGCACAAAACATTTCTGGTTGTTGCGGATGGTGGCGCGGATCACCTCGTTCGGAATCGCCAGGAACGAGTCATCGAACGAGCCCATCAGCACCACGGGCCATTCGACCAGGCCAGCGACTTCGGCGAGCAACCCTTCGTCCTCGACCAGCTCATAGCCCTGAGCGAAGGCAAGGTTCTTCGCATCAGTGAGGATCATCCGCTTGCGCCGCTCGGGATCGAGCACGACCTTGGCGGCTTCGAGCCGCGAAGCGTAGTCGTCGAGCCGCTTCACTTTGAACGTAGCGGGCGCGAGAAAGCGATGTCCGCGCGTCTCGTTGCCCGACGCGATGCCATCGACCGCAAAATGCACGATCTCGGGCTCCTCGGTCTCAGGCCCGAAGGTCGCGACGATCGACTGCAGCGGCCGCACCCAGCCGAGCGCGCCAGGCTTCGCCGAGCGCTCGCCCCAGCGCATCGACTTCGGCCACGGGAAGGTCTTCACCACCTCGGGCACGATCTCGGCAATCACCTCGATCGCGGTACGACCCTTCTTCTCAATCACCGCCACATAGAAGTCGCCCTTCTTGGCGTCCTTCTCGACCTTGGCGTCCTTGATCGACTTGAGCCCTGCGGCCTTGAGGAAGCCCTGGATCGCGCCCTCGGGCGCGCCGACACGCGGGCCTTTCTTCTCCTCGCGGACATCGGGCTGGCGCGCCGGCAGGCCCGCGACCGCGAGCGCAAGCCGCCGCGGTGTCGCAAAGGCCTTGGCACCCTCGTAGGCGAGCCCCGCGCTTACCAGCTTGTCGGTCACAAGCTTGCGTAAGTCATCAGCCGCACGCGCCTGCATGCGCGCCGGGATTTCCTCAGAAAGCAGTTCGATCAAAAGGTCAGGCATGGTGGTCACCCTGCTGGCGACCGCCTAGCAGGCAGGAGCCAAATTGTCACGCGGGGCGACCAGATGACAATGATTTTGGGACCCGTCGGATCGCATATCCGATCAGCCACATCACCACCCCCACGCAAATAAAGACCTCATAGGGGCCGGCGGAAGGAGGTGCGAATCCGTACGCAGTCGTCCACCAGAGCAGCGCATCGGGGCCGAACACCCAGTCTGGCTTTTCGATGCCGAACAGAATGAGGGCATCCGCTCGAAACAGAGCAGCCCAGATCGAATTGGCCAGCGCAACGACCAAGAAGCCGGCCATCACCATCGCCAGTCCGCAAGCAATCTGCCGAGCGCCAGCCAACATATCGGCCTCCTGCTAGATATTCGTATGACTGTCGTCGCAGAACGGCGGCGACTTGGTTCGCTTGCACGTGCAGAACTGCATCGGGCGGTTGCGCATTGCCTTCCATTCCAACGGCTCGAAGCCGTGGCCCTCATGGGAGCCGTCGCAGAACGGCTGGCTCTTCGACCGCCCGCAGCGGCACCACCAGTAGCTCTCGCCCGCGACCACCTCGACAAGAACCGGCTCGCGTCCGCCAATCTGCGGCTCCTCAGCCATAGCTTCCCCCTTCGACCGCAAGAACGAGATGGAATTCCGCGAACTCGTGCACCTTGCCCGTCTCCACCGGCCCTTCCATCTCGATGCTCGCCGCGCATTCGCGGATCCGGGCCTGATCCTTCAGCTCCGCAACGATGCGGGAAAAGTCGCCGCCCTCGAGATAGATGGACACGTCGATGCCGTCGTCCTTGATCAGATAAGTCGACTTCTGATCCGCCGCGCTCTGGCGCATGATCTCGAGATAGAGCTCCTTCTCGATGACTTCGTCGTCCTCCTCGACCACGAAGTGGGCTTGTCCCGAGCAGACGATCGTGTCCTGATCCTGTCGTGCGGACGGGAACGCGACAGTGTAGGTCCATCCCCCAATGACAAGGCTTATTGTTGCTTTCTCATCCATGGCTCATCGCCCCTCCCGCCTCCGTCGCCAGCCACGCCTCGCCGCAGGCCTTCGCAAGCTCGCGTACCCGCAGAATGTAGCTCTGCCGCTCGGTGACCGAGATCACGCCGCGCGCATCGAGCAGATTGAAAACGTGACTGGCCTTGATGCACTGGTCGTAGGCCGGCAGCGCCATCAGGTGATGCTTGGCATTGCCGACCGTGGTCCAGCCTGCATCGAGATATTTGCGGCAGGCTGATTCCGCCATCTTGAACTGCTCGAACAGCATGCCAGTGTCGGAGTGCTCGAAATTGTGCCGCGAATATTCCTTCTCGGCCTGCAGGAACACGTCGCCGTAGGTCACCTTGGCAGCACCCTCGCGGCCGTTGAAGTTGAGATCGAACACCCGGTCGACGCCCTGCACATACATCGCCAGCCGTTCGAGCCCGTAGGTCAGCTCGCCCGACACCGGTGCGCACTCGAAGCCCGCAACCTGCTGGAAGTAGGTGAACTGTGACACCTCCATGCCGTCGCACCAGCACTCCCAGCCGAGCCCCCAGGCGCCGAGCGTGGGCGATTCCCAGTCGTCCTCGACGAAGCGGATGTCGTGCACCTTCGGATCGATCCCGATGGCGTAGAGCGACCTGAGATAGAGTTCCTGCAGGTCCGGTGGATTGGGCTTCAGGATCACCTGGAACTGGTAGTAGTGCTGCAGGCGATTCGGGTTCTCGCCGTAGCGACCATCCTTGGGCCGGCGTGAGGGTTGCACATAGGCGGCCTTCCAGGGCTTGGGCCCGAGCGCGCGCAATGTCGTGGCCGGATGGAACGTGCCGGCGCCCACCTCCATGTCGTACGGCTGCAGGATCACGCAGCCGTAGTCGGCCCAGTAGCGCTGCAGCGTCAGGATCAGGCCCTGGAACGAGCGCCGGGGGTCCATGTGCTGGGCGTCCATGTGATCGGGTCGCTGGCTGTCGGCGGCCATCGGCAAAATGTCCAGATTTCCAAGGCTTGTTCCATGACTTGCGAATGGGCGCGGACCCTATCGGCGCCCTCCCTGCCGGTCAAGGCAACGCAGAGCTCGCCAAAGCCATGAACCAAGGCCTCCGTTCGAGCGACGAAGCCAGTGACGGGCCATCAATTTTTATTCCGCCATTGCGCGTAGCCGCGGTCGAACTAGAGTGGGCCAGTGTAGTGGCTCAGAAGTCCCGCATCATTCATGCCGCGAGTCGGGGATGCGGACTTCGGAGTCGGAACACGAGCATCCCTCATGGCGGCGTGGGGAAATCCGGAAATGCGAGTCTTATTGGCTTGGCTGATTGTGCTCGGGGCATTCGCTGGCAGTGCCACCGCATTCGGGATTTGGGGCTCGCGCAAGGTCGCGGCGCATGTGCGAATCGAAACAAGCTGCATGCTGCTTGATGCAGCCGAGAAGGAAGGCTGGATCAGTCGCTCGGCGCGCTTTGACCTCATGCAGAAAGTCGCAACGTCAAGCAAGATAAGCGCGGGAGTGCGGGACGCCGCCGATCGGATGCGATCCGGCTGCCCGGCGTGGAAGGTGCCATGAAGACGCTTGTCGTTGTGCTGACCGTGCTCGCGGCCCTGCTGGGTGCCGGCGGCGGATTTGTGGTCGGCTTCATTGCGACGGTCATCGACCGCGTTCACACCGACACGCAGCTTGGCTGCGCTCTGTTGCAGACCGCCGAGAGCACAGGCTATCTCACCAAGGAGCGGCGTGGCCAGCTTGTGGACAAGGTCGTGCCCGCCCTGTCCAAGGGCGCCCCGCCCCGTCCCGGCAGCGACTTTGTACGCGCGTTCGCAGACGGCTGGTGGGACAGCATCCGCGAGGATCAGAAATCCGGCTGCTCAGGCACGTAGACGCGCCCCCGCATCAACTCGGCGCCTACATCAGTCGCCACTCTCCGCTGTGCGGATCGCGCCGCAACGTTGGCAGCGCTTCGCGGGCGGCCGGCTCGATGACGGGCGCAGCCTTGAGCCGATCGAGCTCCTCGTTGATCCGCCGCACCTCCTTGACGACCCAATGTATGATGGCGGCAGCGCCGATCGCCCCGAGCACGAGCTTTGCGGCAGCCGGAATGGCGATAGGGGGCATCGGTCGGTCTCCTCTCAACAGGCGAGCCATTATTCATTCAAGCTAATAGCGCTCACAAACCGTAGCGCGCCCACAGGGCACGCGCCTCAAGCGCCGAGATCAACTCGTCAGCGAAACCGTCGCGGCCAATGCCCTCAAGCCCAACGCCTGGGCGCACGCGTCCGAGCAGGCTCCGCTCCGGCGCGATCACCGGCGTGATGACTTTGTCGCCAAATCGCTCGCGCAGGATGGAGCGCAGTTCGCCAACCGTATCAGCGAGGCCCAGCTCGACTGCGGTGCGCCCTGTCCAATATTCGCCGGAAAACAGCTCGCTTTCGGGGCCAGTCAAACGAGCGCCGCGGCGTTCCTTCACGAGTGCAATGAAGTCGTCATGGATCTCGCGCTGGACCAGCTTCAGCCGCTCGACCTCATCGGGCTTTTCTGGAAGGAACGGATCGAGCATCGCCTTGCGCTCGCCCGACGTATAGATCCGGCGCTCGACGCCAAGCTTCTCCAGGAGCCGCGGAAACCCGAACGTGCCGCCAATCACTCCGATCGAGCCAACGATCGAGGATGGGTCGCAGATAATCTCATCGGCCGCACAGGCGAGCATGTAGCCGCCGGACGCCGCGACATCTTCCGCGAAGGCAATGACGGGCAGCTTCTTCTCGGCGGCGAGCGATCTGATGCGCAGATAGATCAAGTGCGACTGCACTGGAGAGCCACCCGGAGAATTGATCAGCAGCGCGACCGCGCGGGCTTTACGCGCCGCAAAGGCCCGCTCGAGCTGGCGCACGAGCGATGCCAGCATCAGCCCGGGCCGCAGCGGCGTCGACACCCCGATCACGCCCGCGAGTCGGACTACGGGAACGACGGGGACGTCACCCCACAGTCGCCGTGGTGTCACCGGCCGTAGCAGCTCGCGCGCGCTCGCGAACAGTTGCTTGATATGCTCTGACATGCCGTTGTCGGCCATCGGTCTTCCGCTCAATCAACGCCGCTTCGGAATCCTTGCCCTCATTGTTTAACACCGCTTCCTCAGGAGTAGCGCCACAATTGGGTCATCGAGACAAGTTACCGTTTTGCCATTCTTGGAATGCTTCTTGCTTGGTATGACGCACTGAAGCACCTCAGCGGCGGGATAATGTGTGATGGATGCGTTTAAGATCTACCTGATGATGGCCTTGATAGGCCTAATCGCGGCAGCGGCGGCCTATCGACGGCGCCAGCCGGCGCAACCGGATCGAGCCTGACCACAATCGCGCCAGGCGCGCTCAGATTCGCGCCACCGCATGTTCGGCCAGCGGCAATGCCGCGCCTGCACGCAAGACCCCGTCAGCCTCTCGTGTGGCTCCCCCGGTTGTGTCGTTGAGCACCAAACCCGGGAGCAATTGGAGCGGGGCGCGACTCGCCTTGGTGGCGCGCACCAGCACGCGGATAGCGCTTTCGGCAGGCTTGGGATAGACCGGCAGCACGATGGTCGCGCCAAAAGCCGGCGCGAGCGCCTCCAGCACATCGTCAAGCCCGTCGGCCCGCCAGATCAGGCTCAAGGTGCCGCGCGGGCGCAACAGGCGTGCGGCGGCTCGCGTCCAGGCTGCGAGTGTGGCGCGCGGAGCGGCATGCGCCAGCCGGCGCCCGCGATCCGGTGAGACGCGCTGGCGCGCGGGATCGTTGAACGGGGGATTCATCAACACGCGTGCGGCCTGGTCCGGATGTAGCCCGGTTGCGGCAAAAACGCGCGCTGGCGCTGCCACGTCGAGCTCCACAACCTCCGCCGAGAGCCCATTGAGCTGCGCGTTCTCTGCCGCCAGCGCGGCGAGCCGCGGCACAAGCTCGACCATGGTCAGCCGGATCCCTGGCACGCGGGTCGCAAGCGCGAGCCCAGCCGCGCCGACCCCCGCACCCAGCTCGACCACAGTCTCGCCCGCGCGGGCTGGAACGGAAGCAGCAAGCAGGATTGCGTCGTGACCGACACGATGGCCGCGCCGGGGCTGGCGTAGCCGCAGCCGGCCGCTCAGCACGGCATCCTCAGTGAGGTCGCTTGCGCTGCGGTCGGTCCCCATTTGGGAGCGCTAAGGCTTGTCGGGGCGAAGCTCGTGGCCGAGCCCGGCATCTTCAAGGAGCTTGCGGGCCTCGTCGGCGCGATCCTCGGCCACCAGAATACGGCGCGGCAGAATGCCGATCGATCCTTCCAGCACGCTCATATTCCGATCGAGCACCATATGCGGAATTTTGGCCCCGCCCAGAAGCGACTCGATGACAGTGAGCAGCACATCATCGTTGGTGCGGACAATCTCACGCATAGGCTCTCCTTCAGAACTCCGGAATCGGGACACTATCCGGTACGCGAGGTATTCGCCGAGTCGGCGACTCCCACCGCACATGCCACTACTCATTCGCAGGCCGGCCAAGCCCCTCTGTCCGAGACATTGACCCACCTCATTCGAAGCGCCACATGACAGTCGTGGCGTGCAAACTCCAGGGTGCAAAGGCACCAGCGGCGCTTGTCCGCCCACCATAGCGTTTCTATTGTCCTGCGTCCTTCCCCTGCCGGAGTGAGCCCTTGGCCGTCGTTGTCCCGTTCGAGAACCCATCTCCCCCGTCCATTGCCCGCCTGATTGGCTTCCTGGCCGCCAACATGGAGCGGGTGAACGCCGTTATCCTGTCGCGCACCGGCTCGGATGTCGCCATGATCCCAGAGGTGGCCAACCACCTGATCGCCTCCGGCGGCAAGAGGCTGCGCCCCATGCTCACTCTCGCGATGGCGCGGCTCGCCGGCTACACCGGCGACGGCCACATCAAGCTCGCGGCCGCGGTCGAATTCATGCACACGGCGACGCTGCTGCACGATGATGTCGTCGATGAAAGCGAGATGCGCCGCGGCAAGCTCGCCGCGCGGCTCCTGTGGGGCAACGAAGCAAGCGTGTTGGTCGGCGACTTTCTGCTCGGCCAGGCATTCAAGATGATGGTCGAGGTCGGCTCGTTGCGCTCGCTCGAGATCCTCTCCTCAGCCGCCGCCGTCATCGCCGAGGGCGAGGTGATGCAGCTCGCCGCCGCCAAGAACACCGCCACCACCGAGGACGAATATCTTTTCGTCATCCGCGCGAAAACTGCCGAGCTGTTCGCAGCCGCTTGCGAGGTCGGACCGGCGCTCGGCACGCGACCCAAGGACGAGCAGTCGGCCTGCCGCTCGTTCGGCATGAATCTCGGCATTGCATTCCAGCTCGTTGACGACGCGCTCGACTACGGCGGCAAGGCCGCCAAGCTCGGCAAGAACGTCGGCGACGACTTCCGCGAAGGCAAGATCACGCTGCCGGTGGTGCTCTCCTATCGGCGCGGCTCCGAGGACGAGCGCGCATTCTGGCGCCGCACGCTGGAGGACGGCAACGCCACCGACGCCGACCTCGATCACGCGATCGAGCTGATGGTCAAGCACCGCGCGATCGAGGACACCATCCAGCGCGCCCGCCACTATGGCGCCATCGCCAAGGATGCGCTGGCGCTGTTCCCGGCCTCTCCTATGAAGGAAGCGCTGGAAGAGACGGTGGAGTTCTGCATCGCGCGGTCGAATTAGCGAAACGTTACCAGTCGGTCGGTGCCGGCTGATCCGGCCCGCGATGGCGCAAAATCGACACGCCCCAGTTCTTGTCGGTGACGTAGACGTGGCCGCGGGTATCCACCAGCACGTCCTCGGTCTGCGTCATCAGATCCTTTGGGAGCGGCCCGGCATTCTTTTCCGGGTTCGGTGGAAACGAGCCAGCCGCTCTCGACCGGCTGCACCGGGTCCTTGATGTTGTAGACGCGCAGCTGGGGCGCATCCTCCATGCGCACGAGCATTTCTCCCATACGGTCGAACGCCATTACACGCCACACCACCAACCAATTGCGGTGCCAGCCAGACCCTGCAATCGGTATTCTTTGAGCAACGCAATTTCTGGGACCGGCAGCCTCGGCATCGCGGACTGGGAGACTGGAGAATGAAAGGTATTTTGAAGACTATCGTTTGGATATGCTTCGCGGCCGCTACCGCCTACGCGGGTTACAGCTGGTACACCTATTCAGGACTCTATCGGCTGATTGCCGAATGGCAGCTCGATACGTTTGGATCCTTTTCCGTAAAATTGACGTTGCTCGGTATGATCCTCGCGCTGATCGTGCCGGTTGCCATCGTGGGGCGCCTGCTCGGCGGCCCGAATCTGATGAACAAGCCCGACGGGCTCGCCCAGGCGCAAAGCTCGCCGGGATTGATCGCCCTCCTCGGCCTGCTGTTGTTGGCGGCCGGCGCCGCTGCAGGCTGGCTCGGCTATCAGAAATCGCAAGAAACGATTGCATATGAGTCCATCGACCTCGCGGCCGGACAACTGCCGTCTACACAGCATGTGGTGCTGACCGGAATCGCCCGGACCGAGTACCTGATGCAGTACGAGACCAAGAGCAGCGGAAGCCCGACGATCCACGCCTACTTCCCACTCACATCATCGAGTTGGCGCCGCGGCGAGCCGCTTGTCTATTTTCTGAAGACCAACGCCACCGCCTACATGCCGGAAGGCGGTGGGCGTATGTTTGCATTCTCGCGCACGACGCCGCCGTTCAAAATGACCACACAGAAGGCATTGCTGGTCCGCAATGGGCTTCCCGGACCGGTTGGCGAGGCTTATCGCAAGAACAACATTGCAATCGCGGATCCGCCGATCGTACTCGACGTGAGCCCGGGCGCTGACTACGAAACCTACATAATCGCCGCCATTGCATGTGCGCTTGGCGGCTTCTTCACGCTGTTTGCAAGCGCCATGATGGCCGTTCGACGGCGACGCGCGGTGGCGACGTGAACGGTGTTGACAACCTCTCCGCGTCCTGCCGCGTGCGCATCTCTCGGCTTCGGCTGACCTCTAAGGCCCGAGCGTGCCACTTACGTTTGCCAGCCGATCTTGCGCGTCAAAGACCACGCGCAGTTTTCGGCCGGATATCATCGCCAGGATTGCCATCTCGTCATCGGCGCGCGGCTGCAGCCCGCGTTCGGTCAAATAGGCCATGATCGCGGCGCGATGGTTCGTAATGGCGCCGCTGGAGATCGCCTCGGTGATCGTGCGGACAATTCGCGGCCCGTCCGGTTCGAGCAGGCGCAATCGCTCGTCGCGCAGCAGGAAGAACGCTGCACCGCCAGTATAAGGTCCGCGATAGAACGCATCCGCCGCCAGCAGGCCGGACGATGCCATCGCCAAACGATGCTCATCTGCATTGTCCAAGTTGAGCGCAAATTGCGATGTCGTCCATTCAGTCGCGGGATCGGCGGCGCGCAGACGCTGCGCGTCTCGCGTCAGCGCGGACGGAATTTGCGAGGCTTCGTTTGCCCAAGACCAAAGCCAGGTACTGTCATTGTAGGCGACCGTACCCAACAATTGCGCCGCAAACACAATGGGCGCGCTGGCGTGCGGAGCTTCGCCTTCTTCCTCGAAAGTCAAGCAGCCGTCCTCCATCGAGAACCTCCAGCTGCGCATTCCAATCACGTCAGCAAGACGGAGTTGCTTCTCGTATGAGGTGAGAGCGTGTCGATGGTAGATCGATTCAAATTCGGGGCTCATGACTGCTCCCCCGTGTCAGGCCGGGCAGCGGCAAAGCATCAGCAGAGAACGGCAGGATCGAGGCCGCGCTGCGGGTTGTCATCCCGCTGGCTTTTATGAACGGACGGCAATATTGCCGGCGTGCCGACAAGACGCAGCGTCCTCGTTAGCCGAGCATCGCCGATCGCACCCACCAGCCCGGCTTGCGACCTCGCAGCGCCCGCGCCGCCGCTGCTGCGGCCTTGGCGTTGTCGAACAGCGCAAAGCAGGTGGCGCCCGAACCCGACATGCGCGCCAAGCGAGATCCGGAAAGCTGGTGTAACGCCTCAAGGACTTCGGCCACCATGGGCTGCAGCGCGACGGCGGGCGGTTCCAGGTCGTTGCCACGACTGGTGAGGTACTCAATCAAGCTGGCGCGGTCGGTCGGCGGATGATCCTCCGATACCTTGGCCGCTCGCACTACGCGCGGGGCGGCGAGCTTTTCGAACACACCCTTGGTGGGCACCGCTACCCGCGGATTGACGAGCACTGCCGGAAGTCGCGGCAAATCGAGCGGCGGCGACAGGATATTGCCAATGCCGGACATCAGCCGCGGCCTCGGATCGAGGCAGACTGGAACATCGGCGCCAGTCAACCGCGCCGCTTCGCATAGCCGCCCATCGTCCAGCGCCAAGTGGTTTCTGCGCGCCAAAAGGCGCAGGGCGGCCGCCGCATCAGCCGAGCCTCCGCCTAGGCCTGCGGCAACCGGCAGCCGCTTCGAGAGGACAAAGTGTCCGTATTTAAGGCCTCTGACACGCTCCGCGAGCGCGTTGGCGGCCTTGAGCACCAGATTGTCCGCGAGCGCACCCGATGAGCCGGCGGTGGGCCCGCGCACGGTGAGCAACAGGCGCGGTCCCGCAGCAAGCGTCAGCGCGTCGCCGACCGAGGCAAAGACTACCAAGCTTTCGAGGTCATGATAGCCATCGGGCCGCCGCCCGACGACGCGCAAAGTCAGATTGACCTTGGCGAGCGCCCGCTCGGCGCGCGCAGACGGCACCTGCTCTCAACCGCCGCCGGGCCGCTTCGCCTTGGCAACGTCGGCCGCTTCCTCGGGCAGTCCGCCTTTGAGCTTGTCCTCGATCTTGACGAGATCGTCAGGCTCGGGCTTGAGATCACGCGCATGCGACCACTGGAAGCGCGCCTCAATCACGCGACCGACCTTCCAGTAGGCGTCGCCCAGATGGTCGTTGATGGTCGGATCCTCGGGCTTGAGCTC
>Ga0137397_10002118_pt1 | contig 13909 bp, 17 predicted proteins | sample czorhiz116metaG_FD_106658 | JGI IMG/M metagenome (GOLD analysis project Ga0137397, IMG submission 106658) | Vadose zone soil microbial communities from Angelo Coast Range Reserve, California, USA - czorhiz1.16 metaG | ecosystem: Environmental > Terrestrial > Soil > Vadose zone | place: USA... | reverse complement strand
ATGGGCCTGGCAAGCACTTTGGCAAGTACAGGGGATTGCTTTTTGTACTTTTCTGCAAAAAAGTACAAAAAGCAATGAAAAAGTAAGAAAAGTAAACACAAGGTTTTCCTGATTTAAATGCTGCAGGTACAGGCAAGCCAGGGGGGAATTGCCTAATTGGTACTTACTGGGCCATGAACTGTTATCTACAAGCTACCCCACATATGCACATATGCATGTGCAAGGATACAGTAATGTAATAAAGCATCAGGAAAACTAGTTTTGAGTTTTTGCATCTTTTCATGTCTTATTGTGTCTTTTTGCACCTTATTGCAGATATAAGACCAGATAAGACAAAATCTACATATTGCATGTCTTATCACATAAAAACATAAAAAAAAATTGAAACTTTTCTGCATCAAACAAGCAAAAATAAGGCAGAAAATGCTATCATAAAATTCTTGATCTTATCACATCTTAGCACAAAGGTGTTAAGGTGCAATAAGGTGCAATGAGGTGCAAAAAGTCAAACATAGTTTTCCTGATGAATTGCTCAAAAATAAGGCATCTCATCGAGACAAACGGTCTTTTCTCACGGCAACGTTATTACTCCACTTCCATTATTGTTCCAAGCATCCTCGTCCTGATCGATATCCACGCCCCTGTTTCGCATGGATCTTGGAGAAGAGATATATAGCTACAGCTTGGGCCACGGACCATTTGTATGAACTGGCCCAAACAAGCGAGTCTCTATTGTTGACGTATCAGTCATGGCGCCTGTCTAGTACTGATAATTGTTGTTGATACATCACAAGCACTAGTGATACTTCAATGATTCTGATAGACGCACCAGACCCTTATTCTCTTTTCCCCACAGATACGGCCATATCATGATCGGTCTTTGCGGGGCTGCCAGTGTGTCGCGATGGCGAGCGTACCCAGTTGTGATATTTGAACCTGGGTGCAGACTGGGTCTCCCTCCTATCACTTCGCGAGGCCTCAGCATAGTCCCTTCACTACCCTGAGATACAGCCCCAATGCCCTCACCGCCGCAGGCAATGGTCAGGTCGATTTCATCTCGTTCAGCTCCACTTTCGATCATACACGCCGGCAGTGGCGGCCTGGCTCAGTACCCGAGAGTGCTGTGCACTCGCGCCGATCCAATCGCTGACACCGACTCGGACCCTGTTGCCAACAAATCGATCGCAAACAGCTACACTGCCGGTCAGCAACTGACCTTGGGTCCGGGTCCCGTTCCTGCGTCGCCCCTCGGACCCGGGCACCCCCAGCCCGTGGCCCTTCCCCGTGCGCCCACCATTACCGTACGCGTCACGGTGATCATCTGTAGCGCCATCGGCGGGGCCGTTCTCGTGGCGATTATCTTGGCTTTTACCTATCTTGTGCGGATCAGGCGCAGGGTCAGGAGGATTCAGGGTTGTACGAATGTGCTTGGGCCCGGTGCGTCTCCAAGGCTCTAGCAGGGCAACGGCTCTGTTAGACTGTATTTTCCTCTCGCGCGCGTGCTCACCCTTTTACGTAGAGCTCGCTCCTACGTCTCCGTCCAAGTCGTCGCAAATATCACTCGACTCGCCGATTTTCAACCACGATAGATTGCCCATCGACCCGCCGGCAACGCCCGATCAGATAGGACACGACCTACCTCTGGGCGCTCAGATAGACTCCTCCCGAGCAAGAATTGAGCGCCTCAGTGAGTCTCTGTCCGTCCCACACATCCTAACAATCGCCGTTGCCCCACCTCCTCCTACCATACGTAGGTCCATCCTGCACCCCAACACCTGGAGTCCGATTCCCTCGTCGACTATAATCATAGCATGGCCAAACCCTGAAACTCGATGGCGGGACTCACCGCCAGGCTATCCTTCCGCGTGAAGTTGACCACAGGAGACGCAGCGCGAGTGCCGGTTAATTACGCATACCATGACTAGACCTCAACATTTGTACTATTATGACGCTCCGTGATTTTTCGTTCACATTCCTGCAACACCAAAATTGGCCAGTCGCGCAAATACCGCCAGTGTGGCATTGATCAGGCCTAATATCTCACTCTCTATATGTAGTAGTACACGATGTTATCATGTTCTGGGTGTTTTTTTTTGTTCTTTACTGTATGGGATCCACTAACAACAAGTAGGAATTGCCGAATTGGACCCGACTCAGAGTTTTAACGTAAAATTGCTCAAAAAGACAAACGGTAATAGGCGGCTCTTTTAAATTCTCACGGCAACGTTCCCACACAGCAGCGCACCAAGATTAGTTACACATCACAGACTTCTAATCAATCCAAGTCATGACTAGGCTAAGTCGCATCCCGTCGATTCAGTGGTTTGACGAGAAGACCCATCCACGCTCCCTGGTGGCCTTCTGCCATCGGCATCATGACGTGACTCGGCTTGCGGTAGATCTTTGTCCTTTCGTCCTGAGGAGGAAGGGAAAACTCGAACTGATCGAGGAGGGTAACGATCATAATTTGCATCTGGAGGACTCTATGGATAGTTCAGTGACCGAGTTCTGTATGGCACTGCGTACAATAAACGCGTTTGGTGATGGTACTTACGAGAACCGCCAGCCGACACATGCACGGGTGCCACTTGCTATGCCAGTGGTTATCGCGTCAGAGGAGAGTATGGTGTGGGTATCCGCCCTTTCAGTACTCACAGAAGTTCATCCTACGGCACTTTATTAAGATCTATTCCATGTCACAACGACAATGGCAAGATTATACTCACACGTTGCCAAACATGCCGATGTTAGACTGTCGTGTCCTACTCGTATCCAAGAAGCGTTCTGGATTCCATTCTCCCGCGTGCTCACCCCAGATTCCCGGGAGGCTGCTCTTCTGAGTAACCCTGCAGCGTTATGACGGCCCCGAACTCACCGATTGTAAGCAGCAGTGGAAATATCGATCGGAGTCCCTTTCTTGATGGGGATAGAGGAAATCTGTTCGCCCGATTTGGTCGTGATTGGAAAAGCCAGGGGAATGACATCGTCAACAGTCGCTACCCTCGCGAGCAGCCAGAAGATGGGGTGGAGCCGCATCGCCTCCTACATTCCGGAAACGCCTGGTCAGAAGCAGGCCTTGGAAAAACGAGCTGTGTACCTTCAGAGCAGCCTGTGTATATGCCATACTGTCGAGGTCTGCCGCGGTGAATTCGTCGTCGGACCTGGCTCGGACAGCCGCTATCTCCTGTCTGATACGTTCCTGTGCTTCTGGACGCGTCGCGATCTCGTAAAAAAACCATGCCATTGTGTTTGCGGTTGTATCGTGCCCAGCAAATAGAAGGGTGCTGCAATTGCTCGATCGATCGATAAACCAGTGCCAGTCAGTCGACCGTCATCTATCATTCGCGCAAGATGTGACAGAAACGCACGCAATCTGGTCGACCACTTCATTGTCAGCCATCTTGTTCTTAGGATCCGAAGATTCGTTCGCGCGTAAAAGTACGCTCATGATATCTTTGCCGTCACCCTTGACTTGGCTCTCCTCGATCAACCCACGAGCAAAGTTGCGCATGTAATCGAGGAAAGAACGGAATCTGCGGTACTCGCGCAACGGCACGTAACGGACATATTCGAGAAAGGGCTCCGGGATGAAGTGCCATGATTCCTTGAAGACGAGGTCATACCACGCGGGATAAAGAGTGGAGTCGACGCTGATTGTCAATGAGTGATATCGCGGACTGTTCAAGTGAAGATAGCTGAGGCCTACAATAGATTATCATACTGGTGTGCCAACGGCGTCTTCAAATCATCGAGAGATCTGAACTGGAAGTCGAAGCCAGCTACAGAGGGGGTAAGTGCTGTGGTATTATAGTCGCAGTAGAAGCCACACCCTCACCTTCTCCGATGACATCAAGAGTCGCGCGTGAGAGCCATGTAGTCAAGTCGATAAGGGGCTGGCCGGACGGATCAGCGGCAATAATATCGTTCCATTTCTGGACGAGCTGCGTGTATTGTGAGTTGACGTGCGTTGTGCGGGAGCCCTGCCGCACTTCGAACCTTAGACGCTGTCGTGTGAAATAAAGGAAGGAATGATCGCAATTGCGGTACGTTGAACGCAGGCGTTATGGCCTTCCGCTGACGGCGGTGTGTTTCTCCTACATCGTTCCTTTGATGAGCATAAATCGATAATCATGTAAAGTTACCAGCCTTGGACGGTGACCAATCCCTTTCCCACAACTAATTCATTGAAGTGGGCTCTATCGACTGACTTCGGGTAGCGATAACCAGTCATGTGTAGGATGTGTTGCAGGGCCTTTGGGTCCGCTAACATTAGGTGGTCCCTCTGTAATATTTTCAAGTTTAAGAAACGAAGAGCGGGTTTGAACAAAGCACTGGTGGTGCTCACCCCGAAACATCCAGTACGACGCCAGGCGCTACCATACTCACGCATCCACTTGAACTCGCAGTCGCCGACCTCGTTCTGGTAACGAATGTCAGCCTCGTTACCTGGTGACCAACAAGTCAGCTTGAGCCGCAGGATACGGAAAACAGGGTGTTATACCAAGCAAAAACGTAGATGGTTCCGGTCCCTTGAGGTGTCTAAGAGATCCGCCGCGACCGCGAACATAAAGAAAGGCTAGGACTGCAGACCAAGCCAAGAAGATAGACGATAAAATGACCAGGGCATCCATTTGGAGTATAGTGGTCTCTCTCTTTCGTCTCTCTTCTCGTATGCATTTTATAGGCCCAGAGAGGTCCTGCTGGAGAGACCATCGGTGATTTCGGGTGGATGTAAAATATATGTCGGTGATGCTGGTGGATGGTGGAGGGAACGCTTACCTACATGGGCGGTGGTGTGAACTGGAGGACTTGCGCATGCACCAGTAGCGGACGGAAGTGGTTCTGTTAATCGTTAGACGCTAATGAGGCATCAAGAGACGTCCTGTATCCCTGTATGTCTAAATCACATGTGGGCGGCACCCATCGTAGATCCGAGACACAGGAAGAGCAGTCAACTGCCTATATCGATAAAGTTTTGCGGAGGAATTGAGAGCATGATGGACGCAACCAAAAGGGAAAAAAAGCCCAGCATCGACAACCCACATGCCAAGTGTATCCAAACTTCACACGCGAAAGCGGGTCGTTGCCTTCCTCCGGTTTCGAAGCACAAAATAACGACGACTATCATAGGAGATTGAGGTGCACGGGAACCTGTCAGAGTGAGGTTTTGGTTTTTCCATACACAGTCGTTATGCTTTGCGCCCGACGGTGTCGCAGAGTCAGCTCCGAGTTGCCGCAAAACTCCGTCAGAAGAAAGCACGGCCCGAGTACCACAGCAGGGTCTTAGCTAGTCAGCGAAAAGTTGGGTGAAATTCGGACGCCCTAGTAATTGGCTTGTCCGACTCCCCGACTCCTCGACCTAGCGTACGTTCTTTGCTTGATATTGAGCGGTCCCCCACCCTTTTCAAGTGGTGAATCTTAGCTGATGCAGTGTAATCACGAGATACATCGAAGTTGTTGCCAATGAAGGGTGAGTGTCGCGGACATGGACCGTCGGAACGTGCGGCAGCGGCAACTCAACATCAGCGAAATCGCACGGCGAATGCCGCGCCACTTTCGGAATCTCGGAGTTGTGGGGCGTACGGTCGACTGTACCCCACATACCGCATATATAAACAGGACGTTAATCCGTTCACTCATTCTAAAAATAGTCTATCTGGGTGTGAATTACTACTCGCATTGTCTTGTCAGAGGCTCCAACGCAGCTCCCGAGCTCCGCGTGATAGATCATTCAGTTATCATCCGCCTAATCCGAGTCCACGGGCTTGACGAGAAGACCCATCCAAGCTCCCTTATGCCCTTTGGCCATGGGCATCATGACTGCAGTCGGCTTGCGGTGAATCTTCGTCCTCTCATCCTGGGGAGGAAGGGCAAACTCGAAATGTTCGAGGAGGGTAATGATCATAATTTGCATCTGAAGAACTCTGTGGAAGGTTTCAGTGACAGAGATCTACAAGGCACTGTGCACAAGAGCCGTGTGGTTGAGAAAGTACTCACGAGAACCGCCAGCCGATGCATGAACGGGAGCCACTAGCTAAGAGAACCTGCCTCAGAGGACGAAAGGGAGCATAAGCCACTCAATACTCACCAAAGTTCATTCTACATGTGGTCACCAGGGTCAGCATCAGCTCAATAACATCATGGCTTAAGCGCGGTCATACTTACACATTACCAAACACCCCAACGTTGGAGGCTCGGGCCTTGCTCTGATCCAGGAAGCGCTCGGGTTTCCATTCGTCCGCATCGTCACCCCAGATCCCGGGGAGTCTGTTCCGTTGAGAAATCCATAACTACCAGACCAGCAACGTCGGAAACTCACCGATTGTAAGCGGCAGTGGAAATATCAATGGGCGTGCCTTTCTTGATGGGGATAGAGGTTATCTGTTCGCCCGATCTGCCCGTGATCGGGAACGCCAAAGGGATCACGTCGTCCTTGTTCGCTTTTCTCTCGAGGGTCCAAAAAATGGGATGGAGTCTCAACGATTCCTAAGTATTTGCAAGGCATCCAATTGGTAAGAAGCTGACGTGTCGCGTGAGCGTGACTGGCAATTACCTTTAGGGCAGCCTGGGTGTATGTCATGCTGTCAAGCTCCGCTGCAGTATACTCCTCGCTGGTGGACCTGGCGCGTACAGCTGCAATCTCTTCTCGGATACGCTCCTGCGATTCTGGATGCTTCGCCACTTCGAAGAAGAACCAGGACATACTGCTCGCGGTTGTATCGTGCCCTGCCAGGAGAAGCGTACTGCAATCGACGGGCCAGTGAGTGGAGAATCACCTAGCGGGTGGTATACTCACGAAATCTGGTCGATCACTTCACTGTCTGTCAACCGGTTCTTAGGGTCTGAAGACTCGTTTGCGCGTAGAAGCACGCTCATGATGTCTTTCCCACCACTTTTGACCTTGCTTTCCTTGATCAATCCGCGAGCGAAGGTGCGGATGTAGTCCAAGAAGGAACGGAATCTGCGATACTCGCGTGCAGGAACGTAACGGACGTAATCAAGCAGCGGTTCCGGGATGAAGTGCCATGACTCCTTAAAGACGAGGTCGTACCCAGCGGGGTTAAGCGTAGAGTCGACACTGATCGTTAATTAGAAATGGCATTTAATGTGTACGTGTGGGAAAAGACAGGGGAGACTTACAATAAGTCATCATATTGCTCCGCGAGCGCGGTTTTGATGTTGTCAAGAGACCCGAACTGGTAGTCAAAGCCGGCTGCAGGTGAATTAGAACACAGGCATAACTGCAACAGAAAGAACGACTCCACACCTTCTCCGATGACATCAAGCGTTGCGCGTGAGAGCCAAACAACCAAGTCGATAAGTGGTCGGCCGGACGGATCAGAGGCGATCACCTCATCGTTCCATTTTTGGACGAGCTGCGCGATGGGAATTAATTTGCGTGCTTTGCACAGAAAGTTGGATCAACGTCAAACCTTTTCCGCCGTCTTGTGGAACAAGGGAAGAAAAGACCGCAACTGGGGCGCATTGAATGCCGGACTTATGACCTTCCGCTGACGCTGGTGAGTTTCGCCTGCATGTTTTCATGTTGCTGAATGAGCGGCAACCGATCGCCATCCAAGGCTGAACACAAACCGCAAACTGAAACCAGACCCTTTCCCACGACTAATTCGTTGAAGTGGGCCCTGGGTGCCGCCTTGTCGTAGTGGTATCCCGGCTTGTGGAGGACATGTTGAACGGCCTTTGGGTCGGCTATCATAAGATGATCTCTCTATCCTCAAGTTCGGCTTAGAAAAACAAAAAAGAGCGGAAGTAACGAAAAGGTCGGACTCACACCAAAACACCCAGTGCGGCGCCAGACACTGCCATACTCGCGCATCCACTTGAACTCGCAGTCCCCAACTTCATTCTGGTAACGAAGGTCCGCCTCGCAGCCTGCAGTGGTAGTCACCTAGTCAGCTCGATGGCTACGAGATTCGAGGATACATGAACATACCGAGCCAAAACGTAGATGGTTCTGGCCCTCTGATGTTTCTGAAAGTTGAGCCGCTTCCGCGAATGTAGAGAAAGGTTAGCAGCGCAGGCCATGCTAAGAGGGCAGTCAACAGAACAGTGAGGCTGTCCATTTGGGTCTGGTGGTTTTTCTTCCCGGTCGTCTGCATTTATAAAGGATCCTCGGTCTTTCCAAGTGGATGTGGAACATCGGTGAGCGACACAGCTGACCCCATTCGAAACATACCCAGCTACTTTGACGACTTCTGACTAGTACTCAAGCCCGGAGATCGCTCGTCAGTACCAGGATTACGTGCTTCTATTCTTAGAAATAGGTAAGGCAATGGGCAATATGCTAGACACCGACAGGGCGATGAGAAATGTTGGATCTCCTTGTACGGAACGACTATCTCCTGAGAAAGAAAGGTCAGCCTTGGAGACTGAGTCGCCCCCGGTGCGTCCTAATCACATGTGTTCACCACGGATTCCTTGAAGTTCGGCAATGTGGTGATGGCTGATAAGGCGAGACACGCATACAAAGTATCGAGGTTCCGGGAGATTCACGGCTCTGAGCACGCGGCGTGACTCCCGTTCGTTGGACGAGGTAAATAAATCGTATCTCGCACCAATGTATAAGATTCGTCTCGTGCCGCGAGGTCAACTCCGGGTCAGCAAGAATTAACACATAGTCACTGACTCCGTTATGGCCAGAGATTTAGATACCGGGGTGGAGTATTACTGAGCAGAAGCAGATCAGATGTTGACTTGCTGAGTCATGGCATATGATCATCAAGCCAATCACAGAGTGGCCAATCGTCAGCATCGTAAAGACGCCCATACTGATTGGAAGACAAGAAATGCGGCCTATGACTGCCAGAAGCGCTTGCCGTTGTTAGTCGTGACTCTGTGATTACAACGCCTGTTGTACTCGGACTTTGCTCGTGAGTGCCACCGTAGCGAGCGATAGCCGAGAGGACTGCACATTGCCCAAACCTATTTAGGCGCCCAGGATAGTGCAGCGTCTATGGACCAGTGAGAGGAGACGGCTCGGCTCGCACTTGATCACCGGAACCGTTAGGACTGGAGAGAAAGACGGACCGACCTGCACGGTGGGGATAAGATGAGTCTGTCGGTGACAAGTGGTCACGATAAGATGATCCAGCACCGATGGACACAAGGAGAGCTCCTCGATAAGGTTTTTCGAACTTCCAAGTCTGCACGAGACTTCTGAATCGCCAAGAACTGGCAAGAAGCGATGATGCGAAAAGTGAGACCTCCAAACCATGGTTCCAGGGATGAGCGCTGCCTAGGATAATCACGCTCACCTATTGTCTCACCAGCAAGCAGACTGGGAGAAATTCAAGTTTTCGATTGTATTGGTCAGTGCTGAGGGGTGTCGTAATACAAAAATGCAGTTCGGCTTCGGCCCGAATACTCTCACCCCCTCGCAGCTTGTGAGTGGGACCCGAACGCGTCCAACATTAATATTCATGCAGCGCGTCATCCTACGACCTTCGCGTCCCATCCTGACTCAACTAAATGCATACGCACTCCGACCATATACGTCAGTGCAGGCACCAAAGCCTACTCCTGGACCGACAAAGCCGTACGAGCACGAAAAGGCCCCCAAGCGTGAGCCATCATGGCTTACCCGCAGATTGAAACAATCACCGATCGCGCTGCGGGCTTTCCTCAGGGTATTTGGTGCGCTCGGGTACGGCAGCAAACGCCAGGTCGCCGCGCGGCGCGCGCTGGGGTTGTACGAGCAGCTTTGTGCCGATCGTGCGGAGGAGGACCATCGGTTTTGGGCTGAAGGTGCGCGTAATTTCCTCCCCTCCCCCCCTCTCCCTTCCTTTTTTTGCTAGGGATGACGAGTCTTTCTCTCTCCGGGCCGATAGAGTGCCATCTCCCTCCGACGTTCCAGTCCTGGTTCACGGTGACGAACCTCCACGTGTGGATGCTCACGACGCGTCTACGTGTGCTCCCCGCGCCCCACGCACAAGCCCACATCCAAGGGCTCATCGACCACTTCTTCCTCGACGTCGAGGACCGCATCCGACAGGTTCTCCGACCGCAATTCCAGTCCGTGCCACAGGATTCCCCTGTAGCCACGCCAACGCCCACACCCCCACGCGCAGCGTCCTTTTACGACCCCCGCAGCCCTCCACAGCCCTCCGGTGCGGCTACGGGTGCTGGGAAGCGTCGCCGCGCCCCCGAGGCGCTCGTCTCGAAGCAGATGAAGATATTCCGCGAGCAATATTCCGGCCTCGGGGTCGCGCTGGATCTCGCGCTTGCGCGGGGCTCCGACGCCGTACTGGCCGCCGCGATATGGCGCAACCTGCTCGGGGCGCGGGGCGCACAGGGCCCCGCGTTGTCGCTCGCGCCGACGTCGCCCGTACCCGAGTTCCGTCGCGCAGTGAACCCCGGCGGTGCGATGGCGCGGATGAGCGACACCGCGCGCGTGCGCGAGGAGAAGCGCGACGACGGTTCGGGCGTGCACGACTTTGGCCCAGAGGAGCGCGATGCATATGTCCGGTTCCCTGAGACAATGCTCGTCCTTACGGCTTATGTACGTGGAGAGGTCGCACGCCTGGCGGCCATCCCGGATGAGAAGATTATGGGAACCGGCGCCGCGTTGGGCCGCGAGGCGGAGGGCGTGGCGGGGCTGCGTTTTAGGAAAATCTCAAGCGCGAAGACACTGGTGGATGAGTTGCTTGACCGCTCCTGACATCGGTGGAAGGCGGGGGTAGGCATCCAGGGCAGAGCACACATTTGCTGTAGCTATGACACCACTCAATTATGCCACTTATCCACACATGCACCGTCGCCAGGCGATGCGAAGGGCAGAGCTTTGTCTGGCCTGAAAAGTAGGTAATCTGAATTATTATCTATGTATATACCGCCTTGCCTATGCGTGTCCAGTGCCTATGAGCGCCGCAATCCTTGTGTCGAAACCCTCCGAACGAATCGGCATTTCAGGGTTATGAAATGGGTTCTTCATCACCGCGTCTGCATACGTTTCATACACCTTCTGAAGCACAGCGTTCGCGGAGGGCTCCGCGAGCGATGTGAGCAACACAAACTTCGTGCCTATGCAACATGACGGACAAATGCAAATGCTTAGAAACGGGTACCCCATGGGGCATAAAGACGAAACGAGGGCACGCACCGGTGGTGGTGAGAAGGATCGTCATCTTGAACGTCTCCGCCTCGATGACTTGCGCACCGGAGCTAGTTCCGGTGGGTGAGAGTCGGCTCGTGATGGCGTGGATACCGTGTAGCGTGCCCGCAAGGACGAGGTACTCGTTGGAGGTGAGTTGCGCGAGGCCATCTACCAGGAATGAGGAAGGGGATTGAGCCAGAGAGCAAGGGAGATGTGCAGTTGTACAGCGCAGCGTGCAACGAACCAGCAAAATCCCGCTGATAGATGAGCCCTCCGGCTTTATTTATCACCTTTTTCACGCTCTAGAGTTATAGTCGGTGTATGGAACAGAAAGACATACCCACAGACCGAAGATGGCCATGGCAGTAAGTTGAAGAACGGTTAGAGCCGCCAAATGGTCTGAGAGGCGGTTCTCTTTCTAAAGTTGTCTTTCAGAGCATGTTGTGATCACAATGTTAGAGACATTGGGAAGCGGTTCGATGGCGTAGTTGGTTATCGCATCTGTCTAACACACAGAAGGTCCCCGGTTCGAACCCGGGTCGAACCATCATTTTTTTTTTCCAAGTGTCATCACTTATCACTTGGCGGCGCTTAGCGCAACGTCCCACGACGTCTCCTCTCCTCCGCCCAGCGCAATGTTTTCGTGGCTGGTGGTAGGATCTTTGCTCAGCCATGCATTCCTCTCACATTGCACGCCATGGCTTGGCGAACGTGATCTCCCTGCCTTGTCCTCTTCAGCTCTCTCAGACTTGGCAAACTTGCGCGACCCCGTGAAGAACCTCGACCCGTCTGACCCTTCTTCCCACCTGACAAAGATCCTCATCCCAAGAACGCGTGCGCAATATCATTTCTTGATCTCACCCTCTATCTGTTTTGATGATTTAACTTAAATCTACCGATGCCCACAGCCGACACCGAAAACCATGCGCTTGTCCGCAATTACCTCACCTCCACACTCCGCAAGCTCAACTGGCATATAGAAGAAGACAGCTTCGTAGCGGCGACGCCATACGGCCTAAAGAACTTCACGAACGTCATCGCGACGAAGGACCCAGACGCGCCCCGCCGCGTCGTCCTGGCCGCGCATTTCGACAGCAAGTATTTCCCTCACTATCCCGAAAACCAGGCACGTCAACTTCAACTATTTTCGTCCTCTCCCTCACCGCCTTGACTTTCGTAGTAGTTCGTCGGCGCGACCGACTCTGCGGCGCCGTGCGCCATGATGCTCGATGTCGCCGAGACGCTCGACCCCTTGCTCAGTGCGCGCGCAAAACGCATCGAGGAGGGGGAGCTGGACCTAGACGAAGACGAGGATGCGGCTGAGACAACCCTGCAATTGATATTCTTTGACGGCGAGGAGGCGTTCGTGTCCTGGACAGACACGGACTCCATTTATGGCGCAAAGTTAGTCCATCTCTCCCTATATCCCTCTCGCCACATCCCCTCCTTATCTCTCAACAGACACCTCGCCGAAAAATGGGGGACGACCTACCTCCCACCACATCCAAAGCGCCGCCTAATATCCGCCGCAACGCCGACGACGCCGCTCTCAACGATCGAGCACCTCGTCCTCGTCGACCTCCTCGGAGCGGCACATCCGCGCGTGCGCTCCTACTATCCCGACACCGCATGGCTCTTCGATGCGCTCGTCAGAGCTGAGACGCGCCTCCGCGATGCGGGGATCCTCGACCCCGCCGTGCTCGGCGTCAGGAGCTTTTTCCACCCCCGCGGCGCGGGCGACGTCAGCTTGGGATATATGGGCGACGATCATCTCCCATTTTTGCATCGTGGCGTCAGCGTGCTGCACATCATCGCCGAACCGTTCCCGCGCGTGTGGCACACCCTTGGTGTGAGTATTTATCTTCTCTTTACATGCTACATATGTCATATACGCAAGCGCAACCCACCCCTTGCGTATTTCTTATTGCGTGTTTTTCTTCGTCCGTCGCTGACATGGTTTACGATGTTGTACACAGGACGACGCGACAGCGCTCGATCTCCCGACGATGCGCGCATGGAACCTCATCCTTCGCGTGTTCTTCGCAGAGTATCTCGGGCTGCGTCCCGACCTTTTACGGCGCGCAGAACCGTCCTCTCCGACATACCCCTCTGCGCCAGTGAGGAGATCGGACTCCGAGTTGGTGCGTATTTTCCCTTCCTTTTTTGTTTTCCTTCCAGAAATTTTTCCCTGACCTGTTTTCTGATGTGGACCCTGCAGTAGGTACAGGTATTTTGGACTGAGGCAGCTATTTTGGGCTTTGTAGTTACGGACGTTGTGTAAGCTACAGCATCCATATTTATTTATATTCATTGTGCATCCCTAATCTGGTGGCAAGTCCCCGTGTGTCCAAAGGAGGATGACCCTTACGATGATCCATGAGTGCGCTGCTCCTTGTTCGCATCCTTATAGTTTTAGTGTAGATATTAGACGTCCGGCCGCTAGGTTGTCTCTCGTCCGCGGTCACAGCAGGTTTGTCGCAAACGAGTGGAATTGCACTCAACAGCAACCACACCCAGTACTACACTACACCATACCCCAAACGGCTTACTTATCCCCCTCAGCGCACTCAAGGATCCTGCCGGATACATGAATACCCTGGACTGTCAGGCAGGCTGAGGCAGCGTGCTCCTCTCGACGGTGTGCGCCTAGCACCACACCGCCCACGCGTCCCGCAAACCATCCCGCAACTGCGGTTCCGTCGATGGCCCTCCGCCGCCATCGCCACTCGGAGGGATGGGGGCAACGACATTCGAGGGCACGTAGCGCGCACACTGCGCTTTTTTAGGTCTAGTTAT
>Ga0137397_10002117_pt1 | contig 13912 bp, 17 predicted proteins | sample czorhiz116metaG_FD_106658 | JGI IMG/M metagenome (GOLD analysis project Ga0137397, IMG submission 106658) | Vadose zone soil microbial communities from Angelo Coast Range Reserve, California, USA - czorhiz1.16 metaG | ecosystem: Environmental > Terrestrial > Soil > Vadose zone | place: USA... | reverse complement strand
TGGCGAAGGCCACCGCCTGCCGCTCGAGCTCGGCGAGGAGATCGCTGAAGCCGCTCGGGGTCTTCGGCGGATCGGCGATCGGCAGGATCGCGCTGAACATGTTGGCCTGCTGCAGGATCATGACCGCGCGGCTGCCGTTGGCGGTGGCGTGCGCGAAGCCGGCGCGCAGCCACGCGAGGTTTGCCGTGTTTCGCTCCGCCCATTCGGCGTCGCCTTGCGGCGTGCGTCCGAGCCCGTTGTTGCTTCCGGGGACGTGCAGCGTCAGGAACGTCACGCCGCCGAGATCCCAGCGGGCGTTCTCCCGATACCTGGCGAACGCGGGATCGTCGCTTTGCCGGGTCAGCGCCAGCGCACGGCGGCCGAGGGCCTGGCCGCCGGTGAAGAACGTCGCACGTAAATTCGTGAGCCGCTCCAGCGGATCAGCGCCCGGCACGCCGGGCTCGTGGCAGTCGGTCCAGTCGTTGTCGCCCGGCGTGAACACGAGCGGGTGCACGGAGGCGCGGAACTGCGCCAGCCGGCGTGCCAGCATCTCGTTGGTGCAGCTATAGCGCGGCGACGACAGGTCCCCGACGTGCACGACGAACGCGAGATCGGCGGCGCGGTTCAGGTCCGCCATCACGTTGTCGACGCCGGGCTCCTCTTCGGGGAGATAGCCAAGATCGCCGATGACCGCGAAGGTGAAGGCGGGCGCCCGCGGCGGCGCCTGGTCGCCGATCGACGCGCATGATGTGAGCAGGATGGCGATCACGAACGCGAGGGGTGTTCTCACGAGCGGGAAGACTAGGTCGAAGCGCGCGCGAACGCAAGGAACCGCAAGGCTGGTCGACCGAGGCTGGTCGGCGGCACGGGTCTTGTAGTATCCCCCTCCGCTATGCTGGGAGCCTCGCCGGATCTTTCGGGTATCGGTGTCCTCGTGGTCGACGACGACGAGGACACGCGGACGATCCTGGCGAGGTATCTCCGCTTCCTCGGCGCCGAGGTCGCCGTCGCGAGTGACGGCGCCGACGCGCTGGCCGCGCTGCGCTTCCTGCGGCCGGACGCCGTCGTCAGCGACATCGCGATGCCGAGCATGGACGGCCTCGACCTCCTGGCGCACATCCGGATGCTGCCCGGCCAGGACAGCCACCCGACGCCGTCGATCGCGTTCACCGGGTATTCGGACCAGGGCTACCGCGCACGCGCCGAGGCCGTGGGATTCGACGTGTTCGTTCCGAAGCCTGCCGATCCGGTGGTGATCGCGAGGAGCATCCAGCAGCTCGTCGGCGCGCGAAAGAAGCTCGGGCGCTGACTACTTCGAGGCCAGCACGATCGGTCCCGTCGGCACCGGCACACCCTGCGCGGGCTCCAGCGTGACCGCGAACCCCTTGGCCGGCTCGCCGCCGGCCTCCACTTTCTGCGCGGCGCGCCCGTCCGAGCCCACCTGGAACAGGCCCGCCGGGCGCGGCGCAGGGCCGCCGAGCGCCCACAGCTCGTAGGCCTTGCCCTCGGGCGCCGCCGGGAGGTTCGCCACCAGCAGGTGGCCGCCGGCCTTGTCGTTCCAGATGACGCGCGCCAGGGCGTTGCTGGACGGGCTGCGCAGCTCGATCACGCGTGTCTCCGGATCGCGCAGCAGCTCCAGGGCGGCGAGCTGCGTGCGCAGCGTGGCCTCCGCGCGCTGCAGTTGCTCGCGCTCCTTGGCGGTGTCGCGGGCGATCTGGCCGAGCTGCGCCTCGTAGCGCGAGGCGACGATGCCGCTGGCCAGCATGACGGCCAGGGCGACGACGGCGGCGGTGGCAGCGGCCCACGTCAGCCAGCCCCGGCGCGACGCGCGCGCGGACGGACGGATGGCGGCGTCGATACGGGCCTGCAGCGCGGCCCTGACGTCGGGCGGCGGCACGCTGGGCGTGGCGGCGAGGGCCATGCGGGCCAGCGCCTCGCGCGACTCGCGCACGATCGCCTCGCAGCGGTCGCACCCTTCGGCCAGGTGCGCCTCGAACCGCGCGAGGTCGTCGCCGTCGAGGGCGCCGACGGCGTACACGGCCGCGAGCGTCTCGTAGGTCTCGTGGTCGTTCATGTCGCGCGCCTCACCACTTCACGGAGCCGCTCGAGGCCGAGCCGGATCCGCGTCTTGACCGTCCCGAGCGGCTGCTGCAGGCGCTCGGCGATCTCGGTCTGCGTCAGTCCCGCATAATATGCGAGCTCGATGACCTGGCGTTGCGCGTGCGGCAGTGTCTCCAGCGCCGTGCGGATGACCCCGCGGTCCTCGGCGCGCTCGGCGGCGTCGCCGCCGGGCTCCGGCGGCGCGGGCGCGAGGCCCTCGTCCACCGGCGGCACGAACGTCTCGCCGCGGCGGCGCACGGCGCGAATGCGATCGATGGCCCGCGTGCGAGCGCGCATGATCATCCACGCCTCCGGCGTGCCGCGCTGGGCGTCGTAGCCGGCTGCGCCCTGCCACGATTCCCAGAAGACGTCCTGCAGCACGTCGGCGGCGTCGGCGCGGTCGCGCACGATCTTGAGGATGAGGGGAAACACGAGCGGCGAGTAGCGATCGTAGAACCGGCTGAAGGCATCGCGATCACCGGCTACCATCCGCCGGATGAGATCTTCCCCCGCCGTGGTCATGACCGCCCCTGAGTATCACAGAGAGGGCGCTCCTGTTCGACAAGCAAGCGGCGCCCCGAGCATTCGCCTGTCGCTCTGACTACGCACGAACCCCAGGGGAGGATTTCACACGGCGGGGACACGCGGCGGGCTTACAGGTCGCGGTACTTGTCAGCTTCGATCAGGCGGCTCTTCGTCTCCTCCAGGCCGCGCTGCTGGCGCTCGAGGATCTGGCCGCGCCCGGCTTCCACGGCCGCGGTGCGCTCGTTCGCCATCGCGATCCATTGATCGATCGACTGTACCCACGACTTGATCTGATCTTCCCGGGCTGCGAACACCATGTCGCGCTGGTGGAAGCTGACGAGGCTCGGCATGCAAGCTCCCGTCAGCTCGCTCGGAGTATTGAAGAACTTGAGCCACGCGCGCGACGGCATCCCGCTCAGGGGGATCGTCCAGCTGAACTCGCCGTTGCGCTCCTCGGTCGGCTGAGGGCCGCCGACGCGTTGAATCGCCTCGCCCATCATGGCAGCGCCGCGCGGGGGATCGGCGGGCCGATGATCGAGAGGAGCCGCACCGCGGCCAGCGCCCGGATCACGATCCACGAGGGATCGAACTCGAGCCCGCGCGCGCTGAAGCGTGGGGAGCGCGGGTGCGCGTGGTGGTTGTTGTGCAGGCTCTCGCCTCCCGTCATCACGGCGAGCACGCGCGAGTTGTACGCGGTGTTGTCGAAGTTCTTTGCCCCCCGCCAGTGACCGACGCCGTTGATGAGCGGCGCCAGGACGAAGACGTAGAGCACGGCATGCACGCCGGCGGCGATGAGCCCCGGCGCGAGCCCCACGAGCAGGCACAGCAGCGTCGTGCCCAGCGCGAGGCCGCTCCACCCCCGCGAGAAGACCGCGCGATCCAGCCAATCCTGGGAGATGTCGGCGGCGAACTTGCGGATCGTCTCGGGATTGCGCGCCTCCCGGGCGTAGTAGTAGGCGTTCAGGAACTGGACGCGCCAGAGGCCGCGCAACACCGGGCTGTGGGGATCGCCCTCCCGATCGGTGAACGCGTGGTGCTTGCGATGCACGGCGACCCATTCGCGTCGATCCTGGCCCGTCGTCAGCCAGAGCACGATCCGGAACAGCACGTCCACGGCCGGGTGCACGGCCACCGACCGGTGCGCCAGGGCGCGATGCAGGTACGTCGACGTCGCGAGGGCGGCAATCTGGGTCAGCGTTATCGCGATCAAGGGGCCGAGCCAGAGCGCGGTTATCAAGTTGGTCAACCCTTCTTCCTTCGAGGATGTCGTGTCGGCACGCGTGAGAAGTCTCGGGGGCTAGGCTACAGCAGGCGGGTGGTGAACTCTGAGCAATACTGCTCAGCCGGATCGGGGCGCCTCAGTCGTGCAGGACGACGTGGAGCAGCGAGCTGTGGACCTCGAGCCTGCCGTTGTAGGCGACGAAGCCCAACTTGCGGAACTTGTTCATGAAGAAGCTGATCCGCGAGCGCGTGGTGCCGACCATCTCGGCCAGCATCTCCTGGCTGATCTTGGGGACGACCGGCTCGGGCCGGCCTTCCTTCCCGAAGTTCGCCAGCAGCAAGAGAATCCGGGCCAGGCGCTTCTCGCTGGAGTTGAAGAGCTGATCCACCAGGTCTTCCTCCATGCGGATGTTGCGCGACAGCAGGTAGGTGGTGAACGTCTCCGCGAAGACGGGGTCCCGGTGGAGCGCCTGCACCATGGCCGGCTTCGCCAGCCGGATGATCGAGCAGTCCGTGAGCGCGACGGCCGTCGCCATGCGCACCGGCTGGCCCGCCAGGCCACCCTCGCCGAAGAACTCGCCCGGCCCGAGGAGCGCGATGACCGCCTGCTTGCCCTGCCGGGACAGCACCGTCAGCTTGACCTTCCCGCGCTGGACGAAGAACACGGCATCCGCCGGGTCGCCCTGCCCGAAGATCGCCGTGCCCCGCCGGTACTCGCGGAGGGTTCGTCCCTCGGGCAGCGCCTCCAGCAGCGCCTTGCCGTCGAACGGAGCCCGGCTCCTGGGTTTCATGCTCGCCCGGCGCTTGCGCTTCATACGTCCCCTCCTCCCCCCGATTATCCCTCAGCCCGGTGCTATGCTGAAACGCCCATGAAGTGGGTCCCCGACACCACCGCCTACGACGAGACCTTCGATCGCTCGGCCGCCGCCCGGCCGCACTACCGCCCCCTGGTGGCCACGCTGGAGTCCTTCACGCAGGCCGAGATCGACCGGCGCGAGCGGCTGCAGAAGATCTCGCTGGTCGACCAGGGCATCACCTTCACGGTGTACGGCGAGAAGGACGGCCTCGAGCGCATCTTCCCGTTCGACTTCGTGCCGCGCATCATCCCGGCCCGCGAGTGGGAGCGGATCGAGGCCGGCCTCGTCCAGCGCGTGCGCGCGCTGAACCTGTTCATCAACGACGTGTACCAGGACCAGCGCTGCCTCAAGGACGGGGTGATCCCGCCGGAGCTGGTCCTCTCGCGCGGCGAGTACAAGCGCGAGCTGCTGCGGCTGACGCCGCCGCGGCAGATCTACACGCACGTGGTCGGCACCGACATCATCCGCAACGACAAGGGCGAGTACCTGGTCCTGGAGGACAACTGCCGCTGCCCCAGCGGCGTGTCGTACGTGCTGGAGAACCGCAACCTCCTGCACCGCGTCTTCCCGGAGTTCTTCACGCGTTACCCGGTGCGGCCGGTGCGCGAGTATCCGCGCCTGCTGCTCGACGCGCTGCTGTGGGCGGCGCCGCGGGCCAGCGAGAACCCGGTGGCCGTCGTGCTCACGCCGGGTATGCACAACTCCGCCTACTTCGAGCACTCGTTCCTGGCCCGCGAGATGGGCGCCTACCTCGTGCAGGGCCGCGACCTCATCGTCGAGGACAGCTACGTCTACATGCGCACCACCGGCGGCCGCCAGCGCGTGGACGTGATCTACCGGCGCGTGGACGAGGACTTCCTCGACCCGCTCACCTTCCGGCGCGACAGCCTGCTGGGCGTGCCGGGCCTCGTGAACGTGTACCGCGAGGGCAACGTGGCCATCGCGAACGCCCCGGGCGCCGGCGTGGCCGACGACAAGGCGGTGTACGCGTACATGCCGGCGCTCATCAAGTACTACCTCGGCGAGGAGGCCCTGCTCGCCCAGGTGTCCACGTACGTCGGCCTGCGCAAGGACGACTTCGCCTACATGCGCGAGCACCTTGCCGAGCTGGTCGTCAAGACCACCGGCGACTCCGGCGGCTACAACATGCTGATGGGCCCGTTCGCGGCGAAGAAGGAGATCGAGGCGTACCTGGCGCAGATGAAGAAGGCGCCGGGCAGCTACATCGCCCAGCCGCTCATCGAGCTCTCGTCGCACCCGACCTACGTCGGCGGCCGCTTCGAGCCCCGCCGCATCGACCTGCGGCCGTTCATCCTCTACGGCGAGACGATCCGCGTGCTGCCGGGCGGCCTCACGCGCGTGGCGCTGCGCGAGGGCTCCTACGTCGTGAACTCCTCCCAGGGCGGCGGCAGCAAGGACACCTGGGTGCTGGCCGCCCGCGGAAGCTGAATGCTCTCGCGCGTCGCCGACGCCGTCTACTGGATGGGGCGCTACCTCGAGCGCTCCGAGAACATCACGCGGCTGCTGCTGGTCACCGAGGACTTCTCCACCGAGACGCAGGGGCTGGCCGAGCAGGTGGCGCACTCGGCCTGGAAGGACCTGCTGGCGATTTTTCCCTCGGCCCAGGTGGCGCCGGCAGCCTCGGCCTTCGCGCCGATGTCGCAGGCCTACCTGGTCGGCTTCTTCCTGGACCCGGGCAACCCGTACTCGGTCCACTACTCGCTGCGCAAGGCGCGGGAGAACGCGCGCTCGGTGCGCGAGGCGCTCACGGTCGAGGCGTTCCTGGCCATCAACGAGACCTTCCGCGCGCTGGACGGCCACTCGCGGCGCGGCCTCACGGACCCGACGGCGCTGCGGGACGCCCTCGGCGCCACCCACAAGGGACTGTTCGCCACGATCGGGGCCATCGAGCACACGTTCACGCGGGACGAGAGCTGGCTGTTCCTGAAGCTCGGCGAGTCGCTCGAGCGCGCCTATCGCACGGCGCTGGTGCTGCGCGCCAAGCTGCCGGCCCTCGGCGCCGCCGAGCCCCGCGCGGACGTGGCGCTCTACTACACGCAGTGGCGCACGCTGCTGCGCGCGCTGGGCTCGCTGGAGAACTACCGCCGCTCCTACGGCGCTCGCCTCGAGCCGGAGCTGGTCGTGCCGTTCCTGCTCTTCGATCCCTACTCGCCGCGCTCGCTGCGCTACGGGACCGAGGCCGTGAAGGACTACCTGGAGCGCCTCGCCGGCGAGCCGGGCCCGGCCCTGCGGGTGGTCGGCCGGCTGCACGCCGAGCTGTCGTACCACGACGGCGGCGTGGCCGCGGGCGGCGAGCAGGCGGTCTTCCTGGACCGGGTGGTGGACGTGATGATCCAGGCCCACGACGCCCTCAGCACGCAGTACTTCGCGACCTGACATGCTGCTCGAGATCGAGCACCGCCTCGCGTTCGACTACGACGCCTACATCAGCGAGTCGTTCATGGAGCTGCGCGTGCAGCCCAAGTCGACCTCCGACCAGACGGTGAGCTCGTTCATGCTCTCGGTCGGCCCGCCCGCGCGCGTGCACCGCTACATGGACTGGAACGACAACATCACCCACCACTTCACGATCACGCGCTTCCACGATCGCATCGAGCTGACGAGTCACTCGCTGGTCAGCACGCACCCGACGGCGCCGCCGATCGCCGCCGTGGCGATGCCGGCGGCCGTGCACGAAGGGCCCTACCCGCTGCTGGACTTCCTGGCCTTCGGCGGGCCGGTGCAGCTCACGCCCGCGTTGCGCGCCGCCCACAAGGCCGCCGCGCCCGGCCGCCCGGCGCCGCTCGGCGAGCACGTGCTGGCGCTCGGCGGCTACCTGGCCAAGCGCTTCGAGTACCAGAAGGACGTCACCAAGGTGGACTCGACGACCGAGGACTTCCTGAAGATCGGCGCGGGCGTCTGCCAGGACTTCGCCCACCTGATGCTGGGGCTGCTGCGGCTGAGCCAGATTCCTTGCCGCTACGTCAGCGGCTACCTGCACGTGGACGGCACGCGCAGCGCGCCCTCACAGAGCCACGCCTGGATCGAGTTCTGGGCGCCCTCGCACGGCTGGATCCCCTTCGATCCCACGCACGACCGCGCGCTCGACGAGCGCTACGTGGTGGTGGGCCACGGCCGCAGCTACGACGACGTCCCGCCCAACCGCGGCATCTTTCGCGGCGTCGCCCACGAGGCGCTGCGCGCCGAGGTCCTCACGCAGGTCTCCACGGCCACGCCGGTGCCGCAGCTCACCGTCGAAACGCGGCCGATTCCTTTGCAGACTTACCGCGAGGCGCCCGTGCGCCGCCCCGGGCGCGACACGGGCCTGCCGCTCGAGGACGAGCAACAGCAGCAACAGCAGCAGCAGTAGACCGGTCGGAAGGCGGCCGCGTGGCCGACGTCAGGGCGACTCGCGCACGGCCGGCTTGCCCCCAGCCGCGGCCGCAGCCTCGTCGCCCTGCTTGAGCTCACGGGCGCCGGGGCGCTCGTCCCGCTTGGCCTTCAACTTCGTCACGAGGTCGGGGTACCCCGAGCGCGTGATGATCGTGTTGAACTGCGCGCGGTAGTTCGAAACGAGGCTGATGCCCTCGATGTTCACGTCGTAGGCGCGCCAGCGCTCGCCCTGCCGGAACATGCGGTACTCAACCGGGATCTCCGTTCCCTGCCGGGTCACGATCCGGGTCTTGACGACGGCCAGGGTGCCGTCGAGCGCTTCGCCCACGTAGAGGATCTTCTCGCCGGAGTACCCCTCGATCTTCGAGATGTAGGCGTTCTCGAGCAGGTCGCCGAAGAGCGCGACGAATTCCTGGCGCTCTGCCGGCGCACGCGCCTGCCAGTGGGCGGCGAGGCTGCGCCGCGAGATCTCGCCGAAATCGAAGATCTCGCCGGCCACGGTCCGGATCGCCCGGCGGCGCTCGGCGACCTTCGACGCTTTCTTCATCTCGGGATCGGACAGGATCTTCAGCACGCTGTCGATGGATCCGTGGAGCTGGTCGGTGGCCGGGCCCGCCACCGCCCCCGAGGCCATCGCGAGCAGACCGGTCAGCGCGGCCACGGCCATCAGCACTCGCATGGTCAGCCGCTCAGCGCGCAGGCGGCGGCGCCGCCGGCACCCACACCCACTGCCAGGGCTGCGTGACGCCGTCGCCGTAGAGGACGTACTTGCCGTGCGAGTAGACCACCTCGCGCTGGACGTTCGGCGCCTCGTAGGTCTGCAGCGTCTGCCGCGCCGAGACCGGCGGCGTGTACGCCGGGCCCGTGTAGACGGCCGGCGGCGTGTAGACGACCGGCGGGGCATAGACCGGCGCCGTGTAGTACGGCGGCGGCAGATACGCGTACGCCGGCGACGGATAGTACGGGAAGAAGAACGGGAACGCGTAGAAGCGTCCCCCCCAGCAGCAGCCGTGATGATGCCCGCCGCCACGCCAGTGCCCGCCGTGATGACCGCTTGCGTGGCTCGTGTGACCGCCGCCGTGACGGCCGCCGGCCGCCGCGACCGGCGCCGCGAAGAGCGTGAGCGCCGCGAGCAGGGCGACTCCAGCGAGAACTCGGGGCGCGGTCAGTCGGTCCATGGTCGGCCTCCAGACATCAGGGTAACGCATCGAGCGTCGCGCGGTGGCCCTTGGTGAAACGCACGGTCGGCACCTCCACCGGCGTACCGCGGTCGCTCAGGCCGCGCACGCTCACCGTGAACGGCACATCGGGCGCGGGCGGGACCATGTCGAACTCGAGCGAGACGCATGCGAGCTGCGTGAGCGCGACGTCGCTGATCGGCCGTGCGGCCTCGTCGCCCCCGCAGAGCGCGCTGGTGTGGCGCCGGCCGGCGCCACGGATGACGCTCGCCGGGCCTCGCATGCGCACGGGCCGCAGGTCGGCCGTCTCGCCGAGGTTCAGCCGCACATCGGCGGGGTCGAACACGAAGTCTTCGCCCTCGGGGTCGATCGCCACGTCGACCCAGAACGTCGCCTCCGGCCGCCTCGTCTCCAGCGCGGAGGGGGGCAGCGGGAAGATCGGCAGCGGCACGAACGGGGCCGGCCCGATGAAGGCCGCGGTGGCTCGATCGTTTCGCGCGGCCACCGCGATCCGCGCGCGTGCCAGCGCGACCCATCCCTCGTCGTCCATGCGGTGCGGGCCGCCGGCCTCCAGCGCGGGGCGGCTGATCGCCTGCACACCGAGGAGAGCACAGCCCTGCGTGAGCACGAGGACCGCCGAGAGCAGTCCCAATCGCCTCATCGCCGGCTGCCGTCGAGGACGCTGGTCAGCAACGTCTCAGCGCACGCGTCGGCGCGGCCGAGGGCCGCCGGCGTGTAGAGCGCCTCGGGACCCCCATCACGGGCCGCCTCCGGCGGCGCCTGAAACGGCGCCGGGTCGAACGTGCACGAATCCGCCCAGAGCACCGCGAGATCGTCGAGGCGCACCAGCCTGGCGAAGATCTTCGCCGGCGCGACCGGATATCCGGGCCTCCACAGACTCCTCGGAGAGTAGAAGTCGAAGGCGAGGCCGCGGGCGAACGTCCGCTGCAGCCAGTGCGCCTCCGGCATGAACGCGCGGCCAAGATAGGCGATGCGCGGCTCGGGGATGCTTCGCACGCCGTCGGGCCGCAGTCGCGTCTGCATGCCGTGGACGAAGCGATCCTTGATACGTCGCGTCGGCGCTCCCACCATCGCCCACGTCGCCTGACGCTTTCCGCTCTCGGCGGGCATCGACGTCCACGCGGTGTCCTCGTAATGAACCGCGACGATCCGGGACTCACCGCGCAGCGCCGCGAGCGTCTCCGGCGCGGCCACGACCCGCGCCGATCCCAACGCGCACCCCGCGGCCGCCAACACGATCCCGAGGGCTGCCCCCGCTAGACAGCCGGACGGCGCGTGTGCCACTCCGTGGCCTGCTCGTAGGCGTGGCCGGCGCGGAGCACGAGCGCTTCCTCGAACGGACGCCCCGCGAGCTGCAGGGAGAGCGGCAGGCCCGTCGAGGAGAAGCCGCACGGCAGCGCCAGCGCCGGCTGGCCGGTGATGTTGAACGGCGGCATGTTGCTGCGCGGGAAGCCGAACTCCGGATCGGTGGCGACCGCGTACGGCGTGGCCGGCTTCGGCGAGGTGGGCGTGGCCAGCACGTCCACGTCTTTCAGCACCGCGGCCACCTCGGCGCAGATCTCCGAGCGGATGCGCTGCGCCTGCATGTACTCACCGCCGGTCACCAGCGCGCCGCCCAGCATGCGCTCGCGCAGCACGTCGCCGTAGAGCTCGGGATGCTCGCGCAGGTCGCGCTCGTGATACGCCCACGCCTCGGCCAGCATGATCAGCAGGAACGAGTGCGTGGCGGCGAGACTCGGGATGCGCACGTCGCGCACCTCGGCGCCGAGCCCGCGCAGCGTGGCCAGCGCGGCCTCGAACGCGCGCTCCACCTCGGGGTCGGCGCCCTCGAAGAAGTAGTTGCGCGGCACGCCGATGCGCAGGCCGCGCACGCCGCCGCGGAGCCCCGACACGTAGTCGTCCACCGGCGCGCGGCTGGAGGCCGGATCCGCCGGGTCGTGGCCGGCCAGCGCCTGGAGCAGCAGCGCGCAGTCCTCCACCGTCCGCGCCATCGGGCCGGTGTGATCGAGCGTCCACGACAGCGACAGCACGCCCGTGCGGCTGCAGCGCCCGTACGTCGGCTTCAGCCCGACGATGCCGCAGAACGAGGCCGGCCCGCGGATCGAGCCGCCGGTGTCCGAGCCGGTGGCCCCGTGCACGAGGCCGGCGGCGAGGGCGGCGCCGGAGCCGCTGCTCGAGCCGCCGGGAATGTGCGCGGGATTCCACGGATTGCGCGCGTGGGGAAAGCGGTGGCCGGGGAACTGCAGCCCGAACGCGAACTCGTGCGTGATGAGCTTGCCGAGCATGAGCGTGCCGGCCTCGTGCCAGCGCCGCACGCACGTCGCGTCCTCGTCGGGAACCCAGTCGGCCAGCAGCGCCGAGCCGCCCGTCGTCCGGATGCCGCGTGTGAGGTAGATGTCCTTGTGGGCGACGGGGACGCCCAGCAGCGGCCGCGCGTCGCCGCGCCCCAGCGCCTCCTCGGCGGCACGCGCGTCGGCCAGCGCGCGCTCGGGCGTGAGCGTGACGAAGGCGTGGAGCGCGCCGTCGAGCTTCTCGATGCGCGCCAGCAGCGCGCGCGTGACCTCCACCGGCGAGAGCTTGCGCGCGCGGTAGCCCGCGCTCAGCTCGGCGATGGTCGTATAGCCGATCTCGGCGCTCACGGCCGGCCCTCGCCGCCGGCGCTGAAGCGCACGGCCGGCTCCACCGTCTTGCTCGCGCGCCAGTCGCGCGCGCGCACGTGCACGAGCGCGTCGCTCAGCAGCTTGCGCACCATGCTCAGGCGGTGTTCGGCGATCGTGATGCCCGCGGCCTTCATGCGGTCCCGTAGCTCTTGCAGACTCAACTCGTCACTCATGGTGGGCGGAGCTTACCACGGCGGTGCAGCAGCGGCGTGGAGCCGGTCCAGCGCCGGAAGGCGCGGTTGAACGCGCTGGTCTCGGAATAGCCGAGCAGGTACGCGACCTCCGTGAGCGTGTTCTTCGGATCGGCGAGATAGCGCAGGGCCAGGCGGTGGCGCGTGTCGTCCACGAGCGTCTTGAAGTCGACCCCCGACTCGGTCAGCCGCCGCTGGAACGTGCGGACGCCGAGCGCCATGCTCCGTGCCACCTCCGTCAGCCCCGGGTGACCGTGCCGGAGCGCCTCGCCGATGGCGCGGCGCAGCGAGGCGAGGAACGTGTCCTCGGGCGGCATCGCCTGGAGCATGTCGTCGAGATACCGGGTCAGGATCGGGTAGAGGCGCGCATCCGCAGCCGGAATCTGGCGCTCGGCGAAGTCCAGATCGACCACGAAGGCGCCGGCCGCGCAGCCGAACGTGACCGGGGCGCCGAAGAGATCGGCGTGCGCGGAGGTCGCCGGAGGCGCCTTGTGCTCGAACTGCACCTCGAGCGGCGACCACAGGCTGCCCGCCATCAGGCGGACGGTGCGGAGGGCCAACGCCAGGCTGTACTCGGCGTGCTGGCGCCGCAGCTCGACGGGCACGCCGACGAGGAGGTGCTGCAGGGACGCCACCGGGGGCTCTCGCACGTACGCGACGGTGGCCCCCGTGTTGTGCACGCGCAGGTAGCGCCCGGCGTTCGCGATGGCGGCGCCGACGGTCGGCGAGTGCAGGATGACGTAGGCCAGCGGCCCGACGTCCTTCGGATTGAAACGCGTCCCGAAGTGCAGGCCGAAGCAATCGTCGCCGGTGACGGCCGCCGCCTCCTCGAGGAGGCGGGCGAAGTCGGCGCTCGGCATGAAGCCGTGCGCGTTCACGAGGCGCCTGCGGTCGAGGCCGAGCGGGCGGAGTGCCCGCTCGACGTCGCCCCCGGCGGTCTCGATGGCCTCCACGAGCCCGGTCGCCGCCGAGAGCGAGATCACCGGTCTGCGGAGGCCGCGCACGCTCACCTGTCTCCTCCGACGTCCCGCGGGGGCCAGCGGTCAATCGAATGTCGTCCGGGGTCAAGACGCCGGCCGCCGCCGGCGTCTAGCCTGGAGTCATGACGGAGGAACGCGGGCGTCCGTTCGTGCGGTATCACGACTACACCCCGCCCACGATCGACTACGATCACCAGCTCGACGCCTACACGGTGGCCCGGGCCGACATCGATTCGCACGACCGTCGCCATCGCCTCACGCTCGTGGTCGTGGTCACCGAGGCGCAGATGATCGTCCATCGGCCCGGGCTGGAGCAGGCGATCCGGCAAGGCCGCGCCGTGCTCGAGCGGCTCGTCGCGCAACACCAGGCGACGGCGGCCCAGCTGACCGTGAACGTGCGACACGTCTACACGCTCGGCGGCGTGCGCCTGTGCTGAGCCGTCCTGGCGTGGTTATCTGACGGCGTGCGCCGGCACGCCATGGGACGTTGGTCGTACGGACGGCGGGATCAGTCCGCGGGGACGGCGATCGGAGCCGGCTCGCGCAGCTCGTAGCGCGCGCGCAGCAGCAGCAACATCAGCAGGGCGCCAAGGCAATCGAGCATGACATCGCCCACGCTGCCCGTGCGCGCCGGCAGCATCGACTGGTGCGCTTCGTCCAGGAACGCGCAGAGCACGCAGATGAGCAGTGCCGCCCACGCGGCGGTCCGCACGGTCGTCCGCCGCCACGCCAGGATGCCCTGCAGCCACAGGCGGGCCAGGATGGCGTACTCCGTGAGGTGCAAGAGCTTGCGCACGACGTGGTGCA
>Ga0137397_10002116_pt1 | contig 13919 bp, 18 predicted proteins | sample czorhiz116metaG_FD_106658 | JGI IMG/M metagenome (GOLD analysis project Ga0137397, IMG submission 106658) | Vadose zone soil microbial communities from Angelo Coast Range Reserve, California, USA - czorhiz1.16 metaG | ecosystem: Environmental > Terrestrial > Soil > Vadose zone | place: USA... | reverse complement strand
TAATCACCCAGATACCGTACACTGTACGGGTTCCCGGAAAAGGAAGAAATGGGTGTATTCTACAGCCAAAACCTAGCAACCGTACGCTGAGTCAGCTGTACGAGTACCAGGTAGGTTACAGTACGGTATTTAAGCTCTTTCCGTTGTTGTTTTCTTACGTTTGCTGATCTACACGTAATTGACCTACAGTGCTGTGCAAAACTTTATGACATAACTTCGTTTAAGGTTATGGCAACTTTCAAGTGAGTCCTGAACGCTGAGCGGGGAAGTGGTAGCTCGGTTATTTTCTCCTGCACGGCCTCTTTCCCTTCCGTTTCACAGTCCATCAGGACGATGGCCAGTCCCAGCACAGGTGAGATTATTTTTTTGCTGAGTCTTAGCTGAGGTACATGTCCAATCGATGCAGTCACTTGGTAGGTGCACCTTTCCGCTGTTTCGCAGCGCTTTGTGGTTCTGGTTGTTCTCAGTCAGTGCTCGTAAACACAGCCCAATCTGCTCCCGGGAAGTGCCTGAGCAGTTAATCAACCGGCATCTCGATGCCAACTGCAGGGATTCCATTCCCGGTCCCTCAATGTCAAAAAGGACGCGGTCATCGTCAGCGCGTCCTGTCGCGCCGATTTTCAAGGCCGGTGGTCCCGCCAATCATGGTTCATTTGCGTCGCAGCAACCAAACCAACGCCCCGCGCCAAACAGACCACCCCAAAAGAGGGAGTTATCAGGGGATGTTCCTCGATCTTCTGCTCGTATACCACCAGTCAAGCGGAGCAAGCCGACGATCGGATCGCACCTACAGGCCGCATCTCCGTTAGCCGAGCGACTGCGACCAAACACACTGGACGAGTTTGTTGGCCAGATCCATTTGACTGGATCCGATTCTTTTCTTTCTACCTTGATTGAGAAAGGTGCCTTGGGAAGTATCATTTTGTGGGGCCCACCTGGGTAAACATTGTTCTTCTCATCCCAAGGCACAGTAGCTCTGACAGCGCCTCAGTTGTGGCAAGACAACACTGGCGCGACTTATCGCTAAACGCGCGAACGCAATTTTCAAGGAACTTAGCGCAACTGTCGTGGGCATCAACGACGTCCGACCGATCTTCGACGAAGCGAAAAACACCCTCCAGCTGACGGGCAGGTGGGTTGACTAAATGGTCCCATACAAGCGTGGCTTAAAGGTCTTCTGTAGACGAACCATACTTTTCCTTGATGAGATACATCGCTTTACACGATCGCAACAGGTATACCACTCTATAGTGAAGATTCCTGGATCATACTGACACCTAGACGAGGACATATTTCTTCCATTTCTTGAGCGCGGCTTAGTTCAGGTATGCATACATACAGTGGATTCTCAGGTGTTTTTACAACAGCGTATCAAGCTCATAGGGGCGACGACGGAAAATCCATCTTTCAAAATGAACGGGGCCTTGCTCAGTCGATGTCGGTGAGTGATGCCGACATCACTCAGTCTTTCCTCCTGACATTACTGAAGGATATTTGTACTCGAGCGACTGACTGACGAAGAGGTCATTGAGATCATCAAGAGGGCCATCAGACGCGTAGCATCGTCGAAGCAGAACGAATCGAGTGCAGTTGCCGTACAATCAAGTGCCCCAGAAGCCTTACCCACAGGCGTCTTTGCACGTCCCTCCTCATCCCCGTCTTCGCCAATAGAGTCGCCTCGACTTTCTTCCCAGTCAAACGCCATACAGCCCGCGACACAGGAGTCTTCGACGTCGATCCTCGTATCCTTGGAACCGTTGTTTCCTCAATACCCTCACATCACACACCAGGTCATCACTTCGATGGCGTCGCTAGCAGCAGGAGACGCGCGTACGGCGCTTTCTCTTCTCGAGCACATCCTGCTTGCATCCCCCGAAACGCCTGAGTCTGCGTTGCTCGACTCCATGAAGCGCTCAATAGCTACGTCATATGATCGCACAGGCGACGCGCGGTACGACCTCATCTCGGCATTGCAAAAAAGCATACGGGGCGGCCAGGGTAGTGCTGCTTTATACTGGCTGGCACGTATGCTGGAAGCGGGTGAGGACCCAATGTATGTCGCAAGGCGTCTCATCGTCTGCGCAAGCGAAGACATCGGCGTGGCTGACCCACATGCCCTTCCTCTGGTGAGTATCGCCCAGCCCGATTGGTGTCTGATCGCGATTACATGCCCGAATACTAGGCAATGGCAGGGCTGCAAGCCTGTCAAGTCATCGGAATGCCCGAATGCCGCATCAACCTCGCTCATGTGGTAACTTACCTCTCCGAGGCGCCGAAGTCAACCCGCGCGCTGGAGGCATATGATCGCGCCAAGGAACTAGCTATGGAAGACATGACTCTACCGGTACCGATGTCCATGCGTAATGCACCTACCCGCCTGATGAAGGAGCTCGGATATGGAGACGATTATAAGTATCAGCCTCAATATGCGTAAGGATCCTTCATCTCCGATATGATTATCGCTGGTATTGAGGCGAAACCCCTTAGGCACCCAGTCACAAACGCGTATTTGCCGCTGCAGATGCGTGGAAAAGTGATTTTGCGCTCGGAAGGGGATCTTACAGGGCAGAAGTGGGATGAGAACTCATTAAAACAATGGGAAGAGATTGAGAATGGAGGGCAGGCATGGGCAGGTCGGCCATCCGCATCGTAAGCTGAGAAGGGGTATCAACGCTGCGCCACTGCGTTATAATGCCGCATAGACCCTGCGTTGGAATAGACATACTGTATCGTCCTGTATATTATCTATATGTGCTATATAATGCCACGTCTACGATCGTCGCTTCTTGTGTGGAGTGGATGTTTCCTGGATGGACCTCAACGACTTGTCAGGGCACTTTCACAGAACCACCGACCTTTTTTACTCGTTTTCTAGTTGTACGTACCGTCTCTATCTCAGATACGGGAGTAAGCGAGGATTCGCTTGCGTCAGGGTCCTGTGGAAAGGCGCCTCAATCACGATTGTGGTCACCCATTATTTGAATCATTCGTACCTTACTGGGATTCTGAGCTGCACTACCCCTTAAGACACGTTGCAGCTCTGCAACGTACGCCGAAGTACGGCCGCCCACTTTGATCCACTTGATAGTAGCCGGTCGGCCATCTGGCTAAATGTGCGCTGTTCAAGAACGGAATACATGTCCTGCAAGCCAAAGTGCTCACCAGTTTCAGTATCGAGTCGTCACCTTCCTTCCCTTTCTTGCCCTTGCCCTTTCATGTGGGATCAATACAACTCCCTGGGATTGCAGAGGTAAAAAGGGGACAAAAAGCTTCGTATTTACCCAACGATGTTTGAACAGCCAATTGTCCGGGAATTGGAGATAGTCAGCGTTCACCTTGACCGCAAACGTGCAGACACGGCTAGTCTCTCGATGCAAAGCTTCAATTTGTTCCTCAGAGAGCGAGTTACAGCGTTGTTCTGGGTGGATCCTAGCGTGATACAGAACTTCATCTGGATTGTCGTCAGGTAAACCGGCAGCCATATACGCATACGACTCGGCTGGAGCCTTCACCTGCAATCCAGTTGCCTACACCGGCGCTAAAAGATTGGTCGAGCAAGAGTGCCTTGATCGGACAGGTCCTTTTGAGCACCCCGCTACTAAAATCCACCAAGTCTGGCATGGACAGGATGGGATCGAAGCCCATGTCAGAGATAGGTGGTTCAGCGAGCGGCGACTTGCACAAGCGGATCCGCCCGAGTCTACGAGCATCGAGAAATGCTACTTCGGTTACCTCTCCGCCATCATTGGAAGCAAGGCCGAGATATAGAATGAACTCGATAAATGATTAGCGAGGAGTTATCGCACGGCCTTAATCGAAAAGCTAACTACCTTCATAAAGCGAGGTGGCCATTCTGTGGAAATCTTCCTAGGGGCTTCTCTGTAGTACACAGGAGTATTTCCCCTGACCTTTGAGAAAAAGGGCTTTCAGCATGGATGAAAAAGTTATGACGACAACGCACGCACATGAAGCGTACCAGTCATACCAAAGTGGAGTACGGGGTGTCGTCCTCCGCCGTCGAGCTCAATATAGAAAACTTTGCCTGAGTATAGTATTAGCGTATTCTCGGTATAGAATGCTCGTCTGTGTACCATATCGTCCTACTGTTTTGATGGTGCGTCCGGTAATCTCATTGGCCTGCTGCGGTCGTCAGGGCCGTAATATCTGATGAGTAGATTGAGAAGCATACAAATGCTTCTGCAGTTGTGCCCGCGTACACGATGTTGTCTTCCGCCGTGTCCACTCGCCTTATTTGCTTGTCAAGCCCTATGGAACGCAGGAGTGCTGCTGCACGCTCAACTTCTATAACACAGCCACGTGTGTGAGTAGGCGTCATCCACCATAAAAGTTTCCAAAGAGGAAGAGGCATTGACCTGGAAGCTCTGGCATAATAACAAGCCTGAGCGCGGCGTTGGCAATTTGACGCACGTTGGTGCAATGGCCCTGAACGAAGGTTGGTCTCGGTTCCAGCCGTTCTCACGAGTCGTTTAAGCATTTAAGGAGAGGGGGCTAAGACAGAGCCTATTAGTACTGTAGTTCACTTTCTATCGACCAATCAGCATCCTCCCTCGGGTTCTCCCTGCGAATCGCTCTCCTCAACGTCTGGGAACGAGATTAGTGGAGTGTCTGTGGATGTTTCTCGCCGCTTGACGCCTGCGGCGCCTAATCTGGTCGGCAGCAACTTCGGGGTTTTGCTCAACATTCTACGATTGACATTCAACATTTAAAGTCAAAACCGTGACTGAAGTGAACATTGATCCAACCGGCACATTAACGCCGCCTGGAACCACCCTTTGTCACTGATTTTCTGCTGACTGGCTCACTGGTAGGTGGCATGACTAGCATCGCTCGTTCTTGATTAGCTTGATTATCGGTAGTATCATGACGCGGAAGCGTCAACGGTCCATTCGGAGAGCGATGTACAACTTAGTTGCGTTACTGCTCGGTTCCGAATACAGGGAGGATTTTAAGACATCATGCAGGACACTCTGATACGCACCCCGCTGAACCCCGGACGCCATCTACCTGCTTGAGGAAATGTTACAGCCCCCGTATCGGCCGTATCACCATTAATCGCGGTTCGACCGAAACTAAAGTAAATGAGAGGCCCAGACCTCGATTCCAAAGCGCCTGTTCGTTCTAGCCTAGTACGGGTGCTCCTGTCTGGAGATATGGTACTTCATATATCAGCCTCATGCATCACTGGGGCCCCGCTCTCAGCGTGGATATCCCCTTGGTCTAACTTGCTATTGACCAGTGCTAGTCCCCATGCCCACTGTCCCCAAGATACTCCAAAGTCGCCCATACGGACTGCGATGGCGGGCGTCACCCTGGTTCATCACGCTAGGTATCACTTTTCCTGGCCTGGGCCCCATCTGCATCGGTTGGGTATGCTGAATGGATTTGTCTTTTTTTGCGTACTAGTCGTTGGGATGGGTATGTATTTTTGGACGCACACTCTGAACCATACCATTGATCCTGTCCTCTCCAGGTATCACAACCGACTTCCTGATATATTCCATCATTATTCCTGTCATGCCCTTTCATTTGCAAGCGCTTGGTTATTCAGAGATATCAGTGCTTGTGGGATATCTTCTTTTCGCTTATGTGCGTATAGCCAATCTAGTTGTTCACCATCTTGACCCACTTTTCGTTACCTAGTCAGGTGGTGTGGTATTGTGTGCGAGATGCATCCTATTGGCAACCTGCAGATAGCTCAATTCCTTCTTTCGCAGCAACTCCCCTCATCGCATGGTACACAGAAGGGCAGAGCTCTAGAAAAGGAACCTTGATGATTGGTCTGCTCGCACTTGCTTGGTCACAGATATTACTTATGGAGTCTCGAAAATATTGGATCATGGCGATCGCTCGCGTGCTCCAAGGTATCAGCGCGGCCGCAGTGTGGACTGCCGGCCTTGCTTTAGTGTGAGAGAAGAGCTTCCTTGTAGTGCCCCACAGGCGTTCTCACCTCCTCCTAGATGCGATACCGTCTCGGAAGAAAAACTCGGTCGTACGTCAATGTCCAAAAGAGCCGTGTTTTGTCGTTCTTACGCTGCGCACCGCAGGCTATCTCGGCCTAGCCATGTCTGGACTCCCATTGGGGTGCGTTCCTGAAATCTTTGATTTATATCCTCGTCTCATCTCCCGGAAACGTTCAGGCAGCTTATTGGCCCGCCAGTAGGCGGTGCTCTGTTCGACCGTTTCGGCATTCGCGGACCTTCGTTGTTTGGAATCGTTGTGATATCGATAGATCTGTTGGGTCGCCTGCTGCTTATCGAACGAAGAGAAGCACTGGCCTGGGGATTCGATCCTGTGACGAACTTCAACGCTTCTTGCGATCACGCTCCGATCACCTCCGATAATGCAGGTCCTCAATATGGGACGTTCACCGCTGAGACGGGCTTATCAGGTCAGAGGGGACAACAATCCTCGCATATATCTGTCTCTGGAGAGGCCGATTCTACCGATCTCCTCCTTAATAGAGAATTGGCGGACGCTCGCGGGGCACTACCTGTTCACATCCAACACGAGCCAATATCACTTTCCAAAGTCATCAGAGGGCTCTGCATGTCCTCCAGGGCTATGGCGGCAGTGGTGAACAGCCTCGTATACGGGTGAGTTGCGTAGCGGTATATGCTACGTTATCAATATCACCTTTCCTAATACCGAGTAGTATCCTGTACAGCTTTCAAGAGCCCACCCTGCCTGTTTATCTGCAGAGAATGTGGCAACTCAATTCCTCCCAAGTCGGACTCGTCTTTATAGGCGCTGCCTTACCCGCCATGTTCGGTCAGTCTCATGTATTGGGCGACACGTTCAACAAATTACGACTCAATGTTTTGCAAAGCTCCCCCCATAGCTGGCTGGTTAACGGATCACATGGGCGCGGAGTGGGTCTCGTTCATCTGTTTACTTTTCTCCGTGCCGTGTTGGATCGCCGTCGCTATTCGTGCAAATTTGGCCTTTTTTGTCGTCGCGTTTGCGTTTGAGAGTGGGTCATCATAGCTATCTAATGAAGTGACCAGCTTATATCGACCTCCCTGCATCTTTAGATCTTTGCACTGCCGCTTTCGTCGCTCCCGTCACGACCGAGCTTGCTTTGGTGTCGAGACGTATCCCTGGCGTCGGATGTGCGTCGAATGATTGTCCTGAATTGGCTGTCTGTCTGAGGCTAACCCATCTCCAAAAAGACGCCCATGTATACGGTGCTTTCAATTTCGCAGTCGGCATAGGTGCTTCGGGTGAGTCGGGGCAATTCATGCATGTCGTTCAAGTTGCCAACAGCAAGTAATGTATGTTTTTGCCTCCATGCGCTACCCAGTGGGCCCAGTACTCAGCGGAGAAGTAAGGCAATATTTCAGATGCCGATCTCTCTTTCAAAAATTTAATGTCATCTTCACAGATCTTCCAACGCTCAAAGCAAGGGTGGATGATCCTCAATCTCGTCGCGGTAGTGGTCATCATCGCTGCGAGCGTAGTCGTGGTCTTATTCACGGGCGAAAGACCGCTCGCGAGGCGTCTCAGAGAACCCGGGTGGGTCGGGACCTGTAAGTTGACACACGGTGCTTAATCACGTAGCCTGAGGCTCGGCGGGGGTCACGGTAATACAGTATATGGTGCAAACAAGCATAAACCTTCATTCGGCAGTGACCGAGCGCCGCGGCCGTGAAAAGCTCAAGAAAAGAGAATATGCGACTCAACCCGAACACGCACACCCGTCCGCCACAATACTCTGAGTTCTGCTCGGCTCCGTTCGAGTTCCTCTCTCTGTACGTACGGCCGGGTGCTTTCCCCTTCCGAAGGGCTGCGGTCCGCGCTCGAGGCAGCGAAGGGGTGGTTTGGCGTGTGAAATTGTACCGATGGTGCTGCAAGTCAGCTTGCCAGCCTTCCAAGCAACTCGCTGGTTCCGTGGTTGGGAAGTCGTAGACGGCATCGGACATGCCCAAAATTTTCATTCTCCCCCCTAGAATATTATGGACTCTTAGATTGCCTTGTGTGGTGACAGTGGCTTCCTCGGGCAATGCTTGATGGAATGAGATGTTTTCGATTACAGTTACAGCCCCCTACACGGGGCCACAAACTATGAGCCATGAGAGACGAAAGTAGAAATGACAGGCCCTGTACGGTAACATCTAATGAACATAGAAAAGTGATGAAGAAATTAATGATAGGAACTACTACCCGGAATGTCAGCGTGCGCCAGTAGCCTGCTGATATCCGGGATAGTAGTAGTTTCCCTGCCCTGCTGGGGTCGGAGTACCCGGGGGCTGCGTCGTTACCCCAAGACGAAGATGTGGCGGTAGTGGTGGGGTCGCTGTCCAGCTCCCGGCCTTGCCCGTCGTGACGGTATTCGCTACCGCGCGTGGCGCGGTCTGTTGTTGTTGTGCCTGTTGAGAGTTGAAGAACGAGGCGTACGAGGCGGCTAACGACGATGGCGTCGTTGGCTGCTGCCCCTGGGCTTGGTGTTGCTGATAATTGTACCACGAGCCGTAGCTGTTGTACTGTTGCTGCTGGCCGATGTAAGTCTGCGGTGACTGCGCTTGCGCCTGCGCAGGTTGGCCGGAAGACTGGGAATATGCGTTGGGGTAGTACGGGTTTGTGCTTGGCGTGTAAGCGTAAGCACCCCGGTACTGGTTACCGCCATAGCTGGGATAGGAGAAGCTTGCGTAGTTGGTCTGGGCGGTAGATTTAGTGGCGGCGGTGGGTGGGGTTCCGGTAGATATTGCAGGTGAAGGCAGTGTGCTTGATCCGGCGCCTGAAAGTGTACCCACGGGAATGGTGACCCCAGCTTTGATCTGCAATGTTGTGTCGTCACGTAGTGCCGTGGGGTTGCTCTGTGGAAGTGTGCCGAACCAACCTTCAGACGGCTCGACGGGGAGGCTACGGTGCAGCTTGCGAAGAAGTTCAAAAGGAGGGATCAGGGAGGAGGCGTCTTTGGTTGAACGGGGGCGGAGAGAAGCGAGGAGAGCCAATGAATCAAAGATGCCTTGTGCTACAGACGTAAAGTTTAGCCGGGAAAGAAGTGATGAAGTGGAGCACTCACCAACATCCCACTCTTCCGAGCCAACTTCTGCCCGACTCGCTGCCCCATTCTCCCCACCTAATCGTTGTGATTGTAGTTCCTCCAGTCTCGCGAGTGCTCGCTTGTTCCGATCCAACAGTTCCTGAATAGCCACTTCGAATCCCAAAATCTCCATGAAATCTTGAATAGGGGCCATTTGGTCTCGTTCGAGAAGTGGATCCAACGCAATCTGTTGTGTCCCATCTTGTCCCATTTCGCTATCGCATTTCTGGGAACGGTCTTCATCCGAAGGGGCATCCATCATTTGGACATCTTTGGTAGCAGCTGAGGGGTGTAGTTCTTTTAGAACACGCGTTTTGGGCGCAAGCTCAACACTCTTTCTCATCGTGCGCGACGACATGACTTCACCCAGTACGAACTGTCCCATTTCGACGCCGTCCTGCTCGAAAGACGGGGCAAAGCTAGCATTGGGGCCATAGTCCAGGAATGAGCCGGTGCTAAGGTGTCGTGGGCCAGGTAGGGGGTGTTTCTTGGTATGGAACTTCCTTGATAGGGATCCCAGTGTTGGTACAGAAGATCCCGAAGCCTCCGGTGTAATCACTGAAGGCAGAATGGCAACGAGTTCTGCATGGGCAGTAGGCAAAGTCTTGAAGTCCGACCCGTCGAGAGAAGCGATGTCGGAGTTGAGAGATGTCCACCATTCACCCGAAGGTAGTCTTTGCATGAGAGCGTATTTACGTTTCCGCGGAAGGTCGGGAGAAGCGAGCGGGGCATCAATGGATTTTGATGGATCGGAAGTTGCATCACCAATCCCGACGGAAGCCGCTTCGGGCTTGGGGGGTATAACGGTCTCAAGCTCAAGAATAGACTCTGTGGCGCAGAAAGAGGACTGATCGAGGAGAGAAAGGGTGAGGTTGCAGAACTTGAGCTGTTGGGCTGCTGGCGCAGATGGTCGAGAGCGAGGGTGAGCAAAGACAGGGAAAAGTGGCTGTACTGCAGACTGCAACGGTGAAGGTCACTGAGGTTGCGGATGAAAGGGATGTGTGGAAACATACTCGGAGGACACGAAGGGGATGTCGTGAAGACTCTTTCAGGAGCGTCCGGAAAGAGTAACTTTGTGGTTGAGAAGATGACTGGGAGTCAACGGCATTTGGAGAGCCAGACGAATCAGCGGGGAGGGGGAAGACGCGATCAAGAAGACCTTGGGTGTCAATCCTGTTCCAGAGCGATGAGTTTTCACGATAGGACGTGAACAGAACAAGTAACTGACATCTCTAGAATATCAAGGATTTGCTGTGCGGTGTGAGGGTCAAGTGGGAGGTCACCGGTACCCTTGGGATGTACGAAAGTATGGTCCGCAGAATCAGAAGGTGGCTGCGTTTTCTCGTCGCCAGTGTGACTATCAGCAACGTCGCCATTTCGAGCTTGCTTCGTGGCGGGTTGGACCTCTGGAGGAGCCAAAGATGCACGTTTGCGTTTCCTTGTGGGTGACTTTGGCTTAGAGGGAGAGGGTGGAGCTGTTAGACCATTCGAAGTGTCGTCAGAGAGTTTTTGTGAACGTGTAGTGCGCGCCATTTAGGAGTAGTGTATTTTAAATATGGATGCGAAGGAAGAAGGAAGCGATGAATGTGAAGAGGAAATGAGTGTCAGGATGGGTCGTGCTCAGTACGCGTCTGTGTGCTCGACGCGACTTGTGTTGTCTGACTGGCCTGACTTGTCCTTTGAAGCGATTTCCAGTTTGCTCAGCTCACTCGCTCCATATTTTATTTCCCACGCATCACGTGATCTCAACCCCAAGCCTGACACCCGACCGAACAACCACCTCAATTCGATCCTCCAATGCTCGCACCCGTGACAAAACCCTTATTCAGGGCACAGCTCTCCTCAAGACAGTCAAACGGTCACGCTTACTTTGTCTCGCAAATCTCCAAGCTCGTCTTTGAGTATGCCCAGAACTGGTCCTCATCTGCAAATACGCGAACCTACCTCCAGAACAACCTCCAAAAGCTGGCCCGTGAAAACCCTCATGTCCAAGTCGTGATCAGGCAGCGGAACAATCGCCAACCCATAGTACGAGGCTTCTATCGTGCGCTATTCCTACCCTTCGGTCCGCGCCCTCTACTTTAACTCCGAGCTAGTTAATAACAACGAGAAAGTCATTCCTCTGAATGGCTTCGAGGTCACAAGCATCGAGAAGAAAATCCAACTTCTACTCGATTCCTCCGGTGCCAAGATCAAGTCGTTGAAGCGACGCACTGTGGAGAGCACAGCAGAATCCGCTAGAGGCATTTGGAGTGGTCTTCACGACACACCGTTCCAAATATGATCTCATTGTCCCTTCACATACACGGTGAGGGTACGTGCGTAGGTATGCGGTGTTTCCTCTATGACCTTTTTTATACTTCTACTGACTTGCTTCATCACAGGGATACATGTCATCGTAATAATATATAATATAATATTTCCCCCTCCTCCGGCGCGTATTTTTTTCTTTTCGCGACCTCATTTCGGTGGAGTCCGCCACGTTCATGGTTCATGAAACCTATTTTTGTGAAGGGTTCGATGCAATCACAGCATGTCGTACACCCAATCCCCTTCACCGCCTATAGACCGCAAAAGGAAATTCTGCACAGGCCATTCTCGTCCACGTGGCTGCAACACGCCTTGAACGCGTGTCTTTTTCCTCTCCGGTCCTGTGTGACACGTCTTGGGCTGTATGCGTGGCCAGGAATCTCTAGAGAGAGCGCTCGAAGGAGCTAAATTCTGGGGTGCGGACTACACATGCACGATTACCAGACGATATGAAGGTCCGGTCTACCAGAGGGTTCACTCCTTCGATCTTCCCTTTCCCCCTCCCATCATCTCCCGTCCGAACTTGGGACAATGCCCCTCCTCGTATCCCCTGAGAAACACATCTTCCCTTCCGCCTACTCTCTTCCGGTGTCCACTACGGCGTCCCTTTCAGCTCGCCGGCGGCCTGTGATAGACCTCAGCCAAGGCACCTTACAGGGACATCCTAGAGCACCTAGTCGCTCTGAGTCGGTGCGTACTTTCGTATCCACAGGACCTACATCGACCTCTGAACTTCCATCCAAGCTTTCAAGTGAATCCTCCAATTGTTCGACACTAGTCGACAATGCTGTAAGAGCAATTCTGCTTATGACGAACCTTCATTGAGCCAATGTCCGCATAGGAAGCGTCAATGCTCATGTATTCCGATGATGAGCATGTCTTGATGCACCTCGACTATATGCTGGTAGGTCACTCGACGCTACCATAGTGAGAATCTTATGTTCACCCCGTCCAGCCCATCTCCGAATATCCGGAGTATGACATCCCACCCTCTCCATCCTCAAGTCTTATGCCCGACGAGCCGTTTCTTGCGACTCCTTCCACTTCCTCAATCAACCTACTATCCCACTCCAAAGTTCCAGTCAAGCCGCGTCTTTGGCTTCACCGCCACAAACACTCGCCTGCCCTGCGGAGTTCACCACCATCTTCACCAAACGACACCCGCACACAATCCTTCCTCGCTTCCCTACTCCAGGCTCGGTGGCCCAAAACCGAACCTGAGCAGCCGATATTCGGGCAGACCGCGCCTCGCGCCGTTTCTCCTTTCCGCGGCAGACAGCGTCCGGGATCGGCGGCGTCTATGCCACTGCCCCGCAGCATCCTACGCACGGACTCACATTCTAGTCCACGTACCATCAAATCGCCGCGGTCGCTCGGCTGCGTCAAGTTCGCCGAGCAACTAGGTGTTTGTGAGTATAGCCCTCCGGAAGAAGTCGATGACTATGGAAAGCCTCGTCCGCACGTCGAGTGGCGCGCCCGAAAGGACTCGGATGGGGACTCGGTCATCACATTCCCGCCACCAGGTGAACGTACCCACAACGACTCGTTTTTCAAGCGCTTTATCAGTGTCTCCAACAAAGACGCAAAACCAGTCAAAGACCGTCCCGTTATATCCGGTCCGATGCCGTTGGCAAAAGCAGCGTCTCTCCGGCAGGTGAAAGAAGCGAACCGAAGTCATACGGAGCTGTTGAAGGAGATATCCAAGGGCCCAGCGAAGAAGGAAAACAAGCTACGTTCGTTAATGGGGAGATATCTGAAGGTGTCGTAGTCACCGCGTCTTCGAGATCGCGCTAGAGGTGAGCCCAGGCTATGCGAGATGTGAAGGTGTGAAGGTTGATGGTGTTTTCACTAGGCGCTCGTACTCGACAAAAATGCACCCCCACGTTGGGGATCTTCCACCACCATCCAGGCGACTGGGCTCGCCATGGACACGCCAGCAGGCGGTGCGCGGCTGCTGAGAGCCAAGAAGGGCTTGTGCCGCATCCATACATTATGTTCACTTATTTTGCTACTCACAACTTAGGCGTATGCTATATGATATATGTTGATTAGGCCTTCGAGTCGGAACCTGCAGGGTAGCAGGGTTTCGTAGACACATGATCCATGTACATTATCTTATTAATAATGCACACTTCTGTGACTTTATAAGGGGAGAAGGCTGTCATAGATCATATGAACAGGATACCGGGGTGACCAACAAAGCGAGGTTGCCGTCATGTTTGCATACTATTTTTAAGGCGCTCTGCAGCCCAACGTGCGTGAATCGATGTGGCACCTTCAGCACGAGTACGCACTACAGGAGGAAGCATCTGGAGTCGCGCGGCTTCAATATGCGGTGGCAGGAGGGAATCATTTCGGATCACCTGGGTAGCGTGTCAGTGGATAAAAACGAAATTGCAATGAAGTGAAGTGAAACCGAGCGGGAGGGGGGGGGGGAGGTGCGCGTAAAAAACATAAGGAAACACACCAATGGCGAGGACGACCAGCAAGCCGGCCACCCGGATGCCAAGCTAGTCGGGAAGGGTGGCAATCACGCGGGGGGGGC
>Ga0137397_10002115_pt1 | contig 13921 bp, 15 predicted proteins | sample czorhiz116metaG_FD_106658 | JGI IMG/M metagenome (GOLD analysis project Ga0137397, IMG submission 106658) | Vadose zone soil microbial communities from Angelo Coast Range Reserve, California, USA - czorhiz1.16 metaG | ecosystem: Environmental > Terrestrial > Soil > Vadose zone | place: USA... | reverse complement strand
CGGCGCGAATATGCTGCTGCTGGTGGACGGGCAGTCGCGGATCCGGGGCCGCTATGGGGCGGAGAGCGCCGGCGAGATCGGGCGCCTCTTGCGCGACGCGGCGCTGCTGACCGCGTTGCAGTAATCGTTCGATTACCGGCCGCATCCACGCGAATGGAGAAGCATTCGCAATTTTTTACAAGACGCCAGTGCCTCTGATTTGGAAAGGGAGAAAGCAGGAGTCGCAGCAGCCGCGCATCGATCAAACCTCAGGAGGGGGCGCGATGAGGCGTACGATTCTTCGCTCGCTGGTCGGCACCGCCGCATTTTGCTTGATGATCATTGGAATGGGACTCTTCTCGCCGGCCGCGCTGGCAGTCCCGGCCTTCGCGCGGAAGACGGGCCTGGCGTGCTCCTCGTGCCACGAGGTCTGGCCCCGGCTCAACGATTTCGGACAGCTGTTCCGCGACCGCGGATACCGGCTGGAGCGCGACCGGGACGCGCCGGTCGAGCAGGACGGATCGTACTGGCCGATCGCGTTGCGCACGACGGTCGGGTACCAGTGGATGCGGAACACGCTGGTCCCGACCGACACCGGGACCACGGACACGACCACGGGGACGTTCGGATTCACCGGACTGGACCTGTTCGCCGCCGGCAACCTGGGGGACAGGTTGAGCTTCCTGGTCGTCTTCACGCCGGGGCTCGCGCAGTCGGGCTTCCAGCTCGCTCCATCCAACCTCGACAGCGACCTGGAGTCCGCCTTCGTCGGCATCCACGACATCGGCACGTCCTGGGTGACCCTGCGCGTGGGGAAGCACGCGCCTGACCTGCCCGTCGACGAGCACCGCACGCTCACGCTCACGCAGGGCTACAACGTGTACCACTTCCATCCGCAGGGAAGCCACGTCACCTGGGAGCCCGGGAGCAACCAGAACGGCATCGAGCTGTACGGCCATTCGGACCTGAGCCGCGTGCGGTACTCGTTCTCGCTGGTCAACGAGAACGACGCCGAGTTCGTCTCCAGCACGTTCCTGGCCAATCCCGTGGTCTGGGGTCACGTGCAGGCGACGCAGTACCTGGACAACCCCCTGCTCGCGGCGGTCAAGCTGGGCGCGTTCGGCAGCGTCGGCTGGCATGCGAGTTCGGCGCTCACCGCGCCGACCGCCAGCGGAGGGGGCCCGATCGCCGGCACCGGGACCAACCACAAGAACCACTACCGGTACGGCGGCGAAGCCCACCTCTACTTCCTCAGCACCGTGAACCCGCTCACGCTCAGCGCAGTGGTCTGGGGCGGCACGGACGATCAGGCCCTGGTCGACGGCGCCATCAGCGACGCGACCTTCATCGGCGGATTCCTCGAGGGCGTCTGGACCATCACCCCGCGCGTGAGCCTGCTCGGCAGGTACGAGCTGATCCACCCCTCAGGAGGGGCGGATCCCGCCGCGGGTCCGGTGGCAGGCGACGTGAACACCTGGACGGTCACTCTGCGGCATACCTTCGAGCTGACCAGCAGGACGGAAGCCGCTGTGCACCTCGAGTTCAGCCGCTTCAACCAGGACGCTGGCGACGGCACCTCCCCGAGCAGCTACGCGGCCCTGATCGGGCTCGATTTCTCCCTCTAAGGAGACGACTCCATGAACCGATGGACGCCGATTCTGCTCGCCGCACTGCTCCCCTGGACCCTGGCGCTCGCCCAGACTCCGCAGCGAGGAGGGGCGCCGGCGGAGAAGCCGCCCAATCCTCCCCGTCCGCCGGACGAGGCGCGCGCGGCCCGCGGCAAGGCCGTCTACGAGCGGTACTGCCTCTCCTGTCACGGCGAGCACGGCGACGGCCGCGGCTACTCCGCGCAGTGGCTCGACCCCCGCCCGCGCGACTTCACGCGCGCCATCTTCAAGTGCCGCTCCACGCCCAGCGGCACCCTCCCCGTGGACGACGACCTGATGCGCTCGCTCCGCGAGGGCCTCTACCACACGAACATGCCCTCCTGGGAGGTGCTGGGCGACCGCTCGCTGCGCGACGTGATCGAGTACTTCAAGACCTTCTCGCCGCGGTGGAAGGAAGAGGGCCCGGGCGATCCGATCCCCTTCGTGCCGGAGCCGGCCGACGACGCCGCCTCCCGGAAGAAGGGGCAGCAGGTCTGGAACTCGCAAGCCTGCTTCAATTGCCACGGTCAGACGGGCAAGGGCGACGGACCCTCGGTTTCCACCCTGTTCGACGACTGGGCCTTCCACATCACGCCCTTCGACTTCACCTCCAGCCCGCGCCGCAAGTGCGGGTCGACGGACAAGGACCTGTACCGGACTTTCCTCACCGGCATGAACGGCACCCCGATGCCGTCGTTCGCCGACACCGTCTCCGCCGATGAAGCCTGGCACCTGGTCCACTTCCTCAAGACCCTTCAAGTGAAGAACACCAAGCAACACCTGTTCGGCTTCTCGGTCGGAAACTAGATGCAGGCAGCAGCCGCGCACGCGCACGGAACACGCGAAGCCATCTGGCCGCAAGACGCGCAGTTCGGCCGCGCCAGCGCGGGGAAGATCGCCATGTGGATCTTCCTCGTCTCCGACGGGCTTTCGTTCGCCGGCCTCTTGCTCTCCTACGGCATCCTGCGGGGCGAGAGCGAGGTGTGGCGCCATCCGGACGAGCCCGCGCTGGGAGTGGCGTTCACCGCCGGCCTGACGTTCCTCTTGATCTGCTCCAGCGTCACCATGGTGTTCGCCTACGAGGCAGCGCTGCGCGGCGAGCGCAAGCGGACCGCGCTCCTCCTGGGGCTGACCGCGCTGGGCGGCGCGCTCTTCCTGCTCGGCCAGTACTCCGAGTACTTCGGCATCCTCCACCCGGGGTTGACCAAGGAGGGCCTGGTCTTCGGCCAGAGCGCGTACGCGAGCACCTTCTACGTGATCACCAGCTTCCACGGCGCGCACGTGTTCTCCGGGACGGCCTACATCCTGGTGACCCTGGTCCGCTGGCTCCGGGGCCGCGCGACCGCCGCGCAGATCGAGCTGCTCGGGCTCTTCTGGCACTTCGTCGATCTGGTCTGGATCCTGGTCTTCACCATCGTCTATCTGATTCCGACGGGATGAAGAGATGAGCGAATCTCCCACGCAGGCCGCGGCGCACGGCGGCACCTCGCGTGCGCGGCAGTACCTGACCATCTTCTTCCTGCTCTTCCTGCTCACCGTCATCGAGGTGGCCGTCGCGTACGTGCACGGGTACAAAACCGAGGTGGTGGTGGCCCTCTTCGCCTTGGCGCTGGTGAAGGCCGCCTGCGTCGCGCTCTTCTTCATGCACCTGAAGTGGGAGACGCGCGTGCTGCGCGCCACCGTCGTGGTGCCCCTCTCGCTCCCGGTGCTTTACGCGCTGATCCTCATCAGCGAAGCGGCCTGGAGGAGGCTGGCCGGATGATCCCGCTCGCCTGTCCATTCTGCGCCGAGCAGGCCGCGTCCGCTCCGGAGACGCTGTGGGTGCTGGCGCTGCTCATCGTCCCCTTCGCGGTGGCCGCCCTGGTCCTGCGGGCGATCCGCAACCTCGACGTCTAGGAGCCGACATGCGCCTCCTCCCGCTTCTCACCGCTCCGCTCGAGGGTCACGGCTGGGGCATGCCGCACGACGCCTCGCTCGACGGCTGGCGCATCGACGACCTGATCAACGAGACCAGCCTCTTCGTCATCCTGCTCTTCGTGATCATGGTGGCCTGGATGCTTTGGGCCTGCTTCCGGCACGGGGAGCGCCACCAGGCGCGGTTCGATCACGGAAGCTCGCCGGGTTCGATCGCGGTCGCGCTGGGCATCGCCGGCGCCATCTTCTTCGTCGTCGACGGCCACCTCTTCATCAATTCCGTGCTGGTGTGGAAGCACGTCTTCGGCAATTTCGCTTGGGCGGAGACGCAGCCGGGCGCGGTCCGGATCGAGATCAACGCGCACCAGTGGGTGTGGGCGGTCCGGTACTCCGGGCCGGACGGGAAGTTCGGGACGCGAGACGACATCATCACCCTCAACGACGTGACCGTGCCGCAGGGCGTGCCGGTGATTTTCCAGGTGGCCTCGACCGACGTGCTGCACGGCTTCAACATCCCCAACATGCGGGTGAAGATGGACGCCGTCCCGGGGATGATCAACCGGGTCTGGTTCGTGGCCAAGGAGACGGGCCAGTTCGACATCGGCTGCGCGCAGCACTGCGGCGCCAACCACTACAAGATGCGCGGCGTCCTCACCGTGCTCCCCCGCGAGGAGTGGGAGCGCTGGGCGGCCGTCGCCTCCGCGAACTCCGCCGTGGCGTACGACCCCGAAGACAACGACGCGCACTGGGCGTGGGATTGGGAGAAGCACGCGAGGCTCTGATGCACACCATCGAATCCGAGGATCTGCAGCCGATCCACCCGGAGCCGACCAGCTTCTGGCTCAAATACGTCTTCTCGCGCGACCACAAGGTCATCGCCAAGCAGTTCCTCTGGGCCGGCCTCCTCTTCCTCTTCGTCGGCGGCACGCTGGCGATGATGATCCGCTGGCAGTGGGCGTTTCCCGGCAAGCCGGTGCCCGTGCTCGGCTCCGTCCTCCTGCGCGACCAGGGCGGGGCCATCGGTCCGGCCACCTACATGACCGTGTTCACCATGCATGGCCTGATCATGATCTTCTTCGCCATCACGCCGATCTTGATCGGCGCCTTCGGCAATTACTGCATCCCCCTGATGATCGGGGCGCGCGACATGGCGTTCCCCACCTTGAACCTGCTCTCCTTCTGGACGTTCGTGATCTCGCTCGTGCTGGTGATCTGCTCGTTCTTCGGCCAGCTGGGCGCGGCCGGCGCCGGCTGGACCACCTACCCGCCGCTCTCCACCAACATCGGCACGCCGGGGAGCGGCCAGACCTTCATGGTCGCCGCCATCTTCGTCACCGGCGTCTCCACCATCATGGGCGGAATCAACTACGTCACCACCGTGATCCGCCACCGCGCGCCGGGCATGACGTACATGCGGATGCCGCTGACGGTCTGGGGCCTCTGGCTCACGGCGGTGCTCAACGTTCTCTTCGTGCCCGTGCTCGGGTCGGCGGCCCTCCTCCTCTTCCTCGACCGCGTCTTCGGCACGCAGTTCTTCATCGCCGGCGCGGCCGCCGTGCGGGGCGGCGGAGACCCGATCCTCTTCCAGCACCTCTTCTGGATCTTCGGGCACCCGGAAGTCTACATCCTCATCCTGCCGGCCTGGGGGATCGTCGGAGACATCCTCTCCTTCTTCAGCCGCAAGCCGGCGAACTGGTACCGGGGGTCGGTGTACGCGATGTGCGTCGTCACCATCCTCTCCGCCGTGGTCTACGGCCACCACATGTTCATGACCGGCATGAACCCCCTCCTCGGGCAGGGGTTCATGCTGCTGACGCTGATCATCTCCGTCCCGGCGGAGATCCTGTTCCTCAATTGGCTGCGGACCATGTGGCAGGGATCGATCCGCCTCCACCCGCCGATGCTCTTCGCGATCGGAATGGTGTTCGTGTTCGGGCTGGGCGGCCTCACCGGTCTCTACCTGGGGGCCACCGCGACCGACATCTACCTTCACGACACGATGTTCGTGGTGGGCCACTTCCACCTGACCATGGCGGCGGCATCGTTCATGGGCAGCCTGGCGGCGATCTACTTCTGGTTCCCCAAGATGTTCGGCCGCCGCATGAGCGAGCCTCTGGGCAAAATCCACTTCTGGTGGTCGGCGGTGTTCATCACGCTGGTCTTCACCGGGCAGCTGATCTCCGGCTACGCGGGTCAGAACCGGCGGCTCTACAACCCCTACGAATACACCTTCCTCAAGCACCTGCTCCCCTTGAACCGCTGGACCAGCTATTCGGCGTTCATCCTGATGGCGGGACAGCTGGTGTTCGTCTGGAACTTCATCCACTCCCTCGTCGCCGGCGCGCGGGCGGAGATGAACCCCTGGCAGGTCGGTACGCTCGAGTGGTCGATCGCTTCGCCACCGCCGCACCACAACTACGACGTGATCCCCACCGTGCTCCGCGGACCGCACGAGCTCGCCGATCCGTTGGTCCGGGAGAAGCTGGGGCGCGACTGGATCGGCCAGGACGAGCCGCTGCTGGAGCAGACGCCCGGGACCAGCGCGCCGGCAGCCGCGGCAGGGCGCGGATGACCGCCGGGGTGGCCTCGATCCTGAGATACCGGGCCCCCCGCTCGCGGTCGGACGCGACGGCCTGGCTGGGGATGATCCTCTTTCTCGGCTCGTGGACGATGCTGTTCGCCGCCCTCTTCGCCGCGTACGGCGTGCTCCGGCTGCGCTCACCGCAGTGGCCTCCGCCCGACGTCCCCAGGCTCCCGATCCTGTTGCCGGGCGCGAACACCTTGGCGATGGTGGCGAGCAGCGTCGCTCTGCAGCGCGCGCTGCGCTTCGCGCGGAGGGGACGTCTGCCGGCCGTTCTTCCGGCCATCTCGGCCGCGTTCGTGCTCGGCTGGATCTTCCTCGCCGGACAGGTCGCGCTCTGGTTCAACCTCTGGCGGGCGGGCTTGCGGCCCGACGGGGGGCCCTTCCCCTCGGTGTTCTACGGGCTGACCGTCTTTCACGGGCTGCACGTGCTGGTGGGCCTTTTCGGCCTCGGATGGCTGGTCACTCGCGCGGCAAAGGCTTCGTTCGGGCCCACGCGTCACGTCGGGCTCCGCCTCTGGTGCGGGTACTGGCATTTCGTGGGTGTGATCTGGGTCCTGCTCTACTTCACCCTCTTCGTGCTGTGAGGAACCTCATGAGGCATCTCGCGGCCACGCTCGTCCTCCTCGCCGCCTGCGGAGAGCAGACCGCGCCGTTCAAGCAATCGATGAAGCTCGCCGGCAAGGAGGTGCCCGCGGAAACCCTGAACGCGGGACGCGTGGCGTATCTGCAGTACTGCCGCGCCTGCCACGGCGAGAAGGGCGACGGCAAGGGTCCGGCCGCGCCCGGGCTGCGCCCGCCGCCGCGCGACTTCACGAAGGGCTCGTTCAAGTTCGGCGGCGTGCTGGACCAGAAGCTGCCCCGCGACGAGGACCTGGTGCGCATCGTGCGGGGCGGCCTGCACGGAACGGCGATGGTGGGTTGGGAGGTCCCGGATCGGAAGCTGGACGAGATCATCCAGTACATCAAGACGCTCTCGCCGATCTGGAAGGAGGACGACGCGGTCGGCGAGCCCGTCCAGGTCCCGCCGGATCCCTGGGGCGAGGCGCGCAAGGCGGAGGCGATCGAGCGGGGCAAGCAGCTCTACCACGGCTTCGCGCAATGCCTCGGATGCCACCCCGCCTATGCCCCGAAGCAGTACATCTACGACGCGTCCAAGGCGACGCTCGGTACGGGCACGACCGATTTCCGGCCGGACATGTACCTTCCAGAGCTCAAGGACAGCGAGTACGGGGTGAAGATCCTTCCCCCCGATTTCACCTTCAACGACCTGCGATCGATCGACCAGGGGACCGAGCTGCACGACCTCTACCGGATCCTCGTCGCAGGCGTGACCGGCGCCGCGATGCCGGCCTGGAACCCGGTGACCCTTCCCAACAAGGAGGCGGACGTCTACGCGATCGCCTGGTACGTCCGCTCGCTGTTGGAGCTCAAGGGGACGGCCAGGGCGGAGGAGCTGCGCCGGAGCCTCGCCGCGGAACCGCCCTTCAATCCTCCCCCGGAAAAGTAGCAGCGTCGGGAACGCTGCACGCGCCGAGGCTTCGAGAGCGCGCTACCTGACCTTGCCGTCGAACGTGGCGGATCCTCCCGCCGGCACCGTCACCGAACCGGAGAGCGGTCCGGCAGCCTGGTGCCAGGTGGCAATCGCGTACGTCCCCGGCGGGACCTCCTTGATCTCGTAAGCCCCGTCATCGCCGGTCATGGCGTAGTAGGGATTGCTGGCCACGAAGATCCCGCCGGTCATGAAGTTGTGGACGTCGCACTTCAGCTGCTCGCCGCCTGGCTTGTCGAGCTTCTTCGTCAGGACCAGCCCCGGCTGCGGAGGCATGGCGAAATTGATCACCGTGCTGCCGTTGAGGAACGAGTGCACGTTGTGCAGGATCGGATCGCTGCTCTTGACCTGGAGGACGGCGTGCACAGGCACCACCTGCACGTGCGGCTCGTAGTGGCAGCCCTTCTGGTCGAGCACCGGCTTCATGTCCGCGTCCATCTTCTTGCCGCTGGTGATGTCCGAGAGATAGACGACCACGTTCTTCACGCCGCCGTCCTTCCCGATCACGAACGTGTCGTCGTCGTGCGTCGTCCCGCAGATCTTCGGATCCTTGGTGATGGGGATCTGCTTCGGCGCGGGCGGCTTGCCGTTGTAGGTGATCTTTCCCTTGATCGTACCGCCGTTGCTCACGGCCGTCTCGGTGTACTGGGCGGCGGCAGGCAGGGAAACCAACAGGGCTGCGAGGGTGAGCGCGCGCATGCGGGACGTCCTCCGTCGTCGGAACGCCCATCTTCTCCGCCTTGCCAGCCTCTTTCTTGAACGAAATTGCGTTCGCGGCGCAGTTGACGCGGCGCGCCTCGCCGCCACCGGACCGCCCCGGCGCCGAGCAGGCCCATGGCAGGCAGCAGATAGCCGAACGCCACCTGCCAGGGTTCGGCAGAGCCCGTATACGAAAGCCCGAGAGAGCCAAAGAGCGCCGCGCCCAAGCCGAGGAGGAAGCGGCTTTCGTCTCGTCGGCGGTCCGGATCGAGGTACAGGAGCAGCAGGGCGGGAAAGACGGTCACCGCGCCGGCCGTCACCCCGGCCACCCGGAAGAACAGGTGTCCGGGGCGGGGATCGAGGAGCGGCAGCGCGCCCAACGACCAGGCCGTCGCGGCGAGAAGGGTTGCGAGGATGTCGGTTCGTTCATTCCGGCTGTCGTTCATGGCGCGGGTTTCTAGGGCAGCGCCTTGAATCGCGGATGAACGGCAGATGAGGAATTGTGTGGCCGGCCGAATCGCGCGGGTTCCTGGCGGGCCCAGCGGCCGGAAGAGCCGACGCTTGGTTGAAATCCCGAACACCCCGAGCCCGCGGGCTCCCGCACTTCATCCCGCCGCCACCATGATGCGGTAGAAGCCGGCCGTGTCCCGCTATCTGGTGGTGCCGGAGCTTTCCCGCGTCTGGGCAGAGGCGCGCTCGAGCTTGCACCCCATCCGCGTGGAGACGCCGGGTTTTCAAGGGGAGATCGAGGCCGAGAAGGCGGACGGCCAGGTGCGCCTGATCCCGCCCACGCGCATCTCGCTCGCCGTGGTCCTGCTCAAGTCCAGCAACGAGCTGGTGGACGCGGAGCTGCGGCGCAAGCTGGACGCGCGGAGGTTCCCGCGGATCCTGGGCGAGCTGCGCGAGATGAAGCCGTCGTCCGGCCCGCGCTCTGTGCTCCGCGGCGTCCTGACCCTGCACGGCGTCTCGCGGGAGATGGAGGTGGACGCGACCGTGCGCGCGGCGGAAGACGAGACGCTGGAGGTGGAGGGGGAGAAGATGCTGGACATGCGCGAATTCGGGCTGGTCCCGCCGCGTTTCTTGATCTTCAAGGTCGAGCCGCTGGTCCGGATCCGGGCGAAGCTGGTCGCGCGCCCGGCCGTGCCGGTCCTCTAGACTTGTTGCTTGCGGCGAGCCCGCGCCGCGCTCGCCAGCTCGTCCAGCACCGGCACGGTCGCTTCCCATCCCAGGCATGCGTCAGTGATCGACTGCCCGTACACCAGCTGCTGCGGGTCGCGCAGATCCTGCCGCCCCTCCGCGATGAACGACTCGACCATCACGCCCACGATCCCCCGCTCACCCTCCGCCACCTGCGCGGAAATCTCTCGCGCAACCTGCGGCTGCCGGCGATAGTCCTTCCCGCTGTTCCCGTGGCTCGCGTCGATCACCAGCCGCGGCGGCACCGAAGCCTGGGCGAGCGCCGCCAGCGCCTTGCGCACGCTGGTCGCGTCCGAGTTGCCCCCCGTGGCCCCGCCGCGGAGGATGATGTGGCAGTCGGGGTTCCCGCGCGTCGAGACGATGCCCGCCAGGCCTTGCTCGGTCACGCCGAGAAAGTGGTGCCGGTGGCCGGCCGCGCGCACGGCGTCGATGGCGATCTGGATGTTGCCCTCCGTGCCGTTCTTGAAGCCCACCGGCATCGAGAGGCCCGAGGCGAGCTCGCGGTGGACCTGGCTCTCGGTGGTGCGGGCACCGATCGCGCCCCAGGAGACCAGGTCGGAGATGAACTGCGGCGTGATCGGGTCGAGGAACTCGCAGGCGGTGGGGAGGCCCAGCTCCACCAGGTCGAGCAAGAGGCGCCGAGCGAGCCGCAGGCCCTGGTTGACCGCGAACGACCCGTCGAGCCGCGGGTCGTTGATCAGGCCCTTCCAGCCCACCGTGGTGCGCGGCTTCTCGAAGTAGACGCGCATCACGATGCGGAGGTCGGCGTCCAGCCGCGCCGCCTCGGCCTTCAGGCGGCGCGCGTAGTCGAGCGCCGCGACCGGATCGTGCACCGAGCAGGGCCCGACGATGACCAGCAGGCGATCGTCCTGGCCTCCCAGGATGCCGATGATCTCCTCCCGCGCGCGCCCGACCAGCTGCGATCCCTTCTCGGCGAGCGGAAGCTCCTCGAGCAGGATGGCGGGCGGAAGCAGGGGCCGGTTGCTTTCGACATGGAGGTCGCGCGTTTTCATCGTGGCGGATTCTAGCCGATCGGCTGTCGACCCCACGACCGGGACCGACGTAGGATGGGCCTCGTGCCGCGGGTCACGTTCACCGCCAATCTGCGCCGACACGTCGACTGTCCCTCCGCGGACGTGCCGGGCGCGACCGTCGGAGAGGCGCTGGCGGCGGTGTTCGCTCGTTCCCCAGCGATCCGCGGGTACATCATCGACGATCAAGGCGCGCTGCGTCGCCACGTGGTGGCCTTCGTCGGCGGGGAGGCCGTGCGCGACCGCGTGGGCCTGACCGACGCGGTGGCGCCCGACGCGGAGATCGCGGTGATGCAGGCGCTTTCCGGAGGTTGAGCATGGACGACATCCTGGTCGGGACTCGCAAGGGGTTGTTCGCGCTGCGCGGGACGGAGATCGGCCGACCCTCGTTCCTCGGCGCCGCGGTCACGGCGGTCCTGCAGCGCGGCAGGACGATCTACGCGGCGGTGGGCCACGGGCACTTCGGGGCCAAGCTGCACCGCTCGCGCGACGGCGGGGAAAGCTGGGAAGAGGTGGCAGCGCCGAGCTGGCCGCCGAAGCCGACGGATGCCGACGACAAGAGCCCGATGACCGGCGCTCCTTGGCCCTGGAGCCTCGATCAGATCTGGACGCTGGAAGCCGATCCGAGGGACCCGGACGCCCTCTGGTGCGGCACCATCCCGGGCGGGCTCTTCCACTCGACGGACGGCGGCGTGTCGTGGCGGCTCTTGCGGTCGCTGTGGGACCGCCCCGAGCGCAAGCGGTGGTTCGGGGGTGGCTACGACTTCCCGGGCATCCATTCGCTCTCGGTGGATCCGCGCGATCCCCGGCGCCTGCTGGCCGGCGTCTCGTGCGGAGGCGCCTGGCTCACCCAGGACGGCGGAGAGTCCTGGTCGGTCGCCTCGAAGGGGATGTTCGCCGCGTACATGCCGCCGGTGAAGCGGGACGACCCGGCGATCCAGGATCCGCACCGTATCGTCCGCTGCGCCGGCTCGCCCGACGTGCTCTGGGCGCAGCACCACAACGGCGTGTTCCGCACGACGGACGGGGCGAAGAGCTGGAGCGAGGTGACCATCAAGCCGTCGTCGTTCGGGTTCGCGGTGGCGGCGCACCCGAGGGATCCGGAGACGGCGTGGTTCGTGCCCGCGGTGAAGGACGAGATGCGCGTGCCAGTGGAGGGCGCGCTGGTGGTGACGCGGACGCGGGATGGGGGAAAGTCGTTCCAGACGCTGCGAGCGGGGCTGCCGCAGAAGCACGCGTATCACTTGATCTACCGGCACGGCCTGGACGTCGCGCCGGACGGACAGACGCTGGCGATGGGGTCGACGACGGGGGCGCTCTGGTTGTCGCAGGACGCTGGAGAATCGTGGACAGCGCTCAGCCGGGACTTGCCGCCGGTGTACTGCGTGCGGTTCGCGACCTGATACGACTAGCCCTGCCAACTCAGATGCAGAAGGCGCGAGTTGGCACGATCAATGCGTATTGTGTCCCCGGGTTTTACGGCGCCAGCACCGTCTCCCCATACGACAGATACCGATCCATCGACTGCGCCGCCTGCCGCCCTTCCTTGATCGCCCAGACCACCAGCGACTGCCCCCGGGCCATGTCTCCCGCGGCGAACACCCCGGGCACGCTGGTCATCTTCGTCTGGTCCGTCCAGACGTTCCCGCGCTCGTCCAGCTTCACCCCGAGCTGCGTCAGCATCGGCTTCTCCGGTCCGACGAAGCCCATCGCCAGCAGCACCAGGTCCGCCGGAATCACCTTGTCCGTCCCTGGAATCTCCCGCGGCCCGAAGCGCCCGTCCGGTCCCTTCACCCACTCCACCTCGAGGTAGAGCAGCTCCCGGACGTGACGATCCTTGTCCCCGAGGAACCGCTTGGTCATCACGCTGTACACCCGCGGGTCCTTCCCCCAGACCGCCTTCGCCTCGTCCTGCCCATAGTCGAGCCGGTACGTCTTCGGCCACTGCGGCCAGGGATTGTCGGGCGCGCGCTCGTCGGGCGGCTTCGGCAGGATCTCCAGCTGGGTGAGGCTCCGGCAGCCGTGGCGCATCGACGTCCCTACGCAGTCCGTCCCCGTGTCCCCGCCCCCGATCACCACCACCTGCTGGTCCTTGGCCGAGATGTACTTGCCGTCCTTCAGCTTCGAGTCGAGCAAGGACCTGGTGTTCGCGAGCAGGAAGTCCATCGCCGGGTAGATGCCCGCCAGGCTGCGCCCTTCGACGGGAAGATCCCGCGCTTGCGTCGCGCCGCCACAGAGCAGCACGGCCTCGAATTCGCGAGCGAGCTGCATGGCGGGAATGTCCTTCCCGATCTCCTTCCCGGTGACGAATCGCACGCCTTCGTCCGCCATCAGCTTCACCCGGCGGTCGACCAGCTTCTTGTCGAGCTTCATGTTCGGGATGCCGTACATCAAGAGGCCGCCGATGCGGTCGTCCCGCTCGAACACGGTCACTTCGTGCCCGGCGCGGTTGAGCTGCGCGGCGGCCGCCAGTCCCGCCGGGCCCGATCCGACCACCGCCACCCGCTTTCCGGTGCGCATCGGAGGCGGCTCGGGGACCACCCAGCCCTCGGCGAACGCCCGGTCCGCGATCGCCTCCTCCAGCAACTTGATGTTCACCGCGGGCAGGTTGATCCCGACCGTGCAGCTCCCCTCGCAAGGCGCCGGGCAGACGCGGCCCGTGAATTCCGGGAAGTTGTTCGTGGTCTGCAGCCGCATCCAGGCTTCCTTCCAGCGCCCGCGCCAGACCAGGTCGTTCCACTCCGGAATCAGGTTGTTCACCGGGCAGCCGGAGACCATGCCGTTGAACAGCTTGCCCGTGTTGCAGAACGGGACGCCGCAGTCCATGCAGCGCCCCCCCTGCTCCCGGAGCGTCTGCTCGGCGCACCCGAGGTGCATCTCCTCCCAGTCCTTGATCCGCTCCAGCGGGGGGCGGTCATGGGAGGGCTCGCGAGCGTACTCGAAGAAGCCGGTCGGCTTTCCCATCTAGTTGCCGCTCACTCGCGCCTCGTCGCGCGCGTTCTCGAGGAATGCCGCCATCTCCGCTTCCTCGGGCGGAAGCCCCTTCGCCCGCATCCTCGCCTGCGCCTCCAGCATGCGCCGGTAGTCGTGCGGCATGATCCGCACCAGGCGGGCCGCGGTCTCCTCCCAGCGGTCCAACAGGCGCGACGCCAGCGCGCTGCCCGTCAGCTCCGCGTGCCGCTCCACCATCCGCTGAACCAGCGTGAGCTCCGCGTCCTCCACCTTGTCCAGCGCCACCATCTGGAGGTTGCAGCGGCTCGGGAACTTGCCGTCGCCGTCGAGCACGTACGCCACGCCGCCCGACATCCCGGCCGCGAAGTTG
>Ga0137397_10002112_pt1 | contig 13924 bp, 10 predicted proteins | sample czorhiz116metaG_FD_106658 | JGI IMG/M metagenome (GOLD analysis project Ga0137397, IMG submission 106658) | Vadose zone soil microbial communities from Angelo Coast Range Reserve, California, USA - czorhiz1.16 metaG | ecosystem: Environmental > Terrestrial > Soil > Vadose zone | place: USA... | reverse complement strand
CGCTTCAGATCCTGCTCCGTGCGGTAGATGCCCACGAGAGACTGCATGGAGTCCTGAAGCTTGCGGTGCACCGAATACGGATCCGGCCCGCTCGAGCGCTCGAAGGGCAACAGCAGCTCCCGCTCCGCACCCGCGATCTGCGCCGGATCGAGCGGCGCATGCGCGGGCGCCTTCTGGGCGTAGGCCGCGGCTCCCGCTCCCGAGCGCCGGCCGAACACCAGGAGATCCGAGAGAGAATTCCCGCCGAGTCGGTTCGCGCCGTGCATGCCGCCCGAGGATTCGCCGGCGGCAAAGAGCCCGGGCACCGTGGCCGCGCCCGTCTCCGCGTCCACGCGGACGCCTCCCATGATGTAGTGCCCGGTCGGGCCGACTTCCATCGGACCCTTCGTGATGTCGATGTTCGCGAAATCCATGAACTGGTGGTACATGGACGGAAGCTTCTTCTTCACGATCTCGGCCTGCTTGTGGGAGATGTCGAGGAAGGCGCCGCCGTGCGGGCTTCCGCGCCCTTCCTTCACCTCGGTGTAGATGGCGCGCGCCACCATGTCGCGGGTCGAGAGCTCCATGCGCTTGGGGTCGTAGCGCTCCATGAAGCGCTCTCCCGCGGCGTTGCGCAAGACCCCCCCCTCGCCGCGCACGGCCTCGGTGACGAGGAGGCCCTGCACGCCCGGAGGCCAGACCATGCCGGTCGGGTGGAACTGGAAGAATTCCATGTCGATCAGCTCGGCGCCGGCGTCCATAGCAAGTGCGTGGCCGTCTCCCGTGTACTCCCAGGAATTCGAGGTGATCTTGTAGGCCTTGCCGACTCCGCCCGTGGCGAGCACGACCGCCTTCGCGCGGAAGGTCACGAAGCGCCCGGTCTCGCGCCAGTAGGCGAAGGCGCCCACCACGCGGCGGTCCTGCGTCAAAAGCTTCGTGACGGTGCACTCCATGTAGACCTCGAGCCCCTGATGCACGCCGTGGTCTTGCAGCGTGCGGATCATCTCGAGCCCCGTGCGGTCACCAACGTGGGCAAGCCGCGGCGCGGAATGGCCGCCGAAATTCCTCTGCAAGATTCTTCCGTCCTGCGTGCGGTCGAACACGGCGCCCCAGTGCTCCAGCTCGCGGACGCGGTCGGGCGCCTCCTGTGCGTGGAGCTGCGCCATGCGCCAGTTGTTGAGCAGCTTGCCGCCGAGCATCGTGTCCTTGAAGTGAACCTTCCAGGAATCCCGGGGATCCACGTGCGCGAGCGCGGCAGCAACCCCTCCCTCCGCCATCACCGTGTGCGCTTTCCCAAGCAGCGACTTGCAGACCACGCCCACGCGCGCTCCCAGCGCGGAAGCCTCGATGGCCGCGCGCAGCCCCGCGCCACCGGCGCCGATCACGAGCACGTCGACGTCGTGCGACTCGAAGCGCTCGGTCATCGGGATGCCCGGCTCGCGACGGTCACAGGAGCCTCACGTCGTGGAGGACACCCATGGAGAGCAGGCGCACGTACACGTCCGCGAGCGTGACGGCGAAGAAGGAGATCCAGGCGAATCCCATGTGGTGCTCGTTCAGGGCCGTCGCCTTGGACCAGAGGCCGTGCTGCGTGCGCGCGGCCGCGGAGCAGGAGAAGCAGTCCAGCTTGCCGCCGATCAGGTGGCGGAAGGAATGGCAGGAGAAGGTGTAGAGCGTGAGCGTGCCCGTGCTCGCGAGGATCACGAGGGTGCCGACGCCGATTCCGAACCTTCCGTCGAACCAGAGCGCCTGCCACACGTCGTGCCAGAGAAAGAAGAGCCACAGGAACGCGAGATAGAAGGCGAATCGGTGAAGATTCTGGAGCACGAACGGAAACTTCATCTCGCCGGTGTATTTGCCACGATGCGCCTCGCCCACCGCGCACGCGGGCGGATCGAGGAAGAAGGCGCGGTAGTACGCCTTCCGGTAGTAGTAGCAGGTGGCGCGGAACATCACCGGTGGGATCAGGATCAGAAGCGCGGGGGAAAGAGGCCACCAGGGCGCGACGATCTTGGGGGAGTACAAGGGAGAGAGGTAGGGTCCGAACTCGTAGTGCGCGCTCTGCAGCGCCGCCCAGAAGGAATAGCCGCCCAGCACCGACAATCCCAGGGCGGTGAGCGCCGGGGCGAGCCACCACGCGTCGCGCCGATCGGTGGATCCAAAGCGGTCCGAAGCCTTCGGGGGGGCAGCCTGCACCCGCTGCGCCATCCATTCCTCCGTGGAACGATTGAAATCCCGATAAGGGCAATGAGCAGACCGACTTTAGCACGGGCAGGACGTGAAGAAAAGCGAAGGGCGGGCTCGGATGTCTAGCCCGCCCCCCACTTACTGAGTGACGCCGGTTGGAGAAACCTACGGTCTAATTGCCGTCATAGCTGTCGTCGTAGTACGAGTCGTCGTTGTTGTAGTCGCTGTTCGAGTCGTTGTAGTAGCCGTTGTCGTAGCCGTCGTCGTATTGATAGCTGTCGTCCGCGCGGTACGGGCCGTCCCAGTACGAATCGAAATCGTTATCCCAGTTGCTCACCGAGATCGACAAGCCGCTGGGCGCGTACGGGCAGTGGTGCACGTGATAGGCGTAGGCGTCGTAGGAGTCGAAACGCTCGTCGCAGAAGTTGCAGCCGTAGAGGTAATGCGGCCGCACGATCCGGGCGCCGATGTGGACCCCGCCGATTCTGAAATTCGCCGCGACAAAGAGCCGGACCGGGCGCACGTAGACGAGCCGGCCGTAGTATCGGGGCGCGCAGTAGATCCGGCGCGCGCGGAAGTAGCCGCCGTAGCGGTTATCGCGAATGGTGAGGACATCCCTGCGAACGGGATAGCCGCGCCATACGGAGGTGCCGCCCCACGAGCCGCGCGCGCTGTAGCGCCGGTCGCGGAAGCGGATGTCGCCGGAGGAGCCGCTTCTCCAGCGGTCGCCGACCTGGGTGCGCTCGCGGACCTGGACACGATTGGTCGCGCCGCGGTCGCGCCACGTCGTGCCGCCGCCGCTGTTGGAGCGATCCCCACGGCCGCTCCACGTGCGCTGACGCTCGCCGCCGTTCTGGCCGCCGCGCCATGCTCCCTGATCGCCGCGATTGCCGCGGTCCTGACCGCCTTGATTGCCACGGTTCTCGCGCCAGCCCCGGTCACTCCGCTCCGACTTGCGATCCCCCTCCTTTGGTGTCCACCACTTGCCTTGATCGGCCTGGGCGAGAAGGGGAGCTCCCATCAGCATCGTGACGCCGATGGCGCCCGCGATCGCGAGGCGAGCTCGGTTCAGCCATGATCCATTCATTCGACTCACTCCTTTCGGGACTAGGATATCTTGCTGGTGCTTCACCGTGGACAAAATGCAACCACCATGCCCGGGCAGGGCTCCAGGACCGAAGCCATTGGCGCGCAATCACTTGCGACCCAGAATCCCCGGACCCAGAGGGCCTCTCCTCCGTCGACATTCGACCCCATGGTCGCGCCACAGTCACACCCCTCCCAGACGCCTCAAGGCTCAACAGAGTTGCCCATCCTGCCGATATCTGGACGGGCACAGATGGGATGCGCCCGCCTCCGGCAACCCAACCCAAACGAGGGGTAGAACCAATGGCTGCGATGACCGAGAACGAACGCATGGAGTATTCGGTTCTAATGAGCCGCGGGCGGGACGCGGAGCGCACGTGCCACTTCTGCTGGATTGCGTCCGGAATCGCGGCCACGATGCTTCTCTCGTGGGCGATCGCGGCCCGGAACGCGGGGCTCATGCTTCCGGTCATCTTCGCCGTCGCCTATGGCTTCTACACCATGGTGCACGGCCGCTCGCAGACCCGGCTGATCGGCGGCTACGTGAAGGAATTCTTCGAGGGGAACGACTCGAGCAACTCCGGTCCGCTCTGGTTCACCCGCCTCGGAAGGCTCGAGATGGTGCCAGGATTCAGCGCCTCCAATGCCGACTGGCTCATGACCGCCATGGCGAATGTGGTCATCGTGACCTCCGTGATCTTCGCGTGGGTCTTCGCATCCGCCATGCCCAAGGGAGAGCTCTACGCCGGCATCGCGACGGGATGCGCGATGGCGTTTCTCGTCCACTCCATCTCGGAAACGACCCGCCTGAGACAGAGCGATGCGGCCGCCTTCTGGCGTCAGGTCGGCATGGGCGCGGTCGAGGAGCGTAGTAGTCGCCCGCAGCAGCGCTTCGCCGCCCGCTAGGGCAGCGTTTCGCGATCCGCTCAACCAGAGCGTTGCGTGGGCCTCGGGTAATCCCGGGGCCCATTTTTCGTCTGTTGTTTTTGACCCGGGCCGGTACTAGGCTCGAGGCAGCAAGTCCCCCTCCCCTTCGGACTCCCATTCGTGCCGGGCCGTGACGAAGGAGACACTACCCGCGAGCTGATTCTCCCATTCCCCGGATCCAATCACGCCTCCAAGCCGGAAGCTCTCGGAGGTTTCGATCATGAACCGGACCCTACTCCTCGTGCGATTCTCGATCTTGACGGCGCTCTTCATCTGCGCCGCGTTGTGCCGCCCATCTTCTGCGACCGCCCAGTACATGTACCTGGATACGAACGGCGACGGCATCCATACCGATGCCGACGTGCTGAAGCCGTCGGGAACCACGACCATCGCGGTCTGGCTGGACACGCAGCACGACAAGGACGGTACGCTCCAGACTTGCAACTCCCACACGCACGCGCCGCACGACTGGAGCTGGGAGGGCGCGCCCCCGGATCCAGGTCTCGACATCTTCTGCTACGACATCTACCTGGTCGTGACGGATGGGACGGTGACGTGGGGAGACTACGAGGACAATCTCGGATACGACGACCTCTCGCCGCCCGACGGAAAGGGAAATCCCACGAAGCTCCACCTCACCTACTTCATACCGACCGGCGAGTACGGAAACCCCGCCGGGCTCCACAAGCTTGGCGAGATCACGGCGACCGTGGAATTCGGGACGCCTTCGATCGGCTTCGCGCCCATGGTGGGCTGGGACTACACGGCCTTCGGCACGCATTGCAGCGCTTCCCTGGATTATCCGAATTCGTACCTGTACGGGATCGACTGGTTCGACGCCGACGGAGCCCCCTACGGCGGACCGATGAATCACCCGCCAAGCATGGGCCCGCTCGCGGCGGTATCCCTCGTGGAGGAGGCGGCCGCGGACGTGAACGTGGTGGCCACCGACACCGATGCCCAGCCTCTGACGTTCACGAAATCGTCGGGGCCGGATTACGTGACGGTGGAAACCGTGGACGCTCCGGGCGGCGCCGGCCGCGTCCACGTGGCTCCCCAGAGCGCGGACGTGGGCGCCGGAAGTGCCACGATCCGGGTCTCCGATGGGATTTTCTGGTGCGAGCGAACCCTGGACATCGTCGTCCGGCCGCTGCTGCGGATGAGCCAGCCCGGGGACATCGCCACGCTCGTGGGCGGGCCGGTACGATATTCCATTCCCGTGGAGAACAACACCGGCCACACCCTCTCCTTCTCGCTCGTCTCCGCTCCCAGGTTCGTGACCCTGGACGCCAGGGGCACCGTGTCGGGGCTCCCCGCGAGAGAGGATATCGGCACGTGGAGCGTGACCGTTTCCGTGACCGATGGGACGCTCCACGATCAGAAGACGTTCCGCATCCAAGTCAGTCCCGCCCCGGAGGCGCCCAACAGCGCCCCCGTCGCGGTCACCGAAGCTCCCTTTCGGGGAATTCTCGGCCGTCCCGTCCTCTTCGACGCCTCGAAATCCCGCGATCCCGATGGCGACCCGCTCAGCTATCTGTGGGAGTTCGGAGACGGCACCGCCGCGATGACGGCCAAGGCCACGCATGCGTACACGAGGACCGGAGATTGGACCGTAAGCCTGACGGTTCGCGACCCGAGCGTGGCGGTCACGGTGACTTCCGTGGCTCACATTCAGGATCGCGCGGAGGCGCGCGCCTATCTCGAAGGCGGCCCGGGCGCGGCCCTGGCCGCGACTGCGGGAAAGAACGTGTGCGTGCGCATCGAGCCCCTGAACGCGTCGTTCGGATGCGCGGAGCTGGGCCCCGAGGCCCTCAACGTGACCCTCGCCGCCGCGGGGGCGGGCAGGATCAACGCGATCGGTGTGGCCGAGAACAACGGGACCGATGCGGACGGAAACAGGATCGCGGATCGGGGCATCCTGTTCTCCGCGACGGACATGGCGGGTTTCCTTTCACGGGCGACGGGCAAGGATCTGAACCTGACCCTGGAGGGATCGCTCGACGGGGGAGGAAGCTTTACCGCGCCGCTCCAGATCTCCCTCCTGAGACACGCCGGGCCGCTCGGGGCGGGCATGTCACCGAATCCCATGAATCCCTCGAGCCAGTTTTCCTTCGTCACCACACGGTCCGGCCGCGTTGATCTGCGACTCTACGACTCCCAGGGAAGGCTCGTGCGCCGCGTCATCGACGGCGAGGCCATGCCCGCCGGATACCATCAGATGACGATCGACGGGCGTGGCGATCGGGGGCAGAGGCTGTCCTCGGGGATCTATTACTACTGGATCGAGACCCCGGAAGGCAGTACGCGCGGGCGGTTCGCCATTCTGCGCTAGGAGTGGCGCGGCTCTACGGGTGTGCTACGAGCGGGATCCGAGGGAGTGCCGTCGGGGAGTGCTGGCGCGTCGATGGCAGGAGCGTACGGGAGGCGAGGCCGGGCACCTCGAGTGACGGCGAGCTCTCTTCCTCCCAGCGCGAGGAGCACGACCACGATGACCGGCGGGATCTGGATGGCCTGAAGGGCGAGCCCGGCGGCCAGCGCCTCGTGCGGCGCCACGCCGAAGGGAAGGAGCGCCAGGATCATCGCTGCCTGCGTGACCCCGATGTTTCCCGGCGAGAGCTGGATCAGCCCGCTCAGGTTGACCACCATCAGGGCGGTGAAGGACGCGGAGAAGGACACCGGAATCCCGAACGCGGAGAGAATGAGGTGATAGGTAGCCCACTGCGCCACCCAGTTGAGGAGCGCGAAAAAGAGGGCGAGCGCAAAGAGCCGCGGTGACCCGGTCTCCGTGATGCTCGCGAGCGTCGTGCGCACGCGAGCGGGAAGCGCGTCCAGGAGGCGCACGCGTTTTCCCGACCAGGCGGCCGCAACCAGGAGCAGGACGAGTACTCCTCCCGAGATCTGGAGCCCGTTCAGGATCGGCGGGAGGCTCAGGATCGCGGGCGCGAGCAGCATGAAGCAGGCGAGCGCCAGCGCTTCGATCCCCCGCGTGCGGACGACCGAGGCAGCGACGGCGCCCACCGGCGCCCCTTCGCGAGCCGAGAGATCCTGGACGCGAGCGGTCTCTCCGAGAAGCGCCACCGAGAGCGAATTCATCGCCGAGCCCAGGAAGTTCGCCTCCTGGACCGCCCGCCACCGGCAGGGCGCCGAGGATCGAAGCAGGAAATACCACGCGAACCCCTTGGCGATCAGGGAGACGAGGTTCACCGCGAGCGCGGCCCAGAGGATTCCCGGATCCGCCCGGAGAAGAACGCCGGGCACATCGCGCCACGGGACCTTGTAGAGGAAGAGGACGAGCGCGGCCAGGGCGATGGCTCCCAATGCCACGCGCGCCACGGTCTGCTTCTCGAGCCTGAGCCTCACGCGCGCCTCATGAGCTCGGCGAGCGGACGGAACTCATATCCCTCGTCGCGGGCGTCGCGGATGATGCCATCGAGCGCTTCCGCGGTCTGCGCGCGGTCGCCGGGAGTCGCGTATCCATCGCCGTCATGAAGAAGGATGATCGCGCCGGGACGGAGCCCGTGCCGTACGCGCCTTCGGATCTCCTCGGCGCCCGGACGGTTGGTATCCCAGACCCCCAGCGTCCACCCGAAGACGTCGTAGCTCAGCTCCCGAGCCACCGAGTGCACGGCCGGATTGCGAAGCCCATGCGGCGCGCGGAAGCAGCGCGGCGCCCGGCCGAGCACGTCCGTGATCGACGCATGGGCGTCCCGCAGCTCCCCTTCGATGAAGCGCCGTCCTCTCAGGTGGAGCTTGGCGTGGCGCTCCGTGTGGTTTCCGATCACGTGTGGGCTTTGCGAGAGGCGCGAAGCGACCTCGGGGTGGAGGCGCACATGGCGGCCCAGCACGAAAAAGGCGGCCGGCACGCGCCGGTCCTCCAGGACGTCGAGAATCCGGTCCGTGGCGCCGGGATTGGGGCCATCGTCGAACGTGAGATAGAGCGTCTTGCCCTCGCGCGGGCCGCGCCCGATGACCCGGCCGAAGAGGGAGCTGTTGGGCGCGTACATCCCGTACGCATAGCACCCCAGCGCCATCGCCGCGGCGCCCGTGCCCCAGATCGCCGGGGCGAGCGTGGGCGTCATCGCGCGACCCTCCGGTAGACCTCGACCACTCTCGCGGCAACTTCCGCCCAGGAGTAGGCCGAGGCTTTCTTCAGCCCCCAGGCGCTCATCTCCGCTCTCCGGTCCGGATCGCGCGTGAGGCGGATCACCGCATCGGCCCAGGCACCGGGATCGTCCGGAGGCACGAGGAGCGACTTTCCGCCATCGATCAGCTCACGGAAGCCGCAGATGTCCGAGCCGATGATCGGCGTGCCGCAAGCCATCGCCTCGAGGAGCGTGATTCCAAAAGACGCCTTGCTGGTGGGGCAGAGGTAGAGATCGGCCCCGGCGTAGAGCGAGGGCCGCTCGTCGTACACGCGTCCCACGAACGTCACGCTGCGTCCGAGGGAGCGGGCGCGGCTCTCGTACGCGGGACGGAGCGGCCCGTCTCCCGCCACCGTCAGCTTCGCTCCCGGGTACGCGGCGAGAACCGCGGGCATCGCGGAGAGAATCTGGTCCAGCCCGTTCCTGGGGTCGAGCCGTCCCAGGAAGAGGAGCTTGGGGCCCGAGCTTCCGTTCGCCGAAGACCTGCCATTGGGATGGAAATACCCGACGTCCACCCCGTTCGGAATGATCTCCCAGTCCGAAGTGAAGTAGCGGGCATGGGCCTCGATCGCGGGCTGACTCACCGCGATGCTCGCGGCGAACCGGTCGAGGCGCTTCTGGAGCGGGGCGCGGAAAATCGAGTAGGCCACCGAGCGCCGGAACCAGGAATGGAACGTCGCGACGACCGGGATTCCGAGATCCGCCGCCGCTTCCGGGGCGATCATGCCGAGCGTGGGTGTGAGGGGGCCGTGGGCGTGCACCACGTCGATCCGCTCCGACTCGAGGATGTCGCGGATCTCTCGCCGAAGGCCGAAGCCTGCCGTCATGCGCGCGAAAGAGCCGTTGCTGAGAAACACCACGCTCCGGCCCACCCGGTGGACCCCGGCCGACTCCCGCTGCCCGGCCATCCGGGAGGTGATCACGACCGCCGTGTGCCCCCAGGCCCGGAGGTGCACGGCCAGGTTCTGAACGTGCTCCGTCACCCCGCCGAAGTGCGGGTAATAGAACTCGGTTACGAGGGCGACGCGGAGGGGCTTCCCGTGCGGTACGGAGGGGGGCGAAGGGAAGCCATTCGCCGTTGCGACCTTCTGGATCATCCAAAAAGTATAGCCCCGTGGCGAAACGAGAACCTAACGGCGGGTGGTGGTTATCTTGGCAGCAGATCCCTGAGGCCGGGGATGGCCGGCTTCATCACCATGAGCGCGGCCGCGATCGCGGGCGTGAGTAGGGCGACCGCTCCCCAGAGCTCCCACTGCACGGAGAGCGCGCGATACGCGGCCCAATCCAGGGATTCGCCGGAGCGGCGAACCAGCGCGAGCATCTTCCGCTGCGCCGGGGCGACCGCCATCATGAACGCGAAGCCCGAGATGATGAAGAGGACGATCGACCAGAAGATCCACCCCGTCCCGAGGATGGGATACTTGCCCACGACCGCGGCGCCGATGCCTCCGATCAGGATCAGGATGATCGGCGGCAGGGTGAAGAGACGGTCGGCGCGAATGATTCCCTCGAGCATGTTGGCGATCACAACCGGGTTCTTGGTGCGGTCGGCGTTCGCCTTCCAGAACACGCCCGTGGTGATGTTCCCCAGGAAAAGAACCACCGCCAGCACGTGAAGCAGCTTCAAACCTAGATAAGCGTGCGCCTCCATCGCGAGACTCCTTCCGATCAGGGTTCGTTGGGGATCAAGCCCACGGCGCTGAACTCCGGGCTACGGGCTGAGGATGCGCGTCGTCCATCCACGTCCCTTACGCTCGTAGAGCACGCGGTGGTGGAGTCGATGGGGGCGGGCTTCCCAGAACTCGATCCGCTCCGGCTCGATCCGGAAACCGCTCCAGTGCTTCGGCCGGGGCACCTTCCGGGGCAGCGACGCGTCGAGCTCCTGGTATTTCGCGGTCAGCTCCTCGCGCCCTTGCCCAAGCTCCTCGCTCTGGCGCGAGGCCCAGGCGCCCACCTGCGACTCGCGCGAGCGCCCGGCCCAGTAGGCGTCGGCTTCCGCGTCCGAGACGGGAGTAGCGCGTCCCTCCACGCGCACTTGCTTCTGGAGCGGCGGCCACCAGAAGCAGAGGGCCGCAGGGGCGCCCGCTCCGCCGGCGCCGCCCTTGGGGCCCGCGGGCAGGAGCTCATGCCCCTTCCTGCTCTCGAAGTTCGTATAGAAGACGAATCCGCGCTCGTCCACGGAGCGGACGAGCACCACGCGCACCGACGGCTTGCATTCGCGGTCCACGGTGGCGAGCGCCGCGGCGTCCGGCTCCGGAAGATCGGCTCGAGACGCGAGTGCCTGCCACTCGAGAAACAGCCCGATCGGATCGGGCGGCTGGGTCACAGACTGGGGACCGACGTACCGGATTTCCCCGACGGCGGGACGGGGCGGTACTTCACTCCGAGCTGATCGAAGAGGAACATCAGGACGTCCGCCATCTGCCGGTCGCGCTCCGAGAGCGCGGTCCCGATTCCGTGCCCGGAGTCGTAGCTCACGCGCATGAGGACGGGATTCTTGGAGCCCGACGCCTGGAGTCTCGCGACCATCTTGAAGGTTTCCCAGGCGGGGACGCGTGGATCGTTCACGCCGGTGAGCGCCAGGATGGAAGGATAGGTCTCGCCATCCTTCACGTGGTGGTAGGGGGAGTAGCCAACCATGCCGTGGAACTGGAGGGAGTCCTTCACCGTGCCGAACTCGGTCGTGTTGAACTCGCCGTTCGGCGCCAGCTCCGTGCGGAGCACGTCGCCGTAACCCACGTGCGCGACCGCGGCCTGCATGAAGCTGGGGTAGTGGACCAGCGTGCCGTACACGAGGAGCCCGCCGGCGCTTCCGCCCTCGATCGCGAGACGCTCCTTCTTCGTGTATCCCTGATCCACGAGGTAGCGCGCGCAGGTCGCGAAGTCCTCCATGGACTGCTTCTTGGTTCCGAGGCGCGCGGCCTGGTGCCACGCGTCTCCGTACTCGCCTCCACCGCGCACGCTCGCGTCGGCGTAGATCCCCCCCTGCTCGATCCAGACCTTGATCTCCGGCTCGAAGTAGGGCTGCTCGCTCAGGCCGTAGGCGCCGTACCCGTAGAGGATGGCCGGCGACGATCCGTCCCGCTTGGTGCCCTTGCGCATGACGATGTTGATCGGAAGCTTGGTGCCGTCCGGCGCCTCCGCGAACACGCGCCGCACTTCGCAGTCCCTGAAGTCCGCGGGAGAGATCTGCCGGAGTGCGGTGCTCATCAGCCTGCCGGTCTCCGGAGTCCATCGGTAGTACGCGGGCGGCTGGGTGTAGCTCTGGCTCCGGACCAGCACGGTGTCTCCCGACGTGCGCACCGCATTTCCCATGGTCGAGATCTCCGAAAGGGTGACCAATCCCTGTGGATGGCCGCCCAGATCGTAGACGCGCATCTGCGTGGGACCGCCGACCATCTCGGTCACGAAGAGCCGGCTCTGCGCCGGCGTGTAGGACTCGATCGCGTTCTCCGTCTCCGGGACGACGACCGCGGCATGGTGCAGGTCGGGGGACTGGAGCGGCATTCTCAGGATGGCCTTTCGGGGCGTGTCCTTTCGCGAGAGCAGATAGAGCGCCGCATCCATTCCGAACTTGGACTCGATGATCCCGTCCTCGAACGTCGCGAACCGATTCCACGCCCCGCCCCGGCTCAGGAGCCAGTAGGCGTGCTCCCCCCCGTCGCCGTTACTCACGTCCGCGAGCACGTACTGTCCATCCGGGTTCGTGCTGAGCTCGATCTCCGCGATCTTCGGGAATTCCCTGCCGAGGACGTAGGTGTCCTCGGAGAGCGGCGTCCCCAGCTTGTGGTAGTAGATCTGCTGGTAGAAAGGGAGATCCTCCGCCGCGCGCTCGCCCTCGTGCGGGTAGCGCGTGTAATAGATTCCGGAGGCATCCTGATTCCAGGCCGCGCTTCCGCCCGCGGTCCCGCCGTTCACCTTGGGGATCACGTCCGGCAGCGCCTCGCCGGTGTCGGAGCGGTAGAGATGGAGCGTCCCGTCCTCGGTGCCGCTCTTGGAGAGGGACACGGCGACGTAGCGGCCATCCAGCGAGGGGGCGTAGAAGTCGATCGAGGTTCCGCCCGTGGCGTCGATGAGGTTCGGATCCACCACGGTCCTCTCGGATTCCTTGTCCATCACCGAAGTCATCGCAACCAGGAAGGGCTGCTGCTTGGGCGGCTGCACCTTCATGAAGAAGTACGTCCCGTTCCGGTAGGCCGCGGAGCGGTAGTCGGGGGATTCGGAGTGGGTCAGCGCGACCACGCGATCCAGGATCGGTTTCCGATCGGGATGACGGTCCAGCCAGGCGCGCGTGTAGCGGTTCTGCCCCTGCGCCCACTTCGCCGTGGCCGGGTCCGACGCCTTCTCCATGTATTGATAGTCGTCCCGGACCGCAGTACCCCAGTAGGTGTTCACGACGGTTTTCTTGGGCGCCTTGGACTTTTGCGGGAGCTTGGGGTCCGCCGCCCAGGCGTGCGAGGCGAGGAGAAGCGTGATCGCGACGAGTGTGGTGCGGCGAAACATGAGGTGCCTCCGAGCTGGAACGGATCGATAGCGCTGGAACGTGCGTTCGCGAGCATCGGCGCCCGCATTTGGCATATTACAACAGCCACATTCACGCCGAGGTTCGCTATACTCCCGCCGGGCCGGCGCATCGGGTCCACTCGGCATCTTGCCTAGTTCGCCCGGGCCCGTCCGCGCCCGGCCCTAAGTCATTACAGAAATTGGGCTCCGGTCGCGAGGCCCCAGCTTCCATGGAACAAATTCCTCTCTGGAGTCCCAAGCCTCCGCCCGCGGTCCGAAGCTCGCTCCCGCTCCTCTCCAAGTCGCGCTTCCTCGCCGGCCTTCAGTGCCAGAAGCGGCTGTATTTCGAATGCTACCGCTCGGTTCCGCGCGATCCGCTTCCTCCCGCCACGGAGGCGCTCTTCGAGGCGGGGGCGCGCGTGGGAGTCCTGGCGCGCGGGCTCTTCGCCGGCGGAATCCGGATCGAGGGGCCCGAGGCGGACCAGGAGACCACCGCGGTCATGCGGCAGCACGGATCGAGGGCGATCTACGAGGCCGCCTTCAACCACGACAACATCCGGGTCCGCGTGGACATCCTGGCGCCGGTGGGGGACGGATCGTGGGATCTGGTCGAGGTGAAATCCAGCGCGGGCTACAAGGAGGATTACCTCCCCGACATCGGAATCCAGCTCCACGTCCTCGAGGGAGCCGGGGTTCCGGTGCGGAGGGCCTGCCTCGTTCATGTGAACAATCAATACCTCTACGAGGGAGGGGACTACGTCCTGGGCCAGCTCTTCGCGGTGCGAGACCTCACCACCCAGGCGCGCGAGGCGATTCCCAAGCTCCTGCCGCAGCTCGAGGCGATGCGCGGGCCGCTCTGGGGGTGGGAGCCGCCGGAGATCGCGGTGGGCCCGCACTGCAAGCGGCCCTATCTCTGTCCCTTCTACACCCACTGCCATACCGACCGGCCCGCCTATCCTCTCGAGCATCTGCCGCGAATGAATCAGAAGCTCCAGCGCGCGCTCCGGGACGCGGACATCGACGACATCCGCGACATCCCCGAGGATTTCGAGGGGCTGACCGATCTTCACAAGCGCATCCGGGCCTCCGTGATCACGGGG
>Ga0137397_10002111_pt1 | contig 13924 bp, 15 predicted proteins | sample czorhiz116metaG_FD_106658 | JGI IMG/M metagenome (GOLD analysis project Ga0137397, IMG submission 106658) | Vadose zone soil microbial communities from Angelo Coast Range Reserve, California, USA - czorhiz1.16 metaG | ecosystem: Environmental > Terrestrial > Soil > Vadose zone | place: USA... | reverse complement strand
TTGAGATTGTCGACCAGCCGGCGCGGCAGGTCGGTGAACTTCGTCTGCGCTACGAATCGGGCGAGCGCTCGCGTCTCGTTCATAACCCGATGAGCCCGGCGTGGCGTCGCGGCGGTACTAGCCCAGCACCCCTTGCGCGCGGAGTTTTTCCACCTCGTCCGTGGAGAGGCCGAGCACCTCGGCCAGCACTTCCGCGGTGTGCTGTCCCGCGAGCGGCGGGGGCGACGTCGGCGCCTCGGAGGCGGACAGATGCACGGGGCAGCCGGGGAGCCGGAAGCGGCCGCGCGTGGCGTGCTCGATCGTGTGGATCTGGCCGCGGGCGTTCAGGTGCGGGTCGTCCAGGATCTCGCCCGTGTCGAGCGTGGCGCCGCAGGGCACGCCCGCCTTGCCCAGGATCGCCATCACGTCGTGCTTCGTGCGCGCGCTCGTCCACGCGCGGATGATCTCGTTCAGCGCGTCGCGGTTCTCCCAGCGCGTCTTCGCGTCCTTGCACCGGGGGTCGGTCAGCAGGTCGTCGCGGCCGATCGCGGTCGCGAAGTCGCGCCACATGCCCGGGTTGATCGGCTGCACGTAGATGTACGCGTAGTCGTTGGACCCACCGGGTGCGCACGGGTAGGCGCCGCCGGGCACGCCGCCCAGGAGCCCGTTGCCTCGGCGCTCGCTGGGCTTGCCCTCGCGGTAGTGATCGACGAAGCGGCCCCGGAGCAGGTTGGCCACGGTCTCCTGCATCGCCACCTCGACGAGCTGGCCCTGGCCGGTGCGCTGGCGCTGGATGTAGGCGGCCATGATGGCGGCGGCCGTGTGGACGCCGGTGCCGGTGTCGCCGATGGCGGCGCCGCAGCGAATGGGCTCGCGGTCGGGGAAGCCGGTCACGCTCATCACGCCGCCCGTCGCCTGGGCGATCATGTCGAAGCTCTTGTACTCGCTGTACGGGCCGGAGAGCCCGAAGCCCTTGATGCGGGCCACGATGATGCGCGGGTTCGTGGCGCGCAGCCGCTCGTAGTCGAGGCCCAGCTTTTCCATCAGCCCGGGGGCGAAGTTCTCGACCACGACGTCCGCCCGCTCGACCATCTTCAGGAAAAGCGCGCGGCCCTGGGGATTCTTCAGATCGATCGTCACGCTGCGCTTGTTGGAGTTGAAAACCAGGAAGAACATCGCGTCGAGGCCCGGCACCTCGGGCCGGTTACGGCGCGACTGCTCGCCGCCCGGCGGCTCGATCTTGAGGACGTCGGCGCCGAGCCAGCCGAGGAACTGGGTGCAGGTGGTGCCGGCTTCGAACTGGGTGAGGTCGAGGATCCGGATGCCGCTCAGCGCGCGTTCGGCCATGGCTCACTCTCCTGGTCGGGACAGTGTACACTGACCGCCGGACGAAACCGTGAGCAGCGATCTCTGCTTCCTGACGGCGACGGAGCTGGCGCGTCGCATCCGCGCGCGCGACGTCTCGGTAACCGAAGTCGTCCAGGCGCACCTGGTTCAGATCGAGCGCGTCAATCCAAAGGTGAACGCGATCGTCACGTTGACCGCCGAGCGCGCGCTCGCCGACGCGCGCGCGAAGGACGCTGCGCTCGCGCGCGGGGAGGTCGCCGGGCCGCTGTTCGGCCTGCCCGTCGCGCACAAGGATCTGGTGCCCACGCGCGGGATCCGAACGACCTACGGGTCGCCGATCTACCGGGACCACGTCCCCGACCAGGACGCGCTGCTCGTCGAGCGCCTGCGGGCCGCCGGTGCGGTGACCCTCGGCAAGACCAATACGCCGGAGTTCGGGGCCGGCTCGCAGACGTTCAACGAGGTCTTTGGCCGCACGCTCAACCCGTACGACCTGACGAAGACGTGCGGCGGCTCGAGCGGCGGCTCCGCCGTGGCGCTGGCCTGCGGCATGGTGCCGATCGCCGACGGCAGTGACACGGGCGGCTCGCTTCGCAATCCGGCCAGCTTCTGCAACGTCGTCGGCCTGCGCGGCGCGCCCGGCCGCGTGCCGCCGTGGCCGACCGACGCCGCGTGGTCGACGCTGCACGTGCCGGGGCCCATGGCGCGCACGGTCACGGACGTGGCCCTGATGCTGAGCGCGATGGCGGGTCCCGACCCGCGCTCGCCGATCGCCATCGCCGAGCCGGGCGACCGCTTCCGCGCCCCGCTCGGCCGCGACTTCAAGGGCGTGCGCGTCGCCTGGAGCCGTGATCTCGGAGGGCTGCCGGTCGATCGGCGCGTGACCACCGCGCTCGATGCCCAGCGCGCGACCTTCGAAGCGCTCGGCTGTCACGTCGAGGACGGCCAGCCGGACTTCGCCGAGGCCCGGCAGATCTTCCAGGTGCTGCGAGCGTTGAACTTCGCGACTCGATACGGACCGCTGCTCGCGCGACACCGCCATCAGATGAAGGACACCGTCGTCTGGAACATCGAGGAGGGGCTGAAGCTCACCGCGCGGGACATCGGCGAGGCCGACGTGCTGCGCACGCGACTCTATCACCGCGTGCGCGAGTTCATGGGGCACCATGAGTTTCTGCTCCTACCCGCGGCCCAGGTCCCGCCCTTCGATGTCACCCAGCCGTACGTCACGGAGATCAACGGCGTTCGTCTCCCGACGTACATCGACTGGATGCGCGTCTGCTCGGACATCACGGTGACGGGACTGCCGGCCATCTCGGTTCCCGCCAGCTTCACGGACGACGGCTTGCCCGTGGGCCTGCAGATCGTCGGCCGTCACCAGTGCGAGTGGGGCGTGCTCCAGCTCGCGCACGCCTTCGAGCAGGCAACCGGGTTCTCCCGACGGCGCCCGCTCCTCGCCAGCTAGGGCGCCCGCGGTCCTCCTCTCCGCTTTCGCCGCCTGCCGATCCCTCGCGGGACACCGTGGCGTCGCACGAATACGGCGACCTCGGCCTTGGTGATCCGCCCCTCGGCCACGCCGAGGACGAGCTCGAACAGGTCGTCGTCAGGCGCCTCGAGCCGCCGGCCGTTGAGACCCAGGAACGCTAACGTGGCCACGAGCGCCGTGCGCTTGTTGCCGTCGACGAACGGGTGATTCTTCACAAGGAAAGCACCTCGTCGAGCGTGAGGAACTCGCCGCGCACTACTCCGCGAGCCGCCGGAACACCCCGGAGTATCGGCGGTGGGCCTCGGTCACGATCGTCTTGAGCTTGGTGGTGCGCCGGCGGGTACGCACCGGCGACACGACGATCACCTGGCCGTTGGTCGAGACCTCGAGGGGAGTATCGGCGTCGATCCCCACGCGATCCAGGAGGCGCTTGTCGAGGACGAGGGCAAGACTGTTTCCCGTTCGTGTGAGCTTCTTTCGCATGCGGGGCCTCCGTACGGACATGATCGCATCGCGGTCCGTACGGGTGCAACCTCGGGCGAAGCCGGTGGACGCGTGTCGCGGTGGTGCACTCGCCAGCGAGTGGCGGGCGCGGATCGTCACATTCGTGGCGTTCGCCCCGGCTGCGCTTCCGAGCGTCACGCGTAGCCGGGCGGCGGCACGAACGCCTGGAACTCGCGCTCGAGCAGCCGCGCGAAGGCGAGACACGTCAGATCCCCGTACTGCGGTCCGACGATCTGCACGCCGACCGGGAGCCCGCTCGGCGTGAACCCGCACGGGGCCGCGGTCGACGGGAGATACGACGCCCCGGTGTAGCCGGCCCAGAACAGATGGTCGGTCACCGGCAATCGCTTCCCGTTGACCGTCAGGGTGCGATCGTATCGCTCACCTTTCTGGTCGTGGGGAAAAGCCGTGGTGCCGGCGACGGGGCAGAGCAGCAGGTCGTACTTCGTGAAGAACTCGGTCCACGCCAGGCGCATGCGGTGGCGCGCCTCGTTCGCGGCGAGCCAGTCGCGGTGGGACAGCACGGCGGCGCGCGTGGCGCGCGCGTAGTAGCTCTCATCGGCCGGCGAAAGTCCCCGCGCGATCCCCAAGTTCTTGTCGAAGTCCGCGTCGCTCTGACGATCCGACGTCGCCGCGCGCAGGAGCTTGACGTAGACGCTGAACGCCTCACCCGTATCGATCGCCGGGCGCGCTCGATCGTCGACCTTCGCCTTCTGCCGTCCCAGAAAGTCGGCCAGGGTCTGAAGCCGCGCCTGCACGGTGCGGTCCACGGGGATCTCCGGTGCATCGAGCATCAGCGCCACCTTGAAGTCGCGCAGGCGCTTCTGCCGCGGGGGCCGCAGGCGCAATTGCCACCCCGCCGCCTCGATCGCGTCCGGCCCGGCCATGGCCGACAGCGCGATACCCAGATCGTCGGCGCTGCGCGCCAGCGGCCCCACGACGTCGATGTCGACCGGCGCCGTCTGCCAGGGCAGTGCCTGGCCGGTGCGCGGCACGATGCCCCACGTCGGCTTGTGGCCGTAGACGCCGCAGAAGTGCGCCGGGTTTCGGATCGACGAGCCGATGTCGCTGCCGGCCTCGAGCCCCGTGAGCCCTGCCGCGAGGGCCGCCGCGGAGCCGCCCGAGGATCCGCCGGGCGCGCGCGAGACGTCCCACGGATTGTTCGTCGTGCCGTAGATCGCGTTGAAGCTCTGCCAGTCGGCGAGATAGAGCGGCACATTGGTCTTGCCGAAGAGCACGACGCCGGCGCCGAGCAGGCGGTCGACGGCGACCGCGTTCTTCGGCGCGATGTTGTTCCTGGAGGCCGGCACGCCCCACGTCGTCGGCAGGCCCGCGACGTCGTACGACTCCTTGATGGTCATGGGCACGCCGTGCAGCGGGCCCCACACGTCGCGCTTGGACAGCGCGCGATCGGCCGCCCGCGCGCGCGTCCGCGCTCGGTCAAAATCGCGGACGACGACGGCGTTGAGCGCGCCGTCGTACTTCTCGACGCGCGCCAGATAGAGGTCGAGCAGCTCGAGACAGCCGATTTTCTTCTTCCTGATGTCGGCGGCGAGCTGCTTGGCGGAGCGGAACGGAGTATCGAGCATCACTGGTACCTCCTGCGCGGTTCGGGTCTCGGCGTGCTCCATGCTACTCGGAGACTTGTCGCAATTTCGTCGCGATTTCATATCGGCTTCCCCCGCGAAGCGGGTTGTCGACGTCGCTGGTCAGGGATCCGTGACTCCGCGCGATGGCCGCCCGTCGAGTCGAGGGTGGTCCTGACTCGAGGGAATGTCGGCGCGACCCATCGCTTGAGGCGCCGGTACCATACGAGCTTGTCCACGAAGCTGGGATAGGCCGCGTTTCGGCCGCTCGGGTTGGGCACCACGAAGACGGCGGCACCGCAAACCCGCTCCGGCTTTGCCCCGGGCCCGCTGCTCGAGGATGGCCCGAAGAACTGCCGGTACGCCGTGCTACCCACGAACGCCACCACCGCCGGCCGAATCGTCGCGATGGTGCGGGCGAGCCGCTTGCGACCGCGCGCGTAGTCCGCTGCGGTGAGCTCCGCTGCTTCGCGCGTGGCTCGCTCCGCGATGTTCGTGAGCGAGAGTCCATACGCAGGAAGGCGAACGTCGTCCTCGAACGTCAGCGGCCGGGGTACGAAGCCGGCGGCGTGCAGCAGCCGGTAGAACGGATTGCCCGGCCCGGCGAAGTGGTGGCCGACCCGGGCCGAGGTCAGGCTCGGGTTGATCCCGACGAACAGGATGCGGGGCTTGGGGCAGAGGCGGGCCGGGAGCCCCATCGCTCTACGCCGTGGCATCGTAGCGCACCACGGCAATTGTTTACCCGGAAACGGTACGCTTAGGCTAGCATCTCGGAATTCTGGTTTCGGGCCTCGGGCCGAGCTTGACGCAATAGGAGCCGCGCGATGGGCGACGTGGGCCTCATGGGCATGCACGTGCCGGGTATGTCCTGGCGGGAAATACGCGACGCCGCCGTCCTGGCCGAGGAGCTCGGCTACAGCTGCATCACGATGGGCGAGTCGTGGGGCGAGGACGCGCTGACCTCGCTGGCGCAGCTCGCGGCCGTGACCTCGCGCATCCGCATCGGCACGAGCATCGTGCCGGTCTTCGCCCGCTCGCCGGCCAACCTGGCCATGACGGCGCTGAACATGGACCGCATGACCCAGGGGCGGTTCTTCCTGGGCCTCGGCACGAGCGGCCGGCTCGTGATCGAGGACTTCCACGGCGAGAAGTTCGCCAAGCCGCTGACGCGGATGCGGGAGTACATCGACATCATCCGCAAGGCCGCGCGCGGCGAGCGGCTCGATCACGACGGCGAGTTCTTCCACACCAAGCGCTTCCAGCTCCGCTTCGCGCCGCACCGGGCGAGCCTGCCGATCTACATCGCCGCGCTGAGCCCGCCGAGCCTGCGGCTCACGGGCGAACTGGCCGACGGATGGCTGCCGATCTTCCTGGCGCCCTCACGGATGGCGGCGGCGGTGGTCGAGGTGAAGGCTGGGGCCGAAGCCGCCGGCCGGACGCTGCGCGACATCGCCATCTCGCCCCAGGTGTCGATCTACGTCACGGACGACATCGCGGCCGCGCGCGACCGCGAGCGCCCGCACATCGCCTTCTACATCGGGGGCATGGGCGTCTTCTATCACGCGTACATGCGCCGCATCGGCTTCGGCGCCGAGGCCGACCGCGTGCGCGAGGCGTTCCAGGCGCGCGAGCGCGACCGCGCGGCGGCGCTGGTCACCGACGAGATGGTCGACGCCATGACCGTCCTCGGCACGCCGAAGCAGTGCCGCGATCAGATGCAGCGCTTCTTCGACGCGGGCGTGCAGGAGGTCCGGCTGGTCTTCAACGAGCCCGACAAGGAGTCGTATCTCAGGGCGCTACGTTCGGTCGCTCCTCGCGCGGCGAGGTGACCCATGAAGTTCGGCCTCTACAGCTCGATCGCCAATCCCCCACGCGGCGAGCATCTCGATCGCTGCATCGACGAAGTCATCGCCGAAGCCCAGCTCGCGGAGGCGAGCGGATTCGACTCCTGCTTCTTCGGCGAGCACCACCAGGACCACGACGGGTTCCTGCCCTCGCCGCTCATCGTCGCCGCCGCCGTGGCCGCGCGCACGCAGCGCCTGCGCGTCGGCACCTCGGTCATCCTGCTACCGCTCCACCATCCCGTGCGGGTGGCCGAGGACGCGATCACGCTGGACCTCGTGTCCAAGGGGCGCGTCATCCTCGGGGTCGGCATCGGCTATCAGCCGGACGACTTCCGCGCCTTCGCCGTGCCGATGGAGCACCGCATGGCGCTCTTCGAGGAGAGCGTCGAGATCCTGCGCCTGTGCTGGGCAGGGGAGCGGTTCACCTTCCGCGGCAAGCACTACACGCTCGAGGACGTGCAGATTCGCCCGCGGCCGTACCAGACGGCGGGGCCGCCGCTCTGGTTCGGCGCCAGCGTGCCGGCCGCCGCGCGCCGGGCCGGTCGGCTCGCCGATGGCTTCGTGGGCACGCCCAGCACCAGCATGGAAAACGCGACGGAGCTGGCCGACATATATAAGGAGGCGGCCCGGAAGGCCGGGCGGACGGCCGAAGTCATTCAGATGCGCGACGCGTGGGTAGCCCGGAGCCGGGCCGAGGCCGACGCGGTGTACGGCCCGCACGTCATGGCGGCGTACCGGTACTACTGGGAGCATCGCCTGGCGGAGTTCCGCCACCTCTCGGCCGACACGAAGTTCACGCTGGAGAATCTGGCCCCGGACCGCCTGGTGCTCGGCGACCCCGAGACGTGCGTGCGGGAGTTCCAGCGCTGGCAGAAGGCCACCGGCGCCAGCACGTTCCTCCTTCGCCTGCGCCACGCCCACTCGGGCGGACCGCCGCACGAGAGCATCATGGAGGCCATCCGGCTCTTCGGCGAGCGCGTGCTGCCTCATTGCCGGGCAACGTGAGCGGAAATCGTCAAAGTTGACGGCCGTCGAACCGCTCTGCTAGTGTCAAAACCGTTGCAGGCACCCGGGTGCCCATACGGGGCCCAGGGAAGGCGGTGAGAGTCCGCCGCGACCCCGTCACTATGACCGGCGACGAAACCCCGAGGCCCCCCTGGCGACGAGCCGGGAAGGCCCGGGGAGTAGGACCAGGGGTGATCGCAACCAAAATTTCCATTCTACACGCATGATCTTCCCGCAGAGCGTCAGCCCCAAACGGGCCGCGGAGATCCTCCACCGCGTCTTCGGTCGCATTCCGCCCGGCTTGGCGTTCCGTCTCTGGGACGGAACGCTCGTCGCGCTTGGGGGCGGCGCGCCCGTGTGCACGGCCGTCGTGCACCAGCCGCAGACATTCATCCGTCTCATTCGCGATCCGAGCCCGCTCAATTTCGCCGAGGCCTACGTGGACGGCTCCATCGACATCGAAGGCGATCTCTTCGAAGCGATGACCGTCGCGAACTCGATCGAAGAGATCAAGGTGCCGTTCATGGACCGGATGCGAGTCCTCTGGGCGCTCTGGCGAGGCTGACGTGGCTCAGCACGACGTCATCGTGGTCGGCGGCGGACCCGGTGGAAGCACCGCGGCCTGGCGCCTCGCCCGAGCCGGCTTCCGGCCGCTGCTCCTGGACGCCGCGGTCTTTCCGCGCGTGAAGGTGTGCGCGGGCTGGGTCACTCCCGAGGCGCTGGCCGACGTGCAAGTCGATCCCGACAAATACCCGCTGACCATCCAGGCCTTCTCGGCCTGCCGGTTCGAGTTCGAGGGAACGCGACAGGAGACCCGCTGGCGACGACCGGCCAGCTACGGCATCCTCCGGCGGGAGTTCGACCACTACCTGCTCGACCGTGCCCGTGCCGCCGGCGTCGACGTGCGCGAGGGCGCTCGCGTGACCGCCGTGACCCGAGCCGCGGACGGACTACGAGTGACCAGCCCGCACGGCGTCTTCACGGCCTCCGTCGTCATCGGGGCCGGTGGCCACCGGTGCCCCGTGGCCCAGGCGCTCGGTGAGGTTTCCGGGCAGGAGGAGGTCGTGATCGCGCAGGAGAGCGAGACGCGGCTGTCGCCGGCCCGTGTCGAAGCCCTGGGCGAATGGTGGCAGGCGCCGGAGCTCTACGTCGAGCCCGACCTCAAAGGCTACGGGTGGTACTTTCCCAAGGGCGACGTCCTCAACGTCGGCGTCGGGTGCGTCTCCGGGCCGGGCGCCGACCTGCCGCGGCGACGGGACGCGCTCGTCGAGGCACTGCGTGCCGCGGGCCGCCTGCCCGAGGATCTCGCCATCGAGCCGTTTCGCGGCCACGCCTACGTCGTGCGCCGGCGGGCGCCGAGGCGGCTCGCCGGTGACCGGTTCTGCCTCGTCGGGGACGCGGCGGGCCTGGCCAGGGACCTCAGCGGAGAAGGCATCGGGCCGGCCATCAAGAGCGGGATCCTCGCGGCCGAGGCGGTCGAGGCGCACCTGCGCCGTGGTGTCGCCCTCGAGTCGTACGCGACCACGATCGCGCGCCGTTATGGGTCGGGCGAGACGGGGTGGCTCGGCCGGCAGCTCGCCCGGATCCCCGACGCGTGGGCGCGCGTCGCGGTGCGAGCCATATTGCGAACGGCGGCGACGCGGCGGCACGTCGTGTTCGGGCGCATCTTCGGAATGCGGGAGGTGGCGTCGTGAAGCCACGCAGCCGGGAGGCGGACGCCAAGGCGATCGCCCATCACTACGACGTGTCCAACGAGTTCTACGCGCTGTTCCTCGATCCGCTCATGCTCTACACCTGCGCCTACTACCGAGATCCCGACGGCAAGCTCGAACAGGCCCAGCGGGACAAGCTCGATCTCGTGTGCCGCAAGCTCGAGCTCGAGGCCGGCGAGACGCTGCTCGACATCGGATGCGGCTGGGGCAGCCTGTCGATCTGGGCGGCCCAGCACTACGGCGTGCGCGCCCACGGCGTGACCCTGTCGAAGGCGCAGGCCGACTACGCCAGCGAGCGCATCCGGCGAGAGGGGCTCGAGGACCGCTGCCGGGTCGAGTACCTGGACTACCGCGATCTGCCCGCGAACGTTCGCTACGACAAGATCGCCGCCGTCGGCGTGATCGAACACGTCGGGATTCCGAACTACCCCGCGTTCTTCGGCGGCGTGCGCGCCATGCTGAAGGACGGCGGCCTCTATCTCAACCACGGCATCGTCCACGAGTTCCGCTGGAAGCCGACCAGCCAGACAGAGTTCCTCTACCGCCACGTCTTCCCGAACGGCGACCTCGCGGGGCTCAGCGAGACGCTGACCGAGATCGAGCGCGCGGGCTTCGAGATCGTGGACGTCGAGGGGCTGCGGCTGCACTACGCGCGGACCTGCCGGCATTGGGTCGAGCGGCTGCGCGAGCGGGCCGACGAGGCCCGCGCCCTGGGCGGCGAGCGCACGTATCGAACCTGGCTTCTGTACCTGACGTGCTCGGCGGTCGCCTTCGCCGACGGCTCCATCGGGCTCTACCAGGCCCTGACCCGGAAGCATCGCGATCCGGTCGTGAGTCGCGCGCCGCACACGCGCGAGCACCTCTACGGAAGGGCATTCCTGTGACGCGCAGGTCGGAAAGGGAGACGAGTTGACTCGCCAGATCCTGATCATCGTGCTCGCTTCGTTCGTCCTGGCCCAGATCGCCACCTTCGCCACGTCGATCTATCTGCACCGCGCGCTCGCGCACCGGTCGCTGTCGCTGCGGCCGGTCGCGGCCCTGTTGTTCCGCGTGGCGCTGTGGCTGTTCACCGGCCAGAGCCAGCAGCAATGGGTGGCGGTGCACCGCAAGCATCACACCTTCGCCGACCGTGACGGCGATCCGCACAGTCCGCAGCTGCTGGGCTTCTGGAAGGTGCAGCTCTGGAACGTGTACTACTACATTCGCGAGGCCCGGAAGCGCCACACCGTGGAGACGTTCGCGCCCGACCTCGCGCCCGACCGGTTGGAACGGTACGTCTTCGCCTGGGGCTGGACCGGGCTGGGTCTCGGCACCGCGCTCGTCATGCTTGCCCTGGGCTGGTGGCAAGGCGCCCTGGCCATGATCGGGCACGGCACCCTGTACATGTTCGTGCTGGCGCCGCTGATCAACGGGCTGGGCCACTGGTGGGGCGGCCAGAACTTCCAGAACACCGCCTACAACTCTCGCGTGCTCGCGTGGCTGACGGGCGGCGAGAGCCTGCACAACAACCACCACGCGTTCCCACGCTCGCCGAAGTTCAGCGTGCGGCGGTCGGAGCTGGATCCCTCGTGGATCGCGATACGCCTGCTCGCCGCGGTGCGATTGGTGGCCATCGTCGGCGCGCCGCTCAGGGCGCGGTCGGCGCGCCAGGCCGCTGATGGCGCCTGATCCGCTCGATCTGACCCTCGAGCTGTCCGCCCGGGAGCGCTTCGAGATGGTCGAGCTGCGATCGCGCTTCTCGAGCGAGCACGGCGAGGCCCTGGCGTCGTATCCACGGTGCCTCTACTGGTCGGCCCACACGACGGCCGGCTTCCTGGACCGCAGCTTGATCGCACGCCTCGGTCCGGGGCGCATCGCGACGTACATCGACACCCTGCGCCGGATCTTCCCGGAGGGCGCCGGCTACGCCCACGACCGGCTGGAGCGCCGGGAGGATCTCGACGCCGCCCAGCGCGCCGTCGAGCCGCGCAACGGCGACTCGCACCTGGCGTTCATCGCCGGCGGCCTCCGGCCCTGCGTGACCCACCCGAACCGTGAGGGCGAGACGGTGTGCTTCGTCGATCTGGACGGGGTCAACGAGGGTCGGCCCCGCCGCCGCCAGACCCGCGTGATCGGCTTTCATCGCGAGGCGCCCGCCGGGCAGATGCGACTGCGCGTGCCGCTGTCCGGGCATCCCATCGACTCCATCAACCTCAAGGACCCGGCGCTCGGTATCTACGAGCAGCTCGCGGAGTTCGTGGCGCGGGCCGACGTCGACAAGGGCCGGCTGCACATCGCGCTCGGCCGCGGCGAGCGCGACGCCGCGTTGACGATCAACGAGTTCGAGACGCTGCTCATGAAGTACGACCTGGTGGCCGTGCTGCGGAACCCGCTCCGGTTCATGGCCGAGGAGTACCGGCTGGCGCTCGCCAACCCGCGCGCCGTGCCCGGCAAGGCGCTCGGCTATGCGCAGTACGATCTCGTGCGCGTCCTCAACCGCGGCCTGCGCACGCTGGGACTGCACGGCTCGCTGCTGGAGCGCCTGCTCGCCCGCACCCTGGCCGTTCCGGCCGCGCGGATGTTCAGGGTCCGCCGGTCCGTCAGCTTGCTGGTGGCCGGCGGCGACGGCGGCCGCCCGGGGCCCGTGGAGGGCGCCTATCAGAGCCCGATCCTGATCCAGTGGCAGCGCGCCGCCCGCGACGTGCGCGAGCTCGACGTGACGCTGTACCGGCTGGAGTAGCTCAGACGCCGGTGCCGAAGCCCCCGGCGGTGCGGACGGTCGCCGCCTCGCCCATGTGACCGGCCGAATGAAACAGGGCGATGCCGCTCAGCATCGCCGTGCGCGGCCGGCCGGGGAAGCTCTTCACGATCACTTCGGTCCGGACGCCGAACGCCTCCTGGGCGGCGGCGCGTTCGACGGCCTCGGCCGTCACCGGACCCTCCCAGTCCTGGGGCTTGAAGCCGCCGATCACCTCGCGCGTGCGGCGCCCCACCGCGTCGCGGTACTCGCGAAGCGCACCGAGCTCGATCTGACGCGTCAGCTCCGTGACCTCGGCGCCGGTCATGCCGATGCCGAAGTCGCGGCGGGTGATGGCCAGGCGCTTGGCCCACCCATCCTCGAAGGTCTGGGGACGCGCGGCCAGCACCGCGTTGACGAAGATGTCCTCGGCGCGCGCGATGTGCCACATGAGCCACGCCAGCGAGTTCAGGTCCTCGCGGGGGCGGACGCGCATCTGCTCATCGGTCGGGCCGGTGAAGGCGCGCTCCGCCGCCGACATCTTGTTGCCACCGACGGCGGCCGAGTGCATGGCGGCGTGCTGGTCCAGGAACAGGTCGCGAACGTCCATGTCGTCCTCCCAGGATGCGCTCAGGCGGGGTCGCGCTGGCGCGCGGCGTTGTAGTTGGCGTCGTACCACCAGTCGAGGTACGCCGCGTAGGTGATGGGCGGATAGCGCGGCGGGTTGCCCGCGCCCTGGCACGTGGGCAGGCAGGCGATCTCGGTGTCGAGATGCGGGCCCATGAAGTAGGGAATCGCGTAGCGCGGACGGCCCGCGGGAGGCAGGGCGCGGTGCGGCGTGGACTTGAACCGATAGTTCGTCCACCGCTGCATCATGTCGCCGGAATTCACCGCGAACGAGCCGGGCACGTACGGCACGTCGACCCATGTCTCATCCGGCATCCGCACCTGGAGCCCGGGCACCTCGGTCTGGGCGAGGAAGGTCATGAAGTTGGCGTCCGTGTGTGGCGCGATGCCGAACTGGTTCGCCTCGGCCGCGACCGGCGGGTAGTGCGTGAGGCGGAAGCTGAACTGGCTCTCCGCGAAGGCGCCCTCGAAGGTGTCGGGCGGCAGGTCGAGCGCGGTCGCGCAGAGCGGCAGGAGCCTCCGGCCGAGCGCGTCGACGGCGTCGGTATAGGCCAGCACGGCCTCGCGGAAGCCCGGCAGGTTCAGCGGCCACCGGTTGGGCCCGGCGAAGCGCCGCCCCGCGCGCACGAGCGGGTCGTCGGGCCCGCGCTCGCGCTTGACGAAGAACGCCTCGTTCAGGTCGGGCTTGTCGTTGGCGTTCACGTCCGAGGTCCACACCGCGTAGCGCCCGAGCATCATGTAGCCGTTGTTGTGCTCGTTCATGCGCAGGGCGAGCTTGGCGTCCATGGCCTGGGCGTGGAAGCGCCGGGCCTCGGCGAACGTGCGGTCGATCAGGGTCTGGGCGATGCCGTGATTCACGATGACGAAGAACCCAACGTCCTGGAGGGCCCGCCCGAGCTCGGCGGCCGTGGCGGTGACCGCGCGTGGCTGGCCCGCCAGGTACGGCTCGAGATCGATCACCGGGATCATGACGATGAGATAGCACTCTCCGACGCCTTTGACAACGACGGTGTCCGGAGTTACGGTGCCCCCGCACGGAGGTGAGTCATGGCCCACGGCACGTTCAAGGTCCTCGACAGCGACATCCACATCATCGAGCCCCCGGATCTGTGGCCGCG
>Ga0137397_10002110_pt1 | contig 13925 bp, 12 predicted proteins | sample czorhiz116metaG_FD_106658 | JGI IMG/M metagenome (GOLD analysis project Ga0137397, IMG submission 106658) | Vadose zone soil microbial communities from Angelo Coast Range Reserve, California, USA - czorhiz1.16 metaG | ecosystem: Environmental > Terrestrial > Soil > Vadose zone | place: USA... | reverse complement strand
GACCGACCCGCGCGCGAAGAGCGCCTCATAACGAAGAACTCCCGTACGTCGTCGTTCGGTGCGAGCGCCCGGTCTCGTACGACCGGTTCAGCATCCGAAATCGTGCTGCTGTCAAGAGCTTGCTCAGGACGCTATTCCGGAGCGTCTTCGGATGACCATACGGACTCGTCAGGCGGCGAGCCGGGTTTGTAATGCGCGAGCGTAAGGAATGCCATAACTCAATGCAATGACATAGAAGACGAACGTCAGGAGATCTCGCTCGTTGGCCAGGGCACTTTCTGTGACATTTGCTAGCAGTATCGTAGCGAGAAAGGATAGACGGAGGACTGCACATTCATAGTCCACCGCGCCATGTTTCCGAATGTTGTTGAATACGGATAAGAGGAGGATGCCAAGCAGGGCTATCGCGAGCACTCCTCCTTCGAGAAATACGTCGAGATAGCCGTTGTGGCTTTGGGTCAGGTTGTCATCGATTTGAGCGACACGCTCCGGCGTCCAGAAGGCACCGTAACCATATCCGAGAAGAGGTCGTTTCTGGCCCAAGTCAACGAGCATATTCCATAGTGGCACCCGGTCAGTGAATGTCATGTTTCGCCCCAAAACGTCTACAACGATGAATTCGGTGACTCCAAACGTCGCATCCAGCATCAAATACACGCATGTTATTGACACCGCTAAGATACCGAGGTGGTGGAAGCGTCGTTTAATCATAGGTGTTCGCAATGCCATCAAGATGATCACGCCAACGACCAAACAGCTGAGAGCAGCGGAGCTATGATTGCCGCCTGGCCCCTTCAGCAGCCAGAGCGACATCGCTATGACTACGATGTTGAATATGAGCCGTGCACGGGGCTTCTCAGCAGAATGCTTCCAGGCGCTTGTTGTGTCCCAGATCAGGAAGAGCGCCATGACGAAAGACAGCAGTCCCAAACCATTTTTCATCAAGGCGACGCCAATCCACAATACCTCCCCCTTGCGAATGTAGAGGATGCCAATGTGAGGGAAGTACTTTATCAGAACGACTGAGAGGGGTATTAGGAGATACGCGGCACGGCGAAAGACGATTCTCACCGCTCCGAACGGGTCGGTCTCCGTCATTAGAATCGCTGCCATAACGAGATTACCCAATAGCCTGACCCACCGCTTAAACGACACCTCGCCAATATCCGACCACAGCACCGTGACGGCCCAGTAGAAGGTGAAGGCAATAAGGGGTTTGCTGTTTCTGAAGAGCTCAGCAGCCGCTGCTCTCCGTCGGTAAAGAATGACAAGCCCGCAGCCGATGGCCAGAGAAAGCACCAGCCGATCTATTGGGCTTCCCGTGAGTGTCGCCTCGAGATACTGTGCCTCTGTGCGGAGAGTGGAGTAGTGAGGGGGATTCAGCCACTGGTTCATGCTTCTCGACCCGCAGAGGACCATCCACAAGAGCGGACGCCACAAGGCCCGGGATGCCGTCCGAGGGGCGGACGTGATGAAGTCGGCCCCCTGTTCGGAGACGCGAATGAGCGTCATTGGAGTTGGCAGTCAGCGGGGCGTGTGACGTGTGCGCATCGGCCGTCGTCGCGTCCAGACAGGCCGGTTGCCGAAATGCTTCGGTGCGGGGATCATGTTTTCATCTGGGCGAAGATATCGTCCATGATCTTCGCGGTCAGAAGTATGTCCCTATAAGGGATCGGCGGCGGTGTGCTGTTGCAGATCGAGGCGTAGAAGGCCTCGATGAGTGTTTTCAGCCCAGCGTCAAAGGGCAGGTGAAACTCGGAAGTGACGAACTTTCTGAAATTGCCGATCGCGTTGTCCGCATATTGTTTCGCATAGAGAAATGGCGGAATAAAGTATCGCAAATAGCTCTTGTATTCTTTGTCATCTGTCTTGATGACGATCTGGTGGTCATCATCGATCAGCAACGATGCGGCCGGTCCATACAGGCGGAACTGATGAAGCGACGGACGAATCTGAGAAGAAAACGTGAAATATGCGGTTGAGCCCTGGTCTGAGATGATCACCCGGGCCTCATCGATGATGTCTGGCTGTCCAATCGTTTTGAGGAACGTACTTGTGAAGCCGTGCGCGATCACCGAGGGGCTATCGGTCGTCAAGAACTCCGCAATCTTGCTGATCCCATGACTGATGATGTTCTGCAGCAGCGAGCCAGGGAGGGTTCTGATCCAGTGTCCGGAGTTGCCCAATAGCGCATGCGCATAGGCTGGATCGCCAAGGTCATAGCAATAGGTGCTTTCCATATGAATCGGATGACCGCCGAGATAGCCGCTCCGGACCAAGTCACGCATCCGGATCATGGCGGGCGTGAACAAGGCGTTGTGGCCAGCGGTAACCTTTAAGTCAAGGCCTGATGCAAGGGTAATCAACTCGTCAGCGGCGCCTGCGTCCAGAGTGAAGGGCTTTTCGATGTAGACACTACAGCCGGCCTCGAGGCAGAGCTTCCCCAGGGCGAAGTGCGTCTGCGGCGGCGTTGTGATGTGGACGACGTCCGGCTTGCTAGCCTCGAGCATGTCGGAGGTATCGCCGAAGTATCGCTCGACCTTGAAACGCTCCGCCATCTGTTGGGCCATCAATGGTTCGGTATCGCAGACCGCGACGAGTGTGGCGCCGCGGATCCGGTGGATTTGCTGGGCGTGTTGATCAGCGACCTTGCCGCAGCCAACGATAGCCGCCTTGATCACTTGGAGCCTTTCGATTTACGCGCGAAGGCGAAGTAGTGCTGTAGAGCATCTCCCATGTGAACGCGCGGATGCCAGCCTAATAGCGATTTGGCCTTCTTGTTTGAGTACGTGTTGCCCTTGAAATACGCGCTACACGTCTTCCGATTGAAGGCGGGAGGCAGCTGACCTTCAGACCAGCGCGAATATGCCTCCCAGATGTGACTGAGGACGTAGAAGACGCGATACGGAATGGGTATGGAGATCAGGCGGCGGACTTGCTGCTTGTACATTCGAAGCACGTGACGACTCGTCGGCAAGTCATCGTCCACAACGTTGATGACTTCGCCCTCTACGCCTGGCGTCAGCCCCGCCAACACGATGGCGTCTGCACAGTTGGTGACATAGGTAAGGGGCATTCTGTTGTTCAGACCGAGATGCAGGAACAGGCCGAACGTATCGGTGCCGACTCTGCCGGGAAGCTTCGCCTTCCCAGGACCAAATGCAACTCCTGGCCGCACAATGACATACGGTAGGCGCTGATTCTCGGCGTAAGAAAGGACGATGGCGTCTTGCTTCGCCTTCGCGTAGGCGTAAGGATCGTATCGCTCGGCCAGTGCAGTGTCGACCTCGCACGTCTCGTCAAGGGGTGCGCCGCGGCGGAGTTTCGCGTTGGAGTAGACCGCGAGCGAGCTTACATTGACGAACCGCTTCAGGCCTTGCTGCCTAACGGCGGCGTCGAGAAGGTTCCGAGTGGTCACCACGGAGTTCAAGAAGCAACCGGGGAATGTCTTCTCGATCCCGGCGGCCAGATGATAGATGACAGATACTCCCTCGGTGGCCCTGAGGCAGTCCTCCGGGGAGAGGAGATTGCCGACCAGCACCTCGAGCCGGTCGGCGCCGAACTCTTTGCGCAGAACCGCCAGCGACTGCGAGGCGGTCGTCGATCTCGTGAGGCATCGGATACGCCGAAAATCACGCAGCAACAGAGCACGTACAACTCGCGAACCGATGAATCCATTTGCGCCGGTGACGAGTATCGTCGCCTCGGCCGGGATGATATGAGCGGTGGCGGCTTCGTTGCGGAGCGCGGTCTCGGCGGAGGAGTCCACTGAGTATCGACCAGGAGCGTTCATGCGCGGGGTGGAGGTAGACAAGGCGGCGGTTAACCTCTCACGTATTTTTGGCGGATCCACCGTACGCCGACAGAGGCGGAGATCTTACCGAGGTGATCGCACGCCCTGATGAGGCATTCCATAAAGAGATGATGACGCACGAGAAGAAAGGCTGGGAGGCAGGCAGCGTATATGGGAATCGCGATTGCGGAAGTGAGAATACTCATTGGACGCGAGCGTGCGCCTGTCAGCGCCATCTGACCCCTCAGCAGTGCTCTCTTGAGCAGGACCGTTCGCTTCCAGCGCGTTGGCGGCACTCGCTCCAGGACGGCCGCGTCATTGCACCACGTGAAGACCCGTCCGCGCTCGATGTGCCGCCGGAAAAAGTCACGATCTTCCCCGCCGCTCCCAAACGCGGGATCGAACCAGGTGCCGTTGGGCTCGAACAGTTCGGCCCTCAGCATCGCATTCCCGGTTCGAGTCTCTGTCCAGGAGACAACATGCCCATTCTTGTGTGCCGGTCGATCGAAAAAGCGGCCCTGTAAGACCCATCGAGGTGGAGCCACTTCGAAGGACGGCACCACCGGGCCAAGAACACCGTCGGAATCGGAGGACGTAATCGCTTTGTAGAGCGTGAGAAGCCATCGCGCTGAAGGCAGTTCGTCGTCGTCGATGAGCGCAATGAAGTCGCCCGTTGCATTCCGTACCGCCCTGTTTCTTGCAAGGGCGATGTTTTGTTCTGACTCTACGTCGTAACGGATCGACGTCTTGCATCGCTGAGCGAGAGAGTGTGCAACTGTGCGTGCCGAGGCGTCGCGGTCGTTGTCGACGACCACGATAGAGTGCCAGAAGAAGCCTTCCGTCTCTTGCTGATCGAGTCTAGACAGGAGGGAGCCGAGGAGGTGTGGGCGTTTGTAGGTACAGACGCAGACACAGATATGAGGCCGAATCGGCATTTTACTGAAGCGCGGAGTGGTTGGCGGTGTGGTCGGGCGTTTGTTCGGGGGCGCATATGTCGGCCGTGGCGACCGGATCGAGCTTGCGGCGCTCCTGATCGATGATGTCGCCGTTCCGTGTAAAGCCGACCGCAACGGAATACAGGGCAAAAGGCAGGCGGCGGAGGGGGTATTTCCAGAGGTACCCCTTGACCAACCTCCCCCCGAAGCGTTGTTTGTAGAGCATCAGCCCCTCTTGCTTTGAGTTCTTCTCGGGGTCAATCCGGACCCCCACGAAGTCGTAGGACCGCACCCCGAGGTCCGCAAAATGGCGTATCGCTTCCCAATGGAGGAGATTCGTCGCTCCTCGTGACGGTTCGGCGAGACTGCCGCCGTACACGTAGTAGGCGCTGTGCTGGCTGAAGGGGACCACCAGGCAGGCCTGCATGACACCACGATGAGTGGCCATGAAGATCTTGATGTTGTCCTTGAGACCTACGACATAGCGTTGAAAAGCGTTATAACGCATGAATCCAAGGTGCGATCGTTTGAAGGTATTCCTTATCAGATCGTACGCGGCGGCGATGAACTCGATCCCGCTCTGGATCTGTACCCCCTCTTTCATCGCCAGGCGCACCTTACGACGATGGCTCGCGTTGAGATTGCTCCACAGTGCGGTCTCGGACTGCGTGAGATCGAGGACGTACGTTCCGTAGGGTGCCGCGACGGCTCCGTCAGGATACGTGCGAAATACGGCATTCGTCGTCGGCGGGATGATCATATGCGCGCCAATCGAGCGGAAATAGTCGATGGCGCTATTCAAGAAGGCCTTTTCCTGCTGGATGCCGAGCTCTTCCCGTAAGGGAATGGTCTCGACCCTGAGACGCACGAGCTGGAAAGGGCCCCGGCGCACGATCGTGTACGGGAGCACGCACTGAAGGGTTCCGGCGCCGTCCAGGCCGCCGATCCAGCCGTACGTATCACTGACTGCCTTGAGAAATGGCTCAGACGCGTATATGGACAGTGTGGGACGCCAATCAATAGCGACGGGCACTGCTCTCATGCGGACACGCTGAGGTTCTGCAGGCAGCGGTGATAAGTATCTGCGAGCGTCGATACGGGGATGCCATGTCGCGTCAAGTAGGAGAGAAAAGAGTCGACGGTCATGAGATCGGTGAGTTCTTTGGTATGCCCGATGGCGACGATGGGTCTGAACGAATCGGGATCCTGAGCATCCTCGTGAATTATCTGATTCACGGCAGCAATGAGCTCCTCGAGCGCCATTCGGCAAAAATCCAGCTTCATAGGATGATGGAAGCGCAGGAGATCCAGCCCGCGATAGAGCTTCGCAGTATGGGGCTGGGCGAGCGAGTGGGCCCTTTGCTCGAGGGCGAAGCGTTTTCCAGTGAGCAGTTTCCAGAACGGCACCATTTGCGTATAGATTGGGAGCTCGAGCAGCACCCCATCCCCGACGGGCACATCCACTTTGTCGGTAAACTTCCAGTAATAGCCGTTGCGGAGCGCACCTCGGTAGTCGAGGTGATATTGATGACGCATGCCACCTTTATAGACTGACGAGTCGATCTTGATTCCCCGCTGAGCCAGAACTTCGGCGGCGGCCTGTGTCGGCTGAAACAGCCAATTGCCTGCCCGGAAGGAGAGGGGTGTGAAGTCAGCGATGGCCAGCACGTCACGCAGGTAACCGATCGCGCGATCGACGATCTCGATTATTCGTCGTTGCGGTAGAAGACAGAGGTTGTACTCACTGTAGTCGAGGACCCATCTCCCGGCCACGTGGCGCGCGTTGCACCATTGCGGGTGCAGATGAAGACCGAGTTCGACGCCGCTGCGATGGAAGTCGCGAAGCTGACGCTTAACCAGGTCGATGGCAGGGTCCGTCCTGGTCGCCTCGATCATCTGCAGTTCCGCGACCTCGGTGAAGACCACGAATGGAGCGCTCCATTTGTGGAATATCTCATTGAGCCTCTCCGCGGGCTCGTAGACGAGGTCACGCAAGGACCCTTCCCCGTTTCCATAGATCTCGTAGTCAACGGTAAATATGCATTCGATCATGTCAGGGTCCTTCAGGTCGATGCCGTCGGGCGCCTAGCCAGTGGGTCGCGGGCTGTTGCATTCGGTTGATGCGCCCGCTCAAGCGACGACGAAGAGGACGCGCGGCGAATCATCGTCGAGCTCATAGGGCGTGGAGCGGATCGGACGTCTATCAGGGCCAGCGATTCAGTCAGCTAGGAGGAACGAGATGCTCGGCGAACGAAGATCTTCAGGAGGAACTGTCTCAGGCGGTACGTCTGCTCTGTTCGCCGAAAGGCGATGACTTCGCGCGAGAGCGATCGATCAGCTCGCCTGAGCATGGCCCAGAGGTATCCAAGGAGAAGGAGAGAGCCGCGGAGGAGAACCGGTCGCTTACTCATCTGATAGGTGGATCGGAAGACCTGCCACACCGGGTGACTTCCCATGAGGTAATCATGATAGCCACTGTTGAACGTCGCGATCAGGCTCGCGTGCTTTCCAGATTGCGTCTTCTTGTGATGTTCGCAGGTTTTCTCGACGAAGGTCCGTGTATGCCAACCCTTCATCCGAGCGTGTAGCACCGCGGCAAGATCAATCCCACCCGCGGGCAGGGGGACATATCCGCCGATGGCTTCGAAACATGCACGTCGTAAGAGCTGACATGCACCGGATACGTGATCCGTGCTGACGAAGCGATAGTCGTATTGTTCCGAGGCTTCTCTGAAGGGCGTACCAGCGACACCCAATCGAGGGTTGTCGGTGAACTTTGATAGCAGATAAGCGAGATAGTCGCCGTCGAAGGTAATGTCGGCATCGAGATTGCCGATGATCTCGTACGGTAGGTGTCGGACTTCCGTGTAGCCTGCGTTGAACGCGTGGACTTTCCCGGCGAAGTGTCGGCCCTGACGCTCTGGTAGCCGGAGGAGACCGATCCATCGGTGCTGCGCAGCATATCGCTGCACGATCTGGTCGGTGCCATCGGTGGAGCCGTCGCTTACGATGACCCATCTGAGTGGTCGGATCGTTTGTGCGGCGACGGAGCGTATCGTTCGTTCGATGAACGCTGCCTCATTCCTGGCCGGAGTCACGAGAACGTAGGTTAATTCTCGCGCCGAGCCGGCGACCCCATCTGGCGGATATGGTCCGGTGGAGCAGGATGTCATTCGTGAGTAGGGCGCGGCGTCTAACGGGCTCAGCAACTTAGGTTCGAAACGCGGAGGGCAGCGGTCGCCGCGCGGCCTCGTGGAGTGTCGCGGCATCGGCATGCCGGCTCGGCGCCGTGAGGAGGTGCTCCAGCGTCGTGGTCAGCGCCAGGAGCATCCAGGCCTGCGACCACCGCATGTAGGAAATCTTATTCGTAGAGAATCGCGTAGCTCGATAGTAGAAGTAACCGCGGCTGTCCCACAAGTGAGCCATGGCCCAGCCAATGACCGAGACGGCGAGGTTGATGTTTCGCGGGTCTAGATCTCGCAGCGTTACCAGCGTGACGGCGCTCTGGGCAACGCTGTGAATATCGATGGGATAGGTGCGATGCGCGAAATATCGGGCGGCGCCGTCCGCGCGAAAGAAGTGTTGTCGATAAAAGGCGAAACCCCGGCAGATGACGGGGTCAAACTCCGGCGTATATAGAGACTCCGAGATCGATCGTAGGGCACAGAGGTTATAGCCGGTGTGGAAATTGTCGACCCAACGTTGAGTTGCTAATTCACCGTAGTCCCATGAACCATCGCTGTGCTGTTTGGAAGCCGAGTAGCGGGCGACCTTCAGGGCTGGTTCGAGAAAGAGCGTCTCGCGCGAGTGCCTATAGACCCGACACAGAAGAGCCGCGCCGAGAAAGTTGGCGTTGTGTACTGTCGAACGGGATGAGGAGAGGGGATAGGCGAAGGAAGCGGTCGAATCGTCGTCCTGTCGGTAGAGGTCGTTCAGGAGATACCTGGCAGCGCTCGTTGCTAGCGCCAGGTACATCGGGTCGTGCCTCTGTTCGTATGCGTCGAGCAAGGCATTCGCGACGAATGCGGTACAGACAAGATTCGGCTCGCCACGAGGCACGGTCACTGTTCGCGTCTGCCAGGGGAAGCTGTAACCCCAGCCGGAATGTGGATTCGTTTCTGACTTCAGGCGTGCCAGTAAGCCAGCGAGGATCTCTGGGAGACCATCATCAACGAGAAGCCCGAGCCGTGAGAGTTTGAGGGACGCCATGAGAAACAACGCAATCGCCTTGGGGTTCTGAACGCGCGGTACCGACAGTAGCGGCCGTGGATTCAACGGGCTTCGCTTCAATATCTGAGTGAGGGAAAGACGAAGGAGTCTCGTGTTCGCGAAAGGTAGATATCTAAGGAGCTCGCTGTTCAGTGCATCGTAGGGATCATAGCCGGCCCATTTGTTGGCCCGACAATACTCGAGGAGACGCAGGGTCACAGCCGTCAAGTCTTTCGAAGAGGGTACTGAGATCATTCGCTACACTGTCTGCGACAAAGCGTCGACGATGCGTTCAGCGGTCCTGCCGTCCCAAAACTCGATCTTCGGCCTCGTCGTTGGCTCATGGCGATCCAGGAGGTCATCGATCTTCCGTCGCAGATCAGCAGGTGTGCACAGCTGGTTTGTCCCCCGGGTAACGGTGATCGGTCTCTCTGTGTTCTCTCGCAGCGTGAAGCAGGGGATGCCGAGATAACTGGTCTCCTCCTGAAGTCCACCCGAATCGGTGATGACGAAGCGGGAGTTGGAGACGAGATTCATGAATGGGATATAACTCAGCGGGTCTGGTAGGTGCAGGCTGAGACTGCCCATCATGCTCAGCAAGCGAGTCTCCTGCATATTTCGACGTGTTCTCGGATGCAGGGGAAAGACAAGGGGAGCCTGTTCGGCAATGTCCTCAAGCAATGCACAGAGACGATCCAGGACGACCGGCTCGTCGACGTTCGAGGGGCGGTGGAGAGTGACGACACCATACGTTCCTATGTCATGCCCGAACGCCAGATACGCTTTTTCACTTTCGATCTTCTCTCTCAACATCTCGAGCGAATCGATCATAATGTTGCCGACGAGATGGATCTTGTTTCGGGGAATCCCCTCCCTGGCGAGGTTATCGACAGCGTCCCGGGAGGGTGACCAGAGAATGTCAGCCAACGCATCAGTGACGAGTCTATTGATCTCCTCCGGCATCGTTCGATCGAACGAGCGCAGGCCAGCCTCCAGATGAGCGATCCTGATTCCAAGCTTTGACGCAACGAGCGCGGCCGCCATCGTCGAGTTGACATCACCGACGACCACAACGAGATCGGGCTGGTGAAGAGACAGTGCCTTCTCATAGGACACCATGACACGGGCAGTCTGTTCAGCGTGCGTACCACTTCCTACACCGAGATTGATATCGGGATGCGGCAGACCAAGGTCGGTGAAGAACGTCTCGGACATGTTTCGATCGTAATGCTGTCCGGTGTGAACGATGATGGGGTGTGCCCAGTTCTGTTTCTGCAGTGCGTGATAGAGAGGCGCGATTTTCATGAAATTTGGCCGGGCGGCGCATACGAGGTGAATTACCATCAACGAGTCGGCGTCCTTTCGGTATGGTGGCCGCTGCGGATCTGCGACAGTTCGTTGTCGATGGTCGTCATGATGTCGCTCAATGCGCTTTGTTCGCGGACGGTGTCTTGGCGCACTCGGGTACGCTTGATCGGTCGAATCTTGAGTCTCACCTCGTCCTCGGTACGAATGAGCACCAGGCGCCCCGTCTCTGAAAGGGCTCGATCGACGGCGCCGAGCTCTCCACGAAAGATGCTGTAGACGGGCACACCGAAGGCGGCGGCCTCCCTATTCATGGTTCCCCCGCCACTGATGACGAAATCCGACGTAGAGATCAGATCGAGCCCGTTAAGAACCTTGTCGGGGATGATGACTCGGCGCTCTTCGCACCATGTAGGCCACCTGCGGAGGATTTCATCGCGTTCGGCGGCGCCGTGACGCGGGAGAATTATCATGCGCACCGAGGTGCTGCTTCCGAGAAACTCGACGACCGCGGCGAAGAGTCTGTCGCTTGCTGGATTATGGTAGTGGGCCTCGCGTGCCGGGGGACGGATGGTGGTGACGATATCGTGTTCCGTAAGACCCAGCTCTAGGCGGGGTGAAGAAGTCGGCACGAAGGAAGAAACATAGACATCTTCCTTGAGTCCGTGATAACCATGCAGACCTTTCTTAAAGTGCTTGGCGAGGCGTGGATCTCGTATCGCTTCAGGCGCCAGACCGAGAGTCGGCTTGATGAGGGGCAGCCACCGGGCGAACTCATAGTCAAAGAGAAGTATGGTCGGAATACGGAGGAGCGAAGAAAGGAGAACTAAGGATCGGGATCCGTGAGACAGGGAAAGGTCCGGTTTATTTCTGAGAATCAGCGGCGCGAGCTGAAGAGTCCGCCAGAAGAGGCCCAGGAGCTTTAATATCTTGTTGGCGCCGTAATGCCTGCCTACGGTCTTGTGCTTCAGACGGTAGTAATTGGCCAGGTCACAGACTTGGAAGCAGTCACGAGTTGTGAGCAGAACGGAATGCCCCTTGGCCTCCAGTTCCCTTATGATCGGAATGAAGAAGGGGACGTGGGGGGAATTGTCGAGATCTATCCAGATGCGGTGCCCTGGCGTTGTCATGTGGAAGTTGGCTTTCGAGGGGTTCGGTTTTCAGCGTGCGCCGGTGTTTGGAGCGTCCAGCGACGGTGCTGACGGCTAAGCGATGTGCTGGTAGAGGAGTCTGCCGGCTGCGTTCAAGAGGCCGTCGGGCAACCGTGCGAAGATCTTCTTGGCAATCGGAGCAGTCGGCCCCTCGGTGAGGGGAGCTCTAGCCGCTGCCGGGCACCGCCATGTTGTGAGGAGCGACCGACGTGCAGCCCAATGCTCCTTGAAGGCGATGAGCCCGAGATTGTCGCGGTCGGTCCGTCCCAGGTCGATCTCCTCAAGGCCCATTTGTTTCGCCTCCTGAATGGTCCTCCACAAGAGCAGCGCCATCCCGCCGAGATTATGCAAACGAGCGTCCGAGCCGCCGTACTTGTAGAGTATTCGGTTCCGATGAGTCAACGTCAGGATGCCGGCCACCGGCCTGCCTTCTCGGGAAACAATGCGGATACAGACCTTGTCCCCGAGGCAGTCCACGAGGTTCCGGAACCACTTCAGCGGTTGGACCGGAAGCTGGTGGCGGCGTCGGGTCAGTTGCAGCAGTGCGTATAGCTTTCGCAGGAGCGATTCGCTGCGACCGGTCTCGTATGTGAGTTGTTCTCGCTCCGCCCGGCGAATCTTTCGTTGGACGCAATCCTTGTGAAAACTCCGATGCAAGGCATCCAGGCTTGGCCGGAGGTCCAGGCGATGCAGGTAGAAGGTTTGCGCCATGTGAAATCCGCCGGTGGATAGCGAGATGGACGTTTCTGGGCGAATCTCCACGTACCTCCCACCTTCCGAGGTCCGTATGCGCTCTGCAAAGCGGCACAGATCTAGCAACTGCCGAGAGTCGGTGATCAGTGGTTCGCAGTGATCCGAGAACGCCAATGAAATGAGCCTGCGGCCGGTGAGCCAACTATCAACATTCGTGAAGAGGAGCGCGTCGGCCAGTGCCGCCGCCGGCGGGGACGTCGTGAACGCGATCGAGTCATGGTGATACGTTCGCTGCAAGGCACGTAGCCAGCCTGGCGTGTGGAAGATCGATGCGGCCGAATGTTGCTCGACGAATGCCGGCCAGCGAGGATCTTGCAGCGGGTCGATCGCGTACACCGGATACGTGCCTTTCTCGTCGCGTACAACGGGGGGAAAGTGGCAGTGATCGTTGTCGCGACCTGGGTTCCGAAGGCGTCGCGCGTTGACGGTGCGGACAGTCGCTGGTGAGTCACGTCCGGTTCGATGCATGGCTGCGCCCCGTGTCCTCTTCTCCAGTGTGCTCGAACACGGTGGCAGCGAGATCCTTCAGCCGTTCTTTCCGCCTGCGGAGTTCCGGCAAGGGCTCGAGCCCAGCGAGTCTCAGCACGACTTCCCATCGGTAGGCCCAGTCATGAGCCGAGAGGCACTCGGCGATGTTGGTCTGTCGTATCCGCGCCTGCCGTTCAGGCTGCGTATCGAGCTCTTTTATAACCGCGCCGATGTCCTCGGAGCCGAACGGCAGGTCGATGACCGCGTCTTCCCAGTGGAAGATCCTGCTGAATTCCTTGTTTCTTGCTCTCTCGCCAATCAGTATTGCACCCGACGCGGCCCCTTCGAAGTACCGATAGCCGAATTCGCTCTGACCGCCGGTTTCGTCCGGCCGATCGATCTTGCCGGGGTTCACGAGGAAGTATCGGGTTCGCTTCGCCATGTTGGCCATCAGAGACCTGTGCTCGGCGAGATCGTAGCCGTGCAAGTCGTTGATCGTGTCATACACGTAGAAGAGTCCTTCCTGTCGTGCCAGTCCTAACAGCACTTGATGCGTCTTTTCCGATCGACGGCCAATGCTCAGGACATCGATGGAGCGTGGCGGCGACGCGGGGTAAGGACAGAAGCCGAGCGTATCGATGCCGGCGGCGAGGTAATGCCCCTGTCCTCGTATAATTCTCCGGAAAGACTCACTCGTGTTGAACATGAAGATGACGTGATCGAACCTGGACAAGATCTCCAAAGAACTCTTGAAGCGTGGGATATCTTTGGCGTAGAACTCGCTGAGCCAGCAGACGGACGTTCTGCAGTAATCCTTCCATCCCTTGACAGCGTTGAGGTTCCAGAGCTCAGAGGGTTTCTCGACGACCGCAAAGAAGAGGTCATAGTATTTGTCTGGCGTGAAGACGGGTATACCGGGATTGAAGGGCGTTTTGAAGTGTGCTCCAAGGCGAAAGGCCAGCCGTCTCCCGTTCGTATACGCGGGCCCCGGCGTTGGTGCCAGGAGGTGGATCGAGTCGATCTCTTGGAGAATTGCCTCGAATTCCCGAAAGGAACAGCGCCAGACTTCCTGCTCGTAGAGGTTCCGTTGCGAGAACATGAGGACGCGCGGAACGCGAGCTTCATTCGCTCCGCGATCACCGCTCACATGTCGCATTTTCGATCCTCCCGGAGGATACTGGCGCCGGACGCACGCGTGCTGCCGTGCGGCAATCTGACCGTTTCTGCCGTCATGGTCGACGGTTTGGACCCTGGCGCGATGTTCACGCCGACCGTCCGGTAGTGATGCGGGAGGAGCTCGCCGAGAAGCCG
>Ga0137397_10002109_pt1 | contig 13947 bp, 15 predicted proteins | sample czorhiz116metaG_FD_106658 | JGI IMG/M metagenome (GOLD analysis project Ga0137397, IMG submission 106658) | Vadose zone soil microbial communities from Angelo Coast Range Reserve, California, USA - czorhiz1.16 metaG | ecosystem: Environmental > Terrestrial > Soil > Vadose zone | place: USA... | reverse complement strand
GATCGACGGCTATATCAGCCCGGTTGGCGCGTGGCTCCGCGGCTTCTCGCCGGTCACCCACGCGCTCACCTACTTCGTCTATTTTCTCGAGCTGCTCGGCCCGCCGCTCGCCTTCGCGCCCTACCTGCTCGCTGCCGCGGTCGCGGCCTTCGCCGCCCGTGGCGCTTCGCGTCTCTATGCCTTCGCCGACGCCACGCGCTTCGCGGTGATGGCGCTGCTCGCGCTGATGCACGTCGGCTTCATCGTCTGCCTCGCGATCGGTTCTTTCCCCTTCATCAGCCTCGCTTCGCTGACCGTGCTGACAGGCGGTTGGATCTGGGATGCGCTCTCGCGGGCGATCGGCGGGGCGCGGCGGGTCCCCCTGCGGATCTATTACGACCGCGACTGCATGTTCTGCCTCAAGACGGTCCTGCTGCTGCGCACTTTCCTGGTTCTCCCCGCTGAGCAGATCGCGCCCGCGCAGGACACGCCGCAAGCCCGCGAGCTGCTCGAGGCGAACGCTTCGTGGGTGGTATTCGAGGGCGAACGCGCCCGGCTCAAGTGGCCGGCCTTCGCCGTGCTGCTGCGGCGCTCGCCGCTTTTTTTCTGGCTCGGGTGGCTGCTCTCCGGCAAGTGGGCGGTGATACCGGGAAATGCGGCGTACGATTTCGTCGGGCGTCACCGCGGCGCGCTGGGGCGAGCGAGCGCGCGGCTGCTGCCGTTCCACGAACGGTCGTTGGACACCGGACCCGCGGCGGCCGCCTGGACCGGGGGTTTCTTCGTGGCGCTCACCGCGGGAAACCTGTGGAGCGGAGCGACGCCTCGTGGCTCGGGCCTTACCATCTGGCTGCCGGCCGTCGCGGCGGCTGTCGTGGCCGCGGTGCTGTGGCTGGCGTTCACGCGCCGGCTGCCGCGCAGCGCGATCTCGCATCTGTTCGCCGCGGTTCTGGTGCTCGCGTTCCTCGCCTGGAACCTGGGCACGATCCGCTTGCTCCCCACGCGCCTCCAGGTCGCGCTCACGCCCCCGTTCAGCCTGCTGCGCGTCGACCAGGTGTGGGACATGTTCGCGCCCTTCCCCTCCAAGGAGGACGGCTGGTTCGTGCTCCCGGCCGAGCTCTCCGACGGCCGCCAGATCGATTTGATGCACCCCGAGCGCGGCGCGCCGAGCTACGACAAGCCCCGCCGCGTTTCGCAGGAGTGGCCTGACGTGCGCTGGCACAAGTATCTGGAGCGCATCTGGAGCGTTCAGTTCGCCTCCGCCCGTCTCTACTACGGAAGATTCCTGTGCCGCAGCTGGAACAGCGCCGGCCCCGCGACCCCGCGCCTCAAGACCTTCAAGATCGTCTATATGCTCGAGATGTCCGTGCCCGAGGGGGAGACGCCGAAGGTGGAGCGGCGCGAGATCTGGCAGCACGATTGCGGCGTGTCCACGCCTCCCGCGACCTGAATCAGCGCAGCGCGTGCGCGGCGAGCAAGGCCGCGGTGAAGACCAGGATCGCGCCCGCCTGATGAGCCGCGGCAAGCGGAATCGGAACCGCGTTCAGCAGCGTGGCGATACCCAGGGCGATCTGCAGCGCGAGCGCGCCGAGCAGCAGGCCGGCGGCCAGCCGCGCCCGAGGCGACACTTGCGCGCGGCGGACACGCAGCCAGAACCAGGGCGCGAGAGCGGCGAGCAGCCAGGCGATCAGCCGGTGATCGAACTGCACCGTCGCGACGTTGGCGAAGAAATTGAGGTACCAGGGTTCGATCACGAGCATCCCGGGCGGAACGAGATGGCCGTTCATGAGCGGGAAGGTGTTGTAGGCGAGTCCCGCGCGAATTCCCGCGACGAAGCTGCCCGAGATCGCCATCGCGAAAACCAGCGCGGCGAGCGCGAAGGCGAGGCCGCGCGGTCCCCGAACCGCTTGCTCCCCGAGCTGACGGGGAAAGAGCAGGTCGAGCGCTACCCACAGCATCGCCGCGTAGATGAAGAGCGCCATGCCGAGATGCGCGGCGAGGCGGTATTGCGATACGCGCGGATCGTCGACCAGGCCCGACCGGACCATGTACCAGCCCAACGCGCCCTGCAGGCCGCCCAGCGCGAATATCCCCGCGAGCTTCCACGTCAGTGCGTGCCTGATCCTTGCCCGCGCCGCCAGCCACAGCAGAGGCAGGAAGAACGCCGCGCCGATCAATCGGCCCAGAAGGCGGTGCGCGTATTCCCACCAGAAGATGCGCTTGAATCCGCCGAGGTCCATTTGCGGATTGACCTCGCGGAACTCCGGAGTCTGCTGGTATTTCCGAAAGGTCTCCTGCCACTCGCCGTCGTCGAGCGGAGGCACCGCGCCGACAATCGGCTGCCACTCGACGATCGACAGACCCGAGTGTGTGAGGCGCGTGATGCCGCCGATCACTACCATCGCGAACACCAGCGCGCAACAGGCGAGCAGCCACACGGCGACGCCGCGATCGCCGGGCGCCGATCTCCCGGCGAGGCCCCGGTCGTGCATTCCGACACTGGATGCTCCAATGGACATGGGTTAAAGTAGCACGGGTGCAGAGCCGGGGATTGTCGGGGGCTCTGACTGCTCCGCTAGCTTGATCGGCAAGAGGAGGCTGGCCATGTTTGCGATCGTGTACAAGTCGGACGGCGTTCCGATCTGCGTGCAGGTGCCGGGCGTCTCGCCCGACCCCGTGGTGGTCTGGACTTCGGAAAATGCGGCCAAGGCGTTCATCGACAGCAAGGGCGGAGCCGCCGAGTTCCAGCCGGTCTCGGTGAACGAGCAGGTGATGGAGAAGATGGCCAAGGCGCTCGGCTGCCCGGTCGAGAAGCTCATGGTCGAGCCGTATCCTTCCTGACCCGCATCGAACCTTCCAGGCTGTCCTAGACCGTTACCTCGACGTTGTCGATGAGCCGCGTGCGGCCGAGAAAGGCCGCGGCGAGCACGACCAGCGCGTGATCGTCCACGCCGGGCGGCTGAAGATCCGCCTGCCTGCGCACCGAAACGTAGTCCGGGCGCCATCCCTTGTTCGCGAGCGTCGACATCGCCTGCAGCTCGATCCGCCGGAAGTCCCGCTTGCCCGCGAGCACTTCGTCGCCGGCGGCGCGCAAGCACCGGTAGAGGCGCGGCGCCTCGGCGCGCTCCGCCGCGGACAGATAGCCGTTGCGCGAGCTGAGCGCGAGCCCGTCCTCGGCGCGCACGGTTTCCGCGGGCACGATCTCGACCGGCAGCGCGAGCTGCGTCACCATGTCGCGCAGCACCACGTACTGCTGGTAGTCCTTCTTGCCGAAGATCGCGATGTGCGGCGACACCATGTTGAACAGCTTCATCACGACCGTGGCGACGCCGCGGAAGTGACCCGGCCGAAACGCGCCCTCCAGGATGTGCTGCAGATCGGAAGGTTCGACCAGGAAGGTCTGGGGCTCGGGATAGATCTCGCGCTCGGAAGGCGCGAACACCACGTCGACGCCCACCTCCCTCATCATTTTCGAATCGGATTCCAGGGTGCGCGGGTAGCGATCGTAATCTTCCTTCGGGCCGAACTGGATGCGGTTGACGAAAATGCTGACCACGGTGCAGGCGGCGCGCTGTTTCGCGAGGCGCATGAGCTGGATATGCCCGGCGTGCAGGTTGCCCATCGTGGGAACGAAGACGTTGTCGGGCTCGCGCTGCAGCCGCTCGCGCAAGGCTCCGACCGAGGTGATGACGTCCACTAGAAGGAATGTTCTTCCGCGGGAAAGCTGCCGTCGCGCACCGCGCGCACGTAGCGCTCGGCCGCGTCGGCGATGCTGGATGCGCCCTTCATGAAATTGCGGACGAAGCGCGCTTTCTTTCCGGGGAAGACATCGAGCATGTCGTGCAGCACCAGCACCTGCCCGGAACAGCCGGGTCCGGCGCCTATGCCTATGGTGGGGATGCGCAGGCGCTGCGTGACCTCCTCGCCGAGCTTGGCGGGAATCGCTTCGAGCACCAGCAGCTCCGCGCCCGCCGACTCGAGCTCGATCGCGTCCGCGATCAGCTTCTGCTCGGCGTCGTCGCCCTTGCCCTGCACGCGGTAGCCGCCGAACTTGTGCACCGATTGCGGGGTGAGGCCGAGGTGACCGCACACGGGAACGCCGCGCTGGGTGAGAAAGCGCACGGTCTCCGCGAGCTCGGCGCCGCCCTCGAGCTTGACCATCTGCGCGCCTGCCGCCATCAATTCGGCCGAGCTGCGGAACGCGCGCTGCGGCGATTCCTGGTAGCTGCCGAAGGGCAGGTCGGCGACAAGAAACGAACGCTTGCTGCCGCGTGCGACGCTGCGCGTGTGATACGCCATGTCGGCGAGCGTCACCGGCAGCGTGGTGTCGTGGCCCTGCAGCACCATGCCGAGCGAATCCCCGACCAGCAGGCAGTCGAGGCCCGCCGCGTCGAGCATCGCCGCGAAGCTCGCGTCGTAGCAGGTGAGCACGGCTATTTTCACGCCATCGTCGCGCTGCTTCTGCAGCGCCTTGATGGTCAGTCGGGTCATCCTAGTCTCCCCAGTTGAAGAACTCGCGATTGCCGCGTAGTGCGCCGACGCGCTCGATCAGGAGGTCGAGGTCGCGATCCGCCCTCACGAAGTCGAGCTTCTCGGAATTCACGATCAGCACGGGCACTCCGCTGAAATGATAGAAGAAGCGGTTGTAGCTGTCGGCGAGCAGGGCGAGATACTCCGCGGTGATCGGTCGCTCGAATTCTACGCCGCGCCGCCGCACGCGCTCGTACAGCGTCTCGGGCTGCGCCTGGAGGTAGATCACCAGATCAGGCCGCGGCGCCTGGGGCTTGAGCGAATCGAAGATCTGCTGGTAGAGATGCCATTCGTCCCCTTCGAGCGTCAGGCGCGCGAACAGGGGGTCCTTCTCGAGCAGAAAATCGCACACCGTGACGCGGCTGAACAGGTCGAGCTGCGCGAGCTCGCGCAGCTGCGCGATGCGCTGGAAAAGGAAAAAAAGCTGCGTCGGCAGGGCGAAGCGGGCGCGGTCCTGGTAGAAGCGCGGCAGGAAGGGGTTCTGCTCGGGACGCTCGAGGACCAGGTTCGCCTGCAGCCGGGCAGCGAGGCGCCGGGCGAGGCTCGTCTTGCCGACGCCTATCGGTCCTTCGACGACGATGTAGCGGTATTTGGAAAGGGACACCGAGGCTCCCGAAAGCGGCGCCCATGATACAGCCCGCGCGAATTAGGCGCGAAAGACGAAATACACCGCGCCCACGATGCACAGCGCCGCCCACAAGTAGTCGAGCTTGAGCGGCTGGTTCATGTAGACCAGGGCGAAGGGCACGAAGACGGCAAGCGTGATCACCTCCTGGATGATCTTCAGCTGGGCCAGGCTGAACTGGGTGAAGCCGATGCGGTTGGCGGGAACCTGCAGCAGATATTCGAACAGCGCCACGCCCCAGGAGACGAGCGCGGCGATGAACCACGGCTTGGCCGAGAGCTCCTTCAGGTGCGCGTACCAAGCGAAGGTCATGAACACGTTCGAGAGCGTGAGCAGCACCACGGTCTGCGCCAGTACGGGAAATTTCATGCGGCACCCATCTTCACGATTTCCTGGTCCTCGAGGCCGGCGAGCAGCGCGCTTGCGCGCCCTCGCCCCGGAATCTCGATGTCGGGAGCCACCTCGGCGAGCGGCAAGAGCACGAAGGCGCGCTCGTGCATCCGCGGATGGGGAACGATCAGGCCGGCCTCCGCGATGATGCAGTCGTCGTAGAGCAGCAGATCGAGGTCGAGCGTGCGCGCCGCTCCGGCCGACGGCCGCTCGCGGCCGAAGCGCGCTTCCGCGGCGAGCAGCGCCTCGAGCAGCTCCGTGGGGCCGAGCGTCGTCTCGATCTGCGCGACCGCGTTGACGAAATCGGGCTGCGCGCCGACTCCGATCGGAGCGCTGCGGTAGAGCGAGGACGCCGCGACGAGGCGAATGCCGGGGAGCCGCCCCAGCGCCGCGATCGCGCGGCGCACCTGATCTTGCGGATCGCCCAGGTTCGCCCCCAGGCCTATGAAGGCCCGAACCTTCAAGCCGGCGCCGCGTCGGGAGGCAGCACCGGGCCTTTGCGTCCGCGGCGGCGGCGGCGGCGCTTGTGCTCGCCGGGCTGCGGCGCGAGCAGCATCGCCTGGCGCTCGGTCTCGCTGGCGCGCTGAAACTTCTCCCACCATTGCGCGAGCTCCGCCGAAGCCTCGCCGCTCGCGCTTCTCAGCACCAGGAAATCGTAGGCAGCGCGGAACTTCTCGTGCGCGACGAGCGCGAAGGGGCGGCGCCCGCTCCGCTGCTCCAAACGCGGCTGCAGCGCCCAGATCTCCTTCATCACCGCGGTGAAGCGCCGCGGAATGGCGAGCTTGTCGGTCTGGATGTCGAGCATCGCGTCCATCGCCCTGAAAAGCGCGGGGATGGGTTTGAGGCCCTCGGCCTGGGCCTTCTTCCAGGCTGCGAGCACTTCGTGCCACAGGAGCGCCGCGAACAGGAACGCCGGCGACACGCTCTTGCCCGCGCGTATCCGGTTGTCGGTTTCCTCGAGCGCGAGCTGGACGAAGCGCTCGCCCATGGGTTGCTCGAAGATGACGTCGAGCAGGGGCAGCAGGCCGTGATGCAGGCCCTCGCTACGCAGCCGGCTCAGGGCGGATGCGGCGTGGCCGCAGAGCAGGAGCTTCTGCATTTCCTCGTAGACACGCGACGGCGGGACGTTCCCCAAGAGGGGCGCGAGCTCGCGGATCGGCTTGCGCGTGCGCTCGTCGATGGTGAAGCCGGCTTTCGCGGCGAAGCGCACCGCGCGCAGCATGCGGATGGGGTCCTCGCGGTAGCGCGAGCGCGCGTCGCCGATGATGCACACCGACTTGCGCTGCAAATCGCGCATGCCAGCGTGGTAATCGAGGATGGTTTCGCCGGTCGGATCGTAATAGAGGGCGTTGATGGTGAAATCGCGGCGGATGGCGTCGTCTTCGAGGGTGCCGTAGATGTTGTCGCGCACCACGCGCCCGTGTTCGTCGGTTTCGGAGGCGACGCGCGCCCGGAAGGTCGAGACCTCCACGGTTTCCTCGCCGAAGAGCACGTGAACCAGCTTGAACCGCCGCCCGATCAGGCGCGAGCGCCTGAACAGCTTGTGCACGTCCTCGGGACTGGCGTCGGTGGCGACGTCGAAGTCCTTGGGGCGAAGTCCGAGCAGCAGGTCGCGCACCGCGCCGCCGACGACGTAGGCCGCGAAGCCGCGCTCCTGCAGCGTTTCGCACACTTTTCGCGAGCCGTAGGAGATCGCCTCCCGGCCGATGCCGTGGTCCTGCTTGGGGATGATCCTCGGCTCGAAGGTCTGGTCGAGCCGGAAAACTCGGCGGATGAATTTCCTGATCAAGAGGGAAGAAAACTCCACGCACCGGCGGCTTCGAGCCGGCACTGGTACAGGGCTTCGAGATTGGCTTGGGTCAGCATATCGCTTGAGCGCCCCAGGCTCGCGCGGCCCGCATCATACAGCAAAACCGAAAAGCCGCAGTGCCGCGCGGCGTGCCCGGGCTCGTGCAGCGCCGCGAGCACGGCCTTTCCCTCGGCGGCGCGCGCCGCGAGCGTGCGCATCACGACGGCTTGGTGGCGCAGGTCCAGATGCTGCAGCGGCTCGTCGAGGAGGAGGATTTCGGCGTCCTGCGCGAGCACCTGCGCGATGCGCGCGCGCTGGCGCTCTCCGCCCGAGAGCGTGCGGAAGGCCTGGGTCTCGCGGTCGGCGAGATCGAGCTCGGCGAGCCAGCGCCGGGCCGCGAGCAAGCCTTCCTCGTCGCGTCCGAAGGCGCTGCGCGAGCGCGGAAACCGGCCGAGCATCACGTAGTCGAGCACGCTGCCCCAGAAATCCGCGCTTTCGTCCTGGAGCAGCACCGCGACGCGGCGTGCAAGCTCGGCGCGAGGGACGGCTCCCAGGGCGGTACCGTCGATCGCGACCGCGCCCGATTGCGGCGCGCGCAGGCCGGCGAGCGCGAGGATCAGGCTGGTCTTTCCCGCGCCGTTGCGTCCGAGCAGCGCCCAGCACTGACGGGGCGCGGGAGAGAGGTCGAGCGCCCGGACCAGGTCGCGCCCGCCCGCGGAGAGCCCGAGTCCGGAAGCCGCGAGCATCAGCGCAGCCTCGCGAGGAGCACCAGGAGCACCGGCACGCCGATCGCCGCCGTGAGCACCCCCACCGGCAACTCGGCGGGCGCTGCCAGCGTGCGCGCGAGCGTGTCGGCGAGCGCGAGCAGGCTCCCTCCCAGGCAGGCGGCGAGCGGAAGCAGCGCGCGGTGGCGGTGCACACCCGAAAGGCGGAGCAGGTGCGGCACGACCAGCCCCACGAATCCGATCGCCCCGCCGAGCAGGACCGCAGCGACGGTGGCGAGCGTCGCGCAGCCGAAGGCGATCGCCTGCAGGCGCGTGACCGCCACGCCGAGCGAGCGTGCCTTGTCCTCGCCTAGGATCAGCACGTCGAGCGCGGCGGACTGGGAGAAGGCGAGGACGGCGCACGCCGCGAGCATGCCAAGCGCCGCGGTCGGATCGCCCGCGGGCGAGAGATCACCGAGGAGCCAGAAGAGCATCCCCTGCACCTGCGAGGAAGGCGCAACCGCGAGGATCAGGCCCACCACCGCACCGAACCCCGAGGCGAGCGCGACGCCGGTGAGCAGCACGCGGTAGGGATTCCAGCCCGAACGCCCCAGAGAGAACGCGAACACCGCGCCGGCGGCGATCGCGGCGCCGGCGAGCGCCGCGAGATTCACTCCCGCCGCGGCCGCGCCCGCGAGCATCGCGGCGAGCGCGCCGGCGGCGGCGCCTCCCGATACCCCGAGAATCGCCGGATCGGCGAGCGGATTGCGCAGGAGCACCTGGAGCAGGGCGCCCGCCAGCGCGAGCAGGCCCCCGCAAGCGAATCCGGCGAGGGCCCTGGGCGCCCTCACGCCCCAGACGATCTCGCGCGCGATCTCGTCGCCGCGGCCGAGCAACGCGTCGGCCAGGCGGGCCGGTCCCAGGTCGACGCTGCCGAAGGCGATCGCGAGCGCGAGGCTGGCCGGAACGAGCAGCAGCACGACGACGGGCGCGGCCTTCATTCCAGGCTGATGATCTGCCAGCCGCGGGCGAGCGCTTCGCCGCGCAGGACTTCGTCGGGGTCCACCGCGACCGGCTGCGTGACGCGCTCGAGCAGCGGCAGGTCGTTGTGCGAGTCGCTGTAGAACCAGCTCGCGGAAAAAGAGGCCAGCGTCTGCCCACGTTCCCCCAGCCATTCCGCGAGCCGCGTCACCTTGCCCTGCCGGAACGAGGGCGTTCCCGAGGGCTTGCCGGTAAACCTTCCGCCGCGGACCTCGAGCTCGGTCGCGAGCAGGTGCTCGATTCCGAGCTCGCGCGCGATCGGCGCGGCGATGAACGCGTTCGTCGAAGTCACGATCGCGCACAGATGGTTGTCGGCGAGATGCCGCCGCACCAGCTCTCTTCCCTTCGGCCGGATGATGGGCCTGACGCGGGTGCGCATGAATTCGGCGTGCCAGCGGTCGAGCTCCTCGCGCGGATGGCGCGCCAGGGGCGCGAGCTGGAAGGCAAGAAACTCGTGGATGTCCAGCCTGCCTTCCTTGTAGTTGCGAAAGAAGCGCTCGTTCTTCGCTTCGTATTCGGAGCGGTCGAGCACGCCGCGCCCGATCAGGAACTGCGCCCACTCGTAGTCGCTGTCCCCTGAAAGCAGCGTATTGTCCAGGTCGAACAGCGTGAGCTCCGTCGCCGCGACCATTAGCGCCGCGCCTCGGGCTCGGCGAGCGAGCGCAGAGCTTCCTTGAGCAGCGGCAGCGTGATCGGGCGCTTGCGCTGCAGTGAATGCCTGTCCAGCGCGTCGAGCAGCGCGATCTGCGTGCCCATGTCGCGATCGAAGTGCGCGAGCAGGTACGCGATCAGGTCGCGATCGACCCGCATGCCTCTCCCGGCGGCGTGCGCAGAAAGCGCCGCCGCCTTGTCCGCGTCGCTCAAAGGGCGCAGCTGCAGGACGATCCCCGACGCGAGCCGCGAGCGCAGGTCGGGTCGCAGCGCGAGCTGAGCGGGCGGAACCGCGGCACTTGCGGCGAGCGCGCCCTTCGAGCTGCGCAAGCGGTTGCACAGGTCGAACAGCGCGACTTGTTCCGCTTCGCCGAGGCGCGCCACGTCGTCGACCACGACGGCTTCGCGGTTCGCGGCCGCGGCCGCCTCGGAAAAAGCGCGCAAAAGGTGGGTTTTGCCGCTCCCGCCCGGTCCCCAGAGAAAGACGAAGCGCTCGCCGTCCGCGAGCGCCTCCCGCAGGATCTTGAGAGCCGCGTTGTTTCGGCCCGGAGAAAAGTTCTCCAGCGTCGGGAGCGGAGGACGGGCGAGCTCGAGGAGCAGCTGTTGCATCAATCGACGCCGGCGAGGCGGTGGGAGGGCATTTCGATTAAACTTCGAAGGCCAGCACGTAACTCTAACCGCAAGCCCAAGTCTTGACCAGCAAGAAGCCGATCACCTACCGCGACGCAGGGGTGGACATCGACGCGGGCGACGCGCTGGTCGAAGCCATCAAGCCTTTTGCGAAGAAAACCATGAGGCCGGAAGTGCTCGCCGGCATCGGCGGGTTCGGCGCGCTCGTCAAGATCCCCAAGAAATACCGCGAGCCGGTGCTTGTCTCGGGCACCGACGGCGTCGGCACCAAGTTAAAGCTCGCCTTCCAGCTGAAGCGGCACGACACTGTCGGCATCGACCTCGTGGCGATGAGCGTCAACGACGTTCTCACGCAGGGCGCCGAGCCGCTGTTCTTTCTCGACTACTTCGCCTGCGGCAAGCTCGAGGTCGCGGTCGCGGCCGAAGTCGTCAAGGGTATCGCGCGCGGCTGCGAGCTCGCCGGCTGCTCGCTGATCGGCGGGGAGACCGCCGAGATGCCGGGGATGTACGCGGACGGCGAATACGATCTCGCCGGGTTCGCCGTCGGCGTGGTCGAGAGACGCAAAATCATCGACGGGCGCGGCATTGCCAGGGGCGACGTCGTGCTCGGCCTAGCTTCGAGTGGCGCGCATTCCAACGGCTATTCGCTGGTGCGCCGCATCCTCGAGCGCTCGAACCCCGATCTGCGCGCCGATTTTCACGGGAGACCCTTGGGCGACGCGCTGCTCGAGCCGACGCGCATCTACGTCAAGCCGGTGCTCGCGCTGCTCAAGCGAGTTCGGGTGAAGGGCCTCGCCCACATCACCGGGGGCGGCCTGGTGGAAAACCTCCCGCGCATGCTGCCGGAGAAGGCCAAGGTGGTGATCTCGCGTTCGGCCTGGACGCTGCCGCCGCTGTTCCGGTGGCTGCAGCGCGAAGGCCAGGTCGCCGACGCGGAGATGCTGCGAGTGTTCAACTGCGGCATCGGCATGGCGCTCGTCGTCGCCGCGGAACACGCCGACGCAGCCGAGCGCGCGCTCGCGGCCGGCGGCGAGACCGTGTTCCGTATCGGCCGCATCGAGCGGCGCGGATCCGGAGATCCTCAGCTCGATCTCGCCTGACTCTCCGCCGGAACGTCGCCGCGGGGCGACAATTCGGCGAAGATGACAAAAATGTAATGCGGCGGTCAGTTTCCCGTCCGGGGCCGGATTCTAGAGTGGCAGCACATTCAGCGCGCGGCAAGTGGCGCGCAATGAATGTTTCGCAACTTTTTGAATGGAGAACATCGTGAAACTCTTTGCCCCTGTTGTTGCAGCACTGACCCTCTCGGCCGCGAGCTTGTCGGCCAACGCTATCACGACCGGCGATCTCTACGGCCAACCCGCCGCGAGCGAGTATGCCCCAGAGCGCACCATCGTCGTGACTCCGCAGACCAAGTTCATCAACGTCACGCGCGGTGAAGTGGTCAAGGTGCAGGTCGGCTCCAAGGAATTCGCCTGGGATTTCGACGGCGTCGCGCATCCCTTCGATCTGAGCAAGATCGCCCCGGAAGGCGCCCTGGACCACAAGGTTGAAGTGTACGTCGGGACGTCGATGCAAGACGGCGGTTTCGGCGACTGAGCTCGCAAGCCGGCGCGCCGGAAAGCTTGCCTTTCCGGCTCCGCCAACCTCAAAAGGGCGCTGAAGTTCGGCGCCTTTTTCACGCCCAGACTCGTTACGCATCTTTTTCCATGTTGCCGCCGGAGCCGCAACGGCGAGCCGAATAAGCGGCAAAAAATGTAATCGAGCGGTCAGTTTCCCGCGCGCTGCTGCGCGCCAAAGTCGCCACACACACTTTTCTTGCGACCGCCGCCATAATCAACACTTGGATATCCGTTGCCCCCGCCGTCTCGGCGGCGTTCCCGAGTTCGCTCGTCGAGGCCGTGGAGGCGCTCACGATCGTGCTTTCGGTCGCCGCCGCCTGCTGATCGGCGTCCAGATCTATTTCCTCTTCGTCGTAGAAGAGCGTGGGCTCCCCATGGAGTGGGCCGCAATATCGAGCCTGCAACGGCAGATCGCTGCCTGGGTCGTCGCGCTCGTCCTCGCCTGGCATTGCGCATCCGCTCGCGCGCAGAGCCCCGACCCCACCAAGGTCGAGGGGCCGACGCAGGGCGTGAACGCGAGCGCGACCTACGACGGCGAAACGGTCTCCGATCTGTCGGGGGGCGCGAAGCGCGGCTCGACCTACCACGGCAGCTTGCAGCTCCAGGCCGCGTTCGACTTCGAACGCCTGTTCGGCTGGGCGGACACCACCGGCTTCCTCTACGGCATGGTGCTCCACGGCGGTCAGCCCGATGACTTCGTCGGCGGCGCACAAGGCGTGAGCAGTATCACCGGCCCACGGGGCGCGCGGCTCGACGAAGCGTGGCTCCAGCACAATTTCCTCGGGAACCGCCTTTCGCTGCTCGGCGGCCGCTACGACCTGAACGCCGAGTTCTACCGGCTGCACTCGGCCGCGCTGTTCCTGAACAGCTCCTTCGGCATGGGGCCGGAATTCTCGCAGAGCGGTCCCGCGGGTCCGTCGGTCTTTCCGAGCACCGCGCTCGCCGCGCGCGTCCAATACAAGGCGACACCCGAGCTGGTGCTCAGGGCCGCGCTGCTGAACGCCATGCCGTACAACCGCGCCGGGGAGAACGCCGCGACGCGCGACGGCAACGGCGTGCTCGTCGTCTCGGAGGCCGCGTATCTCGAGCGGCCGGGAAACGCGGAGCCGAGGAACCGGAGGCTGCGCACCGGACGCTTCTCGGCGCTGACGCCTTACGACGACAAGTACGCGATCGGCTTCTGGCACTACACGGCGACCTTCGAAGACCTGAGCGCGATGGACGCGAGCGGCGAGCCCGTGCAGCATCGCGGCTCGAGCGGCGGATATCTGCTCGTCGACCGCCTGCTGACGCGATCGAGCACGCCGTCCGGCCCGCGGATCGCGGCCTTCCTCCAGCTCGGTATCGGCGACGCGCGCGTGAACCGCTTTGGGTCCTACGCCGGCGCGGGGCTGGTCGTCTCGGGCCTCTTCCCCGGGCCGCAGAACGAGGTCGGGATCGCCGTCGCCTCCGCACGCAACGGCTCGCACTACCTGGAGCAGCAGGAGCAGCTCGGCGCGCCGGCGCAAAAATCGGAAACCGTGGTCGAGCTGAGCTATCTCGCCCAGATCTCGAAATCGATCGCCGTGCAGCCGGATCTGCAATACGTCGTTCATCCGAACACGGATCCGGCAATCAGCAACGCGCTCGCGTTCCTGCTTCGGTTCGAGGTGTCGTTCTAGGGCAGCCCCCCTTTCCGATTACGTCCTTGTAATCGGCTCGAAGAGCGGTCCCGGGGCGGCGCCGCGAACCGACGAGGCCGCTGCGGAAAAAAATGACAAAAATGTAATCGAGCGGTCAGTTTCCCGCCCGTTCTGGCCTCCCTGGAGCACTACACCACGCCACACTAGCGCTGAAACCGCGCGTGTTACGAACGTAGCGAATCGGCGTTTTTTCGTAGCGTATTCGACATGACGCCTCCGTACGCTGGTACGCGTACAGAACCCACCACAAGGAGGCTGCAAATGAAAGCGCTACACGAGAGGACGCAGAATCTGCAGGCTGAGAGCG
>Ga0137397_10002107_pt1 | contig 13951 bp, 16 predicted proteins | sample czorhiz116metaG_FD_106658 | JGI IMG/M metagenome (GOLD analysis project Ga0137397, IMG submission 106658) | Vadose zone soil microbial communities from Angelo Coast Range Reserve, California, USA - czorhiz1.16 metaG | ecosystem: Environmental > Terrestrial > Soil > Vadose zone | place: USA... | reverse complement strand
TTGAGCAGCCGAAAGAGTTCCTGCGCGGCTTCGTGCACGAAATCAGCATCGACCCCGACACCGCCCGAGGCGTGATCACCTTCTACGAGCTGCCCATTTCGTCTTTAATGATGGTGCCGGGGGCCCGAGTCGCACTACTAAAGATGATAGTGTCCAGAAATCCGGACAGGTTCGGGCTGGAAGGGGAAGTGTGGCGCAAGGCGGCTTGATGCGAAGGTGCAGATCCGTAGTTTGCGCCTCCTCAATTAATGCCGGCGCCACGATGCTTTAGGTGGTGCGTGCGCTCAGAGCCAGACGGCGACGGTCAACTTGCTACAGATAAAGATGCGGGTCTGGCGGGCGTTGGGAGGGTATTAGGTTGGATCGGGAGGGCTTGAGGAAGGACGGCTAATATCCCGGGGCCTTTAGTAAGTGCTTGCGCGGCTCCGATTCGCGCTTTTTTCCTGGCTCCGTCTGGTTTCTACGATGCGGTGCTCTGATAGAGATGAAAACAGTCCCGGTTCAACGCGGACGACTCTCCTCTATTCTTGTCAACCTCGCGGGAACATCCCTGCAGCCGCGGGGCTAAGGGCCTCAAATCCAGAGGTGGCTCGTGCGAAACCAGCGTAAGGAAGACTCCGATTTTCCTATCCCAAGGCTCGCCAGCAGTGGATAAAATACATTCCCGCCATCCCCATGGAGAGCACCATTAGGATCGAAGACCATTCTGAAAGAGCAGGACACTCAACTGCAACGCATGTTCCACCGAGGCAATCGCCGTCAGCAACGCAGAACGAGCCGGGGTCCTGGCCACCAAAACATTGACTCGGCACACTTGGGATCGGCTGTAACGCCGTGTACAACTGTCCTGTTACACTATTGTTGGTCACCTTAAGCACAAACTTCGGATTATTCTCAGATTCAGACTTCGGCATGATTGTAACCTTATTAAAGTTGGCTATCGCGGTCAAGTTATTCGTAAATCCCTGGTTATGCTTTAGAGCCGCTTCGATGCATCTTGCAGCACCCGTTTTATCCGTGTTCGCGGGTATTGTGATGGTTACCTTGAACATGCTTGTTCCGTTTTCCGCTGTCCCTTCAACAGTGATCGTCCCATTTGAGTCTCCAGATGTGCCACTCACATAAATCACGCCATCCTGTTGCGCGACCGGTTGCCCGTCCGCCCATGCTATCTCGACGAGCAGAGCGTTCATCAACATGAGGGCGATAGAGTATAGTCCGACCTTTCGGAATTGCTTACTCATCTTTGTGCTCCTCTCCCGATGTCCAAGTGCTCTTGATGTCCATCTCTCTCTGGAAATATCCGCGGAAGACTGTCGGTGTGACCCCACTGTGGTGCTTGCCCAAGGCTCGGAGGCTCGTGGCCCCGATACTGGGGAGGACACCTGCGACCCGGACTAGTTGCGCCCCTCATGGTATTCGTCCAGCAGATCGGGTCGTAACCGGTGGAGTAACGCGCCGAGGGTTGAGCCGTCAGCGCTCGGTGCCGTCATGGCTACCCAGGTCGGCGGCCTGAATCATCGCTACACCCGAGCAGCGTGGCTCCACTCTTCACAAGCATGGATGGTCTTCATTCGCGCGGGCAGGTTGCCTCTGCCCTCAGCCCGGTCAATCCCCGGGGGCGTGACTCCTGAGCCGATTCTGCTCGTCTCAGCATTCCCAATCATGCGCTGCGCCGGCGAGCAAGTTCCCTTCTGTGTCACTTTCGATTCGGATGGACTTTTCAGTAGCGACAAGGGCGATCGCTTTCGATGAGCTGCTCGTGACGTGTGTAATGCAATTCCTAATTTACGCGTGCCCCCGCCAGCCGCTCCGATGGTTAACAAAAACGACTGCCGTCACGAGAAGAAGCAGGGTGAGCGCCAGTATCCCCCATTCTGAGACGGTTGGGACTGCTGCGACCGAGGTCACCGCTTCACTGACTATGGTCATCGATGGGATTTGACTGAGCCTGAAATCAATTGCCGAAGGAACCATATCCGAGGGATTGGGGTTTATAGAGAAATCCAGGGAGGCTGCTACTCGATTGCCGTGGCTGATTTGAATGGTCTCCCATGGATATAACACAATCCAGTCAAAGTTAAATGGATCCCCCGTCGTTAAAGCATCCTGGTATTCTAGATGTCCAGTACTTGGCGTCCACAGTATGACCTCGTGAACGTCGGTGTAGAATTGCGATCCGCCACCAGCCCGACTCATGTAGAAGCCTGGATTCACTGCTGGTCTAGTCCTGGTGTCTACCAAGACGCCGCTGTTATATGTTCTAAAGCACACCGTCGTTGTCCCAAGATCGTCGAAACTCTCGGTCACCCCAATATTGCCGGAAGCCTGCTTCACTGCTTGAGTCTTAGAGAAGATCTTGTTGGGCACTCCGTTGATCGAACCGCGCACGGTCTTAACGAACGATGCGCCAACTGGTGCATTCCCGGAAGGATCTAGGTCGGCCCATGCGGCATCAAACTGCTCTACTTTGTCCGGAAGGTCGAGGCTGATACCATCGTTGCCGCTGGAGCCGATGTTTGATACGACCAAGTTGCCGTTGGCCAGACTGGAGAGCGTAGCCCCTCCAAGAGCGGAGTGTACGAACACGGTCACGCTATTGGAGTCGAAACATGCAGAATCGTTGCTACATCGCGCTGCGACCGTGCATTCCTCTGTTACTGACGGTGCGTCCAAAAAGAAGGATTTTGTGCTCCAATCCTGAACCAGGATATGGTTTTCGGAGAATTGGTATTGGACCGCGCCAGCCGAGCAGCTGACATTGAACAAGGGCAACGCATCTACCTGGGTTATTTGGCCGGCTATCGCCAGTTGCGAGTGCGGGCCTGGTATTCGCGAGATACTTCCGCTCCCACAGGTCGTGGCGAAGGCGTATGATGACACGAGCCCACTTGCCACTGCAATGGCAAGGAGCGGGAGATGTCGTCGGGGTTCCATGGTCCTTCCCTCCGTGGATGAGGCGACGGAAGCTGTCATCGAGTCGACGGTGAGACTGCAGACCATTCGTAATCGAAAAGTCCTTGGTTTGCTGCAACTGTTTGACTTTATTGAGTATTGCGTAACCAATCGAACGGTGCGATGCTATGGGGCATGAGACCCATGGGATCGGCAGCGAGCTTGGAGAAGCGACGTCGTCGTGCCGTGGAGTTGTGCCGAGGGGGGAAAGGGATTCGGGAGGCCGCGCGTCAGGTTCGAGCCTCTCCTGGAGCCGTCCATCGCTGGCTCCAGGACTGGAAGAAACATGGCGATGCGGCGTTGAAGGCCAAGCCCACGCCGGGCAGGCCCTCGAAACTGACCGCGAAGCAGCGGGAGAAGCTCCAGAAGCTGCTGCTCTCTGGGGCGATGGCGTGCGGCTTTCCCAACGAACTGTGGACGTTGAAGCGCATCGCCACGCTGGTCCGCAAGAAGTTCGGGGTCCGCTACCACCCGAGCCACCTCTGGCGTGTTCTGCAGGCGTGCGGGTGGAGCTGCCAGGTGCCCGAACGCCGCGCCATCCAGCGCGACGAAGAAGCCATCGCGCACTGGATGCGGCACAAGTGGCCGGCAATAAAACAAAGCCCGAAAGCTTGGCGCCCACATCGTCTTCCTCGATGAGAGTGGGTTCATGCTCATTCCGACGCGCCGTCGGACATGGAACCCGAGGGGATGCACCCCGGTCGTGCGCTACAACTACAAGCACGACCGGATCTCGGCCATCGCGGCCCTCACGGTGGCGGCCAAGCGTGCGCGCCTGGGTCTCTACCTTCAGCTTCGCCAGGACAATTTCAAGGCCGTGCACGTGGCGAGATTCCTGCGCCTGCTGCTCACCCACCTGCGTGGACACGTCATCCTGCTCTGGGATGGCGGGCAGATTCACAAGGGACCTGCCATCGACACTGTGCGCGACGCATTCCCCAGGCTCCACCTCGAGCGCTTCCCTGGCTACGCGCCCGAACTCAATCCGGTCGAGCAAGTCTGGAACGACTTCAAGAGACATACGGGCAACAGCATCCTTCGCGGAAAGCAGGACATTCGGCTCAAATTGCACGGCAGCGCCCGTCGAGTCCGACGCTCCCCGGACAGGCTCCGTTCGTTCGTGCTCGGCTCGGACCTCCCGTCAGCGCCATGGAGATGAATGTTCTATTACTTAGGCAAATGTCAATAGTACGCTGATATCTGGAGAATGCCAACAGAAATGTCTCGGTTCGGTCCTTCCGTGCATCCAGATGATAATGAATGCTTGTTCCGGAAAAAGGAGAGCAGCTGTTCCGGCGATTATGAACGCTGATCAAAGGTGCAGCGACGCTCAGTTGTGCTCTCCTCGACCTTCTCAGGCGCAGCGCCGACATCGTACATTTCTACCTCAGCCGGAGAGACCCGCCGCAGCACCTTTTGAGCCTGTCGGCACACAGTGTGCGTCGTCCGATAACCGGTGTGCGACGCGCCTGACCTCATCATGTGCGGCATTCGGAATTGTCCCACGGCCATCGACGGGCACAGGTACTGATCAATCAGCATAGAGGCACAACTCTCCTCACGCCTCAATCGTGGCCAGCACCCACGAATTCAAGCATCACTAACTACGAGTACCCGCGAACCCACTACCGGTCTCTCGTGGACTCGAAGGCCGCTACACAGGAGGTAATGGAATAGCTTCGGCGGCTTGAGTACGCTCAAATGTTTCGCACGTCAACCGGAAAATTCACCCCAATTTCCGGAGGCGAGTAGATACCTGCATCTATGAGAAATCACACCGATCGTTATATCTACCAAAGGCTCGCTGTGCACGCTCTTCAGGCGATCATGGCCAGGAGACATCGTCGCTTCTCAATTTCTCAGTGGCTCCGTCCTCAAATGTACGTCGTTCGCGGCATGTGGACACCCTGGCAGGAAAAGATCCATTCGCTGGCCACAAGTTGCGCCTGCTTCTAGCTAGGTCCTTACTTCAAGCCGCTTTTGCTCCCTCCCACCGACGTCTGGGCGCTCAACAACCGGGGGCTGGCGTACTTGAAAATGGAGAAGAGGGACAAGGCCAGGCGGGACTTCGAGGAGGCGCTACGGATCGATCCGGGGTTCGACCAGGCGAGGCGGAATCTCGAGGGGGTCCAGGCATCGCGGTGAGTTCGAGAAGACTTGCGTCTGGCTCCCCAAGCGTAACTCTCCTCGAACTCGGGGACCGGCGGGTTAACAGGCGGAGAACCGTCGCGGTCCGGATCGCGGCGGCCGGCCGCTCCGGAAGCGGCTGCACGAACACTTAGACGAGGGCGATAGACTGGGCGCAAACAAGGTCCGCATCAGACCGACGGGCCAGTCGCTGAGACGCGCGAGGTAAGAGAGCTGTTCATCAAGCAGGATCAGCTGAAGTTCAATGAACCGGACAAGCGGAAGCGGTAGTCTCGGCCGAAAGCCCACAGGAGCCCTTCTAATAGAGGAGGTAAAGAGTATTTCGATCTAAGTCTAAGAAAAGCCTGTAGATTTCGGCGAACCAGATGCCCAGTTCGGGGCTCGTGAGCGCTCGAGAGCCTCAGACGGCTTCCCTGCTAGATGAAATGCTCCTGGCTTATAGGGCGAAGCGTCTCAAATCAACAAAAGATGAAATAACACCCCAGCGGCGAGGGCCAGTAACCGTCGAAATCGAGGTCCAGCCCAGCTTCTGGTGATTCTGAAAACACCTGGAGTGATGGGCTCAGCCCGTGAGCCCTCGGGCAAGATACGTGCACCCGCTTGTTCACGGACAGACGGGCAGCGCGTCGAGCGCGTCCCGCGGATCAGGGACGAGACTGCAATTGCAATCACCATAGCCCTGCGGAGCGCAGCCCTGGAGTCCGCCTGGCATGCTCACACCTCTGGCCAGGTAGTAGTAACCTTCTCCCAGCGGCGGACCAGGCAGAGACTCTGTAGCCGGCGTGCTGAAGAAACGCCCGAGGCAGGTGGCACGCGAGAAGTTGCGGTCAGTGCGGAGGTTCGAAAGGAACCCGTACCGAACATCAAATTCCGGAGAAATCCCAGTGACCTGGTCGTCGTGCGTGATCCAGTTCATCGAGGTAGGATTGTTACCCGCGAGCCAAATGCCGCAGTCCCGCACCAAGTAAACAGCGGTGTTCCCGTAGATCTCGCGCTGCGTATCGAGTAGCTCGAACAGCACAGAGCTTTGGCCTTTCGGGATCAGGTTCGTAACCTCGTGTGAAGGTAAGGGCGCAAGGTTCCGCTCGATGGGTACATCCAAAAGGAAGGGAGGAACACCTGGTTGGTAGGTGTAGGGTCCAAGACCTGCATCCAAGCCGTTGATGTGCACCGCATCGTCCACAACCAGCGGAGAGGATGCGCTACCAAGAACTTGACCAGTCGGCGCTCCACCAGCTGATGACAGGAAGAACCTATCGTGTGATCCGGCAAACATGCCAAGCGAAGTACTGGAGTAGATGTTCTGCGTCAAGACTGAAGCGTCGCGAGTACAGAGCGGTGGGAAAAGGAGTTGGCCGTAGGCGCTTTGATCGACGAAAGAGGATCCGCAGCCGTTAAGCTTCACAGCAAAGATATCCGTATTACCAGCTGGCCCTAACTGAAACGTACCGGGACCAGGGTCGAAGTCGCCGCTGTTGCGATAATAACCCACAGTATATGCGTTACCGCCTGAATCCAACGATATACCATTAGCCGATGTGTCAGTTCCTCCTCCCATGCTCCCAGCCCACGCATAGCTGCCTGCGTTGTCGAGCTTTGAGATGAAAGCGCAGTAATACCCAATCCCGCACGTGAATGCATGCGTGTCGGGGCCGGGGTCCAAGTCAGCTGAGTTTTGGTAGTGACCGACAATGTACAAATTCCCACTAAGATCAGTGGTGATGCGGTTGCCTGAGTCGCTGCCGGACTGAGGCCCACCCATCTGTTTCGCCCAGACGAAGTTACCTAGGCTGTCGAGCTTTGAGATAAAGATGTCATAGCCATCGCTCGTTAGGAAGTACGCGTCAGGGCCGGGGTTGAAATCCACCATACCTACGAAGTAGCCTGTTGTATACACATTGCCACTCGAGTCAACAGTGATACCGTTGGCAATTTCGTTATATGCGAATGGGGATGCCGACACCATCTGTTTCACCCAGACCAAAATACCTAGGCTGTCGAGCTTTGAGATAAAGATGTCAAAGTTCCCGAGTGGGCCGCTATTGGTTAAATAGTACGTTCCTGGGCCGGGGTCGAAGTCAACAGTGCCCGCAAAATAGCCGGCCGTGTATACATTGCCACCTGAGTCCGCAGCGATGCCTTGGCCCCAAGCAGAATCTCCTATCCGCTGTTTCCGCCAGACCAAGTTGCCTGAGCTGTCGAGCTTGTCGTCAGAGTCGTATCCCGTTACATAAACATTCCCACTAGAATCGACGACAACGTCGCTACACGTTTCTGGGTGCTGCTTCACCCAGACAAAGTTACCTAAGCTGTCGAGTTTCAAGATAAAGCCTCCCCCAGCTGTGGAGTCTAGGTTGTGTGTGCCAGGGCCAGGGTCGAAGTCAGCAGTCTTTTGAAATGTGCCCACCGTATAAAGATTGTTACTTGAGTCTAATGTCACATTATTACCTACGTCGTAACCCCCCCCCACTACCTGCTTGACCCAGACGAAGTTACCTAGGCTGTTGAGCTTCAAGATGAAAATGTCATCATCAGTAGCCGTCAGGTAGTACGTTCCTGGGCCGGGGTCGAAGTCAACAGTGCCCGAAAAGGAACCCGTTATGTATACGTTGCCATTTGAATCTGCGGCAACGCCACCGCCACCGTCGAGGCCTGGCCCCCCTATGCCCTTCGCCCAGGCGAATTCCTGAGCCCATGCCGCTGGCGTTGTGATAGGCACCAGAACCAAGCAAACGAGCACAGCAAACGAAGTGCGCATGAGATGCCTCCCCAAGGAGAGATTTCTGCGGGCGAGTATACGCCTGCTCTTGTTGTCTAGAGTCACGGAAACCCGTATTGTGCGCGGAGAATGTCCCTTTGCCTTACTGCACCGTCCGTCTTCGACAGGGGAAGTGTTAGCGCCGGCAGTTAGCTTCCGTCTTGGCCTTCGCCTCGGCGATCGTCTGCCACTGCATGTTGCTGGGGGAGTCGGCACCGCCGCACTCGAGGGGCACGGTGTGATCGACCACGTACCCCGGACGACCGTGGGGATAGCCGGTCTGTCGCAGGAACTGTGCGCGTGCCGCCGGGTTTCGCAGAATCCTCCCGTTCGCATCCCGCGGGCAGGTCTTACATCCACCAGAGTGCGGCGAGGTCGAGCTGCTTGCCGGTGGCGTCCTGGGCCTGGCCGTCGAGGGCGGCTTCGGTGAGCTCGTCGACTGGCTGGTATTCGGAGCCGCGCGGTCGTGCGGGGCAACGTAGGTTCCGTCTTTCCGGTAGTAACCCTTGACGTGCACCTTCGGCTTGGACGAAGAGCTCGAAGTGGGATGCGTCCCGCTGGTTCTTCCGGTGGGGACAGCGAATGCAGAGAATGCCAGTGCCAGGACCAAGCCGGCGACGGCCAGGAATCGTTTCATGGATCCGCCCTGAATTGAAGGCAGTCTAGGCCTCCTCGCTCAAGGTCGTCAAGGGAGAGGCGCGTGGACCCGCTCACGACGACGATCTACACGTGTCCGGGCGACCAGGAGATTAAGGAGGAGATCCACCAGCCGCAGCCGGTTGCGCCCGCGGCGGGGCAGGGCCGACCTCTCCGTTGGGTAAGCACCCCAACCCCCTGGCAAGCTCCGCGTTCAGCCACGGGCTACCCAACTGTACCCACTCCTTGCCCCTATCAAGATTCGCTGCCGCCAAACAGACGATTCCTGTGGCCTCTACATCACCCTTCACCGCTCGAATGAGCGATCCTGAGAGTAGGTTTCTGAAGGAATCGAGCACGGGAGGTTGCACATCTGGGTCGCGGTGAAAGATCTCGAACGGGAGAAATCGAACCCCTAGTGTGGTACGAAGGAAACTCTTTACCAGATCGACCCTAAATTCCACTGATGCTGCGGTCTTCTCTCCGGCCACCCTTGCGACAGCAAATGCCCAGATCATTGCCAGCGTTTCGCATCTTGGCGTGTCCTTGGCGACGCCCACAGTCCGGGGACCGAAAAGGCCTCCCTCAGCAGCCTTGGTCCACAGATCCCCTAGGTCATGTACGATCTGGAAAAGCAGATAAGCGAACGGAGTTGGATACTCCGAATTCCCCTTTCGACTCGCCCACACTGCTGGGTCATACTCCGAACGCTCGACTACGGCTCGAAGAATGTCGAGCAAATCTGACACGTACTCGTCGCCGACCTCATTATCTTCAATCGTCTTCTTGATCGCGACGTAGATAGTCTTCGATGATACCCATACCTGACAGTTCCATCTCGTGGAGACGCCATGCCGAGTGGTGTAGGACCAAGTGGCGGCGTTGTACGGGTCATCAAGCCTACCGCTCTGCAATTCCTCTACTGCTCGCACAACCAGAGGGTAGTCGGCGCGTATAGCCATGTACCATCGCGGATTTCGGTATGTCTTGTTCAGCAGGGCTCTCTCATTTGGAGTCGCTAGCAGTGTCTCGTGGGCGCTGAACTCTGGGGCAAGAGCCTTTTGAAGCAGGGTTCGATTTCCTTCGAGCATCGCGCGCCCCACGATATCTGAGGCTCCAAACCGCCCGAGCGTAGGCAAGTTCTCCTCGGTTAGTACCTCGAGATGGATCCAATCCCCAGACTCCGTCATGGCGTGCACGAATTGCGGGTCGAACAGGTACTGGAATGTTTCAAGTGATACGAGGCTCCCAAGTGACGACTTGTTCCTTCTCAGGATCGCGCCGAGGCCCGCCCAATCCCTATTCGCGACGGCCACCGCCGCCGTGCGCTCGAGGCACCTTGCAGATCTCTGGCTGAGTGTTACTCTGCCAACCATCAAGAGCAGGTATGTCACGACTACCATCAACAGTCCGAAGCTAAACAGCTGAGAACCGGCATTGAACCACGCTGGAACAATACCATCATGAAAGGTCACGATGAGAGGTGCTGATAGAACAACCGCAGTCAAGCATAGAACACCGGCGACAACCCAAGGGGATACGAAGGTCTCGATCACAGCCGCACGGCTGCTACGGAATGCTGCGTAGCTGGTGATCAGCAATCCCACGAAGGTTACGAGTGTTCCGAGATTCACTTGATCACCACGCGGCGCACAGCTGAGAGTTCTACAGAAGACCTGGTCAACGTTGGACGCTGTCCAGATAGATGGCTCTTAGTGCGCGGCTGCCGCAAGTTCACTCGCCCTGGTGATTGCCGCCCCTATTCCCTTCACCTCCCGAATCTTCCTCACCTGCGCCTTCTGCCGCGGCTTCAACTGCCTCATGTAGCCCATGTAGCGACCTTGGAGGACCATGGATGCGCGGGCTTTAGCAGATAGGGGACGTCGGGCGCGGTCGTTACCGTTGTGAGCACCCTTCGTCGAGATTGCGGAAGAAAGGATCGGTACGAGGCGCCTGACGGCTGAATTCAGGGTCCGCAAAGTTCGGCTGAATTCAACAAGCTCTTTCAAAGCGCTCTTCTGGCTTAGTTGCACGGGTTTCCTCCAGGGGATGTATGTCCGCTGCAGAGTATAATGCAAAAGACGGAATACTCCCCAGGCGCAAGGTCTCGATGGGCTTGCTTCAATCGGATTGGAAAGGCCGTGTTCGAGGTGAAGCACCTCCATGAGTCAACTTACTACAGCCGTTGTAATCGCCGTAATCACGCTCATCGGTTCTGCGACCGTGGCCGCTCTAATTGCTGCGCGCTGGCAACGGAATCAGTATGAGGCGGACACGCTTCACGCTGCCTTCAAGTCCGTCATGGAAGGACACGCACGGCTAAATGGTGATGCAATTATTGTTGTCTCAAGACTAGACATTGAGGCCAGGACTGGGCACATCTGGGAATTCCAGAGGCAGGAAATGACGATGGCCATGGAAGCTGCGCAGCAGCACGCTGTCGAGCTCGCTTCTCGAGTTAACGTCTGCGCTGGTGTGATGGAGGATCCCGAAGCCACGATGGTACTCGATGACTTGGTAGAAGCGGCGAGGGAACTCACTCGAAAGCTCGGACTAATTCAAGGCTGGTATCCGAGCCCGAGCGTCAAGGATGGGATTGTAATTAGAATTCGTGAGGGGACGACCCACAGTGCAGCCGTCGAGGTCATCCGTGCGGCAATGGGCAATCTCATCGAGCAAAACCGACGGTTCATCCGGGTCGCCCGGGTAAGATGGCGAGACCTCCTGGATATCCTGCCGAGGTAATTACCGGACTGCCCGCAGGCGCGTCGAGGTAGAGGAACGTTTGCAGAGCCACATCCCAATCCCGATCGGCAACATCCCCTGTCCGAGACGTCCCGGTCTCAGCCGCCACGTAGGGAGATTGGAATCCTGCGGCAGTCGCCGTGAAAATGGACGTCTACAGCCTGAGGTCCATCCGATCATTGTCCCTTGTCGTGATGCTCGGATCATTGTTCATGAAGCGCATCTGAACACCCTTGAATACTGAGCATCCGAGGACGACCAAGCCACCCACTGCGAAAAAGAGGCCAGGGGCGGCGTTCAGCAGCTGGCCGCTAACTTTGTCATGCTCGATGCTCAAACTTGCTTGACCTGTTACCCCTAGGAGGAACAGCTTGTAGCCTAGATAGATCGCCATGGCCGACACGAACGTAGGGATCGCCTTGAAGAAGAAGTAGAGGGTCACAACAAAATTCGAATTGAGTTTATTTGTCGGTATCCGTTCCATTCGATTAGCCTCCGTTCCGCTGCGCGAAGGCCCCGCCTAGAATGTGGCAGTCGAGCGCAGGCGCAATCCGCAACGGACAACACGGAATTAGGATGTCTCGAACGCGTCCCTACCGTCACCTCCAGGAGGGTTATGTGGCACAATCCTACCAACTCCCCCCTGCGATCACAATCCACTCGTCGCATGCATGTCGTCTTCCGCTCCAAGAACTAAACCGCTTCGCGGTAGACCACTGAGGCGGCTCTCGCGGTAAGGCGCTCCCTTCCAGCAGGATAGCTGCTCGCACCCCCTCGCAGGACCTTCCTTCCCCGCGGCCGGAGGCCTGGTTTAGCCTGCCGCATCACTCGGGCACTCCCGCCTGTGAGCCTCTGTGGAGGTTGCCATGACAGCGCTTCGTCGCCAGATGATCGAGGAGTTCCAGATCCGCCACTATACCGCCGGGACACAGAAGAGCTACCTCCACTTCGTGGCCCGGTTCGCGCAGCACATCGGTCGATCCGTTGGCACAGAATACAGAAACATGTCATTGAAATATTCCGCGCCAGACGCGCCTTTGGAAGTGACGGTGTGGGCTAGCGGGTGAGTTCGCTGAGCTTCTGGTGCAGGCCCAGAATCTTGCGGTCAATGACCTCACGGACGGGGAGGCCAGCTACGAGGGTCGCGCGGTGGCGGTGCGGGGGCGCAGCAGACGGAGGATGCTCCGCAGTCCAGACGTTCCACTCGTGGAGCAACCCAGCGATTAGCTCGCTCCTGGCGCCCATCGGATGTCGCTTCTCGAAGCGCCGGCGACACTCGGGGGTGACCTCAAATCCCTGGTCCCGCTGATATTGAAGCGCGTGCTTCAACTCCGCCCTGGCATCCACACACCTGCGGCGAGCCTTCAACTCCACCAGGCGGTACATGATCGGGAAGTTCAGTGGGAAGAGCGGCGCTAGGGGCGTGCGCCGCGCGGCACCGCGGCGGGGGGCGGTAACGTAGTTGATCCCCTCCATCCCCGTGACCCCGGCGGCGAGCTCGGCCATCTTCTGCCTCGGCAGCCAGCGCTCCGCCACACGGTCGAGGTCGTCCTCGCTCAGGTCGAGCGCCGCGCGCAGGCCGGCCCCCCGAAGGACTTTGTCCCGACTCTCCGCGAACGTCTCCCCGTACTCATTGTGCTCGCGATTCGGGTCGGTGTCCTCATCGCAACTCGGGCACGCAGGCCTCGCACTGACGCCGGTGCTGTGGACGATTCGAACAGGGTGCCGTGTAGACGTCCGACCGAGGTGCCTTGAGGTGGTCGCCACGCTCGCCTCCGTGCGAGCCTCCGAAGGGAAGACCGGCGGCCCAAGGTAGGTCGGAGTGCCCTCCACCGTCGCGAACGGGCGGGCCGCCATTGAGAGTTTACTTCACAGGCCCCTAAAACAAGAGCGGCCAGCATTGACGGGGCTGGCCGCCGCGTTGAATCACCATGAAGTGGCAGGGCAGCTCGTTTAGGGGGGGGACCGCCGTGGCCCATTCCGGGCTTCCTAAATTAAATCGAGCGTACGTCGAGCTCTCCGCGAAGTCAATCTGGTAGCGGCTTCTGGCGAAGCCACCCTGCCTGAGGTATCTGGTTGGTAAACTCTTATTTCGCCGGAGCGGCATCCAACCGGCAGGGAGGAGCGCATGTCGCAATCCAGTCGTGGTTCGCTCCAAGGACGACATGCGGCGAACATCCACCGGCACTGAAGCGGCAGATCTGGCCGATCTGGACCGCCGAGCGGCAGGCAACCGGCATTCAAACGGCAGTATTCCGGGCCTACACCGGGGGGGTCTGCCGCCTCTGCAGGTGCCCTGATTCTTGCCTCCTGCTTGAAAAGGCGAGACTTAGCGCCTGTGAGCTCACCCAGACGCAACCGGCAGCCGTCCCGAAAACTCGATTCCGATGCCGCTTCCTGGGCCATTTTCGGGTGGTCGATGCCGCATAAAGGGCATCTCCGGAGGGGGGTATGCCGCATAAAGGGCACTTGGCCGGAGGGCGATGCCGCTAGATGGGACCTTTCCGGGATCCCGATGCCGCTTCCTGGGCCTAGACCATCCGGTCAATAAATCACTGGGGAAGCCGGCCTGGGAGGACGTCTTCGCCACAGAATCCCGGGCAATTTCGTGGAAGTCGCTAGATCGTCCCTGTGCCGGATCCCGATACCGCTTCCTCTGGATGATTGAAGAGGGGTGAGGGGGAGGGACGAGCGCCCGCGTCTGATGCG
>Ga0137397_10002106_pt1 | contig 13956 bp, 15 predicted proteins | sample czorhiz116metaG_FD_106658 | JGI IMG/M metagenome (GOLD analysis project Ga0137397, IMG submission 106658) | Vadose zone soil microbial communities from Angelo Coast Range Reserve, California, USA - czorhiz1.16 metaG | ecosystem: Environmental > Terrestrial > Soil > Vadose zone | place: USA... | reverse complement strand
GATCAAAGGCGTTCGTATAGCCGGCATGAAGTCCGCGCTTTCGTACCTCGATACTTTGGAGGTGCCAATTATCGAAAATACCCCCAATGAGGAGGACCTCAAGGAAAGCATGGCGCATGCCATGAAGCAGTATCCGGATGCCGCCGCGGTTCTCGTCCGCCGACACGGCATATACGTATGGGGTACGGCTGGTTGTCTAGCTAGTGCGATGCACTGACCTCATGTTGATTCATGAAGGAAACGACTGGGAAAAGGCAAAGACGCAGACAGAGGTATGCAAGCGTTCGTTTCACCGTGATTGACATGGTTGAGTGTTCATGGCGCGTCTTCACTGCTAGTGCCTCGATTACCTGTTCGAGATTGCCATTAAGATGAAGGGGCTGGGCCTTCCTCTCGTGCAAGAATGACGTGAGCGACTCGGAGTTGCGAGGATAAAACTTCGATAGAAATTCGGCGGTACTGTATGTATGATATATCTATTGTGGGAGTCGGTCGCCTCGACTGTGTCGAGTAACGTGAAGCAAGAAAATTGAATGTCATTGGATATCAATGCGATGCGATGATAGGAACTTGAACTTGAATCAGCTGCGATCACGCAGTGTCACATTTGTGTCACACCTCGTGATCTCGTGACGGTCCCGTGACCCGACGCGTCGCGAATGTGTGGAGCGACTGTTATTGGACCTACTGACAACGCTGTGCCATGCGGATAGACAACGCACTTTCTTATCTGATGGGCCAGCGTGCAGGCCCATCGAAATCCACTGATCCACCTCGCTATGATGCCGCAGATTGTCATGAGTGCGTCTCCCCGAAACTTTACAAACGCGCCACCACTTACTCGTACCGGAATTTAGGGTGTTTACAAAGGGTACGCCGTTGCGTATCGCAAAACTGTTGTTTCACTCACGCGCGTTTATAGTGTTTGGATATACCCAGTACAAGGGGCAACAGAAGGATATTTTTGACGCGGCGATAAACGGTGTGCATGCGCGCAAAGCTATTAGGATGTGAGGAGCCGACGGAGATCCAAACCTGTTTTGTTTTTTGATAGGGGCAGACGTTCTGGTCGTGGCGCCTACGGGGATGGGCAAGGTGTGTGTCTCGTCTCGTCTCGTCTCGTCCGCTTCCTTGCTCCAGCTTCGAGTCCCCGTTAGAGCATCTGCTTTCAAGTCCCTGCAGTCACGCAAGAGGTTCGTAGGCCTACCCCCTCAGCGACACACGCGAGCTGATTTTGAAACCAGTCTGGGATTACTATCGTGATCTCGCCCTTATTAGGTTGACTTGACTCCCTCTCTTGTTCCGCTTCGTTCGCTAATGACCATTCATTCTCGAAAAGCCCTCATGAAGAATCGTGAGTGACGTGCTTATTTCTCTGATTTTACCCTCATCTGACTGTACTTGGCAGAGGTCGCACGATTACGCAAGTACAGAGTACATGTTGCCTCCTTGACATCTGAAACATCCAAAGCGGAGAAAAATCAGGTGGATCGTGCTCCTTGAGATGGTCCGGCATACGGGCGTTCTGACGAGCCGTGCTTCTGAGATGTAGATAATCAGCGATCTTTCAACACCGTGTCCGACGAACCGGCTTCTCTACAGTCAGTCCGAGCCGAACCCCGCGGTTCGAATACCGATGTTGTTACACATGCTCATCCCCACTTTACCAGTAACGCCGGAAAAGCTGTGCTCATCCGAGTTCATGAAACTCTTAGGGCCTTTATACCTCCGTGGAGAGCTCAATCGTCTCGTGGTCGATGAGGTAGGTTCAACGCTTGCTCCTGCCCCTGCTTCCGATTTACAGTATTAGGCACATTGTATATCCGTGCGTAGCAGAATCTCTACATAGCTCGAGGAATCGAGTTTAGGTTTTAGGAATGGGGACATGACTTTCGCGAAGAGTATCGACGTTTAGGACAGATCCGCCAAAAGTTCCCCGATGTCCCTCTCATGGCCCTTACGGCAAGTGCCACTCCCTTGTATGCGGTCATTCCCCTTGTTTCGGAGTGTATCATTTACCTGGGCGATAGAGTACAAGATGATATTGCCCGCATCCTCGGTATGAACCCGGACCACCTTTTCAAGTTTGTACACCCTTTCAATCGGCCGAATCTATTTTATGAGGTGCGTAGCAGCCTCGTCGCGTTCGAGGGGTAGGAAATGAAAATACGACTGGCCTGGTCGTAGGTTCGATACCATTCGTCCGTGGATGGAATTGCGCAGATGGACGAGGTGTTGAACTACATCAACGGGCTACATCGTCGACGAGGAAGACCATCGACAGGAATCATTTACTGTCGAAACCGTGTGACATGTAACGACATGTCAAACTACCTACGAGGGAAGGGGTTGAACTGTAGGCCATATCATAGGGGCATAAAGTACGTCCTAGGAAAGGTGCCTTGTTGCAGGGGTGTTGCGTTGCTAAGAATATGTTAGGCCGGCGATTCTTGACAGTACGCTCAAGCAATGGGAGGAAGGGGGAAACGGTACCGGGGGTGTAGACATCGTAAGTTGTTAGAATCCGGAGCTAATTGGCGTGTTCGACTCCGTGATTCCTAGGTCTGCGCTACGATCGCGTTCGGGATGGGTATCGACAAGAGTGATGTGCGGTGAGCCAGTGACCTCATTAGCGATACTGAGCGGATCCGTTAAAGTGAGCCCAGGTACATCATCCATTATGACTTGCCGAAAAGCTTCGAAGGTGCGTCTTCGACTTGATTCATGAGATTAAAAATGACCTGGTACTAGGCTATTATCAAGAGACTGGTACGCAAATCACTATTGGAGAGCAGTCTGTTGGAGCTGACACCGTCAGGGCGAGCTGGCCGAGACGACGAAGTGAGTTCATTTGAGTTGACGTCAACTTGGAGCTGCGACTGAATAAGCCGCAGCCGGCAAAATGTATTCTATATTACTGTATGTAAGCCCTAGAAAACACTCTCAACAGAAACCAACCATCTTGGTAGCCCGAGAAGACATGCTCCGTGCTCGAAAACTAGTCTCCATGTCGCATACACGTCGCAAAGCTACGGCTGACAGGAACAACGACCCTCCGCCCAGTCAGAGGGCGACCGACAGCTTCTCTGCGGTAAGTTCGCCTTCGCTATGTCTGCATCCTGGCTCACGAACTTTGATAGCTAGTCAATTTCTCTGAGAACGCCGATGTCTGTCGACATGTTGTAAGTAACCTAGAAAGTCCTATCGGTCGTGCATGGGCTTCACCCTCTTTCTCCAAGTTGATATGCCGGTATTTTGGAGAACGTATCAATGCGCAGGATGTCGACGAAGTACGATCATTCTGTGATAATATGTGCGACGTATGTGTGCGCCCCAAGGTCCAGTCACTTGTAGTTTCTCATCGTCGCGGTCTTCAGGTTTGTAAGAACCCTGAGAAGACCAGAAAAAGGAAGGAGGCACTGTCTCCAGCAGAGGCGATCAATCAGCATGCAAGCCATTTACAAATGGTGTCCCCCGAAGACGACGATGACTACCCAGTCCCGCAAGTCCGAGCCCCACCCGCGCCGTTACAGCCGTTACAGCCGGCGAGCTTCGTTGGTGTGCGGGCGAAGCCCAATTGGAAGGCAACTCGCAAGCCAAACGCCGGGGACGACGACTCAGCCGATACTCTCCCGCGGGTAGCGAACACGAGCACCATTCTTGCACCCATCGGGGCGAAAATCAACTATGTTGGCCCAGCGTTGTTGCGTTCACGACAGTTGGGGTTGAAACGAAGTGGATCGTCGGAAATTTCGAGAGAGGGAAGCGAGAACTTGAAGAAACCTAGGAGCGAGACCTCAGCTCGCTACGGCAATGGTCTGGGCTAGGTTGTGACTTCGACGTCTAGGCTCTGAACTTACTAGCATCGTTCATAGCCAGGGGCACTGCGCAGTTCCGTGTGCCTTTCAAGGTCCCCTTTAACACCGTATCGGCAGGTCGTCAGGCGACACCAGATAAGGAGGAGCCGATCTGTGATGAGAACGCGCCATTACATGACCCTGATAGCGCGATTCAGAAGGCTTCGATAGACTTGACGGATCAAGACGATGAAGCTCTCCCTTGTGGGTCGGATTGTCTCACTAAAGCTTGACATGTGATAGTGTCGGCTCAAATATTCTCTCCTTCCTCCAGCCTCGCCTTCGAGTCTTCCGGACAACGAAATAGATCTCGATGCGTCATTCTCTCAGAAGATTCTGGTGGGTTATCTACCATATAGAGCGGAACCACGGATGAATTAATGCTCTATTTTTCTGACAGACTGAGGAAAGAAACTCTACGTACAAATACATCCGACGAGCGCTGTGCAAAGTCTTTGCGCACAACGACGGGTGTGATGAAAGGTGGCACAAACTCCATCTGGAGTCGTCAGATGAGGAAACAAGGTACGGAATAAGAAGACTGGGAAGTCGGTCTATATTGCATTGCTGAATCCCCGGCTCGTGTTGCCGCCGTAGGTCCTCCGTGCTATCATCAGCCGCCAAGGAACTAGAATTTTCCGTGCATTGCATGAGCGCCAGTCAAGCGGGATATGCAGCGCGGTCCTCCGGCGCGGTAAATGCTATCAAGCACTTGGCGCGAGAGGGAGCTTGGCCACAGGATCAGGACGTGGACGCGGACGCGAACGCAGCGCATGGTGATGATGAGTGGAACGTCGTGGAGATCCTGCGACGGGCATGTCTGAGAGCGGAGGGAGGGAAGGCAAGAGCATAGTAATGCTGTGGTCATCGACTGTTGCAGTATCGATCTGTAGAGTTGGGAAGAAGGTCCGATCTAGGGCGTCAGAGCTCACATCAGTGGCAGTCGCGTAGAGCTAGTCGTGTGATCTGCGAACGAGTTCCATGGCATTGACAGAGCCTGGCATCTAGCGCATCAATGTCATCCTCTCAACCCATCTTCGACCGTTACTTATCGTTTCCTCCCAACTGTTCCTATGTCTGAGGGCAATCAAGCAGCTGGTACTTCAACCGATAACTTTTCTGCCATATTTAATACCGCTTTAACTGAGTACCAGAGGGTGACGGGAACGCATCCACCCATTTGCCGCCAAGCTCGACACCTGCGATAGTCCCGAGGCAGTATCAAACATACTTCGAACGCAAGCCCAGGCATTATTCAGTAAATCTTGCCGGGGCGATGAGAAACTGATGGCCTGGTTGAATCCGATAGTCCATATCCTGTCTGTCTTTTCAGGAACACTTGGAGGAGGAATCGGTCTGGTACGTCGCCTCCTACATCCGGTTATGACAATTCTCTGATACATAGTTCTCAGTCGTTCTCACCGGCTCAAACCATCTTTACTGGCATTAGTATTCTTCTCGAGGTATGTCTTTTTGTGCGTTCCCAGTGGCGCGGTTGGGTGACCTCCAACTGTCAGGCCGTGAAGGATGTTGTAGCGAGCCACGACAGGCTCATCAACCTTTTCGAGCGCATTCACTCCTTCCTCCAACGCCTGAATAGCTACACCGTGATCCCTGTTACAAACGGATTCACGGAGTTACTTGGAAAGATTATGGCGCAGATACTGTTCATCCTCGCGCTCTCGACGAAGGTGATGACAGAGAGGCGAATCAATGAGTTGCCCTATTCGCCTTGTCCTTTCTAGGCTGACTGTGATCCAGAAACCTTTTTCAAGAGGCTGGTGGGAAAGACGGATGTTGAAGATGCGCTTCTACGACTGGACTCGCTTACGAAAGAAGAGAGTCTAATGGCAGTGGCCAGAAACTTGGAGGCTACGCACCGTGTTGATGACGTCGTCCGTTGCGTGGATGCCAACGTTAAAGAGACCAAGGTACTCACAGAGGTGATTGACCATAACGTGAAAGAGACCAAAGACGGTACGCAGCCTTTTCTGTCTGTCCTTATGCATGTACCAACCCTTTCTTAACAATTGCGCCAAAAAAACAGAGACGCACGACATAAAACGTTTGTATACGCCTGACACATTGCTGAACGTCGAGGTTGACATACCATCACAGGAAGTCAGTTGCGAGGAGAATTTCGAGCTTGGCTCTCTGCTCCGGATCCCTCGGTCAACCATAATGCTGCATGCGCCATTCAACACGATGGGACAACAAAGTGGTTTATCCAGGGCAGCACATTCCGAGAGTGGAAGGAGAACGGATCTCTTTTGTGGATTAGTGGCAATCGTATGTTTTTCCCGCCCTTCTTATCATATATGACTGTTAATCGCGACCGCAAATTCTGACTCGGAGCGGGTCCGGGAAAAAGCATATTATGGTACGCGGTCTCTCGTCTGTATCCGTGACAGGGTAGTCATTGTTTTTGATAAGCTCCGCCATCATTAAGGATATCAAGGGCATACGAGAGGCTCTGATTGCGTACCACTACTTCGATTTTAAGAACGACTCCAAATGTAACATCCACGGCTTGTTGGCGTCGCTCCTCTTCCAACTCAGTCGCCTCTCTGATCGTTGCTGGAATGTTCTTCATCAATTGTACACCACCTGTGGCGACGGATCCGACCAGCTTGGTAATGGCGCGTTTGTAAAATGTCTTGAGGACATGCTCCAATTGCCAGGACAACTTCCCATCTTCGTTATCTTGGACGCTTTAGATGAATGCCCCAGCGCCACTGGAACACCATCGGCCCGCGAAGAGGTTCTGAATTTTGTGGAAGAACTTGCTGAGTCAAGCCATCCCAATCTATTCCTGTGTATTACAAGTCGTCCCGAACAAGACATTCAGACCGTCCTCAACCCCCTGGCATCTACTGGGCGGCGGGTCTCCCTTCACGAGGAACATGGTCAGAGGGAGGATGTCAATCGCTATATCCGCTCTTTCGTACATGGCGACAGAAATATGCGGAGGTGGAGAGAAGAGGACAAGGAACTTGTCATAAATACTCTGTCGGAACGGGCCAACGGCATGTGAGGCACCTGTCATCTCATTTGACTGTGTTGTTCATGTTCTCGGACAGGTTTCGTTGGGCGTCTTGCCAGCTGGACACGTTACGTCGAAGCATACCTTCGAGTCTTCGGAAGCCCCTGAATGAACTGCCGACCAACATTGGATGACACTTACGAACGGGCGTTGGAAGGAATCCCCAAAGAGAAGCGGCAACATGCGCATCGTTTATTCCAATGCTTGGTTGTGGCCATTCGACCCCTTCGGGTTGAAGAACTCGCAGAAATATTCGCGATCAAGTTTGACTCGGAAGCAGGACGTAATCTATCGGAAGGCTGGCGCCCTCAAAATCCTGAAGAGGCAGTACTTTCCGCATGCTCCTCTTTGATCACCATCACCGAGGACGCGGGTTCAAAGGTCGTTCAATTCTCTCACTTTTCAGTTAAAGAATTCTTGACATCCGGTCGGCTTCTGGCCTCGGAGGTCGGAAGCATCCGCCAGTATCACATTCCCCTGGATGCCGCCCACACTATTCTCGCGCAAGCGTGCCTCACAGTGTTACTCCAGTTGGACAAAAATGTGGACAAGAAGCGCCTGGCAACGTTTCCTCTCGTGTTCTATGCCGCGCGGCACTGGATTGATCACGCCAAGTTCGAAGACGTGGCGTCACGAGTCCAAGATGCGATGGAACGTCTAATCAACCCACAGAAACCGTTCCTTGCAACTTAGGCTTGGATATGTGACGTCGATCGGCGTCGGTTTCAATCGTCGATAGACGCTCTCCTAGAGCGCCTGTCGTCACCCAAGGCAACTGCGTTGTACTATGCGGCGCTATGCGGATTCAGCAGGCTGGCCAATGACTATATCGTTAGGCACGGAGAAGATGTGAATGCCAAGTACGGATCGGAAGCCCGTTGCACGCGGCGTCTTATGAAGGACACCTTGAAGTTGCAGACATACTACTTGCTCATGGGGCCGACGTCAATCTGGGAAACAACAACGGTAAAACACCGTTGGTGGCAGCATATGTCCGCCGAAATTTCGATGCCATGCAGCTGTTGCTAGAGCACGGAGCAGTTGCGGACGTGGAGTACGATGAATATGGGCTCATCTCGCACGACGCATCGTACATGGGATCAGCCGGCGTTATTGAGCTGCTACTTCGGCACAAAGCCGATGTCAATGTCAGAGGTAGCGAAAACCGGACGCCATTGCACTGGGCATCGAGGGAGGGAGAAGTGGATACCGTTCGGCTCTTCCTGGAACGTGGGGCTGATGTTAATGGCTTTTCGGAAACGGATGGCTTTCCTCTGCGTCTGGCGTCGCAAGATGGACTTCTCGACGTCGTGCGGGTACTGCTTGGATATGGAGCGGACGTGCATATCCGATGTCGAGGTGATAATCCAACCGCACTCCGGGTGGCCACATCGGAAGGATATGGCGAGATCGCACAACTGTTGTTAGATCATGGCGCGGAAGAGGAGGTTTGCCGAGTATGAGGCTATTTGTAATGTTCTCGATATTCATGCGATTGTTAGTCAGATTTAGGACGGCACAGTGCAAAGCCGATGTCCAAGTATCAAGATAAAGAAACTTCGACGTTGGACAGCTGAGCCATCACAAACACTTCACAGTTGGACCCTCGCCATCGTCAAAGCTCACCCCACATTCAGAAATTCAGTATGTTCAACAGTTCATTAAATTGACATAGGATCCGCGAATAGGTCATTCGCCGATGCTCCTACATCGATTTATGTTCTGAAGCATGCACCGGCGGTATGACTGACCAAAGGCCCAAAGGGTATACTAAAATCGTAAAGGGTTTGCTGCGGTTGCATATATAGGGTTGAACAACTACTACTCGTGCTATCGTACACCACTCTTACGCAAAAAAAAACACATACACGAATGTTCGGTTGGGCTCAGGTGCAGGCGCTGACCCTAATACTCTGAGGGCGGACTCTTGTATATCTGGGCTGCAAGCGCTATTCTTCACTGGAAAAAGCGAAATTTACAAAACATAACAGGCTAGCTCGAAAATAACAAAGCTATAGTACACGCTCTCGCTCAAGGTAAATTCCTCTACTGGTTATCGAGTCTATCCATGAAAGGCAGGATGCTGAGGATAGTATTGGGGAGATGAAGGGATGAAAGCGGGAGTGGGTGATCATAAGCGTACGTTCCCACCATCACCGACGCCACGAAGCACACTGAGCAGAGATATGATCGTAAAAAATGAATGAGGTGATGATGCATGATGAACTACGCGAAAATCATTGGTCATTTCATTGTCTGGCACATACATCATCAACGGACTATGGTCGATTCCAGCTTTGGACGTCTACGGGATGGTCAGATAGCTGTCGAGCAGCAACGAACAACTTAATGCCTTCTGGCACAGGTCCAGATGGTTCAAGTCCTTCCAAGAAAAGACTGTGCAGCGCAGGTAACACTTCCATCGTCCTTCCTTCCGTGAGCTCTTGCAGAGCAACAGCAACGGGGGCCACCAGTTTCGCCGATACATAGAGACACTGCAATGCGATGAACAGATGGAATAATTCCAGCCACAGCGAGGTGTCCATGTCCGGGTTGTCTATCCACTCTATATTAGCATAAGAAGCTGGGAGATCTCGAGCTCTTTGATATGAGAAAGGAGAAGCAATTGCTGGCCGAATACTTGCACCATCGAAGACAGTTGCCAATCTGGCCTTTCGCATACAATTTGCAACCTAAACCGACGGGGTAATCTATCCGAGTCGCTGATCCAGATCGCTCGATCATTCAACTCCATCACGGCTTGATCCAATGGTTCGAGCCTTTCTGCACGACCAATGAAATGTCGGAGTTGTGGAATGTCAAAGATGAGATCCATGAAGAACGTTACGTTGAGCCGGTTGAGTACTGGGGTGTCTATTTGAGCAACAAAGTCTTCAAAGTACTCGCTAACGCCACAGAAGAAAAGCTGAGTGAGAGCGGGGAGTACCATGCGGGTGCGAGGAGGCGGTGTGGTTTGGGGAGGGCGAGATAGAGGGGATCGGAATCCAATGTAAAGATCTTCGAGATTGGGCAACGCAGCAAGGCACGCAGCCATCGCGTTAGGTGAAATGTACCCGGAATGCGGGATATCGTAAATGGAAAGATATCGGATGTGAATGGAGGACAAGATAAATTGAGGGAACGTCGGGAATGGAATGCCGCTTAATTCGAAGTATTCAACAAGTGGGGCAGATCCACCCAAGAATGTCTCGGAAAGCACTGGCACTGACTCTGAGTCTTCACTTGACCCGAGACAGCAACACTTCAAAGTCGGAAGTGGTTGTTGCATCGCGACGGCCAGTTTTTCTGATGCAGAGCCATTAATATATTCGATTGAGATATGCGATATGCGATCATGGCCGTGTTCGACTGCCGCGATGACATTTCCTACACTTTTCTCATCCACCCTGTACCGACAAGATATGCTGATAGGGAAGGGTGGCCAGATATCCAGCGATGTCCTCGTGGGTGTTATGTCGGTGCAGACAACTCGCAGGTCCAGACGCCGAGGTGATCCAAAAATGACGCATCTCCATCTTCGACATACTTGTATCAGTGCTTGCCACCTCCAAGTGTATATCCAGCTAGTGTGCATAGAAAATGTGGTGTCCTCTCTGTAGAAATCAAAGATTTCTAAGAGGACATTGTCCGGGAGCATGTCGATCATCGCCTGGCCTAACAATCCATGGCATCAGTCAATAGTTGTTGAGGACGCTGCACGAGACACAAACTTTGATGTTGTTCCCAGCGGCGTCCCTCTTCTTGGAGACGTAATTCAGAAGTGTCACCACAGAAACTGGTAGTGCTGGGAAACACGTCCTCATTGGTCAGTTGAAATGAGGACAATCGATACTCTAGACGTACTAATGAGAGGTCATCCGTGAGAATTCGGTGTCAGATGGTGAAAATGCGTGCTCGACCCGCAGCACGAGTCGCCATCACACAGCCACACTCCCACGCCTCTGGGCCTGTTGAGGCTGTTCACCATGGATATCACTCGTACAGCGACTGTGTAGACCCTGTGTTCAATTTCCCTCTCTGCTAAATCACGTACCAGAAGGCTAGACACTCGACATCTCGTGGTGCAGCTTACCCCTTGCCAATCTTCAAAGCTGTCCTCACCGAGCGAGTCGAGCCCACCTCGGGTCGAAGCCCAGACGACTTGAGCACATTCCCACGAGGACATCAAGGTCGACAGCGTGATACAAATGGACAATCCATATCCTGAGGATATTTTCAGCAACACTCTGAGAGGGCATGGAGCTGGTAACAATGGTAAGTCTATAGCAAGAAGTTTTCAAGTTCATTTTATGTGACCTGCAGACGCGCGCGTGTTCCCAGCCCAGGTGGGCAAGCCCTACTTCTCACTCCAACACTCTCCTTTCGTCGATTCATTCGACTGCTCTAGGTTGACGGTGCGACACAGATGGGTGACGAACGAGTCGAGAAATGTCACGGCGTATGACGATTCTCACTTCCATCCACCTGCCCACCTGACTACCATGTACCACCCAACGCGAACGAGCTGCGGTGAACCAGTAAAGCCAAATTCCAGCTGCAGAACCTACCCACGAAGGACGACGTCGCTGATGTACGCCGTGCCTGATCGTCGTTGTCCGCGCCCTCGTCAACTTGACTCGGGTTGGAGGGTCTCTACCATTGTCATTCTCCCAGTCGTCGCGGCACGGGCTCAGTTTATCGTCTTGCGGCTGGGCGCGAGAGAGAAGAAAGGGAAGATTAGGTACTTAATGCCAGGACCGGGAGAGGAATGACGGCCGGGCTCAGAAACTAAGGGGGGATTGGGAATGCGTTGCCCAGCCTTTCGACGAGGTGGCGGCGTAGATTTTATAGCACGCGAGGTAAGTACTTACAGTGTACACTACTAATTCTTTAACATAGAGAAAGGGGGGTCAAGACAACGAGCGCGCAACAACAGGGGTAAGGAAGCGACATCTATTCGAGGGGAGAGACCCCGTAAGTAAGAATGGTGATCGCAGCGGGTTGTTCTTGTTCCTGTCTGACGTTTGTAGAGCTGTCAGCTGACCACCATTCAAAATGGACAAGGAGAACATAAAATAGGAAGCACAACTCGCTTGGATTGGGATGTCAGTGTGAGATGATGAGTGCGTAAAGAGACTGCCTCATATCGATGTCTGTGTGAGGAGTATCAAGTACGCCACCTTGTTTGGGCTAACGACCGTAATGTCAACTCCTCCGGGGCTAAGATGTATTCGTTGCGAATGAGAGTATCTTCCGGCACCCAGAAGGCGTAGTCCAAGATCCCTGACATTTGTAGACGGCACATATCTGAGAACGTTTACTGCGCCGCTTCGAGAGCCTCCGGATCGGCTGTGGCTACAGCTGATGGGGGGCTGTTTCTATGGCCAACTGCGTGGGATCAGGAAATGAATGTAATATAAGGGGCCGAGTTACGTTTAGAGTGACATAGAGTAAGCAGAGAGGGGATTCCGAGTCCAGAGAAACTGCCACAATCCACCCAGAATGGATTCAACACAGAATTTAATCCCTTGTGCATGGAATCACAAGGATATGGAGACGGAGGTCAGATAGCTGCCTTGACCAAGAGCCCGATACATAATCCCATGCATCGGCCACTGGTGCAACGTCGTTGTACTCGGCGCTGAAACTGAGGCTGGAAATTTTGTCTTTTTGCAACTCGGGGTCTATATCGACCTATGAACAGAGGTGCCTGAGGGTAGCAACGACGCCGGAGCACTTTCCTTCTTTCGATGAATCAGCTCCTTCAACTGCTTTGAGTCCACATTGCCAGCCAAAGGCACGGTGACACACACGGAAAACGTTTTCATCGCCTTTGACAAAACACCAGAGTCAGAGATCGAGACGATTGGCTGAATGCATGGCAGGGCAGAATTTGTTGATGTCGCGACGGGAGAGGGGTGTGCCAGCGTAGAAGAGGGTATATGTGCACAGCGTCACAGAACTTCTGTCTGATCGGTCCGGATTTGCCGCCTCTGACCACTTTTCGACTCTCAACGTTCCCCGTTCCATTGCCATGCATTCATGTACTCAATGACACAGATACCTGTCAGCCTAGAATTGCCCATCAGCTTTGTGTAATGCTAGACCAATGAACTCAGCGCTACCCCGCTCATACCGAGCTTCGAACCTGAGTATCGTCTCGCTTGTGGCTCCATATTCGCAGCACCCTTTAGGTCAGGGATATTGACACCGCAAGCACTGGCAATCTCATGTCACGGTGTTGTCATCATACAGTCTCCTCCCTGTCACGATTCCTCAATTCCCTGACTCAGGCCTCGTATATCTCATACTCTCAGTCCTCCTTCGCTGTTCGTCGTCTCAGCATACCACGCTTTTCTACCGTTATGTTCTGGGACAACTCACTTGACGAGTTCATTTGCTCGTCTTTCAATCACGTTCAGGACTTCAACCCACTTATCCTTATCGGTGAGTAAGGGACAGCGTCGGAGTATCAGTGCAGCACAACTCTCTGTTAAAGTCGTATATATTATTCGTGGGAGCACTGGCAATGATACCCCTAGGCTTATATGTAAAATGTGTTCACGATGCTTCGTCGTGTAGGAGAACGTATTCTCTATTGGATGTTCCGAATTTGAACACTAGACGTGCAATCAACGGTCAGGCACATGTAATCGCAACGTCTCTGAACGCACCGTCGTCAATCTTGAGCTTATGCTAGTGCGATGCTGGGATGGTTATGCAAACAGATAGCGAGGGAAGAACGACTCGCTTTATAACGCCTTTAGATATGCCTTCGTCCTTCTGCGGAACAAGCTGGTCTATCGGCGCCGCAGTGAACTCATGTTAATGCGGGGGAGAATGAAGCTAGGTACATTGGATTACGGCGTGTTGCATGAGGGGTGCTCGAGGGGTATGTCTGTAACCGTGCGGTCGCGACCTGAGATACACACTTTGGCGATGGATATGGAGTAGATCTGAGGGGAAACCCCAACAACACGTCGAATGGTCGTGTCATAAGTAGGGGCGAGTTATGGAAAGACAGGGCGAAAGGGGAGGAAGACGCACCGACTTGCT
>Ga0137397_10002105_pt1 | contig 13958 bp, 13 predicted proteins | sample czorhiz116metaG_FD_106658 | JGI IMG/M metagenome (GOLD analysis project Ga0137397, IMG submission 106658) | Vadose zone soil microbial communities from Angelo Coast Range Reserve, California, USA - czorhiz1.16 metaG | ecosystem: Environmental > Terrestrial > Soil > Vadose zone | place: USA... | reverse complement strand
AGACCGCCGCTCAGCCTTCGGTGTCGACGTCTTCCATGCCGGCGAGCAGCCGTGAGTCGCGGTCGAGGCCGCGCGTCCAGGGCGGCGGATCGCTAGCGGGAGGCGACTCGGCGAGCGCCTCGTCGATCGCTGCTTCCCCCTTGAGCAGCTCGCTCGCCCTGTTCCTGGAGGCTCCCTCGGGACGATCCTCGTGGCCTCTGCCTCTCACCGATGTGAAGCGCGGGTTCACGAAGCGGTGGATGCCGTCATGGCCGGGGCGGTTCGCGCGTCGGAGCTGACGGCAGGCCGCGTAACGCCCCGCGGCAGAGTTGGCACGGGGAGTTGCGTATCGTGTCCCCGAAATCCGGCGCAGCGTGTAGGTCACGTAGTAGTTGTAGAGGCCGGAGACGTAGTTCACGGTCTCGGCGCCGATCCTTGCGGCGGCGACGGTCTCGACGTTCTGGATCCAGACATTCGGATTGAGTCCCTGCTCGCGCGCCTCGGCGCGGAGCTGCGCGATGCGCGCCGGGCCGGCGTTGTAAGCGGCGACTGCGAACAAGGTCCTGTTCAAGGCGTCCATCGGCAGGCGCTGGAAATAGCGGTCCAGCAGGAGGCGGACGTACTTCAAGCCGGCATGGATGTTGGGCTCGAGTTGGGTGATGTCGCCGGTGTTCATCTGCTTCCCGGTGGCCGGCATGATCTGCATCACGCCGACGGCGCCGGCGGAACTCTTCGCGTTCTGATCGAGCCGCGATTCCTGGTAGCCCAGCGCCATCATCAGCAGATAGTCGAGCTCGTACCGGGCGGCGTACTTCTGGAAGACCGCCGACATCTGCTGGAACTTCTTCCACTCGCCCCGAGCGGCGAAGTTCCGGAAGAAGGGATCCGCGAACTCGATCTCGTGCAGGCCGCTCGCGTGTGACACCTCCACCCTTTCCGCTGCGGTAGCGGAAAAGGCCGTCGCTGCGCAGATCGCGAGCAAGCGAGCCTTCATGAGGGGCGGCTTCTTACCGGAGCCAGGCCGCCCGGCAACTCAAAGTGCGAGGGGCCTAGTGATTTCGCGGATCTGCGAGCTCACGGATCGTCAGCGTCCCGACGGATGCGACGCGGGCCAGATGTTGGTCGCGGTGCGCAGGCCGTAGCCGCCCCCGGACGCGGATTGGGTGCGAGCCCGGGGCGCCGATCACGGCACGCCGCTTGCCTGAGCGGAAGCGGAAATGAACACATCTTCTCCCATCCCGAGCGCGAGCCCTTCATCGGATCGGGTCGTCGAGCTGAAACGCGCCGCGGCCGAAGCGGCGGCCAGGCGGATCCAGTCCGGAATGGTGGTCGGCCTTGGCACAGGCTCGACCGCCATCCATGCCGTCGCCTTGATCGGACAGCTGCTGCGGAGCGGCGAGCTTCGTGACATCCGGGGGGTCCCGACCTCGTACCAGTCCACGGTGCTCGCCCGCGAGTGGCGCATCCCGCTGGTCACGCTCGACGAGATCGAGCGCATCGATCTGGCCATCGACGGCGCCGACGAGGTGGCTCCCGACCTGACGCTGATCAAGGGCGGCGGTGCCGCGCAGACGCGGGAGAAGATCATCGCCGCGCTCGCCGACGAGTTCGTCGTTGTGGTCGACGAGTCCAAGCTGGTCGACCGCCTCGGCGCCCGCTTTCCGGTTCCGGTCGAGGTCCTCCCTTTCGCCTCGGCCACGGTGGCGCGCGCCATCGAAAGGCTCGGCGGACAGCCCATCTTGCGCATGGGCGTGAGGAAGGCCGGTCCGGTCGTCACCGACCAGGGGAATCTGCTGCTCGACGTCCACTTCGCGGCGATTCCCGATCCGGCCGGCCTTGAGCGGGAGCTGAAGAGCATTCCCGGAGCGCTGGAGAACGGAATCTTCGTCGGTCTTGCCCGGCGGGTCTTCGTGGCCGGTGCGGCGCAGGGCGTCCCTGCCGTGCGCGAAATCCTCCCGCCCGAAGGAGCTGCCCGCCGATGAGACCGCGCACGCTGATCGCCCCCTCCCTCCTCAGCGCCGACTTCGGCCGGCTCGCCGACCAGGTGCGCGCCGTCGCCGAGGCCGGCGCCGACCTCCTCCACGTCGACATCATGGACGGCCACTTCGTCCCCAATCTCACCATCGGCCCGCCGGTCGTGCGCGCCCTGCGCAAGGAGACGGACCTGCCGTTCGACGTGCACCTCATGATCGAGCAGCCCGAGCGGTGGGTCGCCGAGTACGCGGAGGCAGGGGCGGACATCATCACCGTCCATGCCGAGGCCGCGGTGCACCTGCACCGCGCGCTCGAGTCCATCCGCCGCGCCGGCAAGAAGGCCGCGGTGGGGCTCAACCCCGCCACGCCCATCGAGCACGTGCGGCATGTGCTCGAGCTCGTCGACATGGTGCTGATCATGAGCGTCAATCCCGGATTCGGCGGGCAATCCTTCATCCCCCAGGTGCTGGAGAAGATCGCCGCGCTGCGCGAGGAGGCCGACAAGCGGGGGATCCGTCTCGACATCGAGGTGGACGGCGGGATCAAGGTCGACAACGTCGACCAGGTGGCTCGCGCCGGCGCCAACGTGATCGTCTCCGGGTCGGGCATCTTCCTGGAGGAGGACTACCGGAAGACCATCGCCCGGATGCGCGAGAAGGCCGAGCTCGCGGCCGCCTCGCCTCGCTGAGGTGCGGGCCCGGCCGGGAGCCGCGGTTCGCCGCGAGCTTCGATTACCGGGCGGTGGAGGCCTGCTCCTCGCTGGCCTCGTGCGTGGCGCGCTTGCCGGGCTGGCGATGGTCCGGGCCGTCGGGCTCGCCTTTCTCCCAGGCCTCGGTCGAGACATCGGCGGCGGCGATGACCCGGTCCCTGTAATCCGGGCTTGCGGGATTCTCGATCTCCGGAGATTCCCAGGCCTCTGCGTCCGCGCTGGCAGTCGGCAGCGGGCCCGCGAACGCGATGCCGCTCCCGATCGAGAAGACGAGCGCGGCCATGAACAAGAGATTGCTCTTCGAGAACATGGTGAGCCTCCTTTGGCCTGGCCCTTCTGCGATTTCCATGCCCGCACGGAAACGACCGGAGACACAGCGGCTCCGGCCAGGAACGTTACGCGCAGGCCAATGTCTCGCCTGACCTGTTCCGGATTTCCATGCCGTTGCCGTCCTCGAAGACGATCAGGGCCCGCTTCCAGTCACCTACGGACTCCTGCGTCTCTGGATGCACGTCGAACGCGCGGGAGACGAGCCGATGGGCCGCTCCGCAGTTGCCCGTGGCGCAGAGGCGGAGCTCGTCCTTGGGAATCATCGGCACGGCCAGCCTGAGACCGTGCGCCCAGACCACGATCACGCTGATGGCAGCGCTGAACTCGACGTGCCCGCATCGAGAGCAATCGCGCTGCACCGGAATCATGCGGAGCATCTCATCCCTCCATCGGAAGGACCGATGCAGAGCGCGTGCCCATCAGGGGGGCCGCGACCGCCCTGTTGGAGAGGATGAAGACGCCCTCGCCGCCGGCCAGGCACCGCTCGCGTCCGTCTTCCCGGACGACGAGTTCTTCCGCACGACAACGCGCGCAGTCTTGTCGACTGGTTTACACCGATGGCACCCGTGTTGCATCGCCCAGCGATCGAGGCCGATGTGCCGGGCAACCTGGACATCTATCATTGACTATTAGTCAAAACATGACTATGCTGGGGAAGTGACGGGTGACCTGACCCAAGCACTGTTCCAGTCTCGAACCAGGACGGCGCTGCTGCGGCTGTTGTTCGTGGACGGCGTCTCCGACTCCTTGAGCGGTCTGGCCCGAAGGGCCAGGCTCTCGCAGCATTCCGTCGCGGTCGAGGCCAGGAACCTGGCTCGGACCGGGCTGGTCAAGGTCGAATCCGTCGGAGCCTCCGACCTGGTTCGCGGGAATGCCGACCATCCTGCGGCGAAGCCGCTCGTGGAGCTGCTCCGTATCGCGGAGATGGCTCCCGGGACGACCGCGGACGAAACGGGAGTGAAGGAAACGCTGGCGGCGTACGGGGCACCGCTTCTGGCCTACAAGCCGCATCGTCACATGCCGCTCGAGAAGGCGATGGTCAAGGCACTCCGCCTCGCCAAGCACGAGGCGAGCTTGCTGAAGGTGCTCCCTGTGGTCGTCGCCAGGAACGCGCAATCACTGAATTGGGTTGCGCTGAAGGAGAATGCAAAGCGCGCCAAGTTGAAGGCAGAGCTCGGCATGCTCGTCGAGCTCACCGCCGATCTGGCCGGAAGACCCGACCTCAAGGAGAAGGTGCGCGACCTCGAGGACCGCAGGCGCACGGTCGAAGCGTTCTTCTACGAGCCACGCAGCAAGTACGAGCGTGAGCTCGCACGGACCGCGACCCCGGCAGCCGCCCGGAAGTGGGGCTTTCTCATGAATCTCGGGGAAGACACGCTCCGCTCGACGATGGTCAAGCACCTTGGTCAGATACGGTCCTGAGGAGCTGGAGCGATTCCTGCTCGAGATCGATCGCGAGCTCGAGAAGCCCGTCTCCATCGTCGTCATCGGTGGAGCCGCCGTGGCCCTGGGTTACGGGTCGAAGCGGGCGACGAAGGACATCGATCTCTGGCCGGACCTGAGGGCCACCCGGCCATTCTGGGATGCCGTTGCGCGGGTGAAGCAACGGACTGGCATCGCGATCCCGATCAGTCCGACGCCCGTCGCCGAAGCTCCGGAGCGCTTCGAAGAACGCCTGCAGCGGTATCCACTCCGGGGGGCGAAGCGCCTGACCGTCCTTCTTCCCGAACGGCACGATCTGGTGATGATGAAGACCGCGCGCGGGGAGACTCCGGACATCGAGGCAACCATCGATATCCACCGGCAAGCGCCGCTCGATCCGGACGTCCTCGTCCAGCGCTACTCGGAGATGATCGGGATCGTGACGGGACCGCCCTCGCGCTTTCGGCTGAGCTTCCTGAGCATGATCGATGCGGTCTTCGGCGAAAAGGTCGCGGCCGAAGTCGACGCCAGGATTCCTCGAGCGAGGCAGCGCAGGAATTGATCCGCTCAGGCCTTTCCCAGCAGTGTCTTGGCGGCCCCCACCACCCGGTCCGGCTGGAAGCCGAATTTCTTCTGCAGCTCCTTGAGCGGCGCCGAGGCCCCGAACGTCTTCATCCCGATCACCAGCCCGGAGGGCCCGACGTACCGGTCCCAGCCGAAGGTCGACGCCTGCTCGATGGCGATTCGTGCCGTCACCGCCGGCGGCAGCACCCGGTCCCGGTACTCCCGCGTCTGGTCCTCGAAGATCTCCCAGGAGGGCATCGACACCACCCGCGAGCGGATGCCCTCCGCGACCAGCTTGCCGTGCGCTTCGGCGGCAAGGCTCAGCTCGCTGCCCGAGGCGATGAGGATGATCTCGGGATTTCCGCCCGGGGCGTCCGCCAGCACGTAGGCGCCGCGCGCGACTCCCGATGCCGGAGCGTAGATCTTCCGATCCAGCGTCGGCAGCGGCTGCCGGGAGAGCGCGAGGATCGCCGGCTTGTGGCGGAGCTGCACCACATACCGATACGCCTCCACCACTTCGTTGGCGTCCCCTGGCCGCAGCGTCACCAGCCCGGGGATGGCGCGCAGCGAGGCCAGGTGCTCCACGGGCTGGTGGGTGGGGCCGTCTTCGCCGTCGCCCATCGCGTCGTGCGTGAACACGAACAGGGTGGGCAGCTCCATCAGCGCCGAGAGGCGGATGGCCGGGCGGGCGTAGTCGCTGAAGATGAAGAAGCTCGCGCCGAACGGCCGCAGCTTCGAGAGCGACATGCCGTTGACGGCCGCCGCCATCGCGTGCTCACGGATCCCGAAGTGGAGGTTTTTGCCGCCTGGGGTCGCGGCCTGGAAGTTCCCCGCGCCCTCGTAGGTGAGCGTGGTCTTGTTCGAAGGGCCCAGATCCGCCGAGCCGCCGAGGAACCAGGGAATGTTCTGCGCCAGCACGTTCAGCGCCTTGCCGGAGGCGTCCCGGCCCGCCATGCCCTTCGCGTCGGCCGGGAAGACGGGGAGGTTGCGATCCCAGCCTTCCGGTAGCTCGCGGCGCTGCATCTGCTCGATCTCGCGCGCGAGCTCCGGGTACGCGGCGCGGTAGGACTCGAACAGCGCCGTCCACTCCTTGCGGGCGGCCGCGCCGCGCGCGCCGATGCCGGCCGCGAAGCGCTCGCGGACGCCGTCGGGAACCAGGAACTGCGCCTCCTCCGGCCATCCGTAGCTGCGCTTGGTGAGGCGGACCTCCTCCTCGCCCAGCGGCTCGCCGTGCGCCGCCGAGGTGTCTTGCTTGTTCGGGGAGCCGTAGCCGATGTGGCTGTCGAGGATGATCAGCGTGGGCCGCCCCTTGGTCTCCCGGAAGGTGCGCAGCGCCTGCTCGATGCGGCCGAGGTCGTTGGCGTCGCCCACGCGCAGGACGTTCCATCCGTATCCCTGGAAGCGCGCGGCCACGTCCTCGGTGAAGGCGAGGCTCGTGTTCCCCTCGATGGTGATGTGGTTGTTGTCGTAGACCCAGCAGAGGTCGTCGAGCCCGAGATGGCCGGCCAAGGATGCAGCCTCCGAGGCAATGCCCTCCATCAGGCAGCCGTCGCCGACCACGGCGTAGAGATCGTAATCGAAGATGGGAAACCCCGGCTTGTTGTAGCGGCTCCCCAGCCACTTGCGAGCCATGGCCATTCCCACGCTGGTCGCGGCGCCTTGTCCCAGCGGGCCGGTGGTGGTCTCGACGCCCGAGACCCAGTGATACTCGGGATGCCCGGGCGCCTTGCTGTCGAGCTGGCGGAAGCGGCGGATGTCCTCGAGCGACACCGAAGGCTGCCCCAGCCGTTCGTAGTCGGCGTCGACCGCCTTGGTTCCGGTCAGGTGCAGCACGGACCAGAGCAGCATCGAGGCGTGGCCGTTGGAGAGGACGAAGCGATCGCGGTTGGGCCAGATCGGGTCCTCCGGATCGAACCGCATCACCCGGTTCCACATCGTGTACACGAGCGGCGCGAGCGCCATGGGCGTGCCGGGATGGCCCGACTTCGCCTTCTGCACGGCGTCGATCGAGAGCGTGCGGATGGTGTTGATCGCCAGCTGGTCGATCTCGGTCTCGGTCATGGCTGCCTCCCGTTGGGGTTCTGCCAGCCTCCAGGGGGCGTGACGTTGGCGCCGACTTCCTTCGGCCCCCAGGTGCCCGGCTCGTATTCGTGTACCGGCGTGCCGGCTTTCACCAGCGGATCGACGATCCGCCACGCCTCTTCCACGTAGTCCTCGCGCGCGAAGAGCGTGCGATCGCCCATCATTGCGTCTCCGAGGACGCGCTCGTAGGCGTCCATCTCCTCGGCGTGGGGAAGCTGGGTCCCCACCAGCTCGGCCATCTGGCTTTCCGTCTCCTGCCCCGGGGCGATCACGTTGGTGCCGATGGCGAAGGTGACGTCGGGGCTGATCCGGAAGCGACAGTAGTTCGAGCCGATGTCCATGCCGCGATAGATCGGCGGCGGCCGGCGCAGACGCACCACCACCTCCGTGGACGTGACCGGCAAGCTCTTTCCCGCCCGGATGTAGAAGGGGACGCCCTGCCAGCGCATGGAATCGATCTGGAGCCGCAAGGCGACGAACGTCTCTACCTTCGAGTCCGCCGCGACGCCTTTCTCCGTCCGGTAGCCGCGGAACTGTCCGCGCACCACGTCCTCCGGCCTCAGCGCCGGGATCGCCTTGAGGACTTTCACCTTCTCGTCGCGGATCGACTCGCTGTCGGCCCGGACCGGAGGCTCCATCGCCAGGTTGCTCAGGACCTGGAAGAGATGGTTCTGCACCACGTCGCGGATGGTTCCCGTCTGGTCGTAGAACGCTCCCCGGCCCTGGATGCCGAAGTTCTCCGCCATGGTGAGCTGCACGCTCTCGACGTGGTTCCGGTCCCAGAAGGAGGACAAGAACGGATTCGCGAACCGGAAGAAGAGCATGTGATGCACCGGCCGCTTTCCCAGGTAGTGATCGATGCGGAAGATGGTCTTCTCGTCGAAGGAGCCGAGCAGCGTCCGGTTGAGCCCCTGCGCCGAGCCCAGGTCGTTGCCGAACGGCTTCTCCACGATCACGCGCGCGTTCTTCGCGCAGCCCGATCGGGCCAGCTGCTCCACCACCGGCCCGAACAGCACGGGCGGGATGGCGAGGTAATGCGCGGGCCGCTGGGCCTTGCCCAGCTGCGCGCGGAGCGCCTCGAACGTGGCCGGGTCCTGGTAGTCGCCGTCGACGTAGCGCAAAAGGCGGCCCAGCTTCTCGGACGCCGCGTCGTCGAGGAGGCCGTGCTGCTTGAGGCTGTCGCGCGCGCGGGCGCGCAGCTCGTCGATCCCCCAGCCGGCCTTGGCCACCCCGATCACCGGAACGTCGAGATGGCCCCGCTTCACCATCGCCTGCAGCGCCGGGAAGATCTTCTTGTAAGCGAGGTCGCCGGTGGCGCCGAAGAAGACCAGGGCGTCGGAGTGCTCGCTCATCTCGAGCCCCCTCCGGGCTTCTCCAGATGCCCGCCGAAGGCGAAGCGCATGGCCGACAGCACCCGGTTCTCGAAGTCCCCCTCGCCGCGGGAGCTGAACCGCTGGTAGAGGGCGGCGGAGAGCACGGGCGCGGGCACTCCCTCGTCGATCGCGGCGTTGAGCGTCCAACGCCCTTCACCCGAGTCGGAGACGCGGCCGGAGAACTCCGAGAGCGCCGGATCCTTGACCAGCGCGGCCGCGGTGAGATCCAAGAGCCAAGAAGCCACCACGCTGCCGCGGCGCCAGACCTCCGCGATGTCGCGCAGGTTCAGGTCGTACTGGTAGCGCTCGGGATCGCGCAGCGGCGTGGTCTCGGCGTCGATCTCGCGCTGCCGCTTGCCCGCGTTGGCGCTGCGCAGGATGCCCATGCCCTCGGCGTACGCGGCCATCAGCCCGTACTCGATCCCGTTGTGCACCATCTTCACGAAGTGGCCGGCACCGTTCGGCCCGCAATGGAGATATCCCTGCTCGGCGGTGCCGCCGATCTTCTCCCGGCCGGGAGTGCGAGGGGCGTCGCCGGCGCCGGGCGCGAGGCGCGCGAAGATCGGGTCGAGGCGCTTCACCACCTCCGGCTCGCCGCCGATCATCAGGCAGTAGCCGCGCTCCAGGCCCCATACCCCGCCGCTGGTCCCGACGTCGACGGAGTGGATGCGCTTCTCCGCCAACTCCTTGGCGCGGCGGATGTCGTCGACATAGTAGGAGTTCCCGCCGTCGATCAGGATGTCTCCCGGCGAGAGATGGGGGAGCAGGTCGGCGATGGTCGAGTCCACCGCCGCCGCCGGGACCATCAGCCACACGGCCCGGGGCGTATCGAGCTTCTTCAGCAGATCTGCGAGCGACGAGGCCCCGACGGCCTTGGCCTTCGTCAGGTCCTCTACCGCCTTGGGCGACCGGTCGAAGACCACGCACTGGTGCCCGCCTGCCAGAAGCCGCCGCGCCATGTTGGCGCCCATGCGGCCGAGTCCGATCATTCCGAGCTGCATTTGCTTCACTCCTTCCTGGTGGACGCGTCGAAGATGCTCTCGACGGACGCGTCCAGTGTCCGGTTGAACTCCGTGTCGGATTGCCCGGCCGACAGCCCCTCGAGCAACGCGCGCGAGAAGCTCGCCACCACGCCGCGGTTCTTGCGCAGGCGCGCGTTCCCTTCCTCCCGCGTGTAGCCGCCCGACAGCGCGACCACGCGGACGATCTTGGGATGGCTGACGCAATCGGCGTAGAAGCCGGCGCGCTCCGGCAAGGTGATCTTGAGCATCACGAGCTGACCCGCCGGCAGCCGGTCGAGCTCGTCGAGGAGCGCCGCTTTGAGCAGCTCTTCGGCTTTCGCCTTCTGCGGGCAGTGGATGTCGACTTCCGGCTCGACGATGGGCACCAGACCCGCGGCGATGATCTGCCGGGCGAGCTCGAACTGCTGGGCGACGATCCCCTCGATGCCCGATCGGTTTGCCTGCTTGATGACCGAGCGCATCTTGGTCCCGAACATCCGCTTCGTGCTGGCCTTGTCGAGCAGCGCGGCGAGCCCGGGGATCGGCTTCATCAGCTGGACGCCGTCCTTCTCGGGCAGGAGCCCCTTGTCCACCTTGAGGAACGGCACCACCCGCTTGACGTGCCACAGGTAGTCCCCGGTGGACTGGCCCGCGATCTCCCGGTCCATGGTGTTCTCGAAGAGGATGGCGCCGATGATCTTCTCGCCGGCGAAGGCGGGGCTGGTGATCACCCGCGTGCGCATCTGGTGCACCAGGGCGAACATCTCCTCGTCGTTGGACCACGCGCCTTCCTGGATCCCGTAGGCGCGCAGCGCGCTCGGCGTGCTGCCGCCGCTCTGATCGAGCGCCGCGATGAATCCGGGGCGCGCTCTCATCTGCGCGAGCTGCTTTTCGAAACCGTTGCCGGTCATCGCGCTTCGCCCTTCTGCTTGCGGTAGCGGCGGATCAGGTTGTTGGTCGAGCTGTCGTGCCGCAGCGCCGGCTCGGACCCGTTCTCCAGCTCCGGGATGATGCGCTGGGCCAGCACCTTGCCCAGCTCCACGCCCCACTGGTCGAACGAGTCCACGTCCCAGATCACGCCTTGGGTGAAGACGCTGTGCTCGTAGAGGGCGACGAGCTTCCCGAGCGTCGCCGGGTCCAGGCGCTGGGCCAGGATGGTGTTCGAGGGCCGGTTGCCCTTGAAGACCCGGTGCGGGACGAGATTGTCCGCCGTGCCCTCCGCCTTGACCTGCTCGCGCGTCTTGCCGAAGGCCAGCGCCTCGGTCTGCGCGAGCACGTTGGCGATCAGGATGTCGTGGTGCCGGCCGAGCGGGTTCAGCGTCTGCTCGAAGGCGATGAAGTCGGCGGGGATCAGGCGCGTGCCCTGGTGGATCAGCTGGTAGAAGGAGTGCTGCCCGTTGGTGCCCGGCTCACCCCAGTAGACGGGGCCGGTCGCGTAGTTGACCTCCACGCCCTCGCGGGTGACGTGCTTGCCGTTGCTCTCCATGGTGAGCTGTTGGAGATATGCGGGGAAGCGCTTGAGGTACTGCTCGTAGGGGAGCACCGCGACCGTCTCGGCGCCGAAGAAGTCGGCGTACCAGACGGTGAAGAGGCCGAGCAGCGCCGGCAGGTTGCGCTCGAACGGCGCGGTGCGGAAGTGCTCGTCCATCTGGTGGAAGCCCTCCAGCATGGCGCGGAAGCCCTCGGGCCCGACGGCGAGCATGGTCGAGAGCCCGATCGCCGAGTCCATCGAGTAGCGGCCGCCCACCCAGTCCCAGAACCCGAACATGTTCGCGGTGTCGATCCCGAACTCCGAGACCTTCGCCGCGTTGGTGGAGACGGCGACGAAGTGCCGGGCCACCGCCTTGGGGTCGCCGCCGAGCCTGCCCAGGAGCCACTGGCGCGCGCTGGAGGCGTTGGTCATGGTCTCCAGCGTGGTGAAGGTCTTGGAGGAGACGATGAAGAGGGTCTCCGCCGGATCGAGGTCCCGGGTGGCCTCCGCAATGTCGGTCCCGTCCACGTTGGAGACGAAGCGGAAGGTCATCGAGCGTTCGCTGTAGTTCCGGAGGGCCTCGTAGGCCATCACCGGCCCCAGGTCGGAGCCGCCGATCCCGATGTTGACCACGTTGCGGATGCGCTTGCCGGTGTGCCCCTTCCACGCGCCGGATCGGACCTGGTCCGCGAAGCGGCTCATCGCGTCGAGCACTGCGTGGACTTCCGGCACCACGTCCTTGCCGTCGACCAGGATCTTCGTCCCGCGCGGCGCGCGCAGGGCGGTGTGCAGGACGGCCCGGTTCTCGGTGAGGTTGATCTTGTCTCCCCGGAACATGGCGTCGATCTTCTCGCGCAGGCCGGACTCCTCGGCCAGCTTGCGCAACAGCGAGAGCGTCTCGTCCGTGATCCGGTTCTTCGAGTAGTCGAGGAAGATGCCGGCGGCCTCGGCGGTCATCCGCTCACCGCGGGTGGGATCGTCGGCGAAGAGCGACCGGAGGTGGATCTCCCGGATCTTCTCCTGGTGGGCCTGGAGCGCCTTCCACGAGGGGCGCGCGGTCAAGGGCAATGTCCTGGTCATTGGGATCTTCCTTTCTGCTCAGCTCGCCTTGTCCAGGGCGGCATTCTTGGATGCGATCACGTTCATCAGCTCGCGCCAGGAGGCGACGAACGACTTGGCGCCTTCGTCCTGCAGGCGGCCGGCGAGGGCTTCCACGTCGACGCCGGCCGCGGCGAAGCGGGCCAGCACCTCCGCCGAGTCACCGCCGTCGGGGGTGAGGATCCCGCCCACCGAGCCGTGATCGGCCATGGCCTTGAGCGTGCCCTCGGGCATGGTGTTCACGGTGAAGGGCGCCGCGAGCGCCTTCACGTAGAGGATGTCCGAGGCGTTGGGGTCCTTGGTCCCCGTGCTGGCCCAGAGCAGGCGCTGCGGGCGGGCGCCCGAGTTGAAGACGCGCTGCCAGCGCGGCGAGCCCAAGAGCTGGCGGTACGCCTCGTACGTCTGCTTCGCGACGGCGATGCCGAGCTGGTTGCGCAGGTCCTCGGGCACCTTGTCCTTCACGGCCGCATCCCACCGGCTGATGAACACCGAGGCCACCGATCCCACCTCGGGGTCCAGCCCGGCAGCGATGCGCCGCTCGATCCCGCGCAGGAACGCCTCGGCGGCGGCCTGGTACTGGCCGGCGGAGAAGAGCAGCGTCACGTTGATGGGGATGCCGGCGAAGATCGCTTCCTCGATGGCGGGCAGGCCTTCCTTCGTGCCGGGGATCTTGATCATCAGATTCCGCCGCCAGGCGCGCCCGTGCAGCGCCTTGGCCGCCGCGAGCGTCCCCTCGGTGTCGCGGGCGAGAAGAGGCGAGACCTCCAGGGAGACCCAGCCGTCCACGCTGCGGGTCTTGTCCCAGATCGGCCGGAACAGATCGGCCGCGCGTGTCAGGTCCTCGAGAGCCAGCTCGAAGAAGAGGTCCTCGCCAGTTTTGCCTTCCCCGGCCTTCTTCCGGATCGACCCGTCGTACGACGAGCTGTTCTTGATCGCGTGGTCGAAGATGGTGGGGTTGGAAGTGAGTCCGGTGACCGACAGCTCGTCGATGTAGCGCTTGAGCGTGCCGGTCTCCAGCAGATCGCGGGTGATGTTGTCGAGCCAGAGGCTCTGGCCCTGCTCGTGGAGCGTTCCGGTGGCTTTCATCGTTTCTCCTTCTCTCATGAAGCGGCCGCCATCGAGGCGCTCGCTTGCGCCGTCTGCGCGCCCGGCCATCGGCCGGAGGCGCGGGTCCATTCACGAAGCGTCTGGAATGAAGCTGCGGACACCATCTCGTCGGTCGCGCGCCAGCGCCAGTTGCCCTCGGCGCTGCCGGGCCGGTTCATCCGCGCGTCCTTGCCCAGGTTGAGGACGTCCTGCAGCGGCGCGATCGCCAGGGCCGCCCGCGAGGACCAGAGCAGCTCCATCAATGCGGGAGCCGCGTCCGCGCTGCTGCCGCCAGGACGGTTCAGGGAGCGCCAGAGGTTGCGGCGTTCGGCGTCCGGCAGGTCCTCGTACCATCCGCGCGTGGTCGGGTTGTCGTGCGTGCCGGTGTACGCCACCGTGTTGGCCACGTAGTTGTCGGGCAGATGCGGATTGTCGGAGTGCCCGTCGAAGGCGAATTGTAAGACCCGGGTTCCGGGGAGCTGGAACTGGTCGCGCAGCGCGGCCACGTCGGGCGTGATGATCCCCAGGTCCTCGGCGAGGAAGGGCAGACCGCCGATGGCCTTCTGGACGGCAGAGAAGAACGCCGCGCCTGGCCCCGGCTCCCACTTGCCGGACTGCGCCGTCGGCGCTCCCGCGGGAACGTGCCAGGCCGCGGCGAATCCGCGGAAATGATCGAGCCGGATCGCGTCCACCTGCTCGAGCAGGGCGCGAAGGCGGTCGATGCAGAAGCTGTAGCCGCGCGCGGCCAGCGCGTTCCAGTCGTAGATCGGGTTGCCCCAGCGCTGTCCTTGCGCGCTGAAGTAGTCCGGCGGCACGCCCGCCACCACGCGCGGGCGCAGCTCCTGGTCGAGCAGGAACAGCTCCGGGTT
>Ga0137397_10002103_pt1 | contig 13960 bp, 10 predicted proteins | sample czorhiz116metaG_FD_106658 | JGI IMG/M metagenome (GOLD analysis project Ga0137397, IMG submission 106658) | Vadose zone soil microbial communities from Angelo Coast Range Reserve, California, USA - czorhiz1.16 metaG | ecosystem: Environmental > Terrestrial > Soil > Vadose zone | place: USA... | reverse complement strand
GGCGGTTTCGCCACCGGAGTCACGCAGAATGCGTCCGGAACACTTTTTGTGGCGACGGAGGATCAAACGCTACTCAAGGTGGAGAAAGTTGAAACAACTCTCTACGCCGGAACCCATCGTCAAGCCGGCTTCCGCAATGATTTGCGTTTGTTGTCCCAGTTCAATGGGCCTTCCTACCTTTCCGTGGATCGTTCGGCGGGCCGGCTGTACGTGAGTGATTCCGGGAATCACGCGATCCGTGTTGTTCCTGCCGGTAACACAGAAAGAGTCGTCACGCTCAGCGGCCGCGGCACTCCCGGGTTCGCCGACGGCGGTTCTGGTTCCGCGGTGTTCAATACGCCGAAAGGTGTTGCGATCGACAATGTGGGGTTCCTTTGGGTAGTTGATCAGGGAAATCACGTCATACGGCGAATCAACCTGGTGAGTGGCGAGGTGCGAACCGTCGCAGGAAGTCCCGGACAATCGGGGAACCGGGATGGCGCCGGTCCCGCTGCGCGCTTTGATACGCCTACGGGAATTGCAATCGAGCCGGAAAGCATCGTGGAGCAATTGCTGCGGGAAGGGCGTCGCGCTCCTCCACCGCCGGTTCGGGTCGTGGTTACGGACACGAAGAACGGGATCATTCGGCGTATCACCGAAAACGGGGAGGTGTCGACGGTTCGGTCCGGGGCAGTCGCGGCCATCTCCGCGATTGCCGGCGAGCGTTCCTCGGCAGCAGCCGACGGCGCGCCTCTCACGTTTAACTCTCCGACCGGCATCGCTGTGGGCCCTCTGGGAACCATCTACGTTCTCGAATCCAGCGCGGGACAGGTTCGGTCGATTCTCCCGACGGGCGAAGTCGTGACGGTCAGTTCATCGGGCAGTTTCGATAATCCTACCGGCATCGTGATCGGCAAGGAGGGTGAGATCATTGTCGCCAGCACGGGAACCCCGCTCACTGCCATTCGCGCATCTGCGCCGGTCATTACGTCGATCAATCCGGACGCCGTGAATACTAGCGGAGGACAACTCGTAGAGGTGCGAGGCGCCAACTTCGAGTCCGACGCGGTGCTGGTCATCGCCAAAATTCCGATACCATTTACGTTTCACGATACGACACGTATTTCTTTCGCCACTCCGGCCCTGCCTGCAGGACAAACTAGCCTCTCCCTGACCACACGGGCCGGTGTTGGCGTCGCCACCTTCAGGGTTGACACAGCGACAGCCGGTCTTGTGCCAAATGTTCCGGTCGCAGCGCAAATATCGTCCCTCGGTGAAGTCGATCGTTACACTTTCACGCTGACGACGCGGGAGCGCGTGGTGTTGCAGGCGACCCAGACGGGAACGCCCGGCCCGATCGACCCGTGTTTGCGGGTGCTGACGGGTGCAACCGGACCGCCGGTAACGGGCGGCACGATCTGTAGCTACCCGGCGGCGCGGCTGGACCTGGTGTTGGACCCGGGCATCTATTTCGTCGAGGTCTCTGACAACGTCAACAATCAGACCGGAGACTACACGCTGCTGTATCAACCGATCCGGGTGCAAGAAGCGGTCGCGTTGACGCCGAACATCCCGGTCAGCGAGATGATCTCCCCGTTGGGCGATCTGGACCTCTTCACCTTCACGCTGACGACGCGGGAGCGCGTGGTGTTGCAGGCGACCCAGACGGGGACGCCCGGCCCGATCGACCCGTGTTTGCGGGTGCTGACGGGTGCAGCCGACCCGCCGGTAACGGGCGGCACGATCTGTGGCTACCCGGCGGCGCGGCTGGACCTGGTGTTGGACCCGGGCATCTATTTCGTCGAGCTCTCTGACAACGTCAACAATCAAACCGGCGGCTACGTGTTACTGTATCAACGGCCGTAGATCGAGCCTTGAAACCAAATTAAATTCAGACCTCCTGACCTGGAGGAATTCAGGGTGAGCCGATTTTGGGAACCTGGGATGCCACAGGCCCGCGCGACTTCACTCTTCCCGAGGCCGGCACCTATCTCGTTCGTGTCCGCGCCAACAACCTCACCGACACCGGAACGTATAACTTGTCTTTGATAAAACGCTGAAAATTATTGACTGAGCGGCGGTCATTTTCACCCAGGAGTTTAGGCCCAGGCGCAAACTTAGCTGCGGTATTCCGCCTTGAATCGCCACCCACTTCAGCAGTATGCAGCGACGAAGAGCGGCCGAGTCTCGAATCCGTTTCACGAAGAATTCCCGCCTGAATTCAGGAAAGCACGCTAAACGAGTGAAATATTTCGCCGGGATGAGCCATTAAAGAGAACGAGAGGGCGAGGCGCCCTGCTCGGAGCCTACACGCGATTTCCGACGTGAATTCTATTCGCGAACCGACATAGGGGGACCCGACATTTGGGTCGTAAGGGAGGAAAGAGTATGACGATGCAGAGAGTTTCGAAAGCAGTTTTGTTGCTATGGGCTGCGTGCTTGTTGGTTGCGCCGGCCGCGATCGTGTCCGCACAGGAGAAGCCGGGTGACAAGCAAGAACAGGCGGATGATAACGCTACCAAGGGAAGCAAGGATATCGATCAGGTTGTGAAATATCCGATGGACGCTGTGCTTCGGGCGGTGAAGCTGGGTATGGAAACTTACGGTTTCGAAGTCAAAAAGGAAAAGCCAGACTACCTGGAAGCGACACGCACCCGGCACGTCGGCGTCTTCTTGGGATCCGGTGGAGAAAAGGTGAAGGTCCGGCTTTCGACGGCTTCCGATGGTACTCGCGTAAAAATAGAAACGGGCAAGGGCTTTGTCGGCCGCCTTGGAAAAAAGAATTGGTCTACGCCTATCTTTAACGAAACGACGAAAATACTGGCGGGCAAGTAGTAGTTTGAGGCCCGAATACATGGAGATTCGACTATGTCCCGACACTTGACGAAATGGTCCCTTCTCATAGTTGCGGCCTCGACTTGCCTGGCCGCATCTCCAAAGATCACGTTTACGCCCTCTCGCGGGCCGGGTGCGCGCGCAAAAAATCCCTCGTGCGCGATTGAACTCTTCGAAGACACCGAACCGTCACAGAAGTTTGTGCAACTTGGGTTCATCAACTACCACGACGAATGGCATCGGACGAGTTCTGGCACAAAATTCGAAAAAGCCCTACCTCTCATTCAAAAACGTGCGTGCGAGGCAGGGGCCGACGCCATCATGAATGTTCAAGTGCGCGAAGAGAAACGGTTTGAGTTTGCCTTCATTAACGTGAGGGTTACAGCCATCCGGTTCGAGGCGCCGCAGGAGCTGAAGCCATAGAATCGGAACCGCATGCGTAGCGCGACACGCCGCGTAATGGAAATCGTGCGAGCCAGTCGCGGACGAGGCAAAGGGGTTGAAGAAAAACGCAAGCGATCCTATCAGCAGCTATTGAGCATCACCGGGCAGGTCGTGCGTCAGGCCGAGCGCATGTCGCAGGCAGTAACTGCTATTTGGCTGAACGCTCGCACAGCCGACCACAGTCGCTGGAGAAGTCCCAGGGCTTCTTGAAGACATGCCACCCCTGTCGGGAAAAGAAAAGGACGTCGGCGGTTGTGTGAATGTGACTTTGCGTACTCGGTGGTAGTAGCGCTCTGCGATGAAGAGACTCCCGGCCAGGTCCAACACGATACCAGCTGGCCTGGCGAGAAAAGTGGACGTCGCCGACCCACCTTCTTCGCCGAAGCCTCCCGTCCCGCGCCCGCTATCGTCGTAATAATACCGCCTGAATCTATCTGTCGAATGCTACCGTTGAAGTAATGGGCTACGAAAAGATTTCCCGTTGAACCGATCCCGATGCGGTATATTTTGTTGTGATCGAAACTCCCAAAAAAGAAACCTCCGGCTCTGTCAGGAACCACAGTTCGTGATTCACCGATGACCTGGCTGGTCGCCGGCGAGCCGTTCATGGGTGATATGGGACCTGCCTAAGTCGTAATGGTGGAGGATTGAGCAAGACTGTTCGCGGCAAACAACGCGAGCAACAGAGCTGATAGGTTGATATATGCGAATTCCCTCATCCGAGCCCTTCCTTCAAATACCCGCTGGTCGGCTCATTTGCACAGCCGAAATGTCTGCGCAATTAGCAGAAGAAATGTTGGATGCCAACATCTCGTATTATTACATGGCTATTTCGAGCGCGCGGAGTGAGGTGCACATGCGAACATTACGCCCGCGTTCAAAAAGAAGATCGTCCTGCCATGAACGCGAGCGCAAACTCCACGCTTACTTGGAATGAAATATCACTCCCGCCTTGAACATTCCGAACCGGCCGTAGTCGTTGGCGATGCTGCCGGTGTCCGCGACCTTTGCGCTTATCCCGTACACGCCGACTTTGATTCCTACACGTTTCGACAGGTAAACGCGCGCGCCGCCACCCACCTGGCCGGAGAAAAAGTTATTGGAAAGGTTGGCGACGGAACTGCCCACGAGGTTGCCGTCCGCGCTCTGACGAAACACGCCCCAGCCGATGCTTCCGAACGGAGCGAACCGTTTGAAATTGGGCTGGAAATCCAATGCACCATGGAAGGTCATACCCGAACCGCTGACGTTACTCGTCAGGCCGCGCGACGTGGCCGAGGCCGAGCCCAGCGGCGTGTAACTGAAATCACTCACGACCCAAAGCCACCGCGCTGCAGCGACTCCGAACTGTCCACCCACTGTCGCATGCGTCTTGCCTGAATCGTTGGTGACACACCCTGAGGACGTGCAGACTACGGCCAGCGCACCCTGAAGACCGAAAGTGGCGCCGGTGTACGCGCCCACTTCCAGGGTTCCACGAACGGTTCCGCTGTCTCTGGCGTCCTGTGCAAGAATCGGGAGTCCAAAACCAGCAACAAGGACGAAAACGGTAAGTGCTGTTCTGTTGAATGACATAATTGATCTCCTCTCCTTGAATTTGGCGTTCTTGATGCGTTTGGCGATCTTGTCCGCAAAAGGATGAGCGAGCTGCCCGACCGATCCGGCCACCGCATTTCCCCAGAATTCAGCCCGGATCGTGTGCTTCGCCTCCAAGACTTTCTGGCCCGAACTATCGGTGACCCAATAGCTGTCGGCGGCCTCGCGGCCGGAACCCAGCCGGCCAGAATTCGTTTCGCGGCGCGTCCTGGCTGCCATGCCTTGACCTCTCCGCCGAGGACATAAACTTTTCCAATACATGCGAACAGCAGCTGTCTTATTTCATCGAAAATTGCGAATGTTGATGCGTGAGCCGTACTCGCTCAGTAGGCATGCCTCTCGGAATCAAGCCGGTTCGTGACGGGAAGGTGTACGGAAACTTTGATTACTGAAAAGGTCATCATCGAGTGAATTGTTGAAGTTGCGAATCGCGATTGTTAGCCGTCTGCCGTCGTGTTCGACCTGTACTGATAGTTGCTCCGCTCCTTTTTGTCGCTTCGAACTCGAGCAGCATTGAAATCCGAGATCATTGCGCTCCGCGATCCGGTAATTTTGATGCACGGACCCAACGCCAAAGCGGCTCTTCTGGGTAGGGCGGCTTTCTCAATTGTGATAGTTCGCTGGGTTCTCAGCGCCATCCTGGATGATGCCAGCCGTCTGATACCGCACGCCCAGTTCTACGGTGATCCAGGTCTGGGCAGTTTGTTGGACTGTTTTCACGCCGGCGCGGCTCGCGACGTTCCCGTGTTGATGATCGTGCGACCAGAGACCGTGATCGACTGGCAGCGAAGGCGCTTCAAGCGCTATTGGTGGAAATTGTCGCAGCCGAAGAAGCCGGGGTGCCCACGAGTGCCTGCAGAAGTTCGAACGCTTGTGCGAACGATGGTCGACGCCAACCCGCTGTGAGGCGCGCCAAAAACTATTCTGCAGTTTTATCGAAGCGGGGCCACAAGAGACAAGCCCATGGTTATAAACCACACGCGGTTGAACGGCATCGCACCCTCCCCAAAATTCTGCCGACCTTTAAAACGTCGCCTAACCTCTAAGTCACTCGCCAAAGTTTTTCCGCCCCCTACCGTCTGAACCACAGAAGTTAGTTGATCGACAAATTGAGAGGCTGACCTGAGGACGAGTACCATCGCAGGCTACCTGATGCAGCCTGGCCCGTTGTGCCGCTGAAGAGAATGAATTGCGTCGTGTAGCCGCCGGAATCGGCTATTTGCGGGAAGTACAGCGAGGCCGTTGAAGATGCCGACGCTTCGTTCACTGGCGGCGTTGTGGTGATCAGGAGGCCGTTACTCTTCTTGATGAGGCTTTCACCCTGATGCTCTCGCACGCACAAGAACTTTGCCGCGTTTACGCTCTGAATCGCTTTGACAATTTTCCCTTCAATAACGTTCGCGAGTAAGTTGTCCGATATTCCACTCGCCGCGGCGCCCCATCGCGGTGCTGCGCGCGTCGCCCAGATGAGAGTTGTGCGCCCAAACCACTACCGGTGATGTGCCAACCAGCGTCGTAGAGAGGGTCGCGTCCACCGACTCGTGATGGAATCCGCCGACAGCGCAGGCCACCCAATTGAGCAGCGTGCGCGCCGCTTCCTTGCGGGCCGCAGGCGTGGTTTCTTCGGGCTTCGAAGTGAAGATCCAATGCGCGATCGTGCGGGTCACATCCTGGGCCGGTGCGTCTTGCGCTCGCAGTTCTTGTGCGCTGCCTCTGGCCAGGCCGGTGATGGCAAGCGTTCCGACAAAGTGACGGCGGTCCATGGAGTGTCCTCCTTATGAGGCACCAATTTTATTCCGTTTCGCCTCTGTCGTCCGTATTCACACCAGAAACGGAATTCACTTCGGAAGGAGAAAAGATCCATGACCAGTACAGATCGTTCGAGCACTCTTCGGTACGCTGTCAGCGTATTTGCGATAGTTTTCGCTCTGCTTTTTCCGTTCCAGGGGCACGCACAGGGACCGAACACCGTGAAATCCCTGATCAATGTAGGCACCGGGAGCGCGCTCGGCACCCTCGGCCAAAAAGCGGATGGAGCAATGCTGTATTCCTACCCCTGGTGGTTCACATTCGGTCCAGATCCAAGTCAACAGAAATGGCAGTTCCTCCATTTCCCTGACCCAGATTACCGTGACCCACTGGACCCCTCTTCCATACGGACGAGGATTACTTCCATGCACAGCTTCCTGTACATGGACGTCGCCGGACATTCCCAATCCGCGGCCTACATCGTTCAAACTGGACGAGTGTGGGTTGACAACTCCTCCCCTTGGAGATTCCAGACCTGGAGAATCACCGGGCCTCTGTTCTTCATTCGAGACACCGGCGGGAACTCCCGGGGAGTCTACACCATAAGGAACGGACAAACCGGTATGTGCCTTACGGAGGAAGGTTGGGGACCGAGCTACGGACCCAACCCGGTGGTGCAAAGGCCCTGCGACACCGCAAACACTGGCGGGCGTCAGCTGTGGTCGATCTGGAACTGGGGGCGTATGGTCTGGGACACTCAATCGACGATGAGTTTTTCGGCATGGGAATGACAGATCACAAGACAACCTAATTCTTGTCGCAAAACGATTGCATGCGCAAAGCACTGGCCACCGGGGTGTTGTCCTAAGTAGACGGCCCAATCGGCGTTTCCGACTGGTTAATCACACCCCGGAGTGGAATACACGGGGGCTCCGGGGATCGCCGCGAAGGTGCAATTGCCTTCGCTGGAAACGACGGCGCCGCTGCCGTCGCGCCAGTGGTATTCGCTTCCGGACCCGTAGCGTTGGCTGCGCTGCATGGCGGCGACGACATTAGCGATGGGTAGGGGAGAACCTTCGAAGCCGAGGTTGCCGGTAAATCCGTCGAGCCAGAAGTGACCCTGATACACAACCCCAAAGAGCCGCTTGAAGAAAAGGGCTTCAGTGATATTAATTTCGCGCCCATTCAAGTAGATGCCCGTGTTCCCCCGTGATGCGCGAGGAGATACCGGACCGAAGTTGTGGCCCGGGCGGATGTAGCCGGCAGCCTCGTAGCCCCAATATCCATAAAGACCGCTGCGCGAGTCATACCAATACTGGCCCGACGGCGGGGCCATGCCATATACCACACGCAACGCGGCTACCTGTTGCATGTTGATCTCACGCTGATTGATGAAAACTCCAGAACCTGATTGCGCCAGGCTTGTGTTCGTGAAGCCGATGCTTACCGCCAGGCACAACCCCACAATCGTCATCACCAAACTCGTTGCTCGTCTGCTTACCATTGGTTCCATCGTTGTCCTCCAAATGGGACTGGCAGGATGGGGCGAAACATTTCATGGAATGAGGTGGGTTGCGCTCCGAAAAATTCCGGGATCTGCTGGCGTGAGTCCAATGGCCGGAATGTCGCAAAAGACGAGTATACTTTTCGCGAAAGGGTAGGGAAACACGCCTGCATGTCGGAACATTCTGCAACTTTTAACGCGGCGCCTAAGGTTTGGCGCACCTCCGGACTGATTCAGTTGACGGGCCCTCAAACCATCGGGACGCTGGGCGGTTTGATGTTGTCGATGATGCTCGCAGCGCTCGACCAGACGATCGTCGGCACGGCCGAACCAAGAATTATCGCGTCGCTGTCGGGATTCGACCGTTACGCCTGGGTCTCGACCGCATATTTGCTGTGTTCCACCATCTCGGTCCCGATATTCGCGAACCTATCCGACATTTACGGAAGAAAATGGTTCCTGCTTGCCGGCTCCGCAGGTTTCGTTGTGACTTCCGCACTGTGCGGAGCGGCCGGCAAATTCGGTTGGCTCGGAATCGATGGCATGAACCAGCTCGTTCTGTTTCGCGCGATGCAAGGCATATGCGGTGGAATGATGATGGGCCTGACGTTCACTATCATCGGCGACATCTTCTCGCCGGCCGAACGTGGAAAGTATCAGGGCGTGTTTTCGGGAACGTGGGGATTGGCATCTGTCTTCGGACCGACGCTCGGCGGATGGCTTACCGATCAGATCTCATGGCGAGCCACGTTCTACGTCAATTTGCCCGTCGGAGTGATTGCCATCATCGCGCTGTATCTTTACTTCCCATTCTGGCGTCCGAAAGATGTGAAACGGCACATTGACTACGCCGGCGTGGCGACATTGGTTCTTTGTGTTGTGCCTTTGCTGCTGGCGCTGACCTGGGTGACCGATTATGGCTGGTCTTCCGCCCGCGTCGAAGTTCTGCTCGCGTTTGCGGCCGCAATGTTTTGCGCATTCCTGTACGCGGAAACAAGGGCGGTTGAGCCGATGATCCCGTTATCCCTGTTCAGTGAGCCCACCATCACCCTGTGTTCGATCGGCGTATTCATGGTCGGCATCGCGATGTTTGGAATGATTATTTACCTGCCGCTGTTCATGCAGGGCGTGCTTGGGGTGAGCGCGACGAAGTCCGGGAATCTGCTGACCCCGATGATGCTCGGTATCGTCGTCGGAACTTTTGTTTGCGGGCAGGCGACGCTGCGGTTGCGAAGCTACAAGACTCCGCTGATTATGGGATCGGTGCTGCTTACGCTCGGGACTATTCTGTTCGCGCGGATGAACGCCGCGACACAGGCTTCCCAGGTTCTGCTGGCGATGGTCACGGCCGGACTCGGGATGGGCCTCATGCTGCCGGGCTACACTGTCGCCGTCCAGAACGTCGCGCCGCACCGGCACATGGGAGTGGCGACGGCCTCCTCAACATTCTTCCGGTCGATCGGAAGCACGGTGGGTGTGGCGGTCTTCGGCAGCCTGCTGCTCACGCATTACCATCACGATTTCGCGAATGTTGTTCCGCGTGGCATTCCGCAGGAGGCGGTAAGGGCCTTCTCCAATCCCCTGCTGCTGGCCCAGATGCGGCCCCAGCTCGAAGCCACGTTCAGCCGCTTCAACGACGGACCTCACGTGCTCAACTCGCTTTACGCGGGCGTCGGCCCCGCTCTGCTGGGGGGAATCCAATCGATCTTTCTCATCAGCGCAGGCCTCATGGTCGGTTTATTGATATTGAATCTTTTGATCAAGGACGTCCCTTTGCGCCATGGACCGGTTACCACCTCCGAACCCACGGGGCATTGACGAAATGACAGGCCGAGGCTCTCAGCCCTCACCTCCACGCCTGCCTATGAATAAGTAGGTGAAAAACGGTATTTAGCGCATTTGCTGGTGCGGAGTTGGCTATCCGAACAGATAGAGGACGAGCATCGGCTGGCGGCATACTTTGACGACCCTCTTTGAATCGCCTATCCTCCGAGCACGTCGGGCTCATAACCATGGGCAATAGAAATGCAAACCACAGGTCGAGGCTATTTCGGTGAATCGCATTACCGTCTTCTGGACGCTGATACTCCTTCCCGTGCTCCTGTGGATCGGCAAGAAGCTCGGGGAGGCGGTGTTCCAGGAGTCCCTCGCGCGTGTGAAGCGGCGCAGCCTCGACCGCCGTTCCGGCCGGAAGAGTCGAGCACTCCTGGAAGACTACAAGCGAACGGTCGGCCAACCCTTCTTCGAGGCGTGGATCGGCCTCGCCGATGCCCGGTCGTCACTGAGTCGCGAGGTCAGGCGTCACGGCGCGCAAGGAGAAGCCGAGTCGCTCAAAGACGTGGCTGCGCGGGAGGCCAAGTTGGTCCTCCTCGGCGAGCCGGGGATGGGCAAGAGTACCGCCTTGCGACAACTCGAGAGCGCGGCGGCATGGCGCGGGGTCCCGGTGTACGTAGAGCTGAAGCGCGTCACAGCCGAGGGCCTGGAACCGTTGATGGCCGCGAGAATCCGCCAGGCTCTGGCGCCTCAACACAGGCTCCCGCACGACGAAGCGCAACAGCTGCTCCGGGATTGGCTGGCTTTCGAAGACCTGGGCTTCGTGCTGCTGTTCGACGGGTTGAACGAGGTGGCGCCGGAGTCCCGTAGCGCCGTCCAATTCGAGCTGCAGACCTGGATCGCCTCTCGCCACCAGGTGGTCGTCTCGTGCCGCGCGCGCGATTACAGCGAGGGCTTGAAGGCGCCGTCGTTCCTCCTTCAGCCGCTCCGCGATTACCAGATCGAGCGCTATCTCGGCCATCAGTTCTATGAAAGCCATGTCCGCTGGCGGCCCCAGGTCAGCCAGCTTGCGGGAAACCCGTTTCTCCTGGCGCTCATCGCCACGGTCGCCGAGGCGAGCCCGAAGAAGGAACTGCCCGAGAACCTGGGAAAGCTGTTCGAGCAAGCGCTGCCGATCTTGGCTCGGCTGCGCAGCAACGACGGCGTGCCGGCGCGGGTGCCTCCGGATGTCGTGTTTGCGGCGCTGGCAAAGGCCGCATTCGAGATGCAACGAGCCGGCAAGCTCAGCGCACCGTATACCGAGGTCTACGGATGGGCGCTTCCAACCGCCGGCAAGCCGCTCGACGACGTTCTGGTGCAGGCGCGGGAGTGGCGCATTCTCGGCGCAGACAGCTTGTCGGGCGATCCACTCGAGTTCCTTCACCAGTTGATTCAGGAGTATTTCGCCGCGGCCTACCTCGCGGAGCGGCTGCGGCACGGCGAGCACCCCGCCGACGATGTGCTCGAGTCGCCGTGGCATGAGACGGTGAAGATGCTGGCGGGCATCGCCGGGAGCCCGCAAGTGGTCCTCCAGTGGCTGTCAACTCGGATGATCGCGACCGGGCGAGCGGAGCTGGCTGAGCTGATCAAGAGCTGCTGGGAGACGAGCGCCGCCGCGACGAGCGCGGGCGCCCGCGCAGTCGTGACAGACGCGCTGAAGTACGCGATGAAGAGCGGCGATTCGGAGACGCGACAGTCCGCGGCCTTCGCGCTTCGCGGCTTCGGCGCCGCGGACACGGCAGACGCGCTGCTCGAGGCGCTGCGCGACCCCGATTGGCATGTGCGGGAGCGCGCGGGATACGAGTTGAGAGCGCTCCGCGATCCGGGCACCGTTCCGGCGTTGATCGAGTCGCTCGGCGACCCCCAGCGCAACGTGCGCCTCCGCGCGACCGAGGCCCTGCGCGAGATGGCCGACGCCCGGGCCGTTGCCCCGCTGATTGCCGCGCTCGACGATTCGGACGAGTCGGTCGTCCAGGAGGCGGTGGGCGCGCTGGGGAAGCTGGGCGACGAGCGCGCCGTCGCCCCGCTGGTCGCGCGACTCGGTGAATCGAGCTACTCGATCAAGTCCGCACTGAACACGATCGGCGGTCCGGCAGTCGACGCCTTGACCGCCCGGCTGCACGACCCGGACAAGACCGTACGTAACGCAGCAGCCGAAGTCCTCGGTGAGATCCGCGATACGCGCGCCATCGAGCCGCTCCGGCAACTGATGGACGGCGAACCGGACGAGGCCGTACGCCGCACCGCGGCATACGCGCTCGCGCGCATCGGCACTCCCATGGCGTTCGAGCCCCTGCGCGCAGCACTGGGCGATTCGTCCGATGACGTCAGGCGGATTGCGGCGGACGGCATCGGCTCGCTGCGCGATTCCCGTGCGCTTGATACGCTCGTCGAGGTGCTGCGGGACTCCAGCCCGGCGGTCCGGCGCATCGCAGCGTCAGCCCTGGGTGGGATAGGCGACCGGCGCGCGCTCGAGCCGTTGCTTGGGGCGCTGGACGATCCCGAGCAAGCCGTCGTCGACGCGGCCGCCAACTCGCTGGCAGCGTTCGGCGGCGCGGAGCTCGTAGACCCTCTCATCGCGGCGTTTCGCCGATCGACGTCGGTCGGCAGCGCGCTGATCACGATTGGTCGGCCCGCGGTCAAGCCGGTCGTCCGGCTGTTGCATGACCGCAATCAGTGGACTCGCCTCGTTGCAGCATCAATCCTCAGCGAGATCGGAGACCGGCGCGCCGCCAGGGCACTGAAGTGGGTCGCGCTCCGCCGTCGCGGAAGCGAACGGAACCTGCTGCGTACGGCGGCGGACAACATCCGCAGGCGTATCTCGTAGTGGATTTAGTCTTCGCTTTTGAACAATCCCGCGCCAGAATCCTTAACCAGCCTCAATCAGGAGTGTGTTATGGATACGATCGAAATGATGCGTCCCGTTCTAAAGAGCCAGTATCACGCCTCCCTCGCGATGCTTCGAGACACGATAGAGCGATGTCCCGACGCACTGTGGACCAGCGGCGATTATCTCAACCCATTTTGGCGGATCGCTTACCACGCGCTGTATTACACGGATTTCTATCTCCAGCCGAATGCGAATTCCTTTCGTCCATGGGAACATCACCAGACTGGAATTCAATTCATGGATGACCAGGAGCGCCCGTCGGACCGTGCGAGTATTGGCGAGCTGCCGCATCATCCGCCCAGGACGGGAAAACCATACACAAAGGAAGAAGTGCTGGCCTATTGGAACATTTGCAATAGCGCGCTCGATCGTGCTGTTGATGCGCTCGACATTACCAACCCGGACTGTGGATTCTTTTGGTATAAGGTCTCCAAAATAGAACATCAGCTCATTAGCCTTCGGCACCTTCAGCATCATATGGCGCAGCTCGGGGATCGCATACGCGCCGCCACGAACACGGGCATTGGGTGGGTAGGAAGCCGGCATTAGCCCGTACCCAGCTTCAGCTGTCAGGCGGCGCGCAGAGTCTCGGTCTGGAGCACACGCGCGGCTGGGTGGATCCGATAGTAGGTCTGCGCTTTAGTTCCGATTTGCCCAAACGATTCTTCGTCACAGCCAAAGCGGACATCGGCGGGTTTGATGCAGCCGCCCACATGGACTGGCAGGCGTACGGAGGTATTGGTCTGAAGCTCAACGATCGCATCGTTGCGAGCGTCGGCTATCGCAACTTGAAAGTGGATTACAAGAACGACGGCTTCGTTTTGTAAAAAGATGGCCAATACCTACCAGGGGGATTTTCCGGTGAAGGACACAGGAGAGGATGGCTTCGCAGGTATCGCACCTGTGGCCTCATTTCCTCCGAATGGCTATGGGCTTTACGACGTCGGCGGAAACGTCTGGGAATGGGTCAGTGATTGGTACCGCCCGGATTACTATGCGCAGCTGGCTGCAACCGGTCGCACAGCGCGCAATCCGCAAGGGCCGGAGTCGCCATTCGACCCCGCCGAACCGGCCGAGAAAAAGCGTGTCCAGCGCGGAGGATCGTTTCTGTGCACGGATCAGTACTGCAGTCGATACATCGTCGGTACGCG
>Ga0137397_10002102_pt1 | contig 13961 bp, 12 predicted proteins | sample czorhiz116metaG_FD_106658 | JGI IMG/M metagenome (GOLD analysis project Ga0137397, IMG submission 106658) | Vadose zone soil microbial communities from Angelo Coast Range Reserve, California, USA - czorhiz1.16 metaG | ecosystem: Environmental > Terrestrial > Soil > Vadose zone | place: USA... | reverse complement strand
GCTGCGTCCCCGGGGGCAACAGCTTCCAGTACGGGCTCGACTTCAAGACCGGAGGCTACGTCGGCAACGATTCCACAGCCGTCGCCGGGCTGAACGTCGGGAAGTTCCTGGTGGGCGCCGCGACCATCCAGACCTCCGACAACCAGATCAAGGCCCTCAACAAGACCATCACCGGCGAGAACGTGACCACGCCGATTTCGATCGACACCAGGTTCCAAGGGAAGCGCTTCTCGTATCGGGAGCGCTAGAGCAGGGAGTCCGCGCCGAGCGCTCAGCGCTTCGGCGCGGCGCGCGCGGACAGCTCGCGCGGCAACGTAAATACCACGCTTTCGCTCACTCCTTCGAGCTGGCGCACGCTTGCCGCGCCCAGCGCCTTCAGCCGCGCGATCAACTCGGTGACCAGAACTTCTGGAGCCGAAGCGCCGGCCGTGACCCCGACCCGCCGCTTCCCCGCCACCCACTCGGCCTGGAGCTGGTCAGCGCTGTCGACCATGTAAGCGGAAATGCCGCGACTCTGCGCGACCTCGCGCAAGCGGTTCGAGTTCGAGCTGTTGGGCGAGCCCACGACGATCACCACATCGCATTGCGGTGACAGTATCTTGACCGCGTCCTGGCGGTTCTGGGTGGCGTAGCAGATGTCGTCTCTCTTCGGCCCGGTGATCGCGGGGAATCTCGCCTTCAGCGCGGCGACCACCGCCGCGGCATCGTCCACCGAAAGGGTCGTCTGCGTCACATACGAGAGCTTCTCGGGGTCGCGCACCTGGAGGCGCGCCACGTCCGCCGTGGTCTCGACCAGATGCATGCCTTCCGCGGTCTGGCCCATGGTGCCCTCGACCTCGGGATGGCCGCGGTGGCCGATCATGACGATCTCCCGGCCAGCGGCGCGCATCTTCGCCACCTCGACGTGGACCTTGGTGACCAGGGGACAGGTCGCGTCGAAAACGCGCAGGCCCCGCGCCGCGGCCTCCGTGCGCACCGCCTTCGATACGCCGTGAGCGCTGAAGATGACGGTGCTGCCCGAGGGAACCTCGGCGAGCTCCTCGACGAACACCGCGCCCTTGGCCCTCAAGTCCTCGACTACGTACTTGTTGTGCACGACCTCGTGCCGGACATAGATCGGCGCCCCGTGCACCGCCAAGGCCTGCTCGACGATGCTGATGGCGCGCTCGACGCCTGCGCAGAAACCCCGGGGGTTGGCGAGCAAAACTTCCATGCCGCCCATTCTAGGCCTTCTGCGCGGCACCGGCCGAGCGCAGCGCGTCCAGAATCAGCAATCCCGCGCCGACGGTGATCGCAGAGTCGGCGAGGTTGAAAGCCCAAAAGTGCCAGCCGAAAGCGTGGAAATCCAGAAAATCGACGACGTAGCCGAGAGCGATGCGGTCCCAGAGATTGCCGAGCGCTCCGCCCAGTATCAGCGCGAGGCCGGCGGAGAACAGGCGCTCGCCCGAATGTCGGACGAGCATGGCCACGATCACCGCGGTGGCGAGCACCGCGATGACGATGAACAGCATTCGCTGCCAGCCTCCGGCGTCCGAGAGAAAGCTGAATGCCGCGCCGCGATTGTGCGCGAGCACCAGATTGAAGAAGCCGGTGATCTCGCGCGCTTCGCCAATCCGGAAATTCGCGCTGATCACGCTCTTGCTCGCATGATCGGCCAGCGCGATCACCGCGGCGATCGCCAGCCAGGGAGCAATGCGTTTCAGCGCTGCCTCGTTCATGCGAACCGCCGGGGCTCGCCTTGCCCGAACAGATTGGAGACGCAGCGTCCGCAGATCTCCGGGTGCGCAGGATCCGAGCCGACGTCGGCCCGCCAGTGCCAGCAGCGCGCGCACTTGGGGTGCTTGCTGGGCGCGGCACGGATTGCGTCGGGACCCGGCGTGACGTCGGCGCGCGAGGTGATCAGCACGAATCGCAACTCGTCGCCGAAGCTCTGCAATAGCTTCAGCCTGTCCCCCGTCGCCGCGATGTCCACCTCGGCCTGAAGCGGGGACCCGATCTCGCCCGCCTCCCGGTGCTTCTCCAGTACCTTCTGGACTTCGGAGCGGAATTCACGCAGGGCCGTCCACTTCGCGAGCAGCGCTTCGCCGTCAGGCACCTGCGGGAATCGATATGATGTTTGCGCGAAGACGGTCTCGGCGCCGGGCTGGAATACCTGCCACGCCTCCGCCGCGGTGAAGCTGAGTACCGGTGCCATCCATCGCAGAAGGGCGTGAACGATGTGGTAGAGCGCGTTCTGTGCAGAACGGCGCGCGGGCGACGCGGCGGCGGTCGTATACAGGCGGTCCTTCAGAACGTCGACGTAGAAGGAGCCCAGATCCTCCGAGCAGTAGGTCTGCAGCTTGGCGATCGCGGGATGGAACTCGTAGCGCTCGTAGCCGTCGAGGATGGCTTTCTGGACCTCGGCCGCAAGCGCTACCGCGTAGCGGTCGACTTCCACCCAGTTCTCGACCGGGATGGCGTCGCGCTTCGGATCGAAATCGGAGACGTTGGCGAGGAGGAACCTCAGCGTATTGCGGATGCGCCGGTAGGTCTCCACCACACGCTTGAGGATCTCGTCCGAGATGAACAGCTCGCCGGAATAGTCGGTCGCGGCGACCCACAGGCGCAGGATCTCGGCGCCCAGCGTCTCGGAGATCTTTTGGGGAGCGATGACGTTGCCGAGCGACTTCGACATCTTGCGGCCCTGCCCGTCGACCACGAAGCCGTGGGTGAGCAGCGCATCGTAGGGCGCCCTGCCGTTCAGCATGCACGAGACCAGGAGCGAGCTGTGAAACCAGCCGCGGTGCTGGTCCGAGCCCTCGAGATAGAGATCCGCCGGGAATTTCAGCTCCTTCGCGTGCGAGCCCTTGAGCACGGTCTCGTGAGTGGATCCCGAGTCGAACCACACGTCGAGCGTGTCCTTCACTTTTTCGTACTCCGAGGCGTCGGCGCCTAGCAAGTCCTCGGGACGGACCTGCTGCCAGGCCTCGATGCCGCCCGCCTCGACTTTCTTCGCAACGGCCTCGAGCAGATCGTGCGTGCGCGGATGCAGCGCGCCCGTTTCGCGATGGATGAAGAACGGCATCGGCACGCCCCATTGCCGCTGGCGCGACAGCGTCCAGTCCGGGCGGTTGGCGATCATGCCGTGCAGCCGCGCCTGGCCCCATTCGGGGAAGAAGCGCGTCGCGTCGACCGCGCGCAGCGCCGCCGCGCGCAGGTGCTCGTGGGGCTTCCTGCCGTGGTACCCCGGCACCGCGTCCATTCCTGCGAACCACTGCGTGGTGGCGCGGTAGATGATCGGCGTCTTGTGGCGCCAGCAGTGCATGTAGCTGTGGTTATAGCCCGCCGAGTGAAATAAATTGCCTGCCTCTTCGATCTTCTTGACAATCTCAGCGTTGGCTTTCCAGATGTTCATGCCACCGAAGAACGGTAGCGAGGAAGCATAACGGCCGTCCCCCATCACCGGGGTGAGGATCTCGTCGTCCTTGATACCGTAGCGGCGGCACGACTCGAAATCCTCCACGCCGTACGCTGGGGCGCTGTGTACAACACCCGTTGTGCCCGTGTCGAGCGTTACGTATTCACCCAGATGGACCGGAGACAGACGATCGTAGAATGGATGGTGAAAGGATATATTCTCAAGGGCGGCTCCTTTGCACGAAGCGAGTGTCTCGCCTGAAAGGAGGTAATACTCAAGCCGATCCTTCTGCAATTCAGCAGCCAGTATCAGCAAACCACGCTCTGTTTGCACCAGGTTGTAGGTGTATTCCGGATGGACGTTCAACGCTTGATTGGCCGGGATAGTCCAAGGCGTGGTTGTCCAGATGACAATCCAACCTTTATCAGTCGGCAGCTTGGCTAAACCGAAGGCTCGAGCGACTTTGTCTGGCTCCGCAAAGGGAAAGCCTACGTCGACAGCTATGTCAGACTTGTCCGCGTACTCGACTTCCGCCTCGGCGAGCGCCGAGCCGCAATCGAAGCACCAGTTCACCGGCTTCAGGCCGCGATAGATGTAGCCCTTTTCGAGCAGCTTGCCGAGCGTGCGGATCTCGTCCGCCTCGTTGCGGAACGCCATGGTGGTGTAGGCGTGGTCCCAGTCGCCGAGCACCCCGAGGCGCCGGAAGTCCGCCTTCTGCCGCGCGATCTGCTCGGTCGCGTAGGCGCGCGCGAGGCTCTGCGTCTTCTCGACCGGGATGTTCTTGCCGTAGGTCTTCTCGATCTGCATCTCGATCGGCATGCCGTGGCAGTCCCAGCCCGGCACATACACGGCGTCGAACCCGGCCATGTTGCGCGATTTGACGATGATGTCCTTGAGGATCTTGTTGACCGCGGTGCCGATGTGGATGTCGCCGTTGGCATACGGCGGTCCGTCGTGCAGCACGAACTTCGGCCTGCCCGCGCTCTCCGCGCGGATCTTCTCGTAGACCTTGCTCTCCTGCCACTCCTTCACCCACTGGGGCTCGCGCTTCGCGAGGTCGCCGCGCATGGGGAAAGGTGTGTCGGGCAGGTTAAGCGTGCTCCTGTAGTCTTTCTTGTCGTCAGGCATTGCGGCTTTCCAGCAGGAACGTTCTCGCGGCCTCGCAGTCGCGCTCGATCTGCGCCTTGAGCGCGCCGAGATCGCGATATTTCTCCTCGTCGCGAATCTTGTGCAGGAACTCGACGCGCATGTGCGCGCCGTAGAGGTCCTCCGAGAAATCGAACAGATGCACTTCGAGCACGGCGCGGCCGCTCGCCGTGATCGTGGGCCGCACGCCCAGGCTCGCGACGCCCGGGCGCGAGCTCGTGCCCACGCCGTGAACCCTTACCGCGTAGATGCCGGTGAGCGGCGGGCGGTTGTGCCTGAGCTGCACGTTGGCGGTCGCGAAGCCGAGCTCGCGGCCGAGCTTTCTTCCGTGGACTACGCGCCCGCTGATGCTGTACGCCCTGCCAAGAAGTTCTTCGGCCACGGCGAGATCGCCCGCCGCGAGCGCGGCGCGCACCGCCGAGCTCGATACCCGCGTGCCCGCGTGCGCGACGGTCGGCAGAATCTCGACTTGGTAGCCGTATCGACGCCCGAAATTTTCCAGGAGCACAACGTCGCCCGCGCGCCTGGCGCCGAATCGAAAGTCCTCGCCGATCAGGAGCCAGCGCGCCTTCAGCCGTTTCGCGAGGATCTCCTCGGCGAAAGCCTCGGGCGCCAGCGACGCGAACGGGCGGTCAAAACGCCGCACGTGGGTGCGTTCCACGCCTTGCGCCGCGAGCAGCTCGAGCTTCTCGCGCAGCGACGTCAGGCGCGTGGGCGCGGCTTGCGGCGTGAAGAATTCGCGCGGATGCGGCTCGAAGGTGAGGACGCAGCTCTGCAGGCCGCGCGATCGCGCGCCCGCGAGCAGGCGTTGCAGCATCGCCTGATGTCCGCGATGGATGCCGTCGAAATTCCCCACGGTGAGCGCGACCGGAGGCAGCTGCGCATCGGAGGCGCCGTGGGTAAGCAGCATGAAGCGCGATGGATCTCGTAAAGTTTTGAATTATAGCGGTAAGATGGGCAATCCACGGCCGACCTGTTCTTCGCCCTAGGCCTGAAACGCCACGTATGGGAAAAAGTCGAAGCCCAGCTGGAACGCGGCGCCTAGTCTCAGTTGAGCCGAGTGGCGGCCTGCCTGAGCTCCACCAGCTTCTCGCGGACGTCCGCCGCGTCGGGCGCGTCCGGCCTCCTGCGCAGGTAGTTCTGCAAGTCGGACAACGCCGGCCGAAAGCATTCGAGCTTCTGGTACACGAGGCCCCGGTCGCGCAGCTCCTCGGTGGATTCCGGCATCACCAGCAGCATGCGATTCATGACGGCGAGCGCCTGCTCGAGCTTCCCCGTCTGCATGTAGATGTTCTTCAGGTTGCGCAAGACCCGCGCGATGATCTGGCGCGGCGTCGCCGGCTCGAGATAGCGATCGAGTTGCGCCTGCTCGGCCTTCCCCGACGGCAGCACTTGGGCGAGGCGCTGGCGCAGGTCCGACTCGGACTGCGCCTCCCCGCCGGTAAAGGGGTCGAGGACGAGTTGACCGCGCTTGACCGCGAGCTTGACCAGGAAATGCCCGGGAAAGGAAACGCCTTTCAGATTGAGGCCGAGGCGCCTGCCGATTTCCAGATAGAGAATCGACAAGGTGATGGGGATTCCCGTGCGGCGCTCCAGCACTTCGTTGAGATAGCTGTTGCGCGGATCGTAGTAGTCGACCAGATTCCCCGAGAAGCGCATTTCGTTGAACAGATAGTAGTTGAGCGCCAGCACCCGCTGCTCGGAGAACGCGTCGCCCGCAAGGCGCTTCTTGATCGCCACCGCGATGCCGTCGAGCTTGCCGAGGTACTCGGGAACGTCGAGATCCGGGTAGGTGTCCTGCGCGAGCATCAGACTGGCCTCGGCGAGATCGAACTGGTCGCGCGAGACGATCTCCGCGAATCGCTCCAGCCGCGCGTTCATGCGCTCAGGCCGCGCGCCTTGCGAAGTCGCCGAGCCGGAAACCGAGCAGTCCCAGGCTGACGAAGTAGGCGGTTCCGCCGAGGAGCACGAGACCCGTTACCGCGGCCACGCGCAACGCGCCGGACGCCCCCAACCACCACGCTGCCGAGCCCGTCGCGAGCCACAAGACGAGAGCCATCGTGGCCAGCGCCGCCGACACCTTGAGGGTGAACGCGCCCCACCCGGGCTGCGGACTGTAGATGCCGTGCTGCCTGAGCTTGCGGTAGAGCAGGCCTGCGTTCATGCATGCGCCCAGCCCGATTGCGAGCGCAAGGCCGGCATGCGGACCGATGCCGGTCGAGATCTCCAGCCCTCCCTGCTTCAGCGAGAGGACGAAAAGCGCGTTCAACGCCTGGGTGGCAATGAGGGTCACAACGGCGATCCGCACGGGGGTGGCGATATTCTGCCGCGCATAGAAGCCGGGCGCCAGCACCTTGACGAGGATCAGCCCGATCAGTCCCACGCTGTAGGCGACGAGGGCCTGACGAGTCATCCATACATCGTGCTCGCCGAACCGCCCGTAGTGAAAAAGCGTCGTGACTAGGGGCACGGAGAGCAAAGCGAGCGCGACCGCGGCCGGTGCCGCGAGGATCACGGTCAGTCTCAGGCCCCAGTCGAGCAGCTTCGCGTATTCCTCGTGGGAGGCCTCGGCGTGGTACTTCGACAGGCTGGGAAGCAGTATCGTGCCCAGGGCCACGCCCAGGAGACCGGTCGGGAACTCCATGAGACGGTCGGCATAGTAGAGCCAGGACACGCGCCCGTCGCCGAGAAACGAGGCGATGATCGTGTTGATCAAGAGGCTGACCTGGGCGACGGAAACGCCGAGCACCGCCGGCCCCATCAGGATGAGAATCCGCTTCACGCCGGGATCGGAGAAATCGAAGCGCGGCCGGGGCAGCATGCCGATCCTCGCGAGCGCCGGCAGCTGCAGCGCGAGCTGCAGGACACCGCCGGCGAGCACCGCCCAGGCGAGCACCATGGCGGGCGGATCGAAGTAAGGCGCCCCGAACAGGGCGCCGAAGATGAAGGACAGATTCAGGAGCGTCGGGGTGAGCGCCGGTATCGTGAAACGGCTCCAGGTATTCAGAACGCCGCCCGCCAGCGAGACCAGAGAGATGAACAGTATGTAGGGAAAGGTGACGCGCAGCATCGCGACCGTGAGGTCGAACTTTTCCGGCGCAGCGGCGAAACCCGGAGCGCTCACGTAGACGACGATCGGTGCGGCGGCGACGCCGATCGCCGTCACCGCGAGAAGGCAGAGCGTGAGAAGGCTCGCCGTGCGATCGGTGAGCAGCTTGGTTTCCGCGTCGCCCCGGCGCGTCCGGTACTCGGAGAGCACGGGAACGAAGGCCTGGGAGAACGCGCCCTCGGCAAACAGGCGTCGGAGAAGATTGGGGATGCGAAAGGCGACGAAAAACGCGTCGGTCGCGACGCCCGCGCCGAACAGCCTGGCGATCAGTACGTCCCTGACAAACCCGAGAATGCGCGACACGAGCGTCATGCTGCTCACCGTCGCGAGCGCTCTCAACAGATTCATGGAGGAATTATAGCTTTCGCACGCGGGAAACCTTGCGCCGCCGGGGTACACCGACTACAATTCCGCCCTTTCGTCCGGACACAAATATGGCCAATACCAAGGGTGCGCGCAAGGCGGCCCGTCAATCCGAGCACCGGCGCAAGCACAACGCGAGCCTGCACTCGGCCCTGAGCACCGCGATCAAGAGCGTCACCAAGGCCATCAAGGCGGGCGACAAGGCGGCGGCGCGCAAAGCCCTCAGCGGCGCGAGCAGCGTCATCGATCGCATCGCCGACAAGCACGTGATCCACAAGAACAAGGCGGCCCGCCACAAGAGCCGGCTCGCGATGCGACTGAAGGCGATGCCCGGCTAGGCTCCGGGCGCATACGAGGAAAAGGGGCGGCGCGGCCGCCCTTTTCTTTTCCGGACCCTATCCCCCGGGCCGCTCCTCGACGCGCCCGAGCCTCGTCTCCAGCTCGTTGTCCTTCGCGAAATTCAGCAGGAAATTGTAGGCCATCGGTTCAATCTCCCTCAGCCGGACGTCGACGACGACGCATTTCACTCCGTTCGAGGTGGCGGGATAGACGTAGGGCGAGTATTGCATGCGGCCGTCGGAGCCGAACGCGGACATGACGCCGCACAGGCGCTCCGCCCAGTCGCTCGGCCGGAACGGCCTGCCTCCCAGGGTCACGCCTCTGATCACGAATTCCTCGGTGCGCGAGCTCATGGGGTCCGGGCAGGAGCACGGCCGTGATCCGTCCCTCCGGGAGGGCAAAAAGTATAGCACCCCCTCCTTGCGTATCCGCGCGCTTGCCGCAACAATCCGCTTTTCGTTTCTCGCGCCTTTCATGAAGAAACCGGTCAGCCGGGTCCTCATCATCAACGACGAGCCGCTCGTCCTCAAGGAATTCGTCAAGGGATTGAACGCGGCGGCGCGCTCGCTCGACAATCCGCTCGGCATCACCTTCACCGGAGTCACCACCGCGCGCGAAGCGCTTGCGGCGATCGAGGAGGACGGCGATCTGCAGGCCGTCGTGGTCGACGACAAGCTCTATATCCTCAACCAGAAAAACGCGAAAAAGGAGACTTCGGCGCTCGAGCTGGTGCGGCGGATCACGCGCTTCCGGCCCGAGCTCGACGTCTACATCCTGATCGCGCAGGAGCACGAGGACGAGATCGTCGATACGCTCTTCGCCGAGGCGGTCGACGGCTACTTCTACCGCGAGGAGCGCGACTACCGCGGCATGTACCGCATCCTCAACGCGCAGATCCAGGAACGGTCGCGCACGCCTTTCTACGATCAGCTCAAGAACTACGTGTGGATGGCGAAGGATTCCTGGCACACGCCCGGACATTCCTCGGGCGAGTCGCTGCGCGACAGCCCCTGGGTCAACGATTTCTACGACTTCATGGGCGAGCACGTCTTCGACGGCGACCTCTCCGTCTCGGTGAAGATGCTCGACTCGCTGATGGAGCCCACCGGAGTGATCGCCGAGGCGCAGACCGTCGCCGCCAAGGCATTCGGCGCGCGGCGCACCTTCTTCGCCACCAACGGCACATCGACCTCGAACAAGGTAATTTTCCAGACGCTGCTTGCCCCGGGAGAGAAATTACTTCTCGACCGCAACTGCCACAAGTCGGTTCATCACGGCGTGGTGCTCTCCGGCGGCCACCCGATCTATCTCGATTCCTCGGTCAACGCCAAATACAGCCTCTACGGACCGGTGCCGAAGAAAACCATCCTCTCGGCGATCCGCAAGCACCCCGACGCCCAGGCGCTCATCCTGACCTCCTGCACCTACGACGGCCTGCGCTACGATCTCGCGCCGATCGTCGAGGAAGCGCACCGGAAGGGCATCAAGGTCATCGTGGACGAGGCCTGGTACGGATTCGCGCGCTTTCACCCCGCGTTCCGTCCGACCGCGCTCGAGGCGGGAGCGGACTACGCGACGCAGAGCACGCACAAGGTGCTCTCCGCGTTCTCGCAGGCGTCGATGATCCACGTGAACGATCCCGGATTCAACGAGCACCTGTTCCGGGAGAACTTCAACATGCATACCTCGACCAGCCCGCAGTACAGCATGATCGCGAGCCTGGACGTGGCGCGGAAGCAGGCAGTGATGGAGGGCTACAAGCTGCTGTCTCGCGCGCTGGCGCTCTCGCGGGAGCTGCGCGCGCAGATCAACTCGACCGGCGTGTTCCGCGTGCTCGAGCTGGAGGAGCTTCTTCCCGACGAGGCGAAGCGCGACAACATCCGCCTCGACCCGACCAAGGTGACCGTGGACATCTCGAGCTGCGGCTATACGGTCGAGGATCTGCAGCGCGAGCTCTTCGACCGCTACAACATCCAGGTCGAGAAATCCACGTTCAATACGCTCACCCTGCTGTTGACGATAGGCACCACGCGCAGCAAGGTTTCACGCCTGTACGACGCGCTCATGCGCATCGCGCGCGAGGGCCGTGCGCCGCGGCGCCTGTACCGCTTCCCGGAAATCCCCGGATTTACCAAACTGCGCTTCCTCCCGCGCGACGCGTTCTATTGCGGCGGCGAGCTCGTTCCCCTGGTCAACGACAAGGACGGCATCAAGCGCGAGCTGCTCGGCCGCGCTTGCGCCGACCAGATCGTTCCCTATCCTCCGGGAATTCCGGTGCTCGTGCCCGGGCAGATCATCACGCGTGAAATCCTCCAATACCTGGTCGGCCTGCTGCGCTCGCAAAAACGCGTGGAGCTCCACGGCATCGTGTACGACGGATACCTGCCCTGCCTGCGGGTGTTGAAGCCGGCCGAAGAGAAAGGGCTGCGGAGAATCGACTGAGCCCAGCCATACGCTTGAAGCAGGCTCGTTTCTGACCCTCCCGGTGCCTTGCCCCACGGGCGACCCGGACGGATTCGACCGGGTTTTCTTGCAACTCAAAAATCATTATGTTATACAGGTAGTTCCGGGGGGATCATGCTACCTTTGTTGAACACGACGAAGTTCGGGTTTCGCATCCGCACACGCCAAGGGCTGATCGTCGAACACCTCATGATCCACGGCCGCAACGAAGCCGACGCCGAGCGCAAGCTGCGCCAGATGTACCTGCATTGCGAGATTCTTGAGCGCAGCGTGATGCAGCCGGCGACGATGCAACCGAGTCTTGCCACCCCCGCAGCGACCGCCGACGGAACGAGCTTCGAGGAAATCGTCGCTCTGATCAGCAAGTAACTAAGCCGCGCCCTGCGGCTTGGCCTCGGCTTCCAGGAATCCCGTAGCCAGCAGTTCCTGCAGCAAGGCCTCGTAATCTTGCGCCCCGCGGCTGTTCGGCGCGTGCGCGAAGACGTCCTTGCCCACCGCCGGGCTCTCCGCGATGCTCACGGCCTCGGTGATGCGCGTCTCGCATACCTCCGCCCCGAACCGGTTGATGAGCTGGGTGGCGATGTCGTGCGACATCTTGCGGCGCGCGTCGAAGCGCGTGAGCAGATAGCGCCGCTCGACACGGTGCTTCAACACGTGCTCGAGCGCGCGCAGCGTGTTGTCCAGGGCGAGCGCGCCCCGAAGGGCTAGATAGTCGGTGGAGATCGGAATCAACACCCGCTCCGAGGCGAAGATGCCCGAGAGCGAGAGCACGCCCAGCATCGGACAGCAGTCGATCAGCACCGGACGCGTGCCGTTCCAGCCCGCCTCGAGGCCGTTCTTGAGCTTGTTGAGTATGTCCGGTCCCTTGCCGAACAGCGTGTCCACCTTGATCAGCTCGCTGTGCGCCGGGATGAGCTCGCCGCCGAAGCGGATCGGGCGCACCACCTCCTTGAGCGGTTTGCCCGCGTTGTAGTACGCGAACAGGCTCTCGCCGCTTGCGGCCCCGGGATTGAGGATGCCGCTCAGATGCGACTGCGCGTCGAGATCGACGAGCAGCGGCACCAGGCCGCGCCGCGCCAGCGCCGCGCCCAGATTGAGCACGGTCGTGGTCTTGCCGACCCCGCCCTTCTGATTGAAAACCGTGAGCCGCGTTCCCATGCCGAATTCGTTGTGCTAAGCTATTGGCCCTTCAGCGAATTTCGATTATCGCACAGGCGACACGATGAGCTTCTTCAAAACCCAGCGCCGCACCGGCGCGGCTCGGTCGCCAGCTCGCCCCCTTGTCCGACGACGCCGAGCGCAGGCATAAGGCGTAGCCCGCGCCTCGCGGCGCGTTCCGAAAACGTTGTTGGCGCAGGGTTTCCGCCCGGCGCCGCAAGAAATTTGAACGGGTGAATTCATGTCTTATTCGATGAACACATACAGCCGGATTCCCGTTGCGTTTACGCACGGCGACGGAGTCTGGGTGTGGGACCAGTCCGGAAAGAAGTACCTCGATGCCCTCGCGGGCATCGCCGTCAACACGCTCGGCCACGGGCATCCCAAGCTGACGCGGGCGATCGCCGAGCAGAGCTCGCGCCTGATCCACGCCTCCAATCTCTACCAGATCGCGGAGCAGGAGAAGCTCGCGGAGAAGCTCGCGCGGATCAGCGGCACCGACGCCGTGTTCTTCTGCAATTCCGGCTGCGAAGCGAACGAAGCCGCGATCAAGCTTGCGCGCCTCCACGGTCACGGCAGGGGCCTGGAAAGCCCGGGGATCGTCGTCATGGACAAGGCGTTTCACGGCAGGACGCTCGCCACGCTTTCGGCCACGGGCAACCGCAAGGTGCAAGCGGGGTTCGAGCCCCTGGTGCCTGGGTTCGTGCGCGTCCCGCTGAACGACATCGAGGCGGTGAGACGGGTTGCGGCGCAGGACAAGAGCGTCATCGCGGTGCTGGTCGAGCCCATCCAGGGCGAAGGCGGCATCAACCTGACGACGATGCAGTATCTGCGCGAACTCCGGGAACTATGCGACCGCCAGGGCTGGTTTCTGATGGTCGACGAGGTGCAGTGCGGCTTGGGCCGCACCGGGAAGTGGTTCGTCTACCAGCACGCAGGAATCGAACCCGACGTCGTGCTGCTCGCCAAAGGGCTCGCCTCGGGGGTGCCGATCGGCGCCTGCCTCGCGCGCGGAGCGGCGGCCGGGGTGCTCAAGCCCGGGACGCACGGCTCCACTTTCGGCGGCAACCCGCTTGCCTGCGCTGCGGCCCTGGCGACGCTGGAAGCGATCGAGGATCAAGGCTTGATGGAGAACGCCAGCCGTGTCGGTGCGATCCTGCTCGCCGGGCTTCGCGAGACGCTTGCCGGGCGCCCGGGAGTGGTCGAGGTGCGCGGCCACGGGCTGATGATCGGCGTGGAGCTCGAGCGTCCCTGCGGAGACCTGGTCGGCCGCGCCATGGAAAAAGGGCTGCTCATCAACGTCACCATGGACAACATCATTCGGCTGCTGCCGCCGCTCGTCATGAACGAGGCCGAGGCGCGCCAGGTGCTCGACATCCTCGTGCCGCTGGTGCGCGGATTCCTCGCCCGGCCGGCGCCCGCGATTGCGGCGCGCGCATGAAAAAGGCGCAACCTTCGCTGCGGCACTACCTGCAGTTCAAGGATTTCGCGCGCGCGGAGTACGAGCACCTGTTCGCGCGCACGCGCTGGATCAAGGACCAGTTCAAGCGCTACCGGCGTTACTGGCCGCTCGAAGACCGCACGCTCGCGATGATCTTCGAGAAGCCCTCGACTCGGACGCGCCTGTCTTTCGAAGCCGGCATGCACCAGCTCGGCGGCGCGGCGATCTACCTCTATACGAGGGACACGCAGCTGGGCCGCGGCGAGCCGGTCGAGGACGCGGGCCAGGTGATCTCGCGCATGTGCGACCTGGTGATGATCCGCACTTTCGAGCAGGGCATCATCGAGCGCTTTGCGGCGAATTCCCGCGTGCCGGTGATCAACGGCCTCACCAACGAATACCATCCCTGCCAGGTGCTGGCCGACATCTACACCTACATCGAGCATCGCGGCCCGATCCGGGGGAAGACGATCGCCTGGATCGGCGACTCGAACAACGTCTGCAATACCTGGCTGCAGGCGGCAACGGTGTTCGACTTCAACCTC
>Ga0137397_10002101_pt1 | contig 13962 bp, 16 predicted proteins | sample czorhiz116metaG_FD_106658 | JGI IMG/M metagenome (GOLD analysis project Ga0137397, IMG submission 106658) | Vadose zone soil microbial communities from Angelo Coast Range Reserve, California, USA - czorhiz1.16 metaG | ecosystem: Environmental > Terrestrial > Soil > Vadose zone | place: USA... | reverse complement strand
CAAGCTGGTCTACATAAAACAAGTGGACACGAATGATCGAGAGTCGCGTATAGCGCTGATGCTCGGCTCTTATGAAGATCCAACCAATCACTCCGTTCCCATCCTGGACACATTCGCCGACCCTTCAGACGAGTCAATCTCATATGTAGTCATGCCGTTCTTGCGAATATGGGAAGAACCTGCCTTTTTCATGGTTGGAGAGATCCTAGACTTTGCAGACCAACTCCTTGAAGTCAGCGCAGTGCCTTGGTTGTCAGTTTATACGTATGCTGATACTGCCTCATCTACAGGGCCTCGCATTCATGCACTCAAAAGGTGTTGCACATAGGTGCGTCCACTCACACTCGGACATGTACGTTCCTAACTATGTACAATTTAGGGACTGTTCTGCTCCAAACATTATGATGGATGCTACAAACATGTTTCCGCTTGGGTTCCACCCTGTGAGGGATAGGTTCCTTAATGATGTTTCAACTCCCGCACCGGTGATTCCACGGTCAGAACTCGGAGTCAAGTATTACTTTGTGGACTTCGGAATCTCCTCATACTTCCCTCCGGGATCGCAAAGAGAGCTGGTACTGGGAACCGCGGGACGCGATCAGGACGTACCAGAGTTGTCGGATGAAGTGCCCTATGACCCATTCAAAGTTGACATATTCACGATAGGCAATGTTTTCCGGCAAACATTTTACGAAGTACGCTCATTGACGTGCCCAAATTCCTTATCCGCTGATGGACCATCACTTAGAAATATTCCAATTGCGATTTTTTGGCACCTCTTATCGAATCTATGATGCAGAGCAACCCCGCAGATAGGCCTTCTGCGGAGCAAGCTTTACGATACTGGCTATCTATCAGGCGCAATTTGGGACTTGTGCATCGGGTTTGGATGCCAAGAGAACGAACAGAATCGTTTCATATCATCTTTGATATATTCCATATCTTCTCACTCACATCACACACAATATTTGCTCTCGGCAGAAGTGTGCGCCGTTTCTTAGGTTAGAGAACGCAGAGTTTATGTGCTATTCCTCAAGTCGGATGGAAGCGTTACCCGTATAATAAGATGATTTAAGTGTGTTAGAGACTGTCACGATACCAGTCGCATTAAATCGGGGCTTTCATAGCTGCCTGAACCGTGGTTTCTAGTCACCAGGTGTAACGATGATCTCGCACAGTTGAAACCGTAGGCTGTCGCGGTGGACCATAGAGCTATTTCTCAGTTATTGTCTATTGCATCTTCGGGCCACTTGGCCACTGGCATAGAGAAATTTTAATGTACAAAGCGGATTCTGCGTGGGATGTGGGCCAATGAGTCCTCTAGTCTATCCACGTTGTGTTACATTGGGATTAGCGATCTGGACTTATATGTCGCTGAGGCTCTCTGTTCATGTTCTAGACATTATAATCGTTAAGAGATACGCATTGGATGCTTAGGTCAACGCACCATTTCCATGATGATTCCCCAATTAATCGCTCGATCTCCAGGTGCCGTCGTTTTCTGGCGGAATATGAGAGACGAGGGCGACACCGGCAGCACACACGCTCACCCAAGCATCTTTAAAAAACACCATGACTTCGTCTTCGAAACGTAAGAGGGTTTTATGAAACCGCGTGCCCGGGATATGACGCTGGAAAAGTGGAAATTCTTTATACAGCATGCACAGCCTGTAGTACTCGTCGAAGAGGCTGAGAATGTTGCGCGTCAGGATCAAAAACTGGGTGATGGAATCGGGTTGGGATACCTGTTCAACTCGAGTTCAATATCCGTTAGGTATTTGCAAACGCCTCGTTCGGCGGCGGACTGAATTTTCCGCCGTCGTTCGGGTGAAATGCCCCGAAGAAGCGCATTGGTGTGTTCCAACCTGGTCAGACATCGTTCAAGAGTGGCATATGGCGACAAGTAGGCTCGATGTTGTTCTATAGTAGTCGCCGTGCGAGAAATGATAGCCTCTGCGATGCGAGGTGGCCAAACAAGGCTGCTGAATTTGGTCCACGCCGCCGAAGACATGTCGTCTGCTGTTTTGGGGCTACACTGGCACGGCAATCAGCACTCCAGCTCGAACGTTATGATCGCAGAATCGTGGGCCGTAGATTGTGTGAGTAGGTAGCTGCCCAAGGCAGAGTGTTGTGATCATCCTATTCAGCCCGAGCGCCCGTGGCACAGCACCAACACAACCGTGACAGAACAAGAACAACAGACAAATGACCGTGACGCGTCCTTGTCCTGGATCTATATTGAATATCCTCAATGCGATTTTAGGCAAATGTATCTTCTTGTTGTCTTCCATCCCCCCCCCCCTCAGGCTCTGTCCTATGCTGGGTGGCCAGGTCATTGTTTCATGTTCGTAGGCGCCGGAGCACTAAGGGTATACCATGCGATACAACTCACACGCCCATCTGACTCTGGCTCGTGCACCTAGGCACTGAAAAGCTACTGTGAGGAATAAGAGCACAACTGGAAGATGTAGTCTGTTAGGCGACTCCTGAGTGGAGATGCCCATCGTCACTGACTCACTGGCGCGAGTCAATCCAACTTCCGAGGCTCTCCTACTCACGCTCAACTTAAAGCTTAAACCCCCGTCCATCGACAACCCATTCCTAAACTGTATCTATTCTTGACAAAGGGCCTACAGTTACAGGAGGATAGGTGTATTCTATATACTGCTGGATCATGAGTGCTGCCTGCAGAAGTCCATTGGTACATGATGCATGATGTCCCGACTCAGAGTCACAGTGTCAAATCAAGGTTTCTGGGGCAGTCTCAAGCTAATCTGTGTTCTGTGTTTCGTAGTAATGAGAAAGGTGTTAGATGGTCGAGTAGCTGTGTCATCGCACCATTTTGAGGATGTCCCAATTGATAGCCCGATCTCCAGGACGCGTCGTATTCTGGGAACTATGAGGAAAAATTTGTTCGAACGTCGAGTTGGAGGACGCTCACCCAGACGTCGTGAAAGAATACCATAATATCCTCTTCGAAATCTAATATATGCCTATGGAGTAGGGTGCCAGGAAAACGACCCCGAAAATTTGATTCGTTATACAGCCTGCACAGCGTACGGTACTCCTCGAAGAACCTGACCGCACTCCAGGTTTAGAGCTGGAGAGGGGAGATAAAACTTAGTAGAACATACCTATCCAATTCGAACTCAACATCCCTAAGTTTTTTGCATGCACCTCTTTGAGCGGCCATGTCGATTTTCCCCCGCCGCTTGACCGAGAGTCCATGAAGAAGGGCCTCGAGGTGTTCCAATTTGCTCAAACATTGCTGAAGGACGGTATGGGGTGATGAAAAGTTCTGATACTCTATCATGGTTGCGATGGGAGAAACGACCGCGCTTGCAATGCGGGATGGCCCCGGAATATTGCTCAATGTGTTTTGCAACGACGAGAACATCGTCTCTGCTAGCCAAAAAAAGGTCACGATACACACTCTGCTTGAATATTGCTGCTGGTGTAATCAACGGACGTAGTGGGTGGGGAGCTGGTCGAAGGGGGACAGGTCGACCCAAATACCCGAATTTGTACTCGGGCACATCGCCGGCGCCAACTAACACTCCGCATGTCAACAAATCAATGTGACTGTGATACTTCAGATCTTCAGTCCCAGTGAGCACTCAGTGACATTGTCTACAATTGCAAAAGTATTCGATATTATACGTAGCTGTGCATTTTGACCCCGCGATATTGTACAAGTTCCCTAGACTGTCAGAACGTATTATACTCTACCGCGAAATACATTACAGTACTTTCTCAGACGCTTTCTTGACATCAAATTCGATACCTGTCGTCTCCGATCCGGGCGTCATCTTTAAGCGTGCCTGGGGTGTTGCCATGTTATAGTACAAGGAAGATCTGTGACATTTTGTGTGGCGGGTGATCGATAGTCTGGTGAGAAACTGATTTCGACGGATGTCTTCCTGCACAAGGTTTAACCCCTTGAGACATACTCTGTTCCCCGAATCTTCCGGGGTGTTTTGACCACAGCTACGACGAGAGCGTCGCATAAGTCCCAATTCAGGTCTAACGGCCCAGAAAGGCACGATCACGAATGACTTCACAGGAAAGGGAAAGGGTAGTATTCGAGTCAGGACGACTCAACGGCCGTGTTTGTAGCGACCACGACTCTGGGAGGATCCCACAAGAATGAAACAGAAAGACTCGAGCTGACCACCAGAGAACGCTGTACTAAAAGAACCCGTCCGAGAGACTGGAACCAGAAACCAATGCGGGACAATGCACTAGCACATAGAACGCCGACAGAGTTCGAGTACCGTGTGACATAAGCATGCCGTTGCTTGATTACAGTGGACGCTTGGCAAAAGACTACAGTAGGAATGCTTTGCTAGAATGATGATACGATCTGGAGATGCCTATCAAATGCTCGTGAATCCAGATCTTCTATGGCGCGGCTGAAAGCCTAGAGGTGTATGTGGAACCGGGTTGTGAGCTAAATGGTGATAGTGGAGGCGACAAATGCGAGGATATTGTCCATATACTCTCTCGAACACATTTCTATCTTGCAGTGTCTAAGGATGCCTGAAACCGTATGTCACGGTGTGTCATTGATTGGGCATGAACTTTGCATTGCAACTTGCCGTTTGCGGCGTAATGATTGTCTTGGACTCTTGGTACGGCGGTACGGCATCCACTCGCGCTTTGGAGCAATCGTCTACTTTCCGAGTGTTCCATCTCGTCTGACTCTTTGGACTTCGAGTGTTGTGAACCATAACCTACGCACGACATCGACTTGCCGCGATGTTGTGTATATTACGTCATCCAGAAGACGCGCACACGCGCACGATCCCTGCGCGTCGCGCCTCGATACAGTATTGGCGTACCATCACAAACCGACACGACCATCGCGATGTCCGAAGACCACGTATCCACTCGCGTCAACTCTGCACGCCTCAAAGACTTCGTGGGCGCGTCACATCCCGTCAGGATGACGGGCAAAGTCCTCAACGTGCGTCCTCCCAAAAACGCCCCTATCCCATCCCTGGCCCACAGAACCGCGTTTTTTTTTTCTCATCTCTGTCTCGTTTGTCGTTTCACAGTTTTCCAACGACGAAACGTACTTTCTTATGGAGGCTCCTGATGGTGGGCAAATAAAGGTGTTGCTGCCCCCGGTACGTCCCTCAGCCGCGTCCGAGAGCGCGTTTCCAACGACCTGCCTACTGATGCGCTGCGCCGCGGCTTCATCATTAGCCTCCACCGGCCCATGGGGTCACAGATACTTACGTCGAGATAATAGGGTCGGTCGTTGACGCATCGACTCTAAAATACATGGCCTGCATAAACATGGGGTCTAACTTAGGCGCGTCCCGTCTCCTCCACCGTCTATCTCTTCCGAGGAAGATGTTGACACTTAGTGCACACTCTAGACCTGTCCATTGTCAACAAGACCATTGAACATAGCTTCAAACCCCTGTTCAGAGGAAAGCTCTACTGACTGCAGCCTTGGAAACCAAAATAAATAAAAATTCGGGTCCACTCTGATGCTGGGTTGTTTGCGAGCAATGGCCCGTCATATATCATCGATGTAATTTGTACACAAGTTTGATTACTGTCAACTAACTCGGCCCTCCTGCTTTGGCCATTTTTTTGTCGTGTCCTCGTTTCCGATCGTGATTCCCCTGCCGCGCCTTGTTTTTGTCTTTCCATGCGCGACCCCGTGTGTCCCGTGTGTCCCCGCCGTCGCCGCTTCCACCGCCGCCTCCTGTTTCTGGCCCCGTATTTTCTCCTCGTCCACGCCCACGACCTCGACCGCGACCGCGACCAGGTCCATGGCCGCGAGTCTGACCGCGTTTGCCACGCCCGTCCTCTCCACGTCCGCGTGCGGGCTGAGGGTCCGGCGTTCCACTGCGACTCCGACTGCGAGCACTGGGGCGAGAAGACGACAATCTCGCGAGGGGTTTGTTGCCCGAAAACTCGTGTCTTGCGAGCATCTTTTCTTTCAATTTTGGCTAGGAAGAGAAACGAAAATGAATAAATAATCAGAACGTGAGGTGCGCATTTTCATGTGGTGACGGAGAAGCTTTGGACGTACGTCTCGATCGAGCATGATTCTGAACCCTTCGATCTGTTCGTCCACCCAACCTTGAGGAATGAAGTGCGCGCAAGTCAGCCATCACGCGTACAGTATATATCATAAGCGACGAGTGGAGGCGTCGTCCGACGCACCTGTCCTTGCGCGCAGCACTGCGCGTTCCTTGCCCTTCCGCGTGGCGGCGTCGCGCTCGAAAACCTTTGGATTCTCAATATATGCGAGCTCGACGATCGCTTGGGGCGTCATTTCGGGCTCCTCGTCCCTTTCGTCCACATCATCGTTATCGTCTGCCGAGCTCTCCTCGCCATCACCTGCGACGCGCACGCTGCCGACGTCTTCGAGCTCGTCGTCGAACGCGACTTCGCGCATCTTGCCTTTGCCTTTAACACGACCGCCTGCGACGCCGAAGATGTTCGCTTCTTCGTCTTCCGAGTCGCTTGGCTCTTCGACGCGCCGTAGAATGTCGGTTTTCATTTGCTCCATGAAAGAGCGGTCGCGGAGCACCGTCATCGCGTCGTCACTAGTACCGCCCCGCCAGACGAGATCATTGAGTAAATTAAATGCGGTAGATAGATGCAAGACGAAAACCTCTTCTTTCCAATTCTCATCTTCGAAAGATCCATGTCTTCTCCGTCAAAAATGTTCAGCCGATCGCGCGTATATTCAAATTCTTCTCGTGCTTGGGACGTCTGAGCCTTCGAGGTAACATGCTGCTGTATTGCTTCCGGCGGGGGTGCCGTCCCCTCTAGCAATGCTTCGACCACACGCTCGACACTTGCGTATTCCGTGCGCTGCAGCAGTGCCTCGATGTACTCTGGTTTGTAATCGGGCAGGATCGCACGGACCTCGTCGACCCGAGGGTCAACCACTTTACTGCCAGACGCGGTGGCGGCCCAAGACAAAGTCGCAACTGCAGCCTCGCCAGCGCGAGTGGCGCCAGCACGACCACGGTCGTCGACGCCACGGTGCATGCCAGAGCCAAGCAGTAGCCTAAACGCACCCGGATCTCCGCGGCGCGCCGGTCCTGCAGCCGAGAGCCCTTCACCGCCGAGGTCCGCGTCGAACTCGCGAAGAACGGCCGACAACCACTCGAGACGTGCGTCGTCTGCGGCGACGCCGTGGGGTAGTGCGCGTGGAAGGGCCTCGGAGAGGTCGTACGCGTGCTGGTAGTCCGCAAGCAAGCTGCGATTGAGGAATGGCGTCGGCGGGGTGTGGTCGTCAGGGCGCCTTGGGGGCGCGGGGAGAGCTTGCAGCGCAGAGATGGCGTCAAAGGCGTGCTCGGCTTCTGCGGGGAGTGAGGGGTCTGTTGACGGGAGCGCCGCGAGGACGTTCAGGAGCGCGGTGACGAGGATGTGGAATGCGTCGAGGAGGTCTGCTTTGGTGAGCAGGAAGAGGACCTCCCAGTCGTCTGGCTCGCGCTGCGGTGCACCCGCGACGGGGAGGTACAAGCGGCCGTACGAGCTGGAGGCAGTCCCGAGACCCACGTCGTACGCTTGGGTCAGTGCAAGCGTGAAGTCCTTGCTGTGTGCGAAGGCGCGGAGAAGCTCGCGGGGGGCGACGCGCAGGAGGCATAGGATCGCGTGCGCGGTCTTGCGGAGGCCGTGGAGCCCGATTGTGCTGTGCGAGCGGAGGACGGAGGTGAAGGCGGGGAGCGCAGATGCGGCAGTGGAGGTGAGGAGCGAGGGGGCGCTGGAGAAGGCGTTGGTGAACAGCGAGCGGAGGCGCGTGGGATGGGACGCGTAGGTGATGCTAAGGTCGAGGAGGGTTGTGGAGTCCAGCGCACTCGTCGACGCGAGTCGCTCGGCGAGGAGGAGCGTGCGCGCATGGATGGTCCGTGCCTCGGTCGTCTCGGCTCTCGGCTTCGCCTTGGCCTTGGGGTCTGCGTCCCATATTAACGCGTCTAGGTTGCGCTGCGCGATGTCTCGGACGTAAGAGGATACAAAGGCTGCTGGCGCGGCCGAGTTTAGGGCATGCGGTGGGAGGTCGAGCGTTTGTTGTATGGACAGGGATATCGTTTGGTTGAGCGACGTGAGCTGGGAGTGAGAGAGCTGAGAGCGTGCGTGAGAGGAGGGATAAGGAGGCAATGTAGCCGTGGTCATTTCGCAAACACTCGCTCTGCTCAAGGCTGATCGTTATCGATCTACGGGAGTGTTGAGTCGCCACATGGTGACCAAGCCTGATTTGGCAACAGAATAGGGTACTGTAGTGCTGCAAGGCTGCGAGGCACGAAGTGCAGCTCAATCACACGAGCAAAGGTTGTTATATCGCTCATAGCGCTCATTGTTTGTTACTGAGATAACCACAGACAATTGCACTACTGGCCCTCACAACTTCAGTTCCAATCCACACAACTGTGGGCCGTGGGTATCAATTATTCTCAAAACGCGATCGAGTAAAGAATCATGAGCCTGGACCAGAGATGTGATAGGCATCGACGGTGTACTGTGATTTATCCTGGCCTCGAGGAACCGGCGTGTCCCCTACTTCTAGCCGCCGATTGACCCAGCTATCTGGTGCAATTCAACCGCCCGACTGACCGTTAGATGGATTTTTGGGAGACAAAGGGTGTTTCCCATAAGTCTATTAGGAAAACGGTGCGGTCGTGTACGCGCCAGAATAGCGGCGGCGTTCCTGGAGGACCGAACGCAGCAAATTTCGTTTGTGACCCCTGAAAGACAAGACAAAGCGGCGTGTGAGTATGACTCGTCTGGACTCTTGGAAAGCCCGTGGACCCTTGGGCTCGGGCAACGCTGCTTGTGGCTGGGACAAATAGCTGACAAAGCAACCCAAATAAACTGCGATGGGTCGAGTCGCCCAGCTTCACCCATCACCACCATCTGCTTCCCTCCTACGTCGTTCAGCCCTTGTATCACCCAGTGCGTCCTTTCTTTTTCTTACCTATTCTATCCAGTCGCTCATAATATATCTCTTTCCCCACTCTTTACGATCCCCGTCGCACGCACTGCCCCGTTCTGTTTCATGCGATTTTGATTGGTCCCCCCTTCTTGATTCCCTCTTGTATAACGACAGTCTTTAGCATTTTACTGTATCAATGGCTCTCAAGCGCATTAACAAGGTTTGTTTTATCTCGTCGGGCGTCGCTCATGTTTTTCGTTCGTCTCGCCTCGGGGTGATGCCACAGCCCGTACCGGCTTTTCCGATTCCCGGCACTGATATATCCAATTTATAATCAATACTTACGTTTCTCTCCTACAGGAATTGATTGACCTTGGCCGTGACCCCCCATCTTCCTGCTCAGCTGGACCGACGGGTGACAATATGTTCCAATGGCAGGCGACAATCATGGGCCCTGTAAGCTTTGTTGGCGCTCATCGACCCCCATCCAGTAACCTAGTCCTTGTGTCATTAGAGCGACTCTCCTTACGCTGGTGGCGTCTTTTTCCTTTCAATCACCTTCCCGACGGACTATCCTTTCAAGCCGCCGAAAGTCAGCTTCACCACCAAGATCTATCATCCCAACATCAATGCTAATGGATCGATCTGTCTTGACATCTTGAGAGACCAATGGTCGCCAGCACTTACCATCTCCAAGGGTACTTTATTTTTTTCTCGATTACCGGGGCATCGATCTAAAGTTCGCATTCCTTTTTTTGCGCGACACTGTTCAGTGCTCTTGTCCATTTGCTCGATGTTAACGGACCCGAACCCCGATGATCCGCTTGTACCTGACATTGCGCACTTGTACAAGACCGACCGTGCTCGATATGAGGCGACTGCGCGGGAGTGGACACGGAAGTACGTCGTTTCACCTACATTTCAAAGCCCTGTAACTCACGGCCGTGGTTCCTAAAGATATGCCATGTAACACGGTGAACAGACTTTCCAGCAACCTTCCTTCCATCAGTGTTTTTGTTGTTTTAGTTCCAAGTACCGCCTCACTTCCTTTTGTGACAATCCAAGTGTTATCATAATGTGTGAAATGAAGTTGTGTTCTACAATGTCGTTTGATGACGGGGACTTTGAATCTGATGATGTGCATGCGCCTTGGATCCTACGTGATATACTTTCGACTCAGAGGGGGTGCGAGATCTGCTGCGATACTATTTGAGGAAGACAGGGCGACTGTAGCTGTAACTTCATTGGCATGGTAATAGCCGCAGTTGCGGCCGCGTGGTAAACGATAACGCGATAATGCCGTGAGCTTTGGCTGCACACTACGCAGCCCTAAGGCAACGGGGATAAATATAATGAGTACAACTTGCACTAGACCGAAACAGGTAATCATTGAATGTAGCCGTTAATATCTGAAGCTTGGTGGTTGACTCGCCAGCTCGAGCAGAGTCATGGCACAGCCACGTCCCATTGTCTGGTGCGAGTCATGGGCCCGTAATATGGCAATCCTCTTGCAGTTCGCGATGGTGTGTCCGCAGGTGACAGAATTTATATGGCCTATCAGCGATTATACCCTGGTGCCATTTGTATGCACGACCGGCCGTTCTATCACAATACCAGGCACACTCAACAAAGGGAGGAAATGGGAAACCATCTAGTCACGGTCACCACAACGCCCAACGTAACGCAAGGATTGCAGGCTCTCTCGCACGCGCAAACCTAAACGACAATAACTCCTTTTATTCATCGACGTGCCGCGGAGAACTTGATCTGCGCTTTCTCTGTCCGGCGTAGATCCTCGTCTTTCAACTTGGCGTTCAATGCCGAGTATATATCTGATGCGTACTTCCCCCCCTCCTGCGGACAACAGGACTTGGGTATTTCGCGGTGTGGGACACAGCGCTGACGCCACGCACCTTTACTAATGACTCGATCTGAGCGAGGTCGGTTTCTCCTGTGCCGAGTAAGTGCATTCCATGAAGCGCTGCGGGCGATCCCGCGGGAAAGGAAAATATCAGGATCAAACGCGTGGGCAGGGCGGCTTCCTCTTGTGTTGTTGCGTCAAGGAAGTGCACGCCCGGAAACTTGTTCATATCGCGCGCAGAGGGGGGGAACCCGAATGAACATTAGGAAGGAAGGGAAGAAGGGAAGAAAAAAACCGGTACCAGGTTAAGGGTAACGCTCACGGGCCATACATCTCGTCCGCCCAACACCGCCCCATCGTCCCAGTAATCCTCGAGTTCAAAGTCGGTCGCTGGGGCGTTTGTCGACGGTCTCGTATCGAGCGCGCTTTGCAGTTCGGTGTCGACGTCCATGTCTCCCTCTTTCTTGGTGTCGGGGCGATACTCGACCGCTCTGGTCCTCGGCACGCGCGTGTCCCAGAGTGCGGCTCGCGCGGCCATGAAAAGGGCGTCGTAGATGTTCCCCGCGTCGGAGAGTACCGTGAGGTCGAGCGCCAGGAGCCAGGCTTTGCGCCCTGGGACGATGCCGAGGTTCGAAGAGCGCAGCGAGGCGTGCGAGAGGACGTCGTTCAGCGTCGCGCTGTAGTCGTGCTGGAGATCGTCCAGCGCCGGCGCTGAGAGATAAGAGTACGCGGCGGGAGAACTGTTTCTTATCGGCCCCTCTTTTCAGTTTCTTTATACAGAACGAGAGGACAGAAAGGAAAGGGGAGGGGAGGGAGGGGGGGAGTCGACGCACCATGATACGGTGCATACGATCCTGCCACCCTCGATGCCAGTTCCACCGTGGCCATGGCCGACGACTCCTATGTCTTCCACCTCGAGCTTTGCGGCCGCGAGCACTTCGGTGCCGCCTATGCTCTCGTCGGAAGATCGGCCGAGATTGAGATGTGCGCTGCCGTTCGCAATCGGGACGACCCCGGTCTGCAGGGTGATGGCGCGGAAGTGATGCAGCGAACGGCCATCAGCGCGGAGTGGAGTTTGGGCTTGCAGAGATGTTTGGATGTAGGATTTTTCTGATTTTGAGAGGGCTTTGAACGCCATTTGGGATTTGTCGGCGTCGTCGGCAGTGTTGTATGAAAGATTGGATGGCGGCACGTGAGTTGCTATTTGCAGTTCCACGCACGCGACGCGTTTTGGGTGTTGTCGATGCGCCACCACTAGTAGTACGGTGCCACCGTCCGACCATGTCGCTTGACACTTGTGACTGCTGCGTTTATATGTTTCAAAAAGATAATGCGTGACTTTGAAGCCGCACATTCTTGTCTATTTAGACGGGGCTCAGTTGTGACGTATCCTAGAGTCCAAGTCCCAGCGCGCCCTTGGTATCTCTATGTCACAAGAGGAGGGGACTACCTTCACTGTTATCTGACGCCTTCGTCACCTCACTATGCTGATCTTTATTACGGTTACGATTAAGTGTAACTACGATAACTGAGGAATGGAGAAGCGGGCGTCAACCTTCCTTTTCAGGAGACCACAGGTACAGCTTATTCGTAAGTGCGCGTGCCTTTCTGGCCAACCACCAACACCTCCTCTCTCAGATAAACACGTGAAGATGATCCAAATATGTAGGGCTGAAGACGGTGAAGTATTCCAGGTATGTCCCTTCTATGTATCACTAGCTACATTGCTTACCGGGGGAGCAGACGAGTGCCACGCTTTGGGACATCGAAAGGTACCGCGTGGGCACGTAATGAGAATAGCACGTCGACTGAACGCTCTCCAGAATTGGAAGCCTCGAGCTATTCCTATGCAAGGAGGTTGGGATCGAAGAGAGTGCGGTACTGGCGTATCTTTCAGACGGGCGGAGGTTAAGAACGGACAATGTGCGGGATCTCGCGGGGGCACAGGACCAGGTGCGTCATCTAATTCCGCTATGTTTTTGGTTTTTGGCATCCCCATCTCCATCTACGTATAAGCCAATCCGTGTGCGTATGGCTTGTGCGTCAAACTTTGGTCGTTCCCGTATCCTGCGTTTGCTCCGTGCCCTCTTGTCCCTGACATTGCGCTAGTCGATATTCGTGTTCAACAAGTACTATTTGGATGAAGACTTCGACCAGGTGATAAAGGTGCTTCATCTACAACCTCCATTGCAGCCGCCGATAGAAGGTACGCTCCTCACTTCAAAGCGCCCGTGGGCCCGCGTAACACCTGGAAATAGAAACGATCACTGCGACGCCACCATTCAGACCGTCGCAGTTAGGCGCCTCCTATCATCAGGCTGCGTTGGCACACCAACAATCAATAACCCGTACCCTGGAGTCGATGCGATGTCAACATTCCGCGTTGCGGATCGCATCGACGGTTCTCGATCTCAATGTGCTCAATGTTGCCGATGTGTTTGATGGCGTCGCGGCAGGGGCGCATCGGGAACTAGAGAAACAGGCCACTCTCATTGTCAGCGTCGATGCCGACTTGGAAATGGCCTCGCGTGTCCAGATTCACCGCGAGTTCATGTCATCTGCTGTCCAACGGGCGATGGACGCTGGGAGCAGGGCACGTACATTAGGGGATTATGTCTCTGCGGAGAAGATGCGCCAAGTCGCAGATACTTGTCGAAGAACGCATGGTAGGTTTGTTTCTCTTTCTCGAACGTGCGCGTGCTTATGTCAGGACAGTGGACCTGCAAGAACGCTTCCAAGAAATCGAGGCGAGCATGAAGAGGCTTTCCGATGGTGCGGCCGAGGTCAGATCAAGCTTTTCTGATACGAGGTACGTCCGAGCTGCGATCATATGTTCGACCTTCTCAAACGACATTATCAGGCTTTTGGATGAAGCCGAAGCGTTAGATAAGCTAACTCGTGAATTGCACGGCAAGATTTCGGAAGTTGTATCAGGCTTCGATAGTAATATTTGGACACTCGGCTTGTCCCATATCGTTTACTCATCGTCGCCCAGGTCCCGTGGCTAACGTCGAGGCTCTTCGGCCAGGTGGGGTGACCCCCCTAGCTCCGCTTGACGTTGTTGAATTCTTTTCCAGAGCTCCGCCAATTGGATACGTCAATCAGGAACATTGTATCATCTATCACAACATTGAAGGTATTGCTGAGTAGTCCTTATATCGTTCCCCTCTCATCTCCATGTCACTCTAGAACACAT